>AMWB02101873.1_pt1 | contig 16103 bp, 17 predicted proteins | sample 200311 | NCBI WGS metagenome assembly AMWB02 (sample SAMN02737377, study PRJNA173069) | bioreactor metagenome | biome: anode biofilm in microbial fuel cells | place: USA: California | collected 2010-12-16 | reverse complement strand
GTGTTACTCACCGAATAAATTTCCCCGCGCACCACTGCGTTACTACTCGCCACCACACCAGCCGCCGCGTTCGTCGCCTGGGCCAGGCTGATGCCGCCCTCGGTGCCACCCAGCGCACTGATCGTCACTACCCCTCGACCATTAGCAGGAGTGATTTGCATGGTGCCGTCTGTGTTGGTGATAGCAGTCACAAACGGCGCGTAAGCCATGACCGCAGATGCGTTCGTAAGAAGTTCTGACAAAGTATAGCTTGAGTTTGTACCAACCGTGAACGCTTGGCCTTTCGTCCACGGCATACCAACAACTGACATGGTATAGTCACCCGGCAGTAAATTGGTAACCACATTCCCGTATGGTGCCGCGATGCGGATGGGTACGCCCATCGCAACCGCCGATCCAATGATCGTGGGTTGGTTGGTGTAGAATAACTGTATGACGGTATTACTCGGCAGCGCTTGCCCGGTGTAGTTGGTGAGTGAAAACGTTACGGTTGCAGCCTGCAGCCCGCACACCGTCATCAGCAGCAGTAGAAGGTATTTCATAATGGGAATCTCTCGTTCAGTTTCTCGCGCCGTTGCGCGCATTTGGCGCAGTGCTTCAGATCCGTTTTGGCTATCGCGTCAATCGCCACCGCGGCTGGGTATGCCACTCGATGCACCAGGTCACCGAGACCGCGCACCTTACCGCCCCGCCGGGGTTTGCTGATTTCGTAGATCATGGGCACCTCACACCATTGTCGCTGTAGTCATCTTTGAACTCACCTTCCGCGCACACGTGAGCCTCTTGATCCAGGTAGATTGTCCACGAAGTCTCATGTTCTATCGGCACCCCATGCCCCTCATTGTCATATCCAAGCGAAGCAGGCGGATTCAAAATGAGGCCGGTCGGCTCCGTATCACTGTCACATTCGGCCAGGGTCGCGATATGCCCATCCCAGGCGGCATCTGCTGGGAGCGCTGGCGCTGTCTCAGCCCCTATGTGTGCTCGGGCCGATCTTGCTTCCTCAAGTGGCCTGACCGGGTAGTCCGTCCCTTCTACCCAGGGACTCCTTGGCACCGGCGGTTGCTCTGGATTGCTGTTTGGGTCGCAGGGCGCGTGTGGCGTCTGGTACAGGGGATCCGTGAAGCAGTCGATGAATGTCGCCTGCCAGATCGTTCCGTAAAGTCCATCAATCCCCAGAGTCGGGAATGGTTTGGTGATGCCGTTGTTGAACACCTCACCGTTGGGGCTGATGCACATCGCAAATGGATTACACGGCAGCCACTCGCAGCTCTGCTGCTCTATGGTCATTCCTGAGACATCCTGTCGCATCCCCCATTGCGCCTGTCGCGATCTCGGCTCGGTGGGTGACTGGCCGCAAGCAAGTAGCCGAGCGTACTCGCCAAGGTCGCGGTTGTTAATCTCCCACTCCAAATACACATAGTCACCTTTCCATTGCTCATCATGCCACTTATAAGCCGCTGCGCCGTTGCTCGCTATAAACCCGCCGCCGGCATACGAGCCGCTGAGTGTACCGACCACCCGGAACTCGGTAGCACTCACCGCGGCCGTAATCGACACATTTGCCCCAAGCCCAGGCACGGCTGTGAAATCGACCAGGTCGCCGACCCTCAGGTAATGACACTCATCTGCGAGAACCAGGTCGATGTTTTCCCCGTTTTGAGTCGCAGTTGAAACTTCAATTCTTCCGCAGATGGCCGGCGCGGTGGGCCAGCGAACTTTACCCACGATTCCTTCCCCGCAATTCTCGATCACATTCGACACCCCAGGCCATTCCGCTTTGGGCGTGAGGCTCAAAGTGTCCCCAGACTTAGTGATCGTGTAGAAACCGTCCTCATTGTTGGAATCGTTGCACACGTACACCAGGTCTCCGCTCGTATACAGCGCTGCGCTGCGGACTGTCACACTTCCAGCCGAGCTTTGCGTAATACACTGCACTGTGAGATCATCCAGCCGTTCCCGGTCAGGCCCGCACGGCCGGGAATAATTGTGCGAAGGCCTCGGCACGAACGTAGCGGCAAACTTTTGCCGGTAACACCCTGCGGAGTCTGCAAATTGCCATCCGCCACCGGGCAACTGCCCGGCTGGCTTGGGGAGAGATGCAGTGTAATTCTCGGTCCACTGCGTCGCGCATCGTGGGATTTGGGCGTCCGTAGCCTCCATGTGCGCCTCCACGCCGCTTATGACCTCCGGATCAGTCGCCGCGCCGGACCACGCGCCCTGCGCAAACTTGAAAAATAACTGACCGGTATCACCAACACACATCCGCCAATTGGTGTGGTCGAAGCTGAAATAAGGACCATACCCGGCCGGCAGCGGACTCCCGACAATACTGCCATCCCGCACCAGTGCGCTCGGGTCTGTGTAATCGCATGCGAGTTCTTGATCCGGGCTGACTGGTACTGTGACCTCATTGCGGGTCACGAGCGGCCCGACCATCACAAAGCCGTCCGACCTCCACGGATACTGCAGGTCATTCGTTAAATCCCATTCGTCCAGCAGTGCGTCACAGTCGGCTACCACCTGGGCCGCGGTGTACGGAGTCGCCAGTCCTATGGACGCCGTGAGGGTCGTCTTGTGCCAGCCGAGCTCCGCGTCTTGAGCGTACCATGAAACAGAGACGTAAATCGATTCGTTGTTTCGAATGTTACTCTCGATAGCCTCCGCCTCGCACCCTGAAATATCTACTCCATCAAGAATGGGAATCAAAAACTGGGAGACGATCACGGAGTCCGAAGGTACGGTGAGTGAGCCGTCGCAATACAGCCGCACGCGCGAAAGCTCTTTTGCTTGGTCCAACACTTCTGGCCCGGGGCCATAGCCAGGCGGATACCCTGAACTCGTCAGCGATTCGCTGCACGAGCCAACCGTTACCACCCCTGTGTACCGGCCGACCGCGACGCTTCTTGACACCGTCGCTGTGTAACTGCCCTGCCCAGGATCATCCTCCGACCCTGGTGGTACGGCCGGTACACATTCAATGGTACCAGACATTGTTAGCGACAGGTATTTGGTTTGGTCGGGAGTAAGGACAGCAGCGTGGCACGGCACACAGGTGCTATTGTCATGCGACAGGAATCCGAAACGCCCGTGCCACACCTTCCAGGCCTGGACATTCTTAAATCCGATCTTCCGGCAGACCGAAAGGTTCTTCACATTCGGGCTGTCAGACGTGAATGCGTTGGTCCCGTGCGTCGCCGTGCTCACGATATCGCCCATAGTCCATGGGGCACAGGGTGTATCGTCGCTCTCGAGGCATCCGCCAGCCGGCTTCCCGTCTGTGCATGTGGGCCAGTCTTCGTCCGGATAAACGCGCGCATACGGGTTGATCCCTGCGGCATTCGGAGGCTCATGGTAATCGAGCACCTTCGTTACGTTCTTAAAGCTCGCAATCCCGTTCTCCGCGTCCTTACTGTGCTGCCAGAAGGACCCCAGCAACCAGGTGCGGACTGTTGGCCATCCGCCGGATGGCGGCCTGTATGGTGTTCCGAATTCGCCTGCCAGCTTCATGTGGTGACTTCCTGACCTACGATGCGATAAACCTTGGTCTGTCCGGTTGACGGATCGCAGACGGTCACGTCCACAGTCTCACCAGCAACCGAGCTACCAGTCTTCCGCGCATCAACCTGCCGCGCCGTACCAAACGGCGTGATTGACGTTGAGACGCCGGGACCATCAACCGGCTGCATACTGATAAGCGCGTCAACCAGCACGTTCCACTCAATCTTGAACGCAGTATCAGCCGGGTAAAATTTCTGCGGCATTCTCATGCGGGTGTATCGGCCAGGGTTGCGGAGCCGTAAGCCTCGTACAAAAACCACGACGCAGACGAGAACCCGCCTTGGTAATGATATTCGATTGACGTTTTGCCACCAGTTGCCGCACTCACTCGGGGCGGCATCTTGAGCCATTGAGTAGTCGCATCCAACCCAAACCACTCATTCGTGGGCACGCCCTCGAATGCGACGACCTCGGCTGATGTCCAGATTTTGCCAACCCCGGTATAAGCCGCTTGAACCTGCGAGTAGGTTGCCGCTGTGATGCTGCGCCTATATACTGAGTTGTATCTATAGCATTTGTCAGTCCCGCGCAGTACAACGTTGTTGAAAAAGCTTGTCGCATTGGTGGCGCTTGCAAATCCAAGTTGCGAAATGTCCCACGTCACACGAGCAATCGGGTTCTGTAACGTTTCCCAGGTCGACCGCACCGGAACCTGATAGTCGGATTTCGAGTTGTATATCCCGTCTTCCCAAAACTTTACTACCTGCTTCAAAAGCTTAATGTCAGCCGCCGACAGCCGCACCGCCAGCACCGGCGATTGCCACACGCTTACAAGCTCAGCCGAAACGTCAAGGTCATGTTGGTTTGTCGGCTGCTCGACCTCGGCTCCGCCTTCGTCTTCGGGCAACCCAGGGAACGTTGCCGACAGTTCCCATTCGCCGCCCTCAGCCGGGCGCACGCTTATGAGCGATGCGCCATTAGCGCGGACGATGGCTCGTTGCGATTCAATCTCAGACCGAGAGCCGGTCCATGTGTAGCGAGTCTGCGTCCCACCGCGCAGTTGCTCGTCAATCTCTGGCCCCTTCAGCAATGGTCCAGTTGTCCCGCTAGCTCGTAATAGTTCACTCATCGAAATGGGTCTGTTGTGGTGTCGGGTTTCGTGTTGCGCTCGATGTTCTTGAGGGCATCAAGCTGCCGCTGTTGCACGTCACCATTCATTCCAACGCGCAAAAACTGCGACGTGTAGAGCCCAACCTGCGCCATGTTGTCGGCCTCGGCGCGTGCAGTTGGCTTGACTAATTGTTCCTTCATCGCCGATTTCTTGGCCTGCGAATCCTTTTCGTCCCACTGCTTATTGATGGTCTGCACCTTGTTCTTGTGCGCGACTTCGAGCGCATCAAACGTGCGCCGTAGAATCTTCTTGTTGAGTTCGGAAGCGTCGGCAATTTGCTTCCGCATCTTCTCGGAAGCCTCGGAAAACTCAAGGTCAGCAGAGGCAATGTCCTTCTGCCGGCTGTCGCGCATTGACTCGATTTCGGCGTGCCTAAGATTCTTCAAGAGTTCGGGGCGTTGCTCGACTCCACCCAACAAATGCCGGGTCGCATCCATCGCCGCACGCTGCGTCTTCCGGTCGTTTGATCGAATGTCAACCCGCAACCGCTTTGCGTTCTCTTCGCCAATGATTTTTGCGCCGTCAACGAGCACCTTGTCATAAGCTGCTACGATTTGTTTTCGCGAATCCCAAGCGTCTTTGGTGGCTGATGCTTCAAGCTTTTGCGCAGCCTTGGCTTCCTGCATCGTCGACCAAAGTTTGGAGACGGCGAACATGGCACCAGCAGCAATTGCAGCCGCACCGCCGAGCTTAAACATTGACATTCCAACCGATGCCGCAACCTCCTTCAGACCGATGAATCCAGACGCCACGGAGTTGACGGCCATAGCAATTTTTGGGTCAGCAAACCCAGCTAGTTGAGTTGCAGCGTTACCAACAACTAACCCCTTCTGCGCGGCCATCGCGTATTTACGCTGAACGTCAACGGTCTTCGTACCGCTAGCCGCTGCCTTTGCCTGGATCGCGTCCAAATCTCCTTGGAATCGTTTCGCTTCATCACGTGACTTTGCAAGTGTTTCTGTAAAGCTGCTATTGTCAAGCCCGAGCGTTGTGCGTAGATCAGCCATTGGATAGTTTCTCCGGTGAAACGTTCTCGCAATCTGAATATGTAAAGAACACTGAGCGCCACAGCTTCGGGTTGTCACACTCCTTCACTTGGTCCCATTCAATAGCGGTGTAGTAGTCGTACCGCCGAGCGGGCAAATAGCCGTTCAGTATCTCGGTTTCACTCAAGCCGTATTCCAGCAGCTTTAGCTTCAGCAGCAGTTCCCATGGTGCTGAGAGTGATATAGTCCCGCCGCTGCGTTTCCAAATCGGAGGTTGCGCGTATCCATCGAGCAGGTAATTTCTGAACGCAGATTCAATGTCAATCGGCTCGTGCCTCGGGAATGGCCACCTGCTCGCAATCGTGCGCCTGCGCCACCTCTTGATGAGTTGCGGCAACGTCCCGTAGCTCAACGCCTCAAGTCCTTCTTCGTATGTCAATCCGCAAATGGTTGCACCGATCAGGATGTCATCAAGCCCGCAATCGGCTTGCGAGTTGCCAGCGAATGGCAGCCCGCACGCCTTGAACAGTAGGTGATGCCCAAGGCAAAATGGACGCAACGCGATGCCGCCAACCGCAAACGGTTTCGGCACCACATCCACAGGGTTTGCGTAAGGTGACATTACGACTCGGCGACAACGGCGAACGTGTTCGGGTATTTGATCACCACGAAGTCAATCACCGGTGTTTCGTCCGGCGTGTAGCTCAGTGTTGCCGAGTCGACATAAGCTGCGGTCGACGCAATCTGCGCATCGTTCGCGCACGTCACAACCACCACATCACCCTTTAGCGGGATGGCCGCAGCTATTGCTTGCGATGCCGCCAGAGTGGCCCCGGCTGGCTTGGCCGAGAACGACAGGCGCAGCGTCTTGTTGCTCCGTCGCATAGAAATGACTTCATTATCGTTGTCGCGACCGAACGCAATGTCAGCCTCAGAGCTTTTGTCAATCTTAGTGAAGATCGTCAAGCTAACCGAGTTTGCGCTCGCAACCGCTTGGTTGCCGGGTGTTCCATACGCGACTGTTGCAGCGGGTATGCCCGCCATTGCCGCCTTACCGCTTACTGCTAATTGGTCCGCTGCCATGATTTATCCTTTGGTTGTTTGGTTAAGCTTCCGCAGCCGCTATCAAAATCCTGCACGCGGCCGTATTCGCCTTTGCGTAGATCGCCGCAGCCCCAGGCGGCAGCACCATTGACTGCCCGGCTAACAGCTTTGCAAATGGGGTAGAACCATTGTTGACAAGAGAAATGTCAACGTAATTGGTTGCATCGAGGTTCTCGATATACAAAGCGCAGGGGATGCCGCTGATCTCGCCAAAGCCCAACTGCTCCGCGCTGGTGCCGATAAGCTGAGTGGCGCTGTAAATGTCATCGCCCGTCATGCTTATGGAGTAGCTGTTAGCCGCGCTAATCTTCGCGAGCTTGTTAGCAATTATCCCCGTTGTGACTGTTACCTCGTTTGCCATATTATGTTCCAGCTTCAGGCAGATAACACTTGACCTTGAACTGTGTTTCTGACGTTATCCAATGCCCCTCCTGGTCAATGTTCGTAGTGAATGTTTTGCCCACGTCTGCGTGGTAAATCCCGAGCTTGTCGCCATCGGTCTTAGCTGCCAGTTGCGTTGTCAGGTCGGAAGCCATCAGCGCACCGCGAACATGCGCCACGCGCTGCCAATGGTCAATCATATCCGATGCATACGTCGCCTCGGTCCACTGGCTCTTGACCATTACCTGAACGTCAGCAACGATGTTGCCTGGTGAGTCTGGTTGATTCACGCCACCAGGACAAAACGTTACAATGCGATGTGCTTCATCAAGCGCCATCGAGTCGACAAAACACACAGCAGGGCAGGTGTCGGTGATGGCTGCATCGATCACATCCATTAGGTAATCTGTTACCGATTGAGAAATGATTGGCTCGAATCCGGCGTTCACTTGTTAGCCTTTCTTGCCTTTTGCCACTCGTCCTTGATGCGCCGGTCAATGTCGCCTTGCATGGCCTTAAGTCGGCCAACCTGCGCCATCGGGATAATCCGCATGAAATCGCCGGACGATGCCCATCGGCTTTTGTTAATGAACGTGACATAAGGACGAGCCTGGGAAACACCATTGTATGCGCCGATGTTGCTTTGAACATCCGACGACCGCGCAACGTGTCGGCCTATCCACCCAGTCAATCCAAGCTTGCCACCGCATCGAATGAAGCCCGCACCCCATCCCGCTTTTCCCTCGCCAACGGAACCTTGTTTTTTACGCACGTACGCCCGCACCGTCGCGTCACGAGTCACTACGACATTGAGCCAGCGCCAGCGGCCAACGTTCACGGTCCTGGTGCCAGCCGTTGAAACTCGGCCCCGCTTGGTTCTCGCGAACGTGTGGAATTTTTCAAGATCAGCTTGCGTGGCTTTCGGTAGGAAATTGGCTTGATCGGTGCCGTAGACTTCCCCCTTTTTGGTCGCGAAAATTCTGATCGCCACTTTTCCTTGACATTTCTGCATTGGAAACCCGCCAATTGTTTTCTGCGCTTGGCGCTTTACATCCGGGTTGGCAGCTTTTGGCACCTGCTTGTAGCCGTAAATCACTCGTCCAATGTCCTTCTGAACGCGCCTGATCCCGACCTGCCGAGCGTTCATCCCCTCAACCTCAACGTCCTTTAGCACCGCTCCATCATTGCGCCCGCCAAGCATCCTGATAATTGACTTACCACTGAATGGCGGCGTGCGGTCCATCAACTCTTTTCCGTACAACATCCCCTGGTATTTGATAGCTTCCATGAGTGACATTCCCGAAGCCGCCATAAATTTGGCTAGCATCTGGTCAAACTTCGGAAGGTCGGATTTGAAGATGGCTTTCATGCACGTTTGGATTCACACAGCCACTTGACCGAAACCTTGTCGCTTGGATCGTCCTCGAACTTCAGCACCCGATGCCACATGCCATCCGGCTCGGTAAACCGCGTCACAAGTCGCGGGTTGACAACGCACCCGGCATTGCCGTGGAGCCTGGTATATACTGGCGTTTTTGCGCGTGCTATTTCTGTAGGGTCCGGCAACATCGGCACGTCTTCAATGAGCGCAACGAATTGTTCGCCAGTGGATGCGGTCACGCTGCGGCCTGAAAACTCAAGGCCAACAGAGAAACCACTGGCTAAAATGTCGTCGGCTAGACTCATGGTTGTGAAGCGCCGGGGCAGTGGATAAACACACAAACCACCGCCCCGGATGGTGGGCTAAGGTGCGCCAAGCTTTGCACCCCACTTGATAGTCAAGTTGGTGGTGTTGACGGTCGCAGCGGCAGCATTAGTCAACGCACTGATCTGGATATACCCCGCGCCATAACTGTTGATGTTCGTAGTTATGGTCGCGTCACTGGTGCCATTCGCTGCCCAGGTTATATACTGAGCAGTTGTAGTGTCGAACGTGGTCCCATCCACCGAGCGCCGAATGTAAACGCCCAAGTTCGCGGTGCCCGCAGCATCGTTGCGGGTAGTGAACTGTAGGTTCACATCCTTTTGTTTCCGAACGTCAATGACGGTCGCGATGTTGGTTGCAGCACTACCGGCGCAGTTGGTTCTAGTGCCGATGTAACTAACCGCGGTCACTGGTGTGTACCGCTGTGCCGATGCACTGCACACCAGCGCCAAACTGAACAGAATAACAAATAATGATCTCACTTCTTTCCTTTCGTTTTGGGTTGAATTTGCGATTTGATGACACGCTCGGGCTCACCCTCAAACACCATCACCAGAGCAAACTCGGGGTCAGGTTTCTTTATGAGCGCACGCTTCAAGAGAAGGCTTTCGGAATATATCTGAGTTGGGTTTAGCAACTCAAGCCTTTCCTCTCCATGACGCCTACCAACAATTAGAAGTTTTCGCATTTTGTATTAGCCGGGGCTGCTATTAACAACCCCGGCCTGCAAGTTGGTTACGGCTGGCAGATGCGTTTCGCGGCAGTGGCTTCGCCCGCGATGCGGCCGTAAGCGCACTCAATCGCCATGCGGTCGGTGTCCATATCAGCATCGCCCCAGTGCCTGAAGTTGAAGGACAGGCCGGTCTGCGCGTCGGTGACAATGCTGTAGTCGATCAACGAACCACGCACGCCAGGGGCAGGTGCCACCGGAGCAAATGCGGCCAGGATCGCCGATTTGAAGAACGCAACGCCGATCAGTTTCTCGCCGTTGCTGGGAAGGTTCGGAGTCGTCCCATACTCGAACCCGAGGAAGCTCGGAAGCTGCCCGGTCCGCATGACCTCTGAACCACCAAAGGCCATCGCATTCTTGAACGCGCTGTCCTTCATCAATCCATTGTCAAGTGCCGCATTGGTGATGAGTCCGCGACCAACCAAAGGCCAGTTGGCGTTATCGCACGCGGTTTTGACATCGATAATTTCGTCGCTGGTGGCAACAGCAGGGTCAATAGTTACGGGGGCAGCGCCGAATGTTGCCAGGGTGACGAGGGACAGAACATCCGCAAACACATCGTACGCCAGTTTCTCGGCGTTCATCTGAAGCAGCTTCACCACGTCAAAGAACGGCTGGCGAGCGAGCGTATCGGACGGGTAATCGAGCGGCTGATATTTCCGCTTGTCGAGCGTGATTTTTTTGGCCCCAACTTCAGCGGTGCCGCCCATCACGTAACCGTTTGCCGAATTCCAATCGGTCGAGGCGTCGGCCCGGAGCGGGAAATACGGAACTGAAGCAGTTGCCGCACCGCCAACCGGCACGTTGTCAAACACCGTCGAAAACATGCGGAGCGGAAGCAGACGCTTTGAAAACGCGCTGATGCTTTCCTGAATCGCAACGCCGAATTTCAGGTCGCTGCTGATGGTGTTGGTCCCGGCGTTCATGAACTGCAAAAGCTTCTCGCGGTTCTCCGCAAAAATGCGGCTGTTCGACAGACCGCGCTCGGCAGCAGTATCGACTTGCCCGCGAACCATGTTCGCAGCCATCGCCTTCAAAATCGTATCTGGCGCGGCATTCGTCTCGATGACGCGATGCGTCTTGACCCCGTGCGGCTTCGACTCCAGCGCGGCCAGCATGTCAAGCGCGGCCTCGTCTTTGGTCGCCATCGCAACCCACTTCTCGCGCTGGTCGGTGGTGATCTTGTCATCAATGATCGCCTGATCAACGGCCCGCGTGATGCGGTCCAGACGCTCGGCGTTTCGCTGGTTGGTCAACGCGGTGAGCGCGTTCTTCAGCTCAACGATTTCGCTGCTCTGCGCGGCGGGTTTGGTCTCGGGCTTGATGCTCTTGGCCAGCAACTCAAGCAACTGCTCTTCGGTGGCTTTCTCATCCACCGTCATGCCCAACTTGTTCAGCAGGGCCAGGATCTTGGATTTATCCATTTCACTTCCTTTGGTTGTCGGTGGTTTGCCACCTGGTTTGACCCCGCCGGCCAATGCACGAATCGCGTGCAGGTCATCAGGGCTAAAATTGTAAAGAGGGGTTCCTTCGGTGATGGAGTCGGCGAACTTCAGAGCGACGCATTGCTCTCCGTTCATGAGCTTGTTTTCCTTCATGATTTCGCGACACTGCTCCTTGGACATGCCGGTCTTGCGCGAGTATATACCGGCAATCATGTCGGACACGGTCTCAAGTCTGGCGCATGTTTCCTCAGACTTTTTCCGAATATCGTCGGCGTTGCCTTCAACGATGAATTCAGCCCACGCATCATGGATCAGCATTTGAGATGCGGCAGCGGTTCGGACCTCCTTGCACCCCATGAGAATCACCGAAGCAATCGAAGCCGCTACGCCATCGTTGAATCCAATCGTCTGCCCGCCCCACGAAAGGATCTTGTTATATACTGGCAACCCCTCGAATACCAACCCACCACGCGAATTGACATGGACATGCAACTCTCGGGTGTTGTCCATGCTCGCCAGCTTATCAACGCAGTCCTTTGCGCTCAGTCCCTCGCCTGTCCACGGATCTTTTCCGATGTCCTCATAGATCATCAGTTCAATCGGTCCAGTGGTTTGCGCCTGGTTTCTGAACGAGAAGAGAGCTTTTAAATCAGGGGTTTTCATTCTTTGGGTGGTGGTGAAGTTTGTGTTGTGGTGTCCGCTGGCATCCACGGCAGCACGATGCCGTTAGCCTTCAGGAATTCGCATTGCTCCTTGAGCTTCATGGCGTGCTCGCGCCAGTCCAGACCGAGCGGTCCGAATATCAACTCAAGATTGGTTGCCCCGGATTGAAGCTCGTTGAGCATCGCCGCCGAGTTGCGGCCCACATCAACATTGACGGCACGAGGTTGAGCTATGCTGACTTCATACCAATCAGCTGGCGCACCAAATAACTCGGGCTCATTCTTGATCGCCCAACCCATGACGTGCTCGTAAACGCGCCGGACAGCTTCAGCTATGACGAGGTGCCGCGCCCGAAAGTAAGAATTCGCCATGTCAAGCACGCCACGAAACAGCGTTGCTGGCATCTCATCTGGATAGACCAGGATGCGCGGGATGCCTATGCCACCACACGCTTTCTCTTCGCGCATGACATAATATTCGCGGGTGACGACTGACGGACGCTGCGAGACGTACTGTTGGAAATCTTCGTTCTGGCTCAGCAAAATCGGCTGAACGCCGGTAATGCTCTGCACCGCTTTATCTCGGCTGGACTCACCAGCAGACCCGCCAACTGTGCGCGTCGTTGATGTAATCTCTGACATCCGCTCGCGCCGGTGTTGATCAAATGAAATCGTGCCAGCCTTGGCCTTGATGACATCGGTCCTCGACGCTGCCCATTTCGCAGCTTCCATCTCCAGCGCGTCGATCTCTGCAAGGTCGCGGAACTCGTTCAGGACAGGCGTACACATTGGAAGCTCGCGCACCTGGCCAGCCCGCCAAGGCTCATACAGATGGACAACATGGTCCGCGTCGTAACACTCGTATTTCTCTTCAAGCTGCCCATCGCGGCTTGACAAAAACCAATAGGCAATGGGCCTTCCACGCGGGTCTAGTTCTACGCCGTCAACAATGTCAACACCTTCGCGCTCTGACATGCTCGGAGGGGTTTTGCAAAGGTGCGCTTCGTAGGTGTCAACCCTCGGGCGTCGACGTCCGTCCTTGTCAGGCTCGCCATAGGTCAAGATTATGAACGTGCCGCCATCGACGAATAAAGCCCGGCTCCATACCGATTCCAAAACGTCCAACGAATAACGCGAGCGCAGGTCAATGTAACGGCATGTCTTGCGCCAATAGGGTTTTGCCTTCTTATTCCAAACCGGGTCGGAGCTTGACGGAGTAACCTGCAACCCGCTGCCAACCGTGTAAACCTCGTGGATGTCGGCCAGGCGATTGAACAGCCCGGAGTTTTTGTCAAGATTTCGCGCCTCCTTCTGAAGTTCCTCACGCGTCATCCTGGTTGCATCTGCGCGTGCAGATTGCAACTTGGCGTAAGGATTATACCCTCGCTTACGGCTGTAATTGGCCCCGCTGAAAGGCGAGTTCGTCACATAGTTGTATATTCGATAAAATGAATAGCCGATGACATCGCGCACGAATCCCAGACTGTTTTTTATGGAGGCAATCGGCTTCATGGGAGATAGGCCGACCAATCGGGTTCGATGCAATGCACCGGCTCAAGTGCTCGCAGCATTTCGGTGAGGATCTCGGCGTCGGCTGGCGAACCAGTCAGGTAAGCAACCGCCTCGTCATATCGACGCAACAGTTCATCAGCCAGCGCCGCGCGTGACTCAGGATCGGTAATTGTGAATCCGGACGAATGCCCGGCGTTGGAAGTAGACGTGACAAAGCGCCCAGACAACGCGCCATCGATAGCACGCCCGCGAGCGTACGCTTTCAACCCTTCGTAAAGGGTTTTAGCAGATTCCTCCGCGCTCCAAGCGATTTCCCGAAGGATCAGCCGCTTGACTTCAGGCTGTACAGTTGCCATCTGCGGCAACTAGAAACCATCCGCGCTATACTCGCTAGAGACAGAAGCAGGACAACGATTGACAACGTAGGCCAATGAGCGCCACTAATCGACAAAGCCGCGTTGGCGAAGCAGGGAAATAGTCTTCAACGAACGATAGCGCACAGTCTGCGTGCCGGTGTCAACGCGGCATTGATCAAGCCTCCACAGCGCAGCCCGACGCCGGACAGTACGCACCGAAAAACCCGTCATACGTGCAATGTCTTTCTGCGTCAAGAGTGGTTTGTTGGTCATTTGTCCTTTCCGATTTCAAGCTTCAATAAGCCGTAGTAATACGCCGCCGCAACCTGCATGTTCTCGCAATCGAACAAGTGGTTAGGCCAATGGCTTCGACATTTCCAGTTGTTCTCCACGCGCCCGGTTCGGTGATTGACAACTGATTCCTTGTATTCCGCTGACATGTGCTTTCTGTATTCGTCAGTTGCAACCGACTTCAGCACTGACCATTTGTAATCGACCATTCCCTGGCGCAACTCCCAAAGCCGATCCTTGAAATAATCCGACGCGAACATGAACCGCATAACGACGAGCTTGCCCTGGTCAGCCGTTCCAATCCAAGGATCAAGGAACTCCGTCCCGAACGGTTCTTTGATCCCGGTCTGCGTGTTCTTCCAGCGTTGGTTTGTGCTGAACCCTTTGACCGGCCACCAGCATATCGCCAGCGGACAACCGTCTTGACGTTCCTCAATAGTCTCCACTCGCTGGGCGCATTCGCGCTGCACCTCTGGAAATTCCTTACGCTCCTGAAATCCAGAGTCGACAAACACGTCAATGTTTTTGACCCCATGCTCCTTTTGCTTGGATTCGACTTCTTCCCAGGTTTCAAGCGGGCCAGCGTCAAGAGCGATAGATTCACTCGCCCGCCATTCGCGCACGACATACCAGAACCGCGGGTGCGTCTGCTGATAGTCAACTGTCAATATCCGGATCGCCTTTGAGTCGGAAAGCTCGATGCGCTCAACAGTATTGATTCCAACAAGGCTGCTATCCTGCGCGGTGTACGGCTCGGCCAGGTCGCCATTGATGAAGCCCTGCAACCCAAGCAACGATTGCTTCGCTTGCAGAAATTTAAGTGCCATCTTGCCTATGGTTGTCCCAGGACCACACGCATACAGCGACGACAACTGCCGCGACCTGTAGCCGCATTCAGATTGCTCCGTTGGCTTCCAAATGCCATTGGCTATCATCCACGGTTTCTTACCGTCCTGGATGTGTCCACCGCAGTGACAGCACTCAATACGCGCCGACCTGTCAACGCGGTCAAGATCCCAACCCTTATCACGTTTGGCTTCATTATCCCATGTCACCCACGATTCAACACCGGTCTTGCTCAAGGTGTAAAATTTCTCAGACCAACCGAACACGATGAGCTTTCCACAGTGGGGGCATGGGACATGATACCGGCGTTGATCGCCCTTCCGGAAGTCCTGCCAAATCAACCCATCGAACAGGGTAGGGGTCGAAGTCTTCCGGATCTGCGTATATGCTTTATCCTTCACGCGCTGCTCGGCCAGGTTCACCGCGTCAGCTTCACCCTTTCCGCCCTTGTCGAATTTATCCACCTCATCAAGCACTACCTTTCTGGCTGGACGGCCGGCAAGGTTAGCTGGTGAGTTGCTACCGATGAAGTTGACGCACGATGCGCCGAGTTGCTGCTGGAGCTTTTTGAAGTCATGCCGCTGCGCCCCGCTCGGTATCAAATCCTTGGTCACCCTCGACGCCCGCAACATCGGCTGCCATCGCGTCTCACTGAACGATTGAGCCAGTTGTTGCGAAGGCATCGTCCACAACAGCCCGCATGGGTCGCAGATGATTGACCATGCAGCACCACCCATGAGCATTGTCGTCTTGCCGGACTGGCTACCAAAAACCTCGACGCAGTTGTGATAATGTTTTTCGCCCCAGTCGTCCAGCGGCTCACGCATGTATTCGCGCCCGGTCAACGTAAATGGTCCGTGGTTCTCCGCTTCGTCGAATCTCAGGTTTGGCTCTCCGTTCTCGTCGATGTGGCAGCACCACTCCGAGACGCTTCCGCTGAACGGGTCCGGGAAATGTCGCACCAGCATCCCGTCAATCGTCTCGCGCATCTCGGCGTCTGTCATAGCGTTTGTTTCTCACGCACCAGCGGCCAAAACTTCATTGACCATTTGACAATCTCTTTCCTCGCAAGTTCCGGATCGACCGGGTTAACCAACTTCGGAAGCTCAGCCTCAGCGGTCCGTATATACTGCGCCACGATGCCAAGGCACTTGTTCAACCGCTCCAGAACAATCTCGGGCTTCAGCAACTCGCCTTCAACCTGGGCTTTCTCAATCTCCATAAGCTGAGCTTCTGCCGTCAGCTTCCTAAGTTTCGCCGCCTGTATTCGTGCGGCCATGCTCTCAGCCTTGGCCAGCCGCTTGGAGATTGCCTGCTGACTAACGCCTCTGGTGCGGGCCAAGGTGGTTTGTGTCACCCTTACAACTGGTTTCGATTTTCGGCGCATAAACAGATTTGGCCCGACAATGGACC
>AMWB02089920.1_pt3 | contig 16134 bp, 13 predicted proteins | sample 200311 | NCBI WGS metagenome assembly AMWB02 (sample SAMN02737377, study PRJNA173069) | bioreactor metagenome | biome: anode biofilm in microbial fuel cells | place: USA: California | collected 2010-12-16 | reverse complement strand
ACCTTCTTTTATTATCTGCTATAATATAGGAATTCAGTGCTTTATGGGCTGCGGCCGGGAGGCCGGATTTTTCCGGACAGCCACACAATATTTGCTCCAAAATCAAAGTTTTCAACAATAGTGAAGAAAAATGGAGTAAAGTGGAGTAAAGTGGGAAATAAATTTCTACTTTAGCCCTTCGAAACAACAACTGTGATGGCCACATTTATCGGCGATTATTCATGCAGGCTTGACGCCAAGGGAAGAGTAATCCTCCCCTCCGCGTTCAAGAAGCAGCTGCCACCGGCAGCCGAGGATCGCTTTGTGGTCAGAAAAGATATCTTCGAAGGGTGCCTCGTCATGTATTCAATTGACGACTGGAACAGGCAGCTCGAGAAGATACGCAGCAGGATCAACCCATACAACAGGGAGCACAATATCTTTCTCCGCAATTTCTTCAAGGGTACCGCCGAAGTCGCACTCGACAGCAGCAACAGGCTGCTCATCCCAAAGCGTCTCCTTGACCTTGCCGGAATACAGAAGGATGTTGTTCTGGCCGGGCAGGATGGACGCATCGAAATGTGGGCTGAGGAGGTATATGCCCGTATCGACATGCCTTCTGATGACTTCGCCAACCTGGCGGAGAAACTGCTTGGCAATCCCGATACAGGTTCAGCATAATGGATGCATATCATCTCCCGGCGCTGCTGAAAGAGAGCATTGCAGGGCTCAACCTCAAGCCCGACGGGATTTATGTCGACGTAACATTTGGCGGCGGCGGACATTCGCGTGCCATCCTTGAGCAGCTGACAGCCGGCAGGCTCGTCGCTTTTGACCAGGATACCGACGCATCCGCGAACGCCATAGGCGACGAACGGTTCACACTGCTCAACCAGAACTTCAGGTATCTGAAGAACAACCTGCGCTATCTCGGGATAGAGAAAATTGACGGGCTGATTGCTGACCTTGGGGTTTCATTCCACCAGTTCGATGAGCAGGAGCGTGGCTTCTCCTTCCGCAGCGATGCCGCACTGGATATGCGGATGAACAGGCAGGCACCGGTGAAGGCATCTGACATCCTGCGGACTTATGACGAGGAGAAGCTTGCAGATGTTTTTTACCTATACGGAGAGCTGACCACCTCGCGCAGGCTGGCGGCAGCGATTGTCAAAGCCCGGGCTGCAAAACCGGTGGTTACTGTCAGCGACCTGGCCGGGGCCCTTAAGGGTCAGGTGCCGCCGAGGGAGGAGAATAAGTTCTGGGCAAGGTTGTTCCAGTCGCTCCGCATAGAGGTGAACGGCGAGCTGGATGCTCTGAAGGAGATGCTCACGCAGGCGTTGCAGGTTCTGAAGCCCGGTGGCAGGATGGTTGTGATAACATATCACTCGCTTGAGGACAGGCTGGTGAAGAGTTTCTTCCGTACCGGCAGTTTCGAGGGTGAGAGTGAGAAGGATTTTTACGGGAATGTAAGTACTCCTCTCAGGGCCGTGAACCGCAAGGTGATCATGCCGTCGGAAGATGAGATAAGGTCTAACAGCCGGGCGCGCAGCGCCAGGCTCAGGGTAGCGGAGAAGATATGACAGTGATGGAGGAGCGCAAGGAAACATTTCAGCAAGCCGGTGAGTCTGAGGCAACATCAGAGCAAACCACTCAGAAGAAAGCTTCCGGCAAGAAGGGCAGCAACACCTTCCTGAAGGGACTGATCAGCGGCACGGTGATATCTGACAGCCTTATCCTCAAGGACATAAGGTATTCAGCGTTCATACTTATACTTGGTATTATCTTCATTGCCAACAGGTTCAACGCCGAAAGAGTGGAGCGTGAAATCACCGTACTGGAGCAGGAAGTGCGGGATATGCGTGCAGAAGCACTCTCCGTATCAGCTGACCTTGGCAGCGTGAGCCGCCAGAGTGAGATAACAGACCTGGTGAAGGAGCGCGGTCTGGGACTCGAAGAACTCCGCGAGCCGCCATACAGGATAGTAGTAAATGAGTAATTGAGAACAACAACATTAACCTGACCCATGAAGAAGAAGACCAAACCGAAAGACCAGATCCTTGCCCGTACCGGAGTCATCTACGGTATCGTGGTGGTGATGGCTCTCGCCGTCTTCATCCGCATCATCATACTCCAGTTCGTGCAGTCGGACAAGTGGGCCGCCATGGCAGACAAGGTCGTCTTCCGCAGGCAGACTGACAAGGCAGCAAGGGGTGACATCCTCTCTGATGACGGCCGCATACTCGCCAGTTCAGTCCCGTATTACACCGTTTACATGGACACCCGCAGCTCGGGGATGGCTGACACCACCTGGGCCAACGGCATCAACGGCCTCTGTCACGGGCTTTCGAAATATGTCGGCGGCAACACCCCCGAGGGATGGAAAAATGCGCTGTCCAACGCTCGCAAGCGCGGCGACAGATACTACCTCATCAAGCGACACGTCAGCTACGAGACGCTCAAACATCTCAAGGAACTGCCCATCTTCAGGTACGGCAAATTCCGCGGTGGCATCCTCTATCAGCCTGAAAACCGGCGTATTATGCCCAATGGCCTTCTTGCAAGGCGAACCATAGGATACATCACCGAAGACACAATGGCGAACATCGTAGGTATCGAAGGCTCCTTCAACAACTACCTCGCCGGGAAGGACGGGCTGAAGGTACAACAGCGACTGACAGGAGGGGCATGGATCGATGTCGATAACCTCGAGAGCGTCCTCGCCCGCCCGGGACATGACATCGTCACAACCATCGACCTTGATCTTCAGGATGCTGCCGAGAACGCCCTCTATAAGCAGCTCTCCAGGCACAAGGCCCATCACGGCTGTGCGGTGGTGATGGAGGTCAAAACCGGTGACATCAAGGCCATCGCCAACCTCGAGATCGGGTCTGACGGCCTCTACCACGAGACCTACAACTACGCTGTCGGCGAAAGCACGGAGCCGGGTTCGACTTTCAAGCTCATGTCAATGATTGTCGCACTTGAAGACGGTGTCATCGATCTGAATGACACAATCAACACAGGCGACGGTACCGTCAGGTATTACGACAAGGTGATCCGTGACCACGAGGAAGAGGGGCTGGGCAAAATAACCGTCCGTGAGGTCTTCGAGCACTCCTCCAACGTCGGAACCGCCAAAATCATCAATGAAAACTACAAGGACAATCCCCGCCGCTACATTGACCGCCTCTGCTCCATGCAGATCAACAAGCCGCTGGATCTGCAGATAAAGGGTGAGGGTCAGCCCGTGATCCGCGGACCCGGTGACAAGCTCTGGTCCGGAATCTCCCTCCCGATGATGTCACATGGTTACGAGGTGCAGATGACTCCGCTGCAGATACTTACATTCTACAATGCCGTGGCCAATAACGGAAAGATGGTGAAGCCGCGCTTCGTCTCGGAGGTGCGCGACGGCAACCGCACAGTTAAATCATTTGACACAGAAGTTATTACCAACGCCATCTGTTCGAAGTCCACCATCCGCAAGGCGCAGTCGCTCCTCGAGGGTGTCGTTGAAAACGGCACCGCCAGGAACCTGAAGAACAGCAACTACAAGATAGCCGGCAAGACCGGAACGGCGCAGATTGCCAATGCGAAGCACGGTTACCGCTCCGGATCACGCATCTCCTACCAGGCCTCGTTCGTGGGTTACTTCCCCGCCGATGATCCGCTCTACTCCTGTATCGTGGTTGTGAATGCGCCATCGAACTGGGTTTACTACGGCAATGTGGTGTCGGGCCCCGTGTTCAAGGAGATTGCCGACAAGGTCTATGCCAGCAGCTTCTACCGTGAGCTTCAGGCGTTGAATCCGCAGGGCGAAGACAAGGTCACTCTCCGCGAAGCAGCAAGTGAGGTTGACAAGGGTGACCTGAGTCTTTCCGAGGGGGTCATGCCGAATGTGGTGGGTATGGGCCTGCGCGATGCACTGTATATGCTTGAGAACAGCGGTGTCAGGGTACGATACAGCGGTAAGGGGAAGGTCGCAAAGCAGTCACCCCAGCCTGGAGTGAGGATATCAAGGGGAGCAACAGTGTCAATACAACTGAGACAGAAATGATGGGGGAGTGTGGTATTCCGGGAAGCGGGAACAGAAGAATGAATGTAGATGAACTGAGAAAGAAGTGATGAAGGAGCTTGGATATTTAATAAGAGAGATTGGCGTGAAATACGTCTACGGTGAGGAGGACAAGCTCATTGCAGGCATCACTGCCGACTCGCGCGAGGTCAGACCCGGGTGGCTCTTCGTGGCTGTCAGGGGCACAAAGATTGACGGTCACGCTTTCATTGCCAGAGCCATCGAGGCCGGCGCCGCCGCCATCATCTGTGAAAAGCTCCCCGAGACTCTGAATGAAGGCGCTACCATGATTGTCGTTGAAGACTCCGCCGCTGCAACAGGCCTTGCAGCATCGGCATTCTTTGATCATCCTTCGCGCAAGCTGAGACTGACGGGCGTCACCGGCACCAACGGCAAGACCACCATCGCCACTCTGCTCTACAACATGTTCGATGCGCTTGGGTACAAGTGCGGTCTGCTCTCAACCGTGTGCAACTATATCTTCCGCACCAGGCGCGATGCCACCCACACAACACCTGATCCTGTGAAGCTTAACGCCATGCTGGCGGAGATGGTTGACGAGGGTTGCGAGTATGCCTTCATGGAGGTGAGTTCGCATGCAATTGACCAGAAGCGTATTGCCGGGCTGCAATTCGCAGGGGGTATCTTCACCAACCTCACCCATGACCACCTCGATTATCACCTCACCTTTGACAATTACCTGGCAGCCAAGAAGAAGTTCTTTGACGGCCTGAAACCTGAAGCCTTCGCCCTTGTCAACACCGACGACCGCAACGGGAGCGTCATGGTACAGAACTGCAGGGCATCGAAGCACACCTTCAGCATGCGCGCCATAGCCGACTACCGCTGCAATATCATCGAGCAGGGATTTGAGGGCATGCTGCTGAAGATCAACGGCAACGAGGTATGGACTCACTTCATCGGCGATTACAATGCATCCAATCTGCTTGCTGTCTACGGCACCGCCATCCTGCTTGGGGCGCAGAGCGATGAGGTTCTGACAATCCTCAGCAACCTGCGTCCCGTTGACGGCCGGATGGAGGTGATACGCTCGGCTGACGGCATCACAGGTATTGTAGATTATGCTCATACTCCTGATGCTGTTGAGAATGTGATCGAAGCCATCAACAGGCTTAGGAAGGGGGCTGGCAAACTTATAGTGGTAGTTGGCGCCGGTGGCGACCGTGACCGCACCAAGCGTCCGGTCATGGCACGCATTGCAGCCGCCGGGGCAGACAGGCTGATCCTCACATCTGACAACCCCCGCAGCGAGGACCCGGATGCCATCATTGACGAGATGCAGGCAGGATTGACCCCGGATGCCATTCCGAAGATGATCCGCATCACCGGTCGCGCCGATGCCATAAGGGCTGCAGTGATGCTGGCAACACCGGGAGACATCATCCTCGTCGCCGGCAAGGGACACGAGACCTACCAGGAAATAAACGGCGTCAGGCACCACTTTGACGACAGGGAGGAATTACGCAAAGTATTTAAAATGAGCTGATATGTTGTATTATCTCTTCAGATATCTCGATTCACTCGGAGTGCCCGGCGCAGGGGTCTTCAACTATCTGTCATTCAGGTCAGCGGCTGCCGTCATCACCTCGCTGCTTATTGCAATGCTCATAGGTAAGAAGCTGATTTACTTCCTTCAGCGCAAACAGATAGGAGAGACCATCCGCAACCTCGACCTGGAGGGACAGTACCGCAAGCAGGGCACACCCTCAATGGGCGGCATTATTATTATTGCGTCAATCCTGGTGCCGGTGCTGCTATTTGCGAGGCTTGACAACGTCTATATCATCCTGATGATCATTACAACAATCTGGGTGGGACTGATTGGTTTCACGGACGATTATATCAAGATATTCAAGAAGAACAAGGAGGGACTGGCAGGCAGGTTTAAGATCATAGGTCAGATAGGGCTGGGCCTCATTGTGGCTCTTACACTCTATATCAGTGATGATGTGGTGGTGCGTGTCAATGTCACCCCGCCGGCCGGCGTCACTGTTGCATCGGCAGATGCCATGTACGATGAGCCCGCCGGTACTTCTGACGAAGGAACGGACGGAGTCCTGCAATACGGAACTGAAGCCCTGCAGCAACAGTCCACAGCAGTCAATGTCAAATCAACCAAGACCACCATCCCCTTCGTGAAGGACAATGAATTCGACTATTCGTGGCTGGTTCCCTTCGCAAAGGGCAAGACAAAGCAACTCCTCGGGTGGCTGGTGTTCATGGCCATGGTAATATTTGTGGTGGTGGCTGTCTCCAACGGTGTTAATCTCACTGACGGACTCGACGGGCTGGCGACAGGCACCAGCGCCGTTGCCGGGATGACACTGGGCATCCTGGCATATGTCTCAGGTAATATCATCTATGCCAACTATTTGAATATCATGTATCTGCCAAATATAGGCGAGCTTGTGATCTTCGCTGCCGCCTTTTCAGGGGCCACCGTGGGATTCCTCTGGTACAACTCCTATCCGGCGCAGGTATTTATGGGTGACACCGGCAGTCTGACCCTCGGGGGGATCATTGCCGTCTTCGCCATAGTGATAAGAAAAGAGCTTCTGATACCTATCCTCTGCGGCATCTTCTTCGTGGAGAGTCTCTCGGTGATGCTGCAGGTGGGCTGGTTCAAGCGGACAAAACGGAAGTACGGTGAGGGGAGGCGCATCTTCCTCATGGCGCCGCTGCACCACCATTATCAGAAGAAAGGATATGCTGAACCAAAAATAGTCACGCGCTTCTGGATCGTTGCCATCATCCTGGCGGTGCTGAGCGTGGTGACACTGAAGATACGATAGAAAATCAACTGACCCCGGAGCATTGAAGATTTTACGGAGAATGCACCGGTCAAGGCAGCAGAGAAGATTGACATAGAATGAAAAAGAGAATTGTGATACTTGGAGCGGGAGAGAGCGGTGCGGGATCGGCCGTGCTGGCTCAGCAGAAGGGGTTTGACGTCTTCGTGAGCGACAGCGGTACGGCAAAGGACAAATACCGTGAGATACTCGTCTCGCACGGCATCGCCTTTGAAGAGGGACAGCACACCCCGGAGCTGATAATGAATGCCGATGAGGTGATAAAGAGTCCCGGCCTGCGCGAGGATAACCCCCTCGTTGTTGCCATCCGCGAAAAAGGTATTCCGGTGATCTCGGAGATCGAATTCGCAGGGCGATACACTGATGCCATCAAGATATGCGTGACCGGAAGCAACGGGAAGACAACCACCACGAACCTGATATATCACATGATGAAGAAGGCAGGGCTCAACGCGGCCATGACCGGCAACGTGGGGAACAGCTTCGCGATGGCGGTGGCAGAGGGCGGCTATGACTACTACGTCATCGAACTGAGCAGCTTCCAGCTTGACGGAATGTATGACTTCCGGGCAGATATCGCAGTATTGATGAACATAACCCCTGACCATCTCGACAGGTATGACCATGAGATGCAGAACTACACAGACTCCAAGATGAGGGTTATCCGCAACCAGACGGCAGCGGATCACTTCATCTGGTGCGCCGATGACCCGGTCACGGCCAAAGAGGTGGCCGCCCGCATCATCAACGCACAGTCTCACCCCTTCGCCATTGACAAATGCGAGGGTATGGCGGCATGCATTGAAAATGACAATCTTATTCTTGACATTACCCAAAAAACCAGCCTTATGACCATTCACGACCTGGCGTTGAAAGGACGCCACAACACTTACAACTCGATGGCTGCAGCCATTGCCGGCAAGGTTCTCAATATCCGTAAGGAGACCATACGTGAGAGTCTGACAGACTTCCAGGGGGTGGAGCACCGGCTGGAGACTGTCATCATGGTGGCAGGCATAAACTTTATCAATGACTCGAAGGGTACCAACGTCAACTCCACCTGGTACGCCCTTGAGTGCATGAAGACACCAGTGGTATGGATAGCGGGGGGGATAGACAAGGGGAATGACTACTCCGAGCTCTTCAGCGTGGTGAAGGAAAAGGTCAAGGCCATTGTCTGTCTCGGCAAGGATAATTCCAAGATCATCAGCGCCTTCGGCGATATGGTTCCGACCATCGTCGAGACCTCCTCCATGGAGGAAGCTGTCAGGTCAGCCTATTATCTCGCTCACAAGGGAGACACCGTGCTGCTTTCACCGGCATGCGCCAGCTTCGACCTGTTTCAGAATTACGAGGACCGTGGACATCAGTTCAAAAATTGTGTAAGAAATCTGTAGTACGGAGTCTCAGGAAAAATAACCGGGATGGGATTTCTGATGAAGCAAAAATGACACTATGGCTGATGTAACGGTAAGAAGATTTTTCAGGGGCGACAGGTATCTGTGGGGACTCATCGCCTTCTTCATGCTGCTGTCGCTGCTGTCGGTCTACAGCTCGTCAGTGGGGGTGGCTTATTCGTCGCATCACGGTAACACATTTTACTTTCTCCGCACCCAGTTCATCATGCTGATGCTCGGGTTGCTGATCATTGTGGTGACCCATTGGATACCTTATATTAAATATATGCAGTTTGCCACCATCGGGCTGGTAGTGGCAATAGCACTGCTTGTTGTGACGCTCTTTGCCGGCGTGAGCATCAACTCTGCCACGCGCTGGCTCGAGATACCCGTCATCGGGCTGAGGTTGCAGACATCTGACCTGGCCAAAGTGGCGCTGGTGATTTACCTGGCGAGGGGGCTGACGGTCTACCAGCATGAGCTGAACAACTTCAGCGTGGTGACGATGAAGCTGGTGGTGCCTATTGGCATTGTCTGTGTGCTGATCATGTCGGAGAACCTCTCAACCGCTGTAATGATTTTCGGGATCAGCATGATAATTCTATATATTGGCCGTGTGCCCTTCAAGTTCCTGTTGACATATGCAGGACTGGGACTTGCGGCAGTGATATTGTTTGCCTCGCTGCTGTTGATTTTCAAGAAGGATAACAACAGGGTGCAGGTGTGGAAGAACCGTATTGAGACCTACTTCAGCGGAGAGAGCACTCCCGATGCCGACTACCAGGCCAACCAGGCCAAGATTGCAATCTCCACCGGCAAGATTTTCGGCAAGCTGCCGGGGAAAAGCACGCAGCGAAACCTCCTGCCGCAGTCCAACTCTGACTTCATATTTGCAATCATTGTAGAGGAGTACGGCCTGTTCGGGGCGGTGATAGTGATAATGGCCTACCTGGCGCTGATGTTTCGGGGGGTACAGATAGCGCGAAAATGCGATTATGCGTTCCCGGCCCTGATGGTGCTGGGACTTACAGTCATGATAGTATTCCAGGCGTTTCTGAACATGCTGGTGGCCGTGGGGCTCTTCCCGGTGACGGGTCAGACGCTGCCTATGATCAGCTGGGGACGCACCTCGGTGATGGTTATCAGCTTCTCGCTTGGTGCAATACTGAGCGTCTCGAGGGTGATGAACATGCGTGAGCGGAAGGAAAAACTTTCCGAGATTGAACAGACAGACAGGGTGCCGGCATGAGCAATGAGGGAGGCATAAAAGAGAGACAAGCCAATAGAATGAGCGCAGAGGGCAGAAATATAAAAATCATCATCAGCGGGGGAGGCACCGGCGGCCATCTCTTCCCTGCCATTGCCATTGCCAATGCGCTGCGCCGGCTGGAGCCGGCGGTGAAGATACTCTTCGTGGGCGCCGAGGGGAAGATGGAGATGCAGAAGGTGCCCGAAGCCGGTTACGAGATTGAAGGGTTGCCCGTGGCCGGCATGGTACGCGGAGGAAGCATAAGGAATATAAGTGTTGCATTTAAGCTCTTCCGAAGCATGGTCAAAGCCGGCAAGATCATCAGGCAGTTTGGCCCTGATGTTGTTGTGGGGGTTGGCGGATATGCATCCGGACCGGTTCTGAAGCAGGCTCAGCAGAGGCATATACCTACTCTGTTACAGGAGCAGAACAGTTATGCAGGTGTCACCAACAAGCTGCTGGCGAAGAAGGCGGAGCGGATCTGCGTCGCTTACGAGGGGATGGAGAAGTATTTCCCCGCCGGAAAGATATTACTGACGGGCAATCCCGTCAGGCAGGCATATGACAACCTTGCAGGACTGCGCGATGAGGCGCTGCAGCATTTCAGCCTTAAGCCCGGCGCACCAGTGATACTGGTTCTGGGCGGATCGCTGGGCGCCGGCACGGTGAACAGCAGTGTCGGCGGCGGCATAGGCCTCACCGAGGCTGCCGGGGTGCAGGTACTATGGCAGACGGGCAGTCATTATTATGACCGCATGCGCGAGGTGGTTGAGGCTAAGGGTGCCACAGGCGTCAGGGTCACAGCCTTCATCACACGCATGGATCTGGCCTATGCCGCCGCCGACGTGATCATCTCCCGTGCCGGCGCCGGAACCATCTCAGAGCTGACGCTGGTGGGCAAGCCGGTCATCCTGGTGCCGTCGCCCAACGTGGCCGAGGATCACCAGACGCACAACGCCATGGCCCTCGTGAACAGGGGGGCAGCACTGCTGGTGAAGGACCCTGACGCAGAGGCAACGCTGATCCCGGCTGCACTGGAGCTGCTTGGTGATACCGCAAAGCGAAGCTCACTGTCGGAGAATTTAAAGAAAATGGCTATCCGCGATGCCGATGAGGTGATAGCCCGCGAAGTGCTGAAGCTTGTAAAGAAACACGGAGGCAGCAGGCAGGAATGAAAATGATGACAACCGGGGCAGTGATGAAACATATTATCATATGAGGGGACTGACGAACATAGAAGGGATATATTTTCTCGGGATAGGCGGCATCGGGATGAGTGCCCTGGCACGCTATTTCCTTTCGCAGGGATTCATTATCTGCGGTTATGACCGCACCGAGAGCCCGCTGACAGACACTCTCGCTGAAGAGGGATGCACCATCACCTATGAGGACAGCATCGACTCGCTCCCTGTGCTGTTCTCCGAGCCTACGGAGAACGACAGGGTTCTGATAATCTACACTCCCGCCATACCGAAGGATAATGTCCTGCTGAACTACTTCAGGAACAACGGTTACAGCATCTACAAGAGGGCGGAGATACTCGGTATCATCTCGCGTGACACTGACGCGATTGCCGTTGCCGGCACCCACGGCAAGACCACGGTGAGCACCATGACGGCACACATCCTCAGCGTATCACCCATTGGCTGCTCAGCATTCCTTGGCGGGATATCAAAGAATTATGACACGAATCTCCTGCTCTCGGAGAGCAGGTATACAGTTATGGAGGCAGACGAGTTTGACCGCTCCTTCCTGCATCTCTCGCCGCTGATCTCCGTGGTCACGGCCATTGACCCGGACCATCTTGACATTTATGGCACTGCTGAAAACATGATCGGGGCCTACAGTGAGTTCTGTCAGCTGGTTCGTCCCGGCGGGACGCTGATCCTCAATGAGAAGATCGCCTCGTCGCTCTCGCTTCCGTCAGATGCCACAATCTATACGTACGGCACCGGTGAAGGCGCCTCCTTCCGCGCAACAGCAATCAGGAAGGAGGAGGGGAGCTACACCTTTGATATAATCACCCCGGCCGGTACGGTAAAGGATTTGCGCCTCCGTCTTCCGGGCATGGTTAACATCCTGAATTCCACCGCTGCCGCAGCGGCAGCATGGTGCGCAGGCGTAACGGCTGACGATATCCGTGAGGCTCTATGGTCATATGAGGGTGTGCGCCGCAGGTTCGATATCAGGTATACCGGCCGCGAGATCATCTATGTCGATGATTATGCACATCATCCCCAGGAGATCAACGCCCTCGTAAGTGCGGTGCGCGATTTCTGGCCGGGGAAGCATGTCACCGGCATCTTCCAGCCGCACCTCTATACGCGCACGCGCGACTTCGCCGCAGGCTTCGCGGAGGCGCTCGACAAACTTGACGAAATACTGCTTCTGACTCTCTATCCCGCAAGGGAGAATCCCATCCCGGGTGTCTCTTCCGGCATGATCGCAGGGTTGATGAAGAACAGGAACGTGAGGGTGGTGACGAAGGAGGAACTTCTTGTCGCTTTGCGCGACGTAAAGCAAGGCCTGCTGCTGACTATAGGCGCTGGCGACATTGACCGCTTTATTGAACCGATTACGGAGATGCTGAAGGAGAAGAACGCATGAGCCTGCTGATGAAAATAGTGACTGTGATCACGGGAGTTGCCCTCCTGCTGACGCCGCTGTTCATCAGTCACATCACTGCTGACGCCGTATGTGAGGGGGTGGTCATTACAATAGCGGATTCATCGAAGCACCGCTTTGTGACGGAGGATGACATCATGAACGCCCTGAAGGCGACAGGCATACGTGTTACCGGTCAGAAACTCAATGAAATTCCGCTGGATAAGCTTGAAAAAAGAATCAGTGCATTCACGGAACTCAAGGTGGGCGAGGTTTATCTATCAGAAGACAGGAAGCTTCACGTGTACTGCAACCAGCGCGAGCCGGTAATGCGTGTGGTGGCATCCTACGGAGGCGACTTCTTCATTGACCGTGAGGGTGTCATAATGAGGAGGCACAATCTCTACACGCCCAACCTGCACATCCTTGAGATAGACATGGTGTTTAACGCGGAGAAGATGAACGGTGCGAGTATCTATGACTCGGAAAAGACAGAGAACCTGGTGCGGGCTTTTGAGCTGGTGAATTATATCCGTGATCACAGCTTCTGGAACGAGATGATTGACCAGCTCAGCATGACGCGCGACGGCAGGGTATCACTGGTGCCGCACGTGGGCAATCACACCGTCAGGCTTGGACGCACTGATGATTACGAAGAGAAACTGCACAAGCTCCTGGTCTTCTACCGCCAGGCGATGCCCGTTGCAGGGTGGGACAGGTACAGGGTGGTTAATGTTGAGTATAAAGGGCAGGTAGTCTGCCAGAGAAGATAAAAATTGAACAACCATATAAGTGAACTATGAACAGTAAAGATCAGTTAGTAGCAGCCATTGACATTGGCACGACGAAAATCGTCGCCATTGTCGGGCGCAGCGACGGGAACGGGGGCATTGAGATCCTCGGTCTGAGCAACACACCGTCAACAGGGGTCAAGAGAGGTGTGGTGCTGAACATTGAAGAGACGGTAAAGGCTATCCGCACCACCGTTGACGACCTCGAAGAGAGAACAGGCCTCGTCCTTACCGATGTCTTTGTGGGCATTGCCGGGAGGCATATCAAGAGCAAGATGGCGCGCGGCTACATCACCCGCGACTCTCATGAGTCAGAGATCGATGCCAGTGACATCCGCCGTCTCACTGCAGACATGTTCAAGCTCCCCATCGATGTGGGTGAAGAGATCATTCATGTCATACCGCAGACGTACATCGTTGATAATGAGTCGGGTATCAGCAATCCTATCGGTATCTGCGGCAAGAGGCTGGAGGCCAACTTCCACATCGTGATAGGGCAGATATCCTCGGCACGCAACACCGAGAGGTGCATCAACAAGGCAGGGATGAACCTGATGAGCCTTGTGCTTGAGCCGCTTGCATCGTCGGAGGCAGTGCTGACAGATGAGGAAAAGGAGGCAGGGGTTGTCCTGGTGGATATAGGAGGAGGAACCACTGATGTGGCAATCTACTATGACAATGTCATCAGGCACACGGCTGTCATCCCGTTCGGCGGTAACATGGTCACCGAAGACATCAAGCAGGGCTGCTCGATCCTGCAGAAGCAGGCTGAGGACCTGAAGGTCAAGTTTGGTTATGCCATAGGCGACATCGCCCCGGAGAACAAGGTCGTATCAATACCGGGAATAGCCGGCCGCGAGCCGAAGGAGATAACGTTCAAGAACCTGGCGTATATAATCCAGAGCCGCATGGAGGAGATCCTTGATGCGGTCAACTTCGAGATACAGAATTCGGGTTTTGCCGAGAAGCTTACAGCAGGGGTTGTCATCACCGGCGGCGGTGCGATGCTCAAGAACCTGCCGCAGCTTGTCAAGTACAAGACGGCGATGGACGTGCGGATCGGCCATCCCAATGTTCACATCTCCGGAAGGGGCAGGGATGAGATCAACCTGCCAATGTATGCCACCAGCGTGGGGCTGATTCTGAAGGGGCTTGAGTACCTCGAGGAGAACAAGATCTTTGCACGCTTCGGCGAGAAGAAGGAAGCGCCGGCATCGCAGCCTGTACCGCAGCCAGCTGCGCAGAATGTGAGGGAGGAACCGGTTCAGACACCGCAGCATCAGCCGGAGCCTGAAGAGCAATACTACGAGGAGCGTCCGAAGGGAGGCAACTCCATAACAGAAAGATTCAGGAATCTCTGGGGCAAGATCATTGAAGCTACTGATGAGAAACTTGATGACACCCTGAATTAAAACAATAAAGCTATGTCAGAAGATCTGATGAATTTTGACTTGCCTGTGGACAGGTCGTCAATAATAAAAGTCCTGGGCATCGGTGGTGGCGGCGGCAATGCTGTCAACCACATGTTCAGGAAGGGCATAAAGGATGTCAACTTCATCGTCTGCAACACTGATCTGCAGGCGCTGATGAAGAGTCCGGTGCCGGTGAAGGTACAGCTGGGCGAGACCACCACCGAGGGTCTCGGCGCCGGCAGCCAGCCTGAGAGAGGCAGGGCATCGGCGATAGAGAATATTGATGATGTGCTGAAGACACTCTCGGGGAACACCAAGATGGTCTTCATCACTGCAGGTATGGGAGGAGGCACAGGCACAGGAGCCACACCCGTCATCGCCAGGGCATGCCGTGAAGCCGGGTATCTCACCGTGGCCGTTGTCACCATCCCGTTCCGTTCCGAGCTGAACCAACGAATAAAGCTGGCTATCAGCGGAATAGGTGATCTGAAGAATGAGGTCGACTCGCTGATTGTGATAAACAATGAGCGGTTGCGCGAGATTTACGGTGACGAGGGAGTCTCGGCGGCTTTTGCCCGTGCTGATGATGTACTGGCCAACGCCGTCAAGGGTATTGCGGAGATAATCACATGCACCGGTTACATCAATGTTGACTTCGCTGATGTTGACACGGTGATGAGAAATTCAGGCGTTGCGCTGATGGGTATCGGGGTGGCCTCCGGAGAGGACCGTGCCGTGAAGGCTATTGAGGCGGCCCTTACATCGCCGTTGCTCAGCTCCAATGACATCACCGGGGCAAGGAGCATACTGCTTAACATCAAGTCCGGTACCGGCGCCAATGAGATCACCATGGATGAGCTGGGTGAGCTGACCGATTATGTTTACGAAGCTATCTCCGATGATGCACTGATCATCAGGGGCCTCTCCACGGAGGAGGAGCTTGGTGATGCCATCAGCGTCACCGTAGTAGCTACAGGGTTTGAGGCGAGTGCTGATCTGGACGGATACAAGCCAAACTCGAAGAGGGAGGTTGTCAGTCTTAATGCCACTCAGCAGTCACCCAATGCTGAGGGTGTCTCGGAGAATGACGGTCCGTATGTTGTGCGTGCCACCCGTGCATCTGACAGGGCCATTCCACCTCACGGCGGTCAGGTCAACCAGGGAGTGTTGGATTTCGAACTTGATGGTGATATCAACATTTCGCCTGCTCCTGCACGTCCCGTACCACCACCGCCTGACAGGAACGAGGGGACGCTGCGTAAGTTGAAGCACATGCAGAATGTGATCCGCAACGAGGGGCTCTCCACGCAGTCGATGAGTGACAATATTGAGGATTTCGAGGAGGTGCCTGCCTATGTGCGTAAGAAGATTGCCATTCACAATGCCAGCAAGGCGGCGGGGAGCAAGGTATCGAGGTTCACTCTCGCGCTGGATGAGGATAACCAGCCGGTCATCAGGGAAAACAATGCATACCTGAATGACAATGTAGACTGATTTTGTTTTTTGCCATTATATGGTTGTTGTTCACGGAGCCGGGCGGATCTTTTCTGTCCGGCTTCTACAATTCTTAATGGCCTTAAGCCATTTTCCAACGGATGCAAGACCTTGTCTGCTTTTTGACTAAATTTGCCGGTGATGCGCAAAATGCTGGCTTATATTGCACTTGTTCTGCTCCCCCTGGCGCTCAGCGCACAGGAGCCTGACACTCTCAGGGTAATCAGAAGGGATAGTCTCACCATAGTATTGCAGGATACTCTCCTGACCGTCAGTCAAGAGGACACAACTGTTGCTGTCAG
>AMWB02167868.1_pt1 | contig 16158 bp, 12 predicted proteins | sample 200311 | NCBI WGS metagenome assembly AMWB02 (sample SAMN02737377, study PRJNA173069) | bioreactor metagenome | biome: anode biofilm in microbial fuel cells | place: USA: California | collected 2010-12-16 | reverse complement strand
ATCATAAGGATGCGTATGCAATACGCCCAACAACTTAATTTCTCCCGTTGCATATTTATCGATAAGTTCGGCTATATGTACCGGATCGCTCTCTATATAATCTTGCGTCTGTTTTAAATACTTCAAGACGGGGATTATTCTTTTAATATCATACCTTTCTCCTATTTTCGTCCCAAACAACAAAAAGGCTTTCTCCTTAAAACCTTCCTCTGCCCCAGATAAAAGCTCCTTCGCTACATTCTCTAGATATGCCAAGTCCCCTGCTATTTCTTTCCCTGAAAAGACGACCTCCTCAACCGGCGAACTGGCGGAACTTGCTCCAGCAAGCTGAATAATTCTTTCTTTATCTATCCCTTTAGCGTCTAGATAGACAATCCTCACATTACCTTCCTGGTCAAACGTAACTGTTTTCATGTATTCCTTATCATCCTTCTGCTCCAAAGGAACATTTATATTCCGCTTTTTAAGAAAACCTTCTATATCTTCAAGGGTAATTAAATATGGGGCAGGGCCGTTTTTTTCCAACTCTGCTAACACCCCTTTTAGGTTATCATCTTTTGTTGAAGAAATTATTGCCACCTTAACATTATCTTTCGGCATATCCTGCAACATCTTTTCCAAATGAGTTTCAAAATAGTATCTAACCAGATCCGGGTTAGAAAGGCCCCCCTGAATATGGCCGCTAGGGAGAAAATGCGCCATAAACCTGTTACCGTCTTTATCCATAGCCACAACGAGCAAACATACATTAAGATCGGCTTTTAAAGTTTCTGTTCTGCCTTTTGGAAGGAATCGATTATCGTAACGAATTACATCTATAGTTGTAATTGGCGAGCTGGAAGATTTTTTTGTGGCCGTTATGGATAAGATGGCCGTTGGTTTATTTTCCATCTCTTCCGGGCTGGGGATATACCCAAGAGCCTGAAGGCCAGTAATACTTCTGCCTTTTAAGTCAACCCTGATGTCAAAGTTATCAAAACCAAGCCGTTTTAATAAACTACCCCAAAGAGTTTGGGCAACTACCTGACTTAATGCCTCATCTTCAGCAGCCCGATTCCCTGCTTTATATTCCGCCTTCTTCCAATTATCCTCTTTATCTAAATATTCTGCTTTTCCGTCTCTAATTATTGCTATGCGTAGCTTTTCCAGGGTTTCCTTATTAGTCACATATCCAACAAATACTTCGGTAATTTTATCTTTTATTGCCTGGCCCAAGATACTAAATATCTGTGAACCTAAACCATTATCACTAAGATTATAAAGATTAAAAGGACCGATAATTAATCTTGTGCCGCCTGACCTTACATCTAAATCTAATACCCGCCTGTTTATCTTCTCTCCGCCATCCCCTATATTTTCCTTAAGCCTAACTACAATGTGGGAACGAAGGGTCGGTTCTTTTTCTAATTCCGCATTCAAGCTATATCTTGATTTAGGCTCAAGAGGTTGAGAGTTAATTTGGCCAATTATATACTTGGCCATGTCAATATCAGTCTGGGTAACCGGCAGCTGTTCAATTACCGGTGAGCTGGCTTGCGGGTAATTTTCAAATTCAATATTTATCCTTCCTGAATATGGATCGATTTGTATTTGGCCACTCGGGAGGAACTCACCTGAAATTCCCTTAGGGTTAAGAACAGCTATTGGCATGAGCGGATTACCTGCAATCTTCACTCCAGACCTTATCGCTCCTCTCATAGCCTCTCCCCCAAAACTTATACCCCCGCTCATATAGCTTCTAATAGTCTGACCCTTAAGGGTATAGACAGGCTCTTTAATATTATATTCACCTTCCCTGAATGATTTCTGATAAGCCTGAAAATAAACGGTTTTAGACCATGGATCTTTAGAGATAAGCCCGGTTAAATTCATTTTGTTGATAAGGTGGCTATAAAGCCCACTTTTGCCGTAAAACTTCTGCTTAAACCACTGCGCAAGAATAAGCGAATAATAAACTTGCCTTAAAGGTGCATATCTTTTGGCGGTGTTTATATCTTTGGTTAACTTAGGGATAATGTTCTTCCTAATCAATTCAGATGCGTATTCATTAAGCTGCTTCAATCTTTCATCAGTAAAGTTGTAGACTTTTGATTCTTTTAAATAATCCTGCTCCAGCATTACCTTAAGAGTTGCCTTGTAGACATACGCATTATCAGTTGATTCCCTGATAATTATCTCATTCGGCACTATCCAGGGCCGGGTTAAAGTAGGGATAGTTATAGATTCTGTCCCGAAGAGCTCTCCGGCCTTTTTATAAAGTTTATTCCAGTAAGCCCTGCCTGCCGGGGTTTGAGGAGAGGTTGCCAAGCCCATGTCTTTTTTAAGTTGAAGGTCCGCTTCAAGAAGGATCTTGCCCACATCAGTCTGGGCCAAATATGGGTCTATCATATTATCCGGGGAATCAGGCCGGAGGTTAACCCAAAAACTATCGTTAGGCAAAGAGATGCCGATAAAAAAGTAGTTTAAAAGTTCTTTGGTCGAACTTTCCAGTTTATTTTCGGTGACGCTACCCTTCTGGGGCAATCTCCGTTCTTTTTCAAAATCACCTTTATCCAAAAGCAATTTAAAGTTATTATTGATGTTGTCGTAGGCAAGATACCTTAAGTGCAGGGGCCGGAATTTATCCTGGACCAACACATTACTCATCCCGGTAAAATAGCCAGAGATATCCAGTTGTCCGGCTATCTGGGCAAACCCGGATTGCTCAAGGATAAGTAAAAAACAAACCAGAAAATAAATTACCTTGGGAAATTTACGCTTCATTATTTTAAGCTTAATTTAGGTGGTTTCACCAGCTCATCGGCCTTAATATAACAAGTATGCTATATAGGTAAGCGATTTCAAGGTTAAATGGCTGCTTTTGGGAAAGCGCTTTCTAAAAAACGCTAAAATGCCCTTGATTTTTATTTTATATGTGGCATGCTTGGGTTACCTTTTTTGTTAACTTAAGTGGAGGACGGCGATAGCGAAAGCCATTGAGGATTATCCCCTCCAAAAAAGGCCCTAGAGGTTAGGGCCCTTTTTGTTTTATGGGGACATTTTAAGGCTGGGTTTTATTTAATATAGGCCCGGATGATCTTTTGCTCGGCAATCGGCCGGTCTTCGCCATTAACCGGGGTATTTTCAATCTTCTGCACTACCTCTAAACCGGAAATGACCTCACCGAATATAGTATGGCGCATATTCAACCATGGGGTCTTGGCACAGGTGATAAAGAACTGGCTGCCGTTTGTGTTTGGGCCGGCATTGGCCATGGCTAAAATTCCCGGGCCGTCAAATTTAGCTACCGGAGTGACCTCATCTTCAAAAGGCTTACCCCAAATCGACTCTCCCCCCATCCCGGTTCCTGTAGGATCCCCGCCCTGGATCATGAAACCTTTAATTACACGGTGGAAAATCAAGCCATTATAATAACCTTTTTCTGCTAATTTAACAAAGTTCTCGCAAGCCTTGGGAGCAATATCAACTTTTAATTTAATCTCAATATTCCCTTGGTTAGTTTCTAAAACCACAGTCTTTTCCTCCATAGCCAAAGCTCCTCCATAGCAATTAATTAAACACAGGGTTAATAAAATCACAAACAGTTTTTTCATAACTTACCCTCCTTTTATCTCCCAAGATAACACCCGCGCAATTCCGATAAGCGCCGGGTACCTTCTTAACGCGGGGTGTCTTCTTTTTGTTTCTGCCTTTCCAAAATAATTTTCTGGGCGATTTCCCCGGGGACCTGGGTGTATTTGTCAAACTCCATAGTGGCATTGGCCCGGCCGCTGGAAAGTGAACGGAAGTTAGTGGCATATCCAAACATCTCTGCCAGGGGAGCTTCAGCTGAAATAATCTTCTGGTTGGCCTTGGCGTCGATGTTTAAGATTTTTCCGCGGTGCGAACAAATAAAGCCTACGCAGCCATTTACATACTCCTCTGGGGTAGAAACTTCAAGCTTCATGCTGGGTTCAAGAAACACCGGGCTGCCTTTTATGAACGCATCTTTAAATCCAAATATAGCTGCCATTCTAAAGGCGATTTCCGATGAATCAACTTCATGGTATGAACCATCGACTAATTCTACCTTCACATCCACAACCGGGTAGCCGCCGTAAGCGCCTTTTTGCATGGCTTCAATTACCCCCTTTTCAACCGCCGGGATAAATGAACGCGGGATAGCGCCCCCCTTGATGCTGTCAATAAACTCAAATCCTTCCCCGGCTTTATTAGGAGATATCTTTAAAACTACATGCCCATATTGGCCGCGGCCTCCGGATTGCTTAATGTATTTGCTCTCCGCGCTTGCCGGCTTTAAAATAGTTTCCCGGTAAGCAACCTTTGGCTGGCCTACTATCGCCTCAACCCCAAACTCCTCTTTTAACCTGTCTACAATAATCTCTAAATGCAGTTCTCCCATACCGGTGAGAATAACCTCCTTAGTCTCTTCGTCAGTCTCTACTTTAAAGGTGGGGTCTTCTTCGGTAAGTTTAGCCAGGCCTTTGCCCAGCTTATCCTGGTCACCCCGGCTTTTCGGAACAATACTTAAAGAGATAACAGGCGTAGGAAATTTTATCGCTTCCAAAATCAGGGGATTATCCACGTCAGTAAGCGTATCCCCGGTTATGGTATTAGCTAATCCCGGCACAGCCACAATATCTCCGGCAAAGGCAAAATCGATATTTTCACGCTGGTTTGCATGCATCTGCACAATACGGCCGATTCTTTCTTTTTTATTTTTCAGAGTATTAAGTATATATGTTCCGGTGGATAAAATCCCCGAATACACACGCACATAGACAAGCTTACCCATGTGCTGGTCAGCCTGCACCTTAAAAGCCAGCCCGCAAAATGGTTCTTTGATATCCGCCTTGCGCTGTAATTTCTTCTGCGGATCATTTATATCCTCGCCTTCAACCGGCGGCAAATCTAATGGCGAAGGCAAAAAAGCAACAATCGTATCCAGCAATTTCTGCACTCCCTTGTTTTTAAAAGATGCACCGCAGGTAACCGGGACCATTTTATTGGTAATCGTTCCCTGGCGGATAGCCTGGTATAATTCAGCCTGGGTGATCGATTCTTCCGAATCCAGGAACTTTTTCATCAGGTTCTCGTCCAGGCCGACCGCGCGCTCTACCATAATGTGCCGGTATTTTGCCGCCTGATCCTTATAATCTTGCGGGATTTCAGCAACTGTAAACTCTTTTCCTAAAGACGCCTCATCATATATATAAGCCTTCATATCAATTAAATCGATCACGCCGCGGAATTTATCCTCGCTTCCAATGGGAATCTCTAAGGGGATGGCATTGGCCCCCAAATCTTTTTCAATCCCGTTTAATACACTAAAAAAGTCTGCTCCGGTGCGGTCCATTTTATTTATAAAAGCAATTTTAGGTACATGATACTTATCGGATTGCCTCCAAACTGTTTCTGACTGAGGCTCTACTCCCCCAACAGCGCAAAATACCGCCACTGCTCCATCCAGGACTCTCAAGGAACGCTCCACCTCAACCGTAAAATCAACGTGGCCGGGAGTATCAATAATATTAATACGGTGGTCTTTCCAAAAACAGGTTGTCGCCGCGGCCGTAATGGTAATGCCGCGTTCCTGCTCCTGCTTCATCCAGTCCATGGTTGCGGCACCATCATGCACCTCGCCGATTTTATATGACCGGCCGGTATAAAAAAGTATTCTTTCAGTGGTGGTGGTCTTACCGGCATCAATATGCGCCATGATCCCGATATTTCTCACCTTGTCCAAACTTATGCGCGGGGTTGCCTGCGGTTTTGCCTTGGATTCTTCCGGCTTTTGCCCGGCCGCTGCGAGGAGGACCTCTTCTTTTGGGGTTTCTTCTTTTAAAACTTCTGCCGTCTTATACCCGTCCTCAAAAGCAGGCTCTTGCGCTTTTTCTTCTTTTTCTGCGATAGGCTCTTTTTGCGGGGGTTCTTCTTTCCCCTGCTCTTCTATTTCTTCTTTTCTCTCTGGTAAAGCTTCAGACCCTTTCTGCCTGGCTTCCTCAACAGGCGTCTCTTTTTCCTTTACCCCCTGGCGAAGATGCGCAATCTCTTCGGCGAAACTCTTTAATCTCTCCTGGCTGGACTCCAAATCCTTTTCCAGCTGGGTATATTCTTCGTTCAATTTATTAAACTCTGATTTAGGAATCCACTCGCTAATTTTCTCTTTACGCTTAAACTCGGCAACAATAGCTAATTGCTCATTAATATCCTTAAGCTGCTTCTCAATTTGATGTTTTTGTATCTGCACCTGCTCTTCCTTAAGCTTAACCTCCGCTTCTTTTGCTTCTAAAGAAGCTTTTATTTCACGGATCTCCCGTGACAAATTTACATTTTTAGCGAATTCTTCCTGCAACTCGTTTTCTTTAATAATAAACTTGTTCTTTAAATCTATATTCTCTGGTTTTATCTTGGAAAGCTCGGCCTCAGCCTTAGCCACCCATTCTTCCCTGCGTTTCAATTCATCGGAAAAATTAGCCTCTTTTTCTTTAGCTGCCGTAAATTCGGATCTTTCTTTTTCGTACCCGATCTTCACCTGGCTCAGTTCATCTTCCAACGCAGCGACCTGTTTTTGCAGCCGCTGTATTTTCTGCTCTTTACTCTCATCTGATAAAGTTGGCTTCTTGTCGCTTTTTTTAGGCCCTGCCTCATCAGCCGCACTAAATACCCCGAAGACAGCATAGATAACCATGCCTACGCCTAAAACCGCTAATGCGAGCATTGCTGTTATCATCTTAATTTATCCTTTATCACTGCTGCGTAATTTCTCCAAACGTTCTCTGATCTTGGCCTCATGGCCTATGTCCGCAGGTTCATAGTAGCGTACTTTTTTACGCATATATGCCTGCTTTACAAAATGTCCGGGGTAATCATGAGCATACTTATATCCTATGCCATGGCCTAATTTCTCCGCGCCGCTGTAATTGGTATCTTTCAAATGATCCGGGACCTCTTGCACTTTATTTTCCCTGATATCCTGGCCGGCCTTCTCAATCGCCAAATAACTGGCATTTGACTTTGGGGCACAGGAGACATAAATAACCGCCTGGGCTAAAGGAATCCTGGCTTCGGGCATGCCTACGAATTCGGAGATCTGCAAAGCCGCATTTGCCAAAACTAACGCCAGAGGGTCAGCATTCCCCACATCTTCCGCGGCCAGGATACAGACCCTGCGGGCAATAAAACGCGCATCCTCTCCGGCATAAAGCATTTTTGCCATCCAATAAATGGCCGCATCGGGGTCAGAGCCGCGCATGGATTTAATAAATGCCGAGGCGGTATCATAATGGCCATCTTCATCATGGTCATAGATAACCGCTTTCTTCTGGATAGATTCCTGGGCAATTTCTAAATCAAAGTTAATCCGGCCGTCTTTTTCCGCCGGCGTGGTTAAAACTCCTAATTCCAAAGCTGCCAGGGCCCTTCTTGCATCCCCTTCACAACTTTTAGCTAAGAAATTAAGCGCTTTTTTATCAACCTTGACTTTAAAACTACCCAACCCTCTCTCTTTATTCTTCAGGGCATTATCTATTATACTTAACAAATCTGTTATCTGAAGCGCTTTTAATTCACAAACGATAGAGCGGGAGAGCAGGGCTGAGGTAAGCGAGAAATACGGATTATGCACTGTTGCCCCGATTAATATCAGGCTGCCCTCTTCAACATCAGGAAGAAGCACATCCTGTTGAGCCTTGTTAAAACGGTGGATCTCATCGATAAAAAGGATGGTTTTCTTTTTACCTTCTCTTGCCCTTAATTTAGAGGCGGCGATAACCTTTCTTAATTCCTCAACATTTGAGGTGGTGGCGTTTATCGCCACATAATTTGCCTGGGTGATATTGGCAATACACCAGGCAAGAGAGGTTTTGCCGCAGCCAGGCGGCCCAAAAAGAATGAGCGAACTAAGCCGGTCAGCCTCAATAGCGCGGCGCAATAATTTACCTTTGCCCAATATATGCTCCTGGCCAAATAATTCATCAAGGCTGGATGGCCGCATGCGTACTGCTAAAGGCAGGTTTCTATCCTGGGTATTTAAGGTTTTTTGGGCGAATAAATCCATAAAAAAAATCCCCGCAAGAGTGCCGTTGGATAGATAGTTTGAACCGTTTGCTTTCAGGTGGGCGCCTCTCTTTTAAGCACACGTGCTTAAAAGAAGTATAGGCTCCCTTGAAAATAGTGTTGGTTCAATAATTATCAAAATCTCCAACGTGCACCGCAGGGATATCTAAAAGAACTATTTTATTCCAAAAGAAGTATAGCACATATTTATGGTCAAAATCAATACTGGCTGCGTTTTTGCCTTTTTCCCTAACGCAATTTTATACCAAAGCGCTCTTCCAGCAAAGCGCAGATGGAATTATGCAGGGGAGCTACCTCTTCTTCGGTCAAAGTACGGTCAGGCGCCCTATAAATACAAGATATGGTTAGGCCCCTGGACCCAACAGGAATTTGTTTACCCTGGTAATAATCCACAACCCTGGCCAGGGATAATAATGAGGAGCCCGTTGACTGTATTGCCGCAAGCAGCTCTTTTACAGACAAATCATCTTTAATCACAAAGCTTATATCTCTGGTAATCGCCGGGTATTTAGGAATGCCGGTAAATTTCTTCCCGGGGTTTATGTGGCTCAATAATTTAGCAAGGTTTAACTCAGCTAAAACAACCTGTTTATTCTTGATATTAAAAGAGCTTAATGTTTGTTCATTTAAACTCAACATAAAACCTGCTTCCTGCTGGCCGATGATAATATTTATCTGATTATCTCCCCGGGAGTTAAAATCATAAACCTTAACCCCAAGCCTATTAAACAGCCCCTCAAGGATTCCCTTTAAATGTAAAATAGTGACCTCATCTTTAATCAAGCCCTGCTTAACAAAAAAAGACCTGGTTCCGCACAAAGCTATGCCTAAAGACAACTCTTCTTCGGGAAAACCGGACTTGGCAGTAAAAATATTCGCTACTTCAAAAATATTTACGGACTCCTGCTGCTGATCCAGATTATACGACANNNCGCGGATAAGGCTGGGTAAAAGAGAAGAACGCAAAACCTCCTGCTCCTTGCTTAAGGGGTTTAAAATCTCAACTGACGGCGCATTCTTATTAATCCCGGATTTTACAAGCAGGTTGCGGTCAACTAAGCTGTAAGTAATCGCCTCCTGCAAACCTAACCCGCGCAGGATGATCTTTATCTCAGAAACAATATCCCTGCTGCCGGGGATAATTTTGTGCGGTTTTACCGCAGGCAGGGAAAGGGGAATTTTATCATAGCCATAAATACGGGCAATCTCTTCCACCAAATCGATTTGTGCTTTTATGTCCTGGCGAAAACCGGGGGTTTTGACCATCAAGCTGTCCTTCCCCCTGGTTTTTGCGGTAAAACCCAGTCCGGATAAAATTTGTTTAACCTTCAAAACCGGGATATTAACTCCCAGCACCCTGGATATGTAACACATCTCCAGCCTGATCGCTGGCCCGGTTGATTTAATTGATCCGATGCTTCTATAAGCGTAGGGTTTTCCAAAAGCTAATTCAGCAATTAATTTCAGGGCAGAGGAGGTGGCATTCTGGGCACTTTTTACATCCACCCCTCTTTCAAATCTATATGATGATTCGGATTGCAGGCCTAATTTTTGCCTTCCTCTGCGCACAACGATGGGGCTGAATGCTGCCGATTCAAGTAGAATGCTGGATGTGCTGTCCGTCACCTCGGTTTCTTTGCCACCCATAACCCCTGCTATGGCCACCGGTTTATTTCTATCCGCAATGACTAAGATCTCATTACTTAGCATCTTTTGCTGGCCATCAATAGTAGTGATGCTTTCATTTGGCCTGGCCCGGCGCACACAAATAGCCTGCTGGCTTAATTTATCCAGGTCAAAGGCATGCAGCGGCTGGCCTGATTCAAATAAGATATAGTTAGTAATATCTACAATATTATTTACGCTGCGGCAGCCAAGCGACTCTAACCTTTTCTTGAGCCATTCAGGAGAAGGGGCAACTTTAACATCGCGGATTATCATCGCGCTATAGAACGGGCAGTCTTTTTTATCAACTACTGAGATTTCTACCGGCTTAAGGCCTGTCACTTTTATCTTTGGCCCTTGGGCTATCTTAAGTTTTGAACCGGTAATTGCGCTGATTTCCCGGGCAACACCTAAAATACTTAACCAGTCAGGACGATTGGAGGTAATTTCAATCTCAAAAACAAAATCCCTACCTGCCGTACAGGCAGGCTTCCCTATCTCTTCCAGGGAAACTACCTCTAATCCCGCCATAGTCAATTTATCTGCTAATTCTTTAGGGGATATTTTTATATCTACAAAGTCTTTTAACCAGCTGTAAGTTACCTTCACCCTCTTGCAGCCCTCCGCTTAAAATATTAAAACTGTTTCAAAAATCTCAGGTCGTTCTCAAAAAATAACCGGATATCATTAATCCCGTATTTTAACATGGCAATTCTCTCTACCCCCATCCCAAAAGCAAATCCGGTGTATTTATCCGGCGGGTAACCTACATGCCTAAAAACATTGGGATGAATCATGCCTGAGCCCAGGATTTCAAGCCAGCCTTTCCTGCCGCAAACAGAACAACCTTTTCCTTTACAGATTATGCAGGAAATATCCACTTCTGCTGACGGTTCAGTAAACGGAAAAAAATGCGGCCGGAAGCGCATCTTAATATCCTGGCCAAAAATGTTTTTGGCAAAAAGCTCTAAAATTCCTTTTAAATCCGAAAACCTGATGTTTTCATCGACTAAAAAACCTTCGACCTGGTGAAACATAAAAAGATGGCTGGCATCCACGGCATCCGGACGGTATACCCTGCCCGGGACAACTATAGCCAGTGGCGGTTTATGTGTTTTCATCGCCCGCACCTGCACCGGAGAAGTATGGCTGCGCAATAAAAGCTTAGAGTAATTTTTTAAATAAAATGTGTCAAATGCGTCGCGAGAAGGGTGATCTAAAGGTATATTCAGTCCGGTAAAGTTATTATATTCTGTTTCAATTTCAGGCCCCTCAACAATTGAAAAACCCATACGGTTAAATATGCCGCATATTTCATCTATAACCTGGATGATGGGATGACTGTTCCCAAGCTCCTGGGCGATCCCGGGCAGGCCAATATCCAAAGTGTTTTTATTTGCAGCATTGCTCTGAATTTTTAAGGTTTTTTCTTTTTCCTGGATAAGATCGAGTACCTTATTTTTTAAGGCATTGACCTGTTTTCCAAAAGCCCCTCTTTCTTCCGGGGCAAGGGTGCCGATTACGCCGGTTAATTCCGCAAGTATCCCTTTTCTGCCCAGATACTTAATGCGCGCCGCTTCTAACTCCTGGAGAGAAGCGGTCTCGGATAAATCATTTTCTACCTGTGCTTGAACAAGGTTAATATCCATATTAAAAACAGGGCTCCAAATAAAATGAGGCTTAAATTCTTTTTGTCCGAGTTCAATCTCTGGTTAATTTCCCTTCCTTCTCCAAGCTTACGTAATCTCTGGGCATGGATATCCAGATCTCCGCCATGCTCAAGGCAGGCGCGATTGAATATACCTGATATCTCCAGTTTATCTCCCCGGGTTTTATAGTTACCGGTAAACTTTATTTCTTTTGCAAGGGGAGCGCTCATCCATATGCCCAGGGCATTATCGCCGTCATTTATATTAACCCAGGCAAAGTCGCCGCGCAACATTACCTCTCCGATAACTTCGCCGCTGTAAGTTATCAGCTTGCCGTCGTATTCTTTGGCGTTTTTAATCAACTCGCTGCTGCTTATGCCTTGAGGAAAAACAGGGGCCTTTGGATATACCGCCAAGGTAAGAAATAAAATTATCAGGGTTAATTTATAATTGATCTTCATTTGCCCTTAATTGCTGCTATCAAAAAACCGAGAATCGTAAATACCGACATAAACTCTAAACGGCCGGCCCACATCTGTATTATATAAGTAACCTTAAGCCCTGCCGGCATGGCAATATTAGTAATCCCGCATGATAAACCGACATTGGCCGCCGCGGACGTAGATTCAAAAAGGGCATTTAAGAAAGGATGCCCGTAAAACATGCCGACCAGCGCGCCTATGCCATATAAAATTATATAAGCCAAAGTGATGACCAGGGCGCTCCTGACCATCTTGTCCTCTAAAAACACTTCTTTAATATGATGGAACTTTTCAATAATTAACGCTCTTTCCGGCATGATGATCCTTTTTAGATCCTCTTTAAAAGCCTTGAAGATAATTCCGATGCGCAGCATTTTAATTGCCCCGGTAGTTGAGCACACTGCCCCGCCTAAAGCCATGGCCAAAATTACCCCTGCTAATGCCAAATGGTTCCAGTCTACAAGAAACTGCTGCGGATAAATGGTCTGAAAACCTGTTCCGGTATGGCCGGAGATAAGCTGATAAAAACCTTTTCTAAAAAGAGTTGCCACTGAAGGATAGCTGCCAATTTGCGCTAAACCAACGGCAATGATAGAAAAGGTGGCGATAATGGTAACAAAAAGCGTACTGGTTTCAATATTCCTGAATATCTCTTTACGGTTGCCCATCCATAAATGATAATGCAGCTTAAAATTAAGCGCCCCCAAAACCATTATAATTATAGTAATAACCTCATATGCCAGACTATGGTAATAAAGTATACTTTGCGACTGAGGGCTAAAACCCCCGGTATCAAAAGCCGCCATAAATATGCATGCCCCGTGGAAAAAAGAATTAGCCGGCTTCATCCCGTTAAATATCCCGGTTATGCCTAAAGCAAGGGTACCTAATACCAGGTAGACAAAACTTACCATCCAAATAAACCTGGAGGTATGCACTACATTCGGCAGTATTCTTTCATCGCGGGCTTCTCCAACATACATTTTGAATGCCCCGGAGAAACCGCGCACAAAAAAGGAGAGCGCAATCACTACAATCCCCTGGCCTCCGAGAAACATAATCAGATGCCGCCAAAGATTGTGAGTATATGATAAATGGTCAAGGTCCTGCGCTAAAACAAGGCCTGTGGTAGCAAAACCGGACATAGCATCAAAACACGCATCGAGGAAAGACTTCCAGTGCCCGCTTAAATATAGCGGGACAGCACCCAGGAACATGGCCACGACCCAAGAAAGGCTAACCACAATCATCCCCTGCATCCAGTTCAGATCCTTTTCAGTGTGGCAAACTTTAAGCAGGAGCAGGCCTAAAAAAACAGATATTTCAATTCCAATAATAAAATCCAGCGCGGGATTTAATTCTTTGGAAAATAACCCGGTTAAAATCGGGATAGCCATAGTAAAAGCCAATCCCAAAATTATTTTCCCAAGATAGAAACCGATGATTTTTAAATCTTCCAGGCGGGGCTTAAGGATCATAATTTAAAATGGATGAGCAGGCAGATTAATAAAGCTGCCAGCATAATAGAAAAAACGTATAGAAGTTCGGTGGCAATACCGAAGAAAATATTTAAAGCGGGTTTAAGTCTCATTTTTAAAACTTCCCGGCTAAAAGGCTTAATAGCTGCGGCTCGTTGCCAACCAGGGTAAGCGCAATTACATCGTCACCGGTTTTAAGCACTGTATTACCCTTAGGCAGAATCACTTCTTCCCCGCGGACAATAGAAACCAGGACCGCATCCTGCGGCAAGGTAATATCTTTCACTTCTTTGTTTATTACCGGGGAATCGCTGGGCAGGTCTACGCGCACTATAGCAAGCTTGCCGCGCTTAAAACTCATTAAATTCACAAAATCAGAGAATGAAACCTCCTCCTCGATAACCTTGGCGATAATCTTTGTGGAGTCAACCGGAACATCAATTCCCAGCTCATTAAATGTGTGTTCATTATCGGGGTTGTTTACCCGGCCAACCGTACGCTGCAGATTAAATTTTTCTTTGGCTAACTGGCAAACAATCAGGTTATCTTCGTCATCTCCGGTTACCGCGGCTAAGACATCCGCGCGCTCGATCCCTGCCTCTTCCAGTATCTTAGGATCACAACCATCGCCATTGACTACCAGGGCTTCTAATTCCTTGGCGATCTCATCGCAGACTTCACGGTCTTTATCAACAATGCTTACCGTATGCTTCCCCTGGCAGAGCCTTTTGGCTAAAAAATAACCTACCTTGCCTGCGCCGATAATTAAAATATACATACCTATTTTTCCCCTAAATGGAACTTTTCCCTGACCTCTTGAAGGCTGGAAACTTTAACTACGCCCATTAAGATATCCTTGTTTTTTAAAACAGTCTTGGGGTCAGGAATAATAACCCCCTGCATCCTCCTGATAGCCGTGACTATAAATTCCCCGGAGATATTTATGTCCTGGATGGTTTTTCCTACCAAACCGTCCTTCACCTCGATTTCAATAACCCCTAAATCCTTGGATTCAATCAGGTAACTGGAAAATCTGCTTTCAATTATTTTATCCCTTAGCATGGAGGAAAAAAGCATTGTCCCGCTGATAATGTCAAGGCCAAGGGCTGCATAAATATGCGCCCGCTGCGGATCATATACGCGCGCAAAAACTTTAGGCACGCGGAATATTTTTTTGGCAACCTGTGCGCTGATTAAATTCGTATTATCCCCGTTAGTTACCGCGCAAAAGGCATCCGCCTTCTCAATTCCCACCTGTTTAAGAAGCGCCAGGTCAAAACCATTGCCCACCATAGTTAAACCATTGAAGCTATCCCCCAGGCGGGAGAAAGACTCCCGCGATTTATCAATGATTACCACATCATGGCCTTCTCCGGATAAAAGCTTGGCCAACTCCGCCCCCACTCTTCCGCAACCTGCGATAATTACATACATAGACAACCTCTTGCCTTAAAAAGAAAAGCCCTTACTTTTTAATTAGCTCAACTATCTTATTAAAAGCAGGATTATCCCTTACCGCTAAATCCGCCAATATCTTGCGATCCAGGTTAATCTTGGATTTCTTCAGGCCGCTCATAAATACGCTATAAGTAATCCCGGCTTGCCGGCAAGCTGCATTAATACGCGTAATCCAAAGCTTGCGGAATTCGCGTTTCTTGTTCCGGCGGTCCCGGTAAGCATATTTAAGCGCATGCATTAACACCCTTTTTGCCTGCTGGTATTGTTTGCTGCGGTCTCCCCAAAATCCCTTGGCCTGTTTTAAGACCTTCTTTTTTCTTTTACGAGTTGCTACACTGTGACTAGCCTTTGCCATGTTTTTCTCCTTTAAAACACACTTCTAACCATACGGTAACATAGATTTAATAAATCTTACTTCTTTTTTACCGGCGAGCGTTCTGCGCTTTCTTAAGCTTCTTATTTTACTGGTTTTTTTAGACGAAGCTAAATGGCTTTTACCGCCAGCTGAATATTTTACTTTGCCTTTCTTAGTAAGCTTAAAACGCTTGGCTACCCCTCTTTTTGTCTTTAACTTTCCCATTTTTTCTCCTTGTGTACAAACCCACACCAGCGCAATATTCATTAGCGTCGAGTGCTGATTAGCGCCGGGTTTTATTATACCTTATTTTGGAGCAATCACAAAGGACATAATTCTGCCTTCCAATGATGGCGCCTTTTCTACCTGTCCCTCGCTCTGCGCATCAAGGATAAATTTATCTAAAACCTTTCTTCCTAAATCTAAATGCTCCATCTGCCTGCCGCGGAAGAAAAGATTTACCTTAACCTTGTCTTTTTTCTTTAAAAAACCTACTGCCTGTTTAACCTTGGTCGCGAAATCGTGCTCGTCGATATTCGGTTTAAGGCGTATCTCTTTCAGGCGGCCCTGTTTCTGGTGTTTTTTGGCTTCGCGCTCTTTTTTCTCAAGGTCATACTTGAATTTACTGAATTCGATAACCCGGCAAACCGGAGGAGTAGCAGCTGGGGCAACCTCAACTAAATCTAACTCATGCTGATTGGCAATCTCTAAAGCCCTCTGCACAGACATTACCCCCAACTGGCTCCCATCATGGCCAATAACCCTAACCTGCGGCGAGCTGATCCTCTCGTTTATGCGAATGAACTTTTTTATAGCAACCACCTCTCTTTCTATTTATGCTGCTGGATCTGATTAATTAATTCCTCAATAAATTTATTTAACGCGACTGCACCCTGGTCACCGCTGCCTTTTTTACGTACGCTTACCTGGCCCTGTTTTGCCTCCCGATCCCCTAAAATTAAACAGTAGGGGATTTTATTTAATTCCGCGTT
>AMWB02024348.1_pt1 | contig 16161 bp, 13 predicted proteins | sample 200311 | NCBI WGS metagenome assembly AMWB02 (sample SAMN02737377, study PRJNA173069) | bioreactor metagenome | biome: anode biofilm in microbial fuel cells | place: USA: California | collected 2010-12-16 | reverse complement strand
TAATTGGGGATTTATATATTTCTATAAGCCTTTCGCTTTGAACGGGGGCTGGAGACGTCCGACTTCATCAAGTTCGGCTATTGGGATACGGGCCGGGACGGACTGCTTGCCGGTGAGCGGCTCTACATCGGTTTGAAACAACTTGAAGCGGCTTACCAGGAAAAGCGCGGGTACGATTTCGAGGTGACGAAACACATATCCCTGAGACAGGTCAATCCATTGGCGCTTATTCAGCTCAGGGAGACCGGTACCTGTGAGTTCGCCCTCGCCGAAGTGCTTTTCGATATGGATCATCCCGGGCACTACATGCGGCGCATCAAATCGGTCGCCCTGACGGTTCCCTGCGTGGTCGGGCCATACACCAGTCTGAACTGCACGCTCCGGCTGCTGGAACATGAATTCCGCACCAATGCCGTGGATTACAAAGACTATCCTAAGAAAACCAACGAGGCTGATTCCCGCTTCAGCACCGTCAATGTGCCGATCACCGCCATTGCCGTCGGCACCGGGCAGAACGACAGCGGCGTTTTCGAGCTGAATTTTCGGGACGAGCGCTATATCCCCTTCGAAGGGGCCGGCGCCGTCGGCAAATGGCGGATCGAACTACCTGATCATTTTCGCCAGTTCGACTATGACACCATTACCGACGTCATTATGCATATGCGCTACACAGCCATTGACGGTGGAGAACAGCTCAAAGAAGCAGCAGCCGGTTCGGTGAAGGAATATCTAAAGAGCGTTGAAGACTTGAGCGAGGAAGAAGGCTTGTTTGCCGCTTTTGACTTGAGACACGATTTTCCCAACGAATGGTACAAGGCCCTGCACCCCGCCCCAGGTGCCGCTGAGCGCGTGCTGGTGTTGAACAAACTGAACGAAAAGCTGCCTGTCTTTACTAAAGCCTATCCTGTGGGTGATATTCAGGCAACCGAAGTATATTTGTTAAGCTCCGCAGTCCTGCCTGAAACTTTGCTGGTGCGAAAACCCGACCCGTTCGCCGATATTCACCCACCAGACATGTTCGACGTTTTTAACCGGCAAAAGGATATCGGGAATCTCAAATGTTTTCTGAGCAAAGACAATGCCATTCAAATGGATCACTGGCAATTAACAATTAAGGATACAAAAACCGATATCGAAAAACTCTGGATGCTGGTGCGATATCATTTGGATGGCGCACCGTAAAACGTCCGCTTTCAGGCGGTTTTATAAAACGTTCGCGATCGAGGCTTGCCAATCTCGAGAAATGAAGCGGAACGCCGATATCGGACTTTTTACGGAGCCGTCAGGATTCGCTTGGCATAAAAAATCGTCCATGATATAAATGTTCAATTTTGGGAAAAATATGAAATCCAGGAGGCAAGATGACTGTCAGGAAGATTGAAAGGACCCCTTCCGCCTACGATTACCCGCTTCTGATCAAGAATCTGCTGCGCCCTCCCCTGAGATATTTTCCCCATCAGGAGATTGTTTACAAGGATAGGCTCCGCTACACCTATCAAACGCTCGAAAAACGGATCGCGCAACTCGCCAACACCTTGAAGCGGCTGGGGGTCCGGCAGGGCGAGACGATTTCGGTCATGGAGTGGGACTCGCACCGGTATCTCGAATGCTTTTTCGCCATCCCGATGATGGGATGCGTGCTGCACCCCATCAACATCCGGCGGCCGCACGACAGCCTGATCCACACCATCAACCATGCCGAATCGCGTGTCATCCTGGCCAATGCCGACTTCATTCCCGCCCTGGAGGCGATCAAAAAGCATTTCACGAGTCCCAAAACGATCATTCTGATCACCGATGACGATACCTTCCCCGATACCTCCCTTTCGGTCACCGGCGAATATGAGTCCATGCTCGAGCAAAACGGCGGTGGTTACGCTTTTCCCGATTTCGATGAAAACGCCATGGCGGCCATATTCTACAGCACCGGTGCCACCGGTACCCCCAAAGGCGTCTGCTTCAGCCACCGCCAGCTCGTCATGCATACCTACGGCATCATGGCCGGGCTCTGCGCCTACGGGCTCCATCCGTCGGTCAGCGCGGGCGATGTCTACATGCCCCTGACGGCCATGTTCCACGTCAACGCCTGGAGCCTTTTTTATCTCTTCACCCTCCTGGGCGCCAAGCAGGTATATCCTGGAAAATACGATCCTGAAACCATCCTGCAGCTGATCATCGACGAAGGCGTCACCTTCTCCCACTGCGATACGCCTCTGGTGCATACATTGATCAACTGCCCGAGGATCCGTGAAACGGATATCTCCGGATGGAAGGTGATTGTCGGCGGGGCCCCCCTTTCCAAATCGGTCTGCCGGGCGGCGCTGTCACTCGGTATCGATCTCTGCTCGGTCTACGGCATGGCCGAAACCGGCCCCATGTTGACGGCGGCTTTGCTCAAACCTGAAATGCTCTCATGGGACATCGACCGGCAGGTGGACGTCCGGTGCCGCACCGGGTTGCCGACCCCGATGGTCGACATCGAAATAACGGATATCATGGGCGCCCCCCTGCCCCACGACGGCAAGAGCATCGGCGAGGTCGTGCTGCGCGCGCCGTGGCTGACCCAGGGATACGCCAAGGATCCCCAGAAGAGCGAAAAGCTCTGGAGCGAGGGATGGCTTCATACCGGAGACATCGGCTTCATCGATCCCGAAGGGTATCTTCAGATCACCGACCGCACCCGCGACGCCATTAAATCGGGCGGCGAATGGATCGATTCCATGGTTCTGGAAGATCTGATCTGCGAACACGAGGCGGTATCCGAAGCGGCGGTGACGGCCATTCCCGACGACAAATACGGCGAGCGGCCGCTGGCGTTCGTCATCCTCAAGGAGGGATACCGGGACCAGGTGGAGGAAGAAGATCTCCGGGAGTTTCTCGCAACACGCGTGAAAGAGCGCGGCATGTCGAGAAGAGGGGTTCCCGATCAAATCGCCATTGTGGACTCCATTCCCACGACCAGCACGGGCAAGATCAGGAAGAAACAACTGCTCAAGCAGCACATGAAGCCGTTCAATCTGGAAGACGGCCCCTGAATTCAAGCACGATCGATTTCAAATCGTATCTTAAAAAGGGTGCGGGACTTTCACGTCCAAAACGTCAGGGAGTCTGGGCGGTCAGCCGCACCTCCCGCCTTCGCCGCAGCCGAAACCAGAGGCTGAGAAGCCATACCGCCGCCACGGCGCTGACGAGCCTCGGCACCCAGAGCCAGAACGCGCCGATGCCCAGGGGAAGGAACAAGGAAGGATCCTCGATCATCGCATGGTTGATGCCGATGGAAAGATGGAGTTTCGTCAGCTCATTCCCGTCGAAATCGTTGTCCTTGGCCTCTTCGACAATGACCGCCGCCCCGTAGGTGATGCCGAAGAGGCAGGCGGTGAGCCACAGCATCCCCACCCGCCGGTCAAGCCCCATGAACCGGATGACGGGCGCAAGGATGTCGATGAGACGGGGGACCAGACGGAACTGCTTCATCAGCTCTATCATGACCATGATGAACATGATGATGGCGAAGATCTTGATGCCGAGATATCCCATGCCGACGGCCCAGTTCCGGAGGGTGCCCAGAAACGGCAGCGCCTGACCCGAAGGTCCGCCGGCGCCGGCGGCGATGGCGGTATCCGACGGCAGAAACCGGGCGACAACCATCACCGTCACGATCGAGGCAACAAGGCGAAAAATGGTGGCCGCCACGGGATGGATACCCGATTTTCCCTGGATGATTCCCTCTTGAATCATATTGTGTGAAATCAACAGGAAGATTGCCGTCAGCGTCATCTGATCGACGGTCATGGGCAGCACCGACATAGCTGCAACGGCGCCGTAGATCCCCGTCAAAAGACCGATCACCAGAGGCAGAGCCGCTACCGCCGGAAGACTGATCATTGCCATGACAGGGGTAAGTATGAAATCGATTTTCCCGATGACGCCGCCGGTGTCGAGCAGGAGGGTGAAAAATGAAATCGGAATCAGGATCTTCAGAATCCAGAAAAATCCGCAAATTCCCTTTTTCATCCCTCTTTTAACGGCGGATTGAACCTTCAGTCGAACATCGTTCATCATCATTGTATCCTTATCATTTTCAAGCGAAACCAATCATGCTCCCGTCGATCTCCATCATCATCCCGGTGTTACACGAAGCGCATATCATCAATCACCTGATCGGTCACCTGATGCGGTTGCCCTATGATGGAAACATGGAGATTATCGTTGTGGACGGCGACCCGTCGGGCGACTCGATTCAAGTGATTCCGGGGACTTTGATCAAAAAGATCCTCTCCCGCCGGGGGAGGGGGATGCAGATGAATGCCGGTGCCCGAAGCGCTTCGGGAGATATCCTTCTTTTTCTGCATGCAGACACCTTCCTGCCTTCAAACGGCCTGATTCTCCTTGCAAAAGCCATGCAGGAGCCTTCCGTCCTCGGCGGAGCATTCGATCTGTCGATCGATGCCGCCGGGCGCTGGTTCAGGTGGATCGAAAAGGCCGCTTCGCTGCGCTCAAGAATCACGCGCATCCCCTACGGAGATCAGGCAATTTTCATCCGGAGGAATTATTTTACGGCGTGCGGCGGATATGCAGAGATTGCGATCATGGAAGATGTGGAACTGATGCGCCGGATGAACAGAAGCGGGCACCGGATCACGCTGCTTCCCTTTCCCGTCAGGACATCGCCGCGCCGCTGGAAAAAAACGGGCATCCTTCGGAATACCCTTCGAAACTGGATGCTGCTCATTCTCTTTTATCTGGGCGTACCCGCCGGTCGGCTGAAACGATTCTATCGCTGAAACCACGCGGTCGAAGCCATGCACGCCCTTCCAGGCTTACATCAGATAGAACCCCAGCGCCTTGTCGTAAACGTTGTGAGGGTCAATGGAAAAAAATTCCATTCCCAGAAAAAGACCGAAGATGGAGCGGACGACGGCATCCTTCCGGATAAGTGTTTTTTTTTCGTCGTCCAAGCGGAACTCCACCTTCACAACCTCCCCCACCTCGACCGGCGTGTCGGCAAGGAGCTGAATCTTAATGCCTTTACGGGATATATCATGTACCTTTATTTCGATTTTGACCATATCGTTCCGGAAGAAACAGAGCCCCCCCAGGCTGACCGTCTTTCTGAAATACTCCCGCCGCTCGAGGATCACCCTGTAGGAATGTTTGCAGGGACACTGCACCTTAAAGCGAACGAAATGCTTGAGTTTGGAATATCCTTGTACATCCACGACGCGGGCGGCATGACATTCCGGGCACTTGATGACCGCCTTTCCCTCGTTGTCTATAAATGCCTTGATCTCACTCATTCATATAACCTGAATAACCTGTATATCCTGTCATCGCAGACCCCAGGATCTTGCATTCCCGCATCATGACACCTTCCTCCCTGCATCTCGAAAGACGGTGAACTCCTGAAGATTCCGAGATTGTTTGTATATTACACTAGAAAATCCATTTGCAAATAAAAAATTCACCGCCACATCCATGAGGGAATGCTTTCACGGGACCGCCTTTATCCTTTCTTGACCACTTCTGCATCTTCATATATAATATTCATATTATTGATTCAACGTCATACCCTGAAATCCGCGTCAGATTCCGTTGGCCCCTTGATGGTAATCACAGGGCTTCACCGTTCACCAGAGGCAAAAAAACAGGTACCCGCATGCAAAATCCAATGCTGATCAGCACCATCGCATCCAAAATCGACCAGCTGCCGACCCTTCCGGGCATTGCCATAAAACTGCTCGAAGCCATCAGACAGAAAGAGCCGGATATCGATGAAATCAGCAGGATCATCTCGAGCGACGTCGTTCTGACCACCAAGATTCTCAAGCTCGCCAACTCTCCTTTTTACGGATTTGCCGCAAAAATCACGACCATCGAACGCGCTATCAGCATGTTAGGCCTTAACACCATCAAAAGCCTGGCCTTGAGCTTCAGCGTTACCGCGACTTTTTACGATCAGAACAAAAAGAGCATCAACTACACCCAGTTCTGGCGGGATTCCATTGTCGGAGCAGTCGCCGCGAAGCTGCTGGCGGAAAAAATCAACCCCGATGTCGCTGCCGACGCTTTTTTTATGGGACTCCTGAAAGACATGGGGGCCCTGACCATTGCCTTCAGCCTGCCCGATGAATACAGGCGCGTGGTTTCACTCGTGGACGGCGGGATGAAACTCTTCGAAGCGGAAAACCAAATACTGGGTTTCAACCACATGGAGATGGGACAGCACCTGGCCGCCACATGGGGATTGCCGGAAGCGTTCTACCTTCCCATCGGATGTCATCACTGCCCTGAAAAACTCGGGGATGCGGCGGCAGACGACATGATGTCCCGCGCCCGTCTGCTTCACCTTTCCGCCCTGTTCACCGAGCTACTCAACGCCTCCGAGATGACACTGATGCTGGCGTCCATCCAGCGGACCGCCCGGGAATACGGCTTGCTCGACCACCTCGACTGTGCGGCGCTCGCTGAAGAAATCGATGTCCATACCCGGGAGATTCTGCCGATTTTCGATATCCAGTTCAAGGATGAAAGGGATTTGTCCCAACTGCTCGAAACGGCGAAACTCGAGCTCGCCAATCTCTCCATGGAATTGATCACGAGTCTTTTTGAAAAAGGCAAGGAGGTCGAGTTCTTCCGCGAACAGGCCACACTCGACGGATTGACATCCATCAACAACTACAAAGGATTCTGCACCGCCCTCGACCGTGAAATGAGCCGGGCGCACCGCTACCATAAGCCGCTTTCACTGATTTTCGCCGACATCGATCATTTTAAAAAGATCAATGTCACCTATGGCCATCTTGCCGGGGACCAGGCTCTGAAATCGGTTGTCGCATGCCTGAAAACACAATTGCGGCAGTCGGACGAGATCTCCCGGTACGGCGGGGAGGAATTTGCCGTGATCCTGCCTGAAACCGAGCCGGACGACGCCATGCGTGTGGCGGAACGTCTCCGGCAGGCCGTTGGCGAACAGACCGTTTCATACCAGGAAAACCGGTTCTCACTCACCATGAGTTTTGGCGTGGCATCCGTCTTCATCGACGGCAACCTCACCCGAGACGGATTCATTCAACTGGCCGATGACGCATTGTACCAGGCCAAGAACACCGGAAGAAACCGCTGCTGCGCATCGGCGTGGGCGCCGGCATCATCGGTCGGAGCCGAACAATCGTAGATCTCCTCCGCCGCTCTTGCCAAAATTCTCCACCGGAAGTATATAGGGCCGGTAGAAACAACCTGAAAAACCGGATCATTCCGACCGGATCATTCCGACCGGATAGGTCCTACAGTATAAAATCATTGCAATAAGAAAGGAAGATGCATGTCTGAACATGTAAAGTTGGTATGGCGGGATAAAACATATGAATTGCCTGTCATTACCGGGTCTGAGGGGGAAAAGGCCATCGATATCTCAAAGTTGCGACAGATGACCGGAATGATCACCCTCGACTCGGGGTTTGCCAACACCGGAAGCTGCAAGAGCGCCATCACGTTCATGGACGGGGAACAAGGCATCCTCCGTTACCGCGGATATCCCATCGACGAACTGGCGGAATACTCTTCTTTTCGGGAGGTCGCCTATCTTCTCATCAACGGCGAGCTGCCCACCCGAAAGCAGATCACCCGGTTTTCGGTGCTTCTGAACGACCACTCCCTGGTTCACGAAGACATGCGGTCCTTTTTTGAGAGCTTTCCGCGGGCCTCGCATCCCATGGGGATCCTCTCCTCGATGGTCAACGCCCTCAAAAGCTTCTATCCCTATCTCGAGGGCGAAGAGGAAGAGCTCAACATCACCGTCGCCCGGCTCATCTCGAAGATCCGGACGCTCGCCGCCATGTCGTACAAAATCTCCAAAGGGCATACGGTGGTCTACCCCCGTGCGGATCTTTCCTATTGTGAAAATTTCCTCAACATGATGTTCGACATACCGGTCAGGCCCTATGAAATCGATCCGGACGTCGTCCAGGCGCTGAGCGTCTTTCTGATCCTCCACGCCGACCATGAACAGAACTGCTCGACCTCCGCGGTCCGCCTGGTGGGCAGCGGCCGGGTCAACCTCTATTCGGCCATTTCAGCCGGCATCGCCGCCCTCTGGGGGCCGCTGCACGGCGGGGCGAATCAGGCGGTGATCGAGATGCTGACGGATATCGTCACGAACAAAATTCCGCTTAAAAACATCGTTGCGCGGGCCAAAGACAAAAACGATCCTTTCAGGCTCATGGGTTTCGGGCACCGCGTCTACAAAACCTATGACCCCCGGACCAAGATCATGAAAAAGATGTGCGACCGGCTCCTGACCAAGCTGAATGTCCATGACCCGCTCCTGGACGTCGCCAAGGAGTTGGAGGAGGTGGCGGTGAACGACAGCTATTTTATCGATCACAATCTCTATCCCAACATCGATTTCTACAGCGGCATCGTTTTGCGCACCATCGGCATCCCGACCAACATGTTTACGGTCATGTTCGCGATCGGCCGGCTTCCGGGATGGATCGCCCAGTGGAAGGAAAGCATGGACGACCCGGAATGGCGGCTCAACCGCCCGCGGCAGATCTATACCGGTCCGCATCAGCGGGAATATATTCCAATCGACAACCGGTAGCCGATCTGCTAATGTTACTGACCTCCAAACCCGATATCGACGGAGCCATGCACCATGACCGAGCCAACCGTTAAAACCGGTGAAACCCCCGACGCCATCCGGAAGGATCTTCTCGATCCCGTCGCCTACCAGTACAAAGGCCGCCGGGATGTCGCCATCGAGATCCGACAGCCGGAATTCACCTCGGTATGCCCGATGACCGGGCTTCCGGATTTCGGCACCATCATCATCCGGTACTGTCCGGATGCCGCCATCGTCGAATTGAAATCCCTGAAATACTATCTCCTGCAATACCGCAATGTCGGCATCTTTTACGAACATGTGGTCAACCGCATCCTGGATGACCTGGTCGCCGTCATTGAGCCCAAACGCATGGAGGTCATCGGCGATTTCACCGCAAGGGGAGGCATTTCAACCTCCGTTACCGCCTTGTTTACGAGAAGTGATTGATATGTTCCCAAGACGCAATTCCGTTATCGGGCGTCTGGTGCTCCGCCTCGGGCTGCTGATTCTGATCGTTTCCGTGGGCGGCTGCACATCGGTCCAGAAGCAGACCAAAAAGGTGGTCGAAGCCCTTCCGTTTGTCGGAGAGCGCCTGCGGAAAAAAGTGGTGATCATCCCCTTGGAAAACAAGACGTTCGTTTCAGATGAAGACGTCCGACAACTCTTTATGCGCCGCTTCACCGACCTCCTCGCATCCGACTGCGAGACCACCCTCTGGGTGAAGCCCGGCGACGCCGGATACCCGCCGGGGCTCGATCCGCTTCCCCGCCTGGCATCGGGCCGGATCGACAATCTCGCCCTGGCCGAATTGGGCAGGGCCGCCGGCGTCAATGCTTTCGTTCTGGGCAGCGTCATCAGCGTCTCCGCCGAAGAAAAAGAAAAAGGGTTTTTCATTTTCCGCGATACCCACTACTATGAAACCGCCCAGATCGGATTTCAGATCTATGACTCGGGAACCGGCGCGAAGCTCCTGGATGAAACCCTGTCGGAATCCGTCGAGGTGGATGGCGCCGAATTCGACGCGATTGCCGCAAGAGACATCAAAGCCATGTACGAGCTGAACCAGACGTGGGACCGCATTGCCGCCGACGGCGCCGAAATGGTCTGTGAAACGCTCGGGAAGCAGCCCTGGCAGGGGTATGTGACGGCGGTCGAAGACGGTACGATCATCCTGTCGTCGGGACGGGAAACCGGAATGGCGGCGGGGGATGTGTTAACGGGATCGCCTCCCGGAGAGGTGATCGAGGGAAAATTCGGGCAGCGCTTCCTCGTCCCCGGCCCCCCTGCCGGCGAGCTCGAGGTCACCTCCGTCTCGGACGGAAGGGCCTACGCCAAACCGATCGGCGCGGCGGCCGTGGCCCCCGGATGGACGGTAAGGCTCAAATAGCACCTCGCCCGCGGCGGCCTGCGTCTTACGACAACAGTTGATCGATCTGAACGGCGCGTCGGGCGCATCCGTCTTTCAGCAGCGTGATGAGGGCCGTGTCGGGCGGGCCTTCCGTATCGACACGCACCTTCATATCCCCATGAATGTCCGCCAGCGCCTCGAATTCCGCCGAGAGGCGATCGAAATGGCCGAGCCTCGCATCAGACGTTCCCGGCATATGCTCGCGCCGGGCCAGGCGGCGGCGAAGCGTTTCGGGTGCCGCGACACACTCCGCGAAGATCAGGCCCGCGTCCATGTCCGCGGCCAGGCGGCATACGTCTTTCCGCCAGCACCGCCGCCCATGGGTCGCATCGAGGATCACGGAGCGTCCGGCGCGAAGCTCGTCCTGGGCCAGCGCCAGCAGGCGGCCGTAAACCCGGCTGCGTCTCCCGGCGGAATAAGCGCCCTTGCCGTAGGCGGATACGCCGGCCGCGGGATCCGTCTCCGCTTTCCGGACCTGATCGGAACTGAATACCCGCAACCCCAACACATCGCCCAGACGGCCGGCCAGAGACGACTTGCCGGATGCCGGCATGCCGCAGCAAACCCAGAGGGTCGGGCGCCCGATCATGAGGGTATGCCGGTAGGCCAGATCCATATAGCGGTCGATATCCGCTGCAAGCCGCTCCCGTTTGTCCTCTTCGGTCGACGACAACTGCAGGCAGGCGATCTTGAGACGAACCACGGCCCGGTAGACCACATAAAAATCGATGAGGGCGAAGACCCCGGGATCCTGCGCCGCCGCGGCATACGCCGCCAGAAGGGTGCGCGCCAGGGCCGCATGCCCCAGAAAGAGCATGTCCATCACCAGAAAGCCGATATCGACCGCTGCGTCCCCGTACCGAAACCGGTCGTTGAATTCAATGCAGTCGATCATCTGGATACCGCCGTCGATGGTACCGTCGTCAAAATAGACGTGGTCGGTGCGAAGGTCCCCATGTCCGTCCCGGATCCTTCCCTCCTCGATCCTTCGTTCGAACAACCCGGCGTGATGGGACACAAAGGACCGGTTCGCCTCGCAGAGAAATTCCCATCGGGACGTTTCCAGGAGCGTCCCCGCCCACGGGGCCAGCTGCGTGAAATTTTCCTCCATATTGAAGGCGACCGCATCGGTCGAGCCGTATGCGTCGATGGCGACGCTGCGTTCGCTTTCTTCGTAAAATCGTGCCAGGCGGCGGCCGATCATGACCATATGGTCATCCCCGACGCCGCCCGCCGCCAGAAGGGACTTCAGGTTGACCCGATCGGGAAGCTGCCGCATCTTGACGGCATACTCGACGACGGCGCCGCGATTCTCGAAGGTGACGGCGCCGTTTCGATCGATCGAGATGGGAATCACCTCCAGATAGACGTTTTGGCTCAACCGGCGGTTCAGGAAAAGCTCCCGCATACACGCGACGTGCCGGTCTTCCAGGTGACTGAAGTCGAGGAAACCCAGGTTCAGCGGTTTTTTCAGCTTGTAAACGACGTCGCCGGTCAAAAAAACCGCGGAGATATGGGTATCCCTCCGTTCGATGCGGGATACGGGGTGGGGGTAAAAGGCCGGATCGTTCATGGCCGAGGCGACCGCCGCGAATTGCGCCCCGCTGCTTGGATCACCCCGATCGGCCAAATGGTCGTTCGGCGGCAAATGTCCATCATTCCTCTGTTCAGGCACGGCACGTACCTTCCTCCGAAATCGTTGAATGTTACGATCACAGTAACTGACGGCTTATTGTATCAGAGCTCTACAGGCTTGTGCGGTGATCCGGGGTGTCATCGAAAGGCAAATGATCTACTTCGATCAGTGGGCTATTCATCTAGTTGGATCTTTCGTTTCGCCAGTCGATAACCGCCCTCCACCATTACCGCCAATGCGACCATCGCGGCCGGCACCCACAACTTTAGGGGCGCTGTCCGCGCTGTCTGCCACATCAAAGCGCCCAATGCAGCAAGACACGCAAAGGCCCCGAGAGCCGAAATCCAACCACGGCTTTTGGTATGAGGCGCGTGCCGTGCGTTGGCAATGTTCACTGCAAAAAAGATCAACAGAAACCCGGCACTGCCCGCCGTCGAAATGCTGTCCAGGTCAAATGTGTTAGCCGCGACAAGCGACAACCCGGCAGTGATCAACAGTCCTTCCACCGGCTGACCCCACACCTTCCGATCGAGCATCGCCGGCAATTCACCATCGCGGGCAATGCAGTAACTCAGCCTTGCCGCGCCATAGAGCGTGGCATTGATCGCGGAAGCAGTGGATAACATCGCCGCGGCGGCAATCAACGTGAAGCCGGCCTGCCCAAGAAATGGCCGGGCTGCTTCCGCCAATGCGTAATCCTTGGCCGCCACGATCTTGTCAACCGAGAGATTGCCCACTGTCACGAGTGCGATCAGCACATACAATCCGAGAACAAACCCCACTGCAGTATAATACGCACGCGGCAGTGTCTTTTTTGCATGGCGCGCATCGTTCGCGGTATTGGCGATCAACTCAAACCCTTCATAGGCCAGGAAGATAATCATGCCGCCTGCAGCCAGTTGCAGCGGCGGCGACCATGAGCCCGGCATGATCTGGGAAGCGTTGATACCGGCCAGACCAGCACCGACAAACAACAGCAGAATCGCCAATTTTAATCCTACGATCCAGTCTTCCGCTTTGCCGATCAACTCGGCGTTGAAGAGATTCAACCCGGTAATCGTGATCACGCTGAGACTAATCAGCACATGTTTGCCGGTCGTTTGCCATGCTTCCGGCAAAAACGCCGCACCGTAACTGCCGAATGCGAATGCATACAGCGACAACATCACGATGTAGCTCAGCCACAACAACACGTTCAAACTCCCGGTAAACATACCGGCACCGAACGCACGGTTAAGGAAGGTAACCGTTCCGCCGCGACTTGGATAAGCGACGGAGAGCTTCGCGTATGAATAGGTTGTCAGAAGCGCGACCACCCCTGCCAGCGCAAAGGCCAATGGCGTGCCGCCGTGCGCCAGAGACACGGCCAGACCCAGCACCGCAAAAATCCCGCCGCCGACCATCCCGCCGACGCCTATGGCAATCACCGCCAACAACCCAATCTTGCCGTCGCCTGTTTTGCCCATGTGCCGGTTGTCTCTCAGACTCAGACATCCTCCGATCTTGATATAGTCCCTGGTGCGGTATTCTCCCGGGCCGCCTGAAGTGTGACACCCGCCGGTAAAATCCCGGCCATCAGAAGGCCGATTTGGTCGACCTTGCGCGCGTCGGAGGCGTCGAAAACATCCATGATCCGTCCGCCGAACATGACGGCAATGCGGTCGGAAAGCGCCAGCGCCTCGGTCAGGTCTCCGGTGATCAGCAGGATGCCCGCATCGTTTCTGGCATCGAGCAGGTGGCGCCAGACCTCTTCCGTGGCGGCCACGTCAAGCCCCTGGGTCGGCTGTTCGGCGACGATCAGCTGCGGCCTGCGGAAAAACTCCCGGCCCAGCACCATCTTCTGCAGGTTGCCGCCGGAAAGCCGCCGGGCCGGCGTGAAGATATCCCCGGGCCGGACATGGAAATTCTTTACGGTCTCCCGCGCCTGAGTTTCGGCGCTTTTTCCAAGCAACCACGGCCCGCGGCTGAACCGATCCCGCGTCGTCAAGAGAAAATTGTCCTTCAGGTCGAGGCCGGGACAGGTCGCCGTCCCCAGACGGTCTTCGGGGATGTAGCTGAGAATCTGGTCAGAACGGCGCCGGGCGAAAAAGCGGCGCCACTCCCGGCCCATGATCTCGATCCGCCCGGCTTCGGGCGGCATGAGGCCGCAGACGATCTCGGCGAGCGCCTTCTGCCCGTTGCCGGCGACGCCCACAATTCCCAGGATCTCCCCCCGGCGCAGGTCGAGATCGATATTACGGAGGCCTTTTGCGGTAAGCCCCCGGATGTTCAAAATCCGCCGCCCGGCCGCGATCGGCGTCTTCTCGACCTGCAGGAGCACCTCCCGGCCCACCATCCGCCGGGCCAGATCCTCCTGGGAAACAATGCCCGCCGCGTCCATGGTGTCGACGATCTCGCCTTTGCGCAAGATGGCGATATCGTCCGCCACGGCCATCACCTCTCCCAGCTTGTGGCTGATGAAGACGATGGCCTTGCCCTGATCGGCCATCCGCCGCATGGCCTTGAACAGCTGAGCGATCTCGGGGGGCGTCAACACCGCCGTCGGCTCGTCGAAAATAAGGACCCGGCTCCGGCGGAGCAAAAGCTTCAGTATCTCGACCCGCTGCCGCTCTCCCATCGAGAGCGCCGATACCCGGCAGGCGGGATCGACGGCGAGGTGATAGGTTTCGGAGAGTCTGGCAACCTGCTCGCGCATCCGCCGGGGATGCAGCCAGAAGCCGCCCTCCTGGCCCAGAAACACGTTCTCGGCCACGGTCATGGCCTCGACGAGCATAAAATGCTGGTAGACCATCCCGATGCCCGCATCGATGGCGGACCTGGCCGAGGTCAGCACCGTTCGGCGGCCGTCGATAAAAATCCGACCGTCGTCGGGCTGCAGCCGGCCGGCCAGGATGCACATGAGCGTGCTCTTGCCGGCGCCGTTTTCGCCCAACAGCGCCTTGATCCTGCCTGTCTGGATGTCGAGGCTGATAGCGTGATTGGCCCGGACGGGCCCGAAGGACTTGCCGATCCCTTCGAGGCGGATCACCGGCGGCCTGACCATCCCCGTCTCGGCCGACCCATTCACGCCCAGTCCCGCTTCCGTCCTGCGATCGGCTGAACAAACTGCGTTTCCGAATCCCAGGGAAACAAAATCCACGTATCCTGGCTGACCTCGGTAATATACGTATCGACCATCGGACGCCCGGCCGGTTTGGCGTAGATCGTTGCAAAATGCGCCCGGGGAATCATCTCGCGCACCACGCCGGCCGTCTTTCCGGTATCGACCAGATCATCGATCAGAAGCCAGTCTTCGCCTTCTTCGGCCACCGGCTTGATGACACTGGTCTTTCCCTGGTTCTTCCAGTCATAGCTCGAGATGCAGATCGTATCCACCATATGGATATCGAGCTCGCGCGCCACAATGGCCGCCGGCACCAACCCGCCGCGGGTGACGGCAATGATGCCCCGCCATTTCCGGATTTCCAGAAGCCGCAGCGACAGGGCCCGGGCATCCCGGTGCAATTGGGTCCACGAGACAGGATATGTTTTTGTATACCGATCACCCTTATCGAACATTCGTTCGTCTCCTTAAGATCGCGCCGAAGATCTTATTCCGACGGTTCCACATTGATGCCCAGAAACGCCGGCCCGCGATCTCCCCGCCCCCGCCGGGATGAAATGACCAGAACGACGATCGTGAGGGCGTAAGGCAGCATCAGCAGCAGGGACGACGGAATATGGGTTCCCGTCGCCTGAAGCCGGAACTGGAAGGCCATGACCCCGCCGAAGAAGTAGGCGCCCGCCGCCGCCCGCCCCGGATGCCAGAAGGCGAAAATCACGAGGGCGACGGCAATCCACCCCCGGCCCGCGGTCAGACCGCTGGTCCACAGATGGGTATAGGCAAGCGAGAGATACGCGCCGCCCAGCCCCGAAAAGAAACCGCCCACGAGCACGCCGGTCCAGCGATATGCCGAAACGTTCAGGCCGGCCGCCGCCGCCGCCGCGGGATATTCCCCGACAGACCGCAACCGGAGCCCCCACCGCGTATTTCTCAAAAAAAACCACATCGCCGGCGGAACACCATAAGATAGATAGACGAGCAGATCGTGATCGAACAGGATGTTTCCCACCACTGGAATCGACGCCAGCACCGGAATGGCGACGGGATAAAATCCGGGGGCGCTCTGGCCGATAAAGGGCGTGCCCAGATAATTGGCCATGCCGACGCCCAGGATGGTCAATGCCAGCCCGGATACGACCTGATTCCCGTTGAAACCGATGCAGACCCATCCGTGAAGGGCGGCAAGCAGCGCGCCGGACAGTCCGCCGACCATAAACCCCACGAGAGGGCTGCCGGTCCATTTCGAGGTGAGAAACGCCGCCAGGGCGCCGACCAGCATGATGCCTTCAATGCCCAAGTTAAGAACGCCCGCGCGCTCCGTAAAGATCTCTCCCAGGGTGGCGTACAGAATCGGCGTCCCCGACTGGACGGCCGCCGCCAGAAGCGGCACCAGCATATCCCACCCGGTC
>AMWB02093820.1_pt3 | contig 16166 bp, 18 predicted proteins | sample 200311 | NCBI WGS metagenome assembly AMWB02 (sample SAMN02737377, study PRJNA173069) | bioreactor metagenome | biome: anode biofilm in microbial fuel cells | place: USA: California | collected 2010-12-16 | reverse complement strand
GGAAGCCCCTTTTTCGACGAGTTCTTCAAGGATTTCTTCGATCCGCGGTTCGATCGCCGCCAGCAGAGCACCAGCCTTGGCTCTGGCGTCATAATCGATGGCGAAAGAGGGCTGATCCTTACCAATGCCCACGTCATTCAGCGTTCGGGGACCATTAAAGTGGTGCTGCAGGACGAACGTGAATACGAAGCCCGAATCGTCGGCGCGGATCCTGAATCGGATCTGGCCGTGCTCAAAATCGATCCTCGCGAAAAGCTGCCGTCCATCGCCATGGGGAACAGCGATGACCTTATGATCGGCGAGACGGTGATCGCTATCGGCAACCCATTCGGCTTTTCACATACGGTCACCACCGGCGTGATCAGCGCCCTGAACCGCAGCATCCGTGCAGACGACCGTGTGTTCCAGGATTTCATTCAGATCGACGCTTCAATCAACCCCGGCAACAGCGGAGGTCCGCTGCTCAACATCAATGGGGAGCTGATCGGCATCAACACCGCCATCTATGCGAAAGCTCAGGGCATCGGTTTTGCCATCCCCATCGGCAAGGCCCAGCGCATCGTTTCCGACCTCATCGAGTATGGAGAGGTGAAACAGGCCTGGATCGGCGCGGTCGTCCAGGAACTGGATGAAAAAATCGCCCGCTACCTGAACTACCCCGGCCGGAAAGGTGTCATGGTGAAAACCATAGAGCCAGAAAGCCCGGCTCAGCGCGCCGGGCTGCGCGAAGGCGATATCCTGATGGCCATCGGGAATAAAAGGATCGCAGGGCTTGAGGACTATTTGGCGGCCTCAAAAGATGTAACTACCGGCGAAACACTTGAAATCCAAACCTGGCGCGGCGGTCAGACCCGGATGGTTAACTTAAAGACCAAAGAGTTTCCCCTCGAGCGCGCAGATGAGCTTGCCTGGAGTCTGCTCGGGATCAAGGTTGAAGAGCTGACCCCAAAAATCCGTCGTGACTTCCGGATCGCGGTCAGGGAAGGCGTCGTTGTTTCTGAGGTAAAGACAGGATCCTATCTGGCTCGCATCGGCGCGCGAACGGGAGATGTTATTCGCCAGATCGACGATACGGGCATTTCCAACCGGGAAGAATTCCGCAAAGCGCTGGTCAAATCCCGCCAGAAAAAATCGATTGTCCTGCTGATCCAGCGCGGTGAGCAAGGCTATTACGTGACGGTGAGTTTCTGATCGAAGACCAACCCCAAGAAGAAGATATTGCCGGTATAAGTGTATTTAATTTTTCCACCTTGGAAAATATTTCGTCACGTCCTCCGGGATCGTCTGTCTCCAAAACGGGCGAAAAAACCACTTCGTCTTAAAATTCAGATTGTTGCAACCCTCACCCAGTTTCACGCCTTGGCAATTTAATTGCACTTAAATCTCGTTGGCTATAGGGTCTTTACTTTACGAACCGGCAGCTTCGGCAATATTCGGAGCTGAGGGAGGGTCTTCTCGGGGGCTGGCTGTTGCGGCCGCAACCCAGATGTCCACCAACTCCCTTCGAACGGCAGTGACACCCCCTCTTATTGAGAAGTCTCAGCCCCACAGATAGAATCTCACGATCCCTTGACTGACGCTGCCGGGTCCAATGGCATTGAGATGGCAAAGGGATGCGTCGGCGAGCATCTGAAAGCCGGCCTGCCGCAACCATTCTACCAGGTTTTTCAACAGAGGGGCCGCTTGTAGTCGGCCTAACCATAACTTTGCTTTGGGGCATGTCATTTGACCAAAGGGGAAGGAGGATGTTGTCATGAACTCCATAATCGTTCTCATCATTAGCCTGATAGGCATTGGATTGGGTTATTTTCTGTATGCTAAGTCTATTGATCGAACCATCATTCAGCCCGACGGCAATAAAACCACTCCGGCCAAAATGTACATGGACGGGGTTGACTTTACCCCTGCCAACCGCAACGTCTTGTTCGGCTACCAGTTCAAGTCAGTGGCGGCCTTGGGGCCGATCGTAGGGCCGATCGTAGCCGTCCAGTGGGGCTGGTTGCCGGCGCTGTTATGGATTGTACTTGGAACGATGTTCATCGGCTGGGTGCAGGACTACGCCAGCATCATGGTCGGGGTGCGCGAGGAGGGCCAAACCTTCGGCGCCCTGAGCTTCCGGTTGATCTCCCGCCGCGCCCGCACCATTCTGTTGATTTTCATTTACGCCTATCTGTTGTTGATCATGGCGGCTTTCGGCAAGATCGTCGGTTTTGACCTAATGACCAACCCAGCCGTGCCGTTGGGGGTTTTGTTGGTGATGGTCTTAGGCATGGTTGCCGGACACATGACTTACAAGCTGAAGATGGACATCCTGGTCACCACTGGTATCACGGTGGTCTTGGCTTTTTTCGGAATTTGGCTCGGAACAGTCGGTCCGGTCAAGAGCCTGTTCCTATCAATCAACGGAGGGCCGACCTCACCGATTTTATTCGGCAGTGTTACCTGGGCGCAGTTCCTCTGGAGCATCGTCGTTCTGGTGTTGTGTTATTTGGGGGCCACCCTGCCGATCTGGAGGTGGGCGCAACCCATCAACTATGTCGCCTTCTGGATCGTTTTTTTGGGAATCGTGGGCGGCACTATCGGGATGATTGTCTGGCACCCCGCCATCCCCGCCGACTTTCCGCCTTTTTCGAGCTTTGAGGGCAAACTCGGTGAACTTAAGGCATTGGGGCCCTTGTGGCCCTTGCTCTTTGTGACCATTGCCTGCGGCGCCATCTCCGGTTGGCATAGCCTCGTGTCAAGTTCCGGGACGGCCCGCCAGCTGGAGCAGGAAACCGACGCCCTGTATGTGGGCGGCGGGGCCATGTTTCTGGAAATGTTTCTGGCGACCCTTTCCTTGCTGTGCGCCGTGGTGGGAGTGGGCTATGATAAATATGTGGCCTTGGTGGCCAAGGGGGCAAATGCCGGTGTCTTTGCCAACGGGCTGGCCACGTTCCTCAGCAAGATCGGAATCCCGGTTAGCTTCGGGCTGCCATACGGCGCCGTGTTCCTGACGCTGATGGCCCTGACCATCATGTACCTGGTGGTTCGGTTTATGCGTGTGGCCAGCGCAGAGTTCCTTGGAGACGTCGTACCCGTCATTCGCAACACGGCGGTGGGCACCATCGTGGCGTTGGCTCTATCAGCGGTTATGATCTGGACCGGGTTCTGGACCTATGTTTGGATTCTCTTCGGCGGCGCCAACCAGTTGATGGCCTCGTTGGCACTGCTGATCATTTCCCTTTGGCTTAAGTCCAAGGAGAAAAACTACCAGTGGGCGTTTGTGCCGTTCATCTTCATGTTCGTTACCAGCATCGCCGCGCTGATCAACACCGCCTGGCAGGTCATCGCCGCCAACCTGAGAGGACCGTTGCCCATCGACAAGCTCATCGGCAATTGGATCGCGGCTGGCTTGGCCATCTTTCTGTCCATCGCCGCGCTAATTCTGGCTTATGATGCGATAAAGGCATTGATACGACCGATTAAAGTTACAAAACCGGCACAGGCCTGACCGGATAGGGCCAATAAATTCGCGGAGGTCAAGGTCCGCCCTTAGGTAGCGAGGTGGAAGAATGGCTAACCCCTTCCGGTGGCCGAATTGGCGCAAAACGTTCTCGAAATGCTGGCGCACCGTAAAAGACGTCGTCTACGGAATGACAATCTACGAAATGGTGCGCGATTTAAAAAAGGAGAGAGCGCGTCGGGAACATTTGTTTGTGCTGATCACGATGGGCGATTGGGTGGGGATCCCCATTCTTCCGCCTTACTATGCCCTGCGGCTGTTGCCCTATGTCCTGCCGCAAATCACTGGGTGGCGATGCTGCCTTCTGAGAGAGCGCGACTTGACAGATCTTACGGATTTTGAAACCTGACCACACCCATAGGAGGAGCGGATGACAGAAGATGAAAAAAAATCCATTCTGGCCAGTTGGAGGGATTCGGCCAAAAAGGTTCTTTACGGCATGGCTGGTCACGATATGGCGCGTTATGCGCTTAAAACGCGCGGATCGATGGAACACCTGTTCATTTTAATCACGATGGGGGACTTGCTGGGCATTCCGATCCTGCCGCCGTATTATTCCCTGCGGCTGCTGCCTTATGTGGTCCCCCAAATATCCACCTGGAAGCGACGCATGTTGCGCGAACGGGACCTGACCGACGCCTTGGCCTAGCCAATCCTGGTTTTCACACCGGGCAAGGGGTTCGGTTTAAGCAAAGGGTCGCCACGAAAAGCGGAAGGAAGGCGCTCATGTTATCCAAACTTTTCAGTGACCAACCGGATCGACGCTATATCATGTTCGGCGGCAAGGGGGGGTTGGGAAAAACGACCTTTTCGGCCGCTGCTGCGTACTACTTGGCCAAAATCGGAAAAAGAGTACTGGTGTTTTCGGTCGATCCCCAAGCCTCTTTGTCAGATATTTTCAAGAAGGATATCTTCGGCAAAGGTGCCGTGGAGATCATGCCAAATCTCTTTGCCCAGGAAATTGATGCCGACCACCGCATCCGCGAATATCAGCAGGAGATCCGCAACAAGATTCTCGACATGTATGCCTTGGAAAGCGTGCCGGAGGAAATCGAGAATTACATTCAGGCGGCGGCGGCCGAACCGGCCATGGAGGAAAGCGCGATTTTCGATGAGGTCGTGGATATCGTCGTCAGCGGCGAATACGATTACTACATCTACGACATGGTTCCTCTGGGCCATGCGCTTTACTACCTTAGCATGGCAAGCGTATACGATGAATGGATCAGCAAGATCACCAAACTGCGTGAGGAGATGGCGGAATACGACCAGGTGGCGGCCGTGATGCGCCGCGAGAAAGAAACCCAGGAGGATCAAATCCTCAAGGAGTTGCTCTACATCAAGCAGCGCATCAATGCGTCCTCCAGCATTCTCACCGACAAGGCGAAAACGGCATTTTTCTTCGTGCTGGTCCCGGAGGAGATGATCATTTTCGATACGCAGCGCGCCGCCAAACTGTTCGCCAAGTTCAATGTTCCCCTGTCGGGGTATATCGTCAACCGGGTCATTCCAACGGAGCTGCGCGATCAGAAGATCCCCGATTATCTGCGCAATCGTCTGGAAATGCAGAAAAGGTATTTAGAAAAAATCGACACCATATTTGGCGCGGAGGTCCTGGCGCGGGTCCCCGAGTTCGAGCGCGATATCGCCGGCCTCCCCATGATCGAGAAGATGGCCCATGCCATGTTCGGCGACTTTTAAGAAGGAGGTGCTGGGGATGATAGCGAAAAGCATGAAGCAGTTCATCACCGAGCATCCGGATATCAAGTATGTTTTCTTCGGGGGCAAGGGAGGTGTCGGCAAGACCGTGATGGCGGGAGCCGCCGCACTGTGGTTCGCCCAGCGTGGCCTGAAAACCTTGCTTGCTTCGACCAACCCAGTTCACAGCCTGACCGGTCTGCTGGATCAGAACGTGTTCGGCCGACCCACACCCGTAAGGGGAGTGCTCAATTTCATCGCGTACGAAATCGATACGAAAGACACGATCGAAAAATCCAAACGGGAGATCAAAGAAAAGATCGAGTGGTTTTTAAAGTTTGCGGATATCAAAACCAAGGCGGATGAGTTTGTCGAAAGCGCCACCATGAATCCGGCCTTTGAGGAGTCGGCCATGTTCGAAAACATGATCGACCTGATGTTCGAGGACAACTACCAGGTCTACGTGTTCGACACGGCGCCCACAGCGAACGCCCGGCGGCTTCTGGGGATGTCCAGCGTTTACTCGATGTGGGTCAATAAAATGGTACAGAGCCGGGAGGAGGCCAAATCGCTGCGCGAATTGCTGTCCTACAGCGGGAAAAAAGAAAAAAAGGACCCGCTGATGGATTATTTGCTCAATTTCCGAGAGCGGATGGCGCATGCCAAAACCCTGTTGACCGATGCCGGCAAAACTGCCTTTTTCTTTATCACCCTGCCGGAGGCTCTGCCGATTGCCGTCATTAAGCGTTTTATAAACTGGTTCCATGAGTTTGGCATCCCGGTCGGCGGGGTCATCGTCAACATGCTGATCGACAGCGGCTCGCTGAGCGACGACGCGCCGGAATTTGTTGTCAACCGGGTGGCTATGCAAAAGGACTACATGGACGAAATCTGGAAATCGTTTCCGGATGTGCGCTCGGTGTTGCCGCTTTGGGAAACCGAAGTGCGCGGCACCGCCATGCTCAAGCGCGTGGTGGATGCTTTGTTTGCCTGACCCATGCATCCCAAACCTACCCGTTTGGATAAAGATGACCCCATCATTTATCATTTTTTTAATCGGCCTGCTCTACGTCGTCATCTTCTGGCTCCTTTCTCTGATGCGCCGTGAACGACTGTCCAACCAATTTGCCTATGAGGGGTTAGGTCTGACCGGAATCGCTTTTGCGACCGTCCAATGGGGCGGGATCGCGGTGCACCCGATTTATTTCCTCTTTCTGATCTACCTTATCACCATGAGGGCGCGCTTGCTGGTGGAGCTGGGCAACTTGTTTTCAAAATCTGGGCGTCATCGCATGGCTCTGGGCCTCTACCGCCTGGCCATGCATGTGTTCTCGGACCAATCCTCGCGGCTGATCGCCTTGATCAACATCGGAGCTGCTTATTTGTCGATGGGGCGTGCCGACCAAGCCATAGAGGTGCTCGAAAATGCCAGGGCGTTCGTTTCCAAGCAGCTCGGCCCGAAACATGTGGCAGGGTGCTGCTTCAACCTGGGCATGGCTTACCGCCGAGCAGGTCGGCATGCGGATGCCCTTCGGCAATTCGCAGAGGTCGGTGATATTTATCCGATGTCCGTGTATGCTCAGAGGGCCGAGAGAGCTCGCTTCGCAACCCTGGAAGAAGCCGGGATGGCGGCGTATACACCGAAAAAAGAAAGTAACGCTGACGCGTGAGCCAATCTGGGAAAACAATTGACAAACCTCTGAAATATCTATTTAGTGTGAAGCCTGCTGGCATCCCTTCCCCCCATAACAGGTAGTCGTATGAAAATTGCTGTTCTTGGCGGATTAGGCCTTCAGGGCAAAGCAGCCCTGCTGGACCTGGCACGCAGCAGGCAAGTTCAGAAAGTTGTTTGCGCCGACTGCAGCTTGAAGGATTGGGGTAAGCTGGCGGCCATTACGGATGTTTCCAAGATCCAGCCGGTCCTGGTGGATGGATCGTCCAAGGCGGCGCTGGTGGCCCTGCTCCAGCAGGGCTTCGACGCCGTCATCGATCTCCTGCCGCTACCCTTCATGGTCAATGCCTTCGAGGCGGCTCTGGAGGTCAGGGTGCCGCTGGTCAGCACGAACTATGGCAAGCCGATCCACCACCTGCACGAACCCGCCCTGGCCGCCGGCGTCAGCCTCATGCCGGAATGCGGCCTCGATCCCGGCATTGATCTCGTCATTTGCGGGCATGCCGTGCGTCAGTTCGACGAGCTGCACGTGCTGAATTCCTACTGCGGTGGCATCCCGGAAAAAAAAGCATGCACCAACCCGCTTGACTACAAGATCAGCTGGAATTTCGACATGGTGCTGCGTTCCCAGAAACGGGCATCGGTTTTCATCCGAGCTGGCAAAAAAATCGAGGTGCCGGCCGAGCAGCAGCACGACTCCGAACTGATTCATACGATCCCGTTCCCCGGTCTCGGAGACATGGAAGCGGTGCCGAACGGGGACGCCGTGTTCTACACCGACCTGCTGGGGGTGACACCCGGAATCCGCGAGGCCGGGCGCTATCTCCTGCGCTGGCCGGGGTGGGCTGCGTTCTGGCGGCCCTTGAAACGCCTGGGCCTGCTCTCCGATGAGCCCTTAGAGGGACTGGATGGTTCCGTGACACCGCATGACTTTATGGTAAAGCTCCTGGAACCTCAGCTTCAATACCAGGATGGCGAAAAGGACGTCGTCGCCATGTACAATGTTTTCGCAGGAATCAAAGACGGCCGCCCTAAAACCCTGAAGACCGCGCTGGTCATCGAACGCGATCTGAAATCAGGCTTATACGGCATGAGCCTGGGCGTCGGATTCCCGGCCAGCATCGTCGCCCAGATGATCGCCGGCGGCGAAATCGACCAGAAAGGTGTTCTCAATCCTGCCCTGCATGTCCCGTATGCCCCATTCATGGCCGCCTTGGCTCAGAGGGGGATCGTCGTTACGGAAGAGATGGAGTAGGACTGCAACCAACCCAAAATCAAGGAGGAAGGGATCATGAAACGTGTCAAATGGTTAATCGCGTTTTTAATGGTGGTCGGGTTTGCATCGGTGGCAGTTGCAGGCACTATCGAGGAAATCGCTCAAAGGGGTGAGCTGCGGGTCGCCTGCCAAACCCAGGGGCCTCCTTTCAGCTTTATCGACAAGAACGGCAAACGAACAGGCAGCTCGATTGAGCTTTGCGAAATGTTGGCCAAGGATATGGGTGTAAAGGTGACCTTCCTTGATTTCGACTGGGACGGCCTCATCCCGGCCCTGTTGTCCAAGAAGGCCGATATTCTGGCGGCCGACATGACGCCTACGGTCAAGCGCGCCATGAAAATCGGTTTTACCAAGCCGTTCATGTACACCGGCGCCGTCGCTTTCGTAAAGACCGACAGCTCGATCAAGGCCATCGCAGATGCCAAGAAGGCCAATTTGAAAGCGGCGGTGCTGCTCGGTTCGACCGGTGAAACCGTCACCAAGAGAACCTTTCCGCAGGCCGAGCTTAAATCCTACAAAGGCGGCGGCCCCCTGTTGCTTGACGCCGTGATGCAGGGACAGGCGGATTTCGGGGTCAACGATGCCTCCGCCGTGATAGGTGGACTGGCCAATTACCCGCCCAACAGCATTCGCATCCTGCCGGACATGCTTTCCAAGGAACCTTTGGCTTTTGCGGTTCGCTACGATTCACAGGACCTGCTTGAACTGGTGAACCTCTTCTTCCACAATGCGGGGCTTGACGGCCGGCTTGACCAGAACCTGAACTACTGGGTCAACAGTCTGGACTGGAAAAGAGATCACTGATCAAACCGTAAGCGGTTGAATGTCCTTGGCAATAGGGGCCGCCTGGATTAGGCAGCCCCTATTTTTCCGGCTGCCGGCAATGTGAAAGCTGCATCCCGCAGCAATGGCGCCTGCGGTCATCGTTCCCCCACCAGCAATGACCATGACCATGACCGGGCCGCCCCTTATTGGTGAAACTGTTTCGTAAACAGCTCTATGCTTGAGACCTTCAACTTCAGAGTTATCTTTGAGTATCTGCCTCTCTTCTGGAGCTGTTTTTTCGCCACGCTCTGGCTCTCGGCTGCCGGGCTTTTCGGCGCACTGGTAATCGGAACCCTGGCCTGCAGCATGCGCATCGGACGCCACAAACTGATCGCCATTGTTGCCGCCGCCTATATTGAAAGCATCCGCTCTACTCCCTTGCTAGTCCAACTGTTTTTCTTTTACTTCGGGTTGCCTTCGTTGGGCATACGCCTGTCCGAAGCCGCTACCGGTATCCTGGCGCTCGCTCTGAACAGCGGGGCGTACATGGCAGAAATCATCCGGGCCGGGATCCAGTCGATCCCCCCTGGCCAGGTGGAGGCGGCGGTCTCGTCTGGGTTGAACTATTTGCAGCGGATGCGCCATGTCATACTGCCCCAGGCCATCGGCGTGACCCTACCGCCACTGTTGGGACAGGCCATTGTGCTGGTGAAGGACTCGGCGCTGCTGTCGCTCATTTCACTGCCGGAACTGACCCGCGCCGGCCAGATCATGACCTCGGAGCGGTTTATGCCGGCCGAGGGATTTTTAACTTCGGCGGTTTTTTATCTCTTGATCTATTATGTGCTGAAATGGATGACGGCTCGGTCCCAGAAAAGGCTGATCTACATTCAGGCCTGAAAACCGAATCCAGATGGTGGCGGCGCAGTACTCATGTGGGGCTTTTACATAGAACAGTTGATGCACAGCCTGCCCTTTTTCCTAAAGGGCCTGTGGATGACGATCGCCGTATCGGGTATCAGCCTGGTCATTGGCACTGTTTTGGGTCTTATCTGGGGCATTATCCGTTCCTCACAAAACCGGATCTTGAAGGCACTCGTCGGCGCATGGGTGGATGTCATCCGCGGGACCCCGTTTCTGGTTCAGGTCTTCATCATTTTTTTCATTCTGCCTGAGTTCGGCATTCAGCTGGAGGCGTTCCCTGCAGCCGTGATCGCTCTAACGAATCTGGCAGCTTGTTTTATCTGCGAAATCGTTGCGGCAGGAATCCAGGCCGTCCCCTGGGGCCAGCGGGAGGCAGCCATCTCAACCGGTTTGAACTGGCACCAACAGCTTCGCAACGTCATCATGCCCCAAGCCATGCGCGTCATCCTGCCGCCGCTGGTCGGACAGTATGTGCTCCTGATTAAGGATTCTTCGGTCGTATCGGCCATAGGCGTGGTGGACGTTACCCGGGTCGGCTGGCTCACGGTGCAGCGCATTCCACAAGGTTTGCTGGTTTTCGGCCTGGTGGCGCTGTTGTACTTCATTATCTGCTATCCGCTCATTCAGCTGTCCAACAGCCTGGAAAAACGCATGTCATCGGGATATAGCCGTGGAAAGTTATAGCGCGCAGGGGACGATGATCGAATTCAAGGACGTCCACAAGTGGTTCGGCGATCTCCACGTGTTGAAAGGCATCAACCTCAAAGTCGTCCAAGCGGAGGTGATGGTGGTCTGCGGCCCGAGCGGTTCGGGAAAAAGCACGCTCATCCGCTGCATCAACCGGCTGGAACCCATCCAGAAGGGCGAAATCGTCGTCGACGCTATGAAGGTCCACGACCCGAAGACCAACATGACCAAACTCAGAGCCGAGATCGGTTTCGTCTTCCAGCAGTTCAACCTTTACCCTCACATGACCGCCCTGCAGAACGTGACGCTGGCGCCCATGAAAGTCCGTAAAATTGCCAGGAAAGAGGCTGAGAACATGGGGCGGTATTCCCTGGAAAAAGTTGGCCTGGGCGACAAGCTACACCAATACCCGGCCCAGCTTTCGGGCGGTCAGCAGCAGCGCGTTGCTATTGCCCGCGGATTATGCATGCGGCCGAAAATCATGCTCTTCGACGAGCCCACATCGGCTCTCGATCCGGAGATGATCAACGAGGTGCTGGAGGTCATGCGCAATTTGGCGCGTGAGGGGATGACCATGATCGTGGTCACCCACGAGATGGGCTTCGCGCGCGAGGTTTCCCACCGGGTAGCCTTCATGGACTTCGGAGAACTCATTGAAGTTGCCCCGCCCGACGAGTTCTTCTCTCATCCCAAGAGCGAGCGGACCAAGCTGTTCCTCAGCAAGATTCTGACGCATTAGCCGTGCGCCAGGAGCTACAGGGTGTTCTTCACGAACTCTAATTGGGTATACGGTGAGGCCATCAACCGGCATAGCGCCGGGTAGCCGAGACGGAAGGACACCCAGTCCCCGACCTGAAAAGCCGGGTCCATTTCGACCATGAGATGGTCACTGGACGCATCCCGAACCTTCACCCCGCGATCCATTGGAAAAAGAAACTGGGAGTCGGTGTCGAGTTTGCCCAAGGCGAGAATCGCCTCACGGGTTTTCCCCGCTTTGACTTCGATCACTTCCGCCTGAAGGATAAACGTATCGCGTTCAAAACCGTCAATGGTGAGCGGATTGAGGGAAGAGGAGAACCCCAGCAGCATGGCCGTCCCGATGCGCAGATGGTTGATCCCCGGATTGGGATGCCCCTCCACCGCGATGGAGCGGAAAATGTTCGACGAGCCTCCGGACAGAATGGTCGGCAGCTTCCCCAACTCCTTTTTCACTTGATTTGCCAGGGAAGCAAAAATCTGCAGGCCCGGGATATGATGCTTGCTGTCGCTGGCCATATGAAAATAGGCCCCGATCCCCTGAAACAGAATTCCTGGAAGTGATCGCAGCTTGCGGCAGGCGGCCACAAGCTGATCCGGCGGCAGCCCCTCCCTCCCCGTTTGGAGGTCGACCATGAGAATCACGCCGTGGATCTTGCGTTGCATGCGAGCTTCGATGGAAAGAGCCTCTACAATTTCCATGTCCGAATTCAGGCTGGCATCGGCCAGCTCAATCGTGCGACCGGTGTCGCTCGGACCGGGAGACCTCAGCAGAGTGGTGTGAGTTTGGATTCCCGCAGCCCTGAGGCGTGCAATATTATCAAGTCGTGAATCCCCCAAAGTTTCAATGCCGCCAGCGAGCATCGCCTTCGCCACCTCGGGAAGGCCTGCCGCCCCTTTGGTCACCCCCATGATTCGAATCCCGTGTTGATGGCTGATCGCCAACACCTGTCGGGTGTTATGAACGATTTTCTCAAGATCGATTCGCAGCCGTGCGTTCGACATCAGCTTTTCCTTTTAAGCGCGTACACATCCTGAATTCATTTATGCTTAGCTTAGCAAATAATTTTCAGCGAATAAAGCTGCTGGATTCCGAGGGGAGTTTGCTGATAGGGTGAAACCGGAATATCCGGCTTGAAAGGGATGACATGGCCGCTGCCATTATCACTGAATTTCATACGATCGCCATTCTATATGAAAATGACGATTTCATCGCTGTCGACAAACCGATTAGGCTCGCTTCGATTCCCGAGCGCAACCGCGAAAAACTATCCCTCCTCAAGCTGCTATCCGAAGCACGCCAGCAAAAGCTTTTGGTCGTACACCGATTGGACAAACAGGTGAGCGGAGTCATTCTGTTCGCTAAGAACGCCGAAACCCATCGGTATCTGAATGAGTTGTTTGAGCAGCGCAGAATACACAAGACCTACCTTGCCATCGTCCATGGGTTAATTGAGGAAGACAGTGGCACCATCGACAAACCTCTAAGACGATTCGGTTCGGGCAGAATGGGGGAGGATCAGGGAAAAGGAAAGCCTTGCCTCACTCACTATACAGTGGAAAAGCGTTGCTCCGGGTATACACGCGTCAAGGTCTATCCTCAGACCGGGCGCAAACACCAGATCCGCGCTCATTTTTTCAGCATCAGTCACCCGATTGTGGGCGACACGATATACGGCGACAAGTCCCTTCAAAAAAAATATTCCCGGCTGATGCTGCATGCACTTTCCATCCGTTTTAGCTCGCCCGAACAGGAAGATATATTGATCGAATCGCCGAGTCCGCTGGTCTTTCCTTAAAAAATTAAAGAAAAAAGATAACCTACCGATAATTCAATAGGATCAGTACGAATGGGGGCAGCCTCCATTTCGTACGGAAATAATCAATGTATTTCAATAAGTTAATTGTCTAAAAGGAGAAAAATGGATGGAGGTGAAAATGCCTGCCACCCAGCTGGTCTATGCGCCTTTTCATTGCACCAGGCTAAGCCGCAACGTAATCCTGACTTCCTTTCATTTTTTACCTGAAACAGATGAGCATGCAGCGGATGAAGCAGAACAAGAAGTGGTTTTTGATTGCGCTGAAAAGAAAATCTGCGGGGTCTGCAGCGAATGGGGACGAACTCGCAGTTATAATTGGGAAAAATGCTCTCATCCAAACCTTAAGAAGACCGTTTCAGAATGAACACGCGATTGCTGGAATACATTTTAAACGGCAGCATTGTAATCAATTCCCTGGATGTTCTCGGGCATTGGATCAAAAGGTTTCCAGACAATCCTCAACTGTTGAAAATTTACGCGAACCTTCTGGCTGTGAACACCCATCTTCAAGCCGCCGCTAACCATTATGACCGTGCCGCTCTGATATATTTCAAGGAAGGCCAGCTTCTAAGCGGGGTTGCGACAAAAATAGCGCAGTGGCAAGCGGTTAAACCACGGAAGGAGGAGGTAGAGAGGTTTATTCCACTTTTTCAAGGCCAGGCCTCTGATGAAAAGCCGGCAACAGCATTTTGGAAAAGCCTGACTGCGGACGAGCTCTTGGATCTCTACCAAATTGTCGAAAATGCATGTTATCCGACCGGAATAACAGTAAAACAGTTAGGGGAGGTGGAGCGGGCATTAAATTTTGTGGTATCTGGAGAACTCAAAGAATCCAACTATCGGATGATCGAAGATCAGCAGGTCAAGTTCAAGAAACCCATTCAGGTGCTCAAGCCGAACGATATTTTTGGTGTCATTTACCCATTTTCTGACAACATTCATTCCCAATCTCATATCGTAACGCTCGAGAGAACTGAGCTGGTTAGTATAAAAAAGGAAAAAATCATCCGGCTGTGCAGGGTACATCCTCATTTTGAAGCTAAGATTATCGACCTTCTTCAAATCCGAAATTCAAGAAAGACAGAGGTTGGTTCTACGTTAGCTCGAAAAGCGAAACGGTACGATCTGACCACCCCAATAGCCATTGAGATAATTTCAGATAAAGATGTAACCGAGACGATTCGATTGACAGGATTTGCAAGAGATTGGTCCGTTTCTGGCCTATGTTTCCTAACGCCGGATAATCTTGTTGAAGATAGCCATCAGACTATCTTCAAAGCCATTCTTGATGGCCACAAACCAGAAGTCCGGGTAATTTTATCTATAGAAAAAATGTCATTGGTTATTTCGGGCAAGATAGTCCGGAAGGAAAAAGTGGTGGATCATGGCAAAATCTATCTATCTTTAGGAATCAGATTTGACGATTTGCCTCCAATGTTAGGTGGCGCATTTTTTGCTTTTGCGCAAAGTGTAGGTTTTCTAAGAAAAGGCAACAATGCACCCGGCAATTCTCCTGAACAAATGGATTGATTCTGATTTCAACTTCCCGGCTGTACCAAACAGAAGGAATGATGATGAACGTGGACGATGATAAAACTGGGAGCGGGCGTGCCAACCGATCCCGCCGGAACAATCACGCTGCGATCAGCACCCTGCCGCCGGTGTTCAACACCAGCGAAGCATGTCATTACCTCCGTATTTCGCGGCCGACCTTTTTGAAATTAATCGCATCTGGCAAAATTCGAGCGCAGAAGCTCGGTAAGGGGTGGAAAGTACTCGACACCGAACTTGAGCGTTTTCTTTTAGCCGGAGAAGCCTCCCCGCAGTAACTCATCGGATGCTTCGGTAATCATTCATTTCGGAGCCCTGCGGCTTCAATCGACTGCCGAGCGAATAGAGCTTCCTCAGCCACCTTGATACAGCCCATCCGCGCTGTAGCCTGCTCTCCTGTCCTTTACAAAAAGAACAATGAATGCCAGATATGATTGGCGTTGAACCGAGCCTGTACCGGCTTTGAAACCGTTTCAGAGAGGATCCAGCTATGTCCGACGTTTATACCCAACTGCGAGAGCACCTGGACAGCCTGCCTTCTGGTTTTCCATCAACTAAAAGCGGCGTGGAATTGCGCATTCTCAAGCGGCTTTTCACGTCGGATGAAGCCCAGCTGGCGTTGAAAGTGACCTTGAAGCTCGAATCGGCAAGCGCCATCGCCGAAAGGGTCGGTCTTTCGCCAGAAGAAGCCGAGGTGCGCCTCAAACAGCTCTCCCGAAAAGGACTGATCTTCAGCATCGAAACCCCGGACCGAGAGCCGCGTTACATGGCCGCCCAGTTTGTGATCGGCATCTGGGAATACCATGTGAACGATCTTGACCCCGAATTCGTGCGGGACATGGACGAGTACCTGCCCTACCTGGGCCGGGAAGCTTTTGGCCGAATACCGCAGCTTCGAACCGTACCGGTCGGCCAAAGCATCCATGCGGGCCTGGAAGTCCTGCCCTACGAGAAGGCCGAGGAGATCGTTCGTCAGCAGTCGAAATTCTTAGTTGCGCCGTGCATCTGCCGCCGGGAACATCACATCAAAGGGGCGGGGTGCGACAAACTAATGGAGGCCTGTCTCGTTTTTGGCTGGGGCGCCGAATATTATGCCCGCAACGGGCTGGGGCGATTCATCACCCTGGAAGAAACGCTTGAGATCATCAAGAAAGCGGAGGCGGACGGTCTGGTGCTGCAGCCGAGCAACGCCCAAGACATCGTGAACATCTGCTGCTGCTGCGGAGACTGCTGCCAAATGCTTCTGCACCTGAAAAGGCATCCTAAACCCGCACTTGCGGTTTCTTCGCCGTTCATTGCAGCGTATGATGGGGACCTGTGCGTCGGATGCGAGGCCTGCATCGAACGCTGTCAGATGGATGCCCTCACCATGGCAGACGGCCGCGCCTCGCTGAACACCGATCGCTGCATCGGATGCGGGTTATGCGTCAGCACCTGCCCGAGCGGTGCGCTCACATTGGCGCGCAAGCCCGCCGAGCTTCAACCAGAGATTCCTAAAAACCAGCGCGACGCTTT
>AMWB02027436.1_pt2 | contig 16175 bp, 12 predicted proteins | sample 200311 | NCBI WGS metagenome assembly AMWB02 (sample SAMN02737377, study PRJNA173069) | bioreactor metagenome | biome: anode biofilm in microbial fuel cells | place: USA: California | collected 2010-12-16 | reverse complement strand
CACGAAATAATTTTCCTGTGAACAGCACAAGAAAATTATTTCTAATTCACTAATTATAGCGGACGCGGTTTCCCGAGACGGGTCATCGGCAGCAGTTCGACCGCGAGGATGCTGGCGAGGATCAAAACCCCTCCTGACAGCTGCAGGGGAGATAATCGCTCGCCTAAAAAAATCATGCCGCCAATGGCGGCAAAAACAGTTTCGGAGCTGAGAATAATCGCCGCATCAGCAGCCGGAGTAAAACGCTGTCCGACCACCTGCAGGGTAAAAGCCATGCCCACGGAAAAAATGCCGATATAACATATGCCCCAACCGGCGCCAATTATCTGAGCGAGACTGGGGGAATCAACGATATAACCGAGTATACAGCCGATGCAGCCGCTTATCAGAAACTGGACAACCGCCACCACCAGGGGTGCCTGGGTTCGGGATGCAAAAATACCGACCAGGGTGACATGAATGGCCCAGAAAATTGTGCTTGAGATTACCCACAAATCCCCCGTCACCAGGTCAACATGCTGCGCACCACTCAAGATATAGGTCCCCACAAAACAGCATATCGAAGCCGGCCAGATGGAAAAATGTACTTTCCTCCGTAAAACGAAAAAGCCCAGTACCGGAACAAGCGGAACATATAACGCCGTCAAAAATCCCGAATTGGTCACGGTCGTATGGAGAATACCATGCTGCTGCAGCACGGCTGCTACAAAAAGGACACAGCCGGTTGCAATCAACCCCAGCCAGTCAGCAGACTGAAACCTTCGCTCCTGCTGCTGTACCCGCGTAAATTGTTTGACGGCAAACGGCAGGACAACCAGGGCCCCGACAAGAAAACGGGCTCCGGTAAAGGTTATGGTGCCCAGCTCACCGGTACCGATCTGCTGCACAACGAAACTGCTGCCCCAGATAACTGCGGCCAGGGTAAGCAGAAGATTTGCCTGTAAACGATTCATTCTTCACCACTCAAGATTCCAGATCACATTCTTTCCACGCAACAACACATCCATCTAACATGTATAGAAAAAGGTGCAAGCTCAATGTGTCGGCAACACTAAGTGGCGCTCCTGAAAATTCAGCTGAATTTTTCGTCATCCTGTAATCTCTATTCCCATTCTTCTTCAAGGCTACCGAAAAACTAAAGGCATTCGTTTCAACGCTTTCTCCCGTTATTTATTTTCGTATGAAATACATTTTGACTTTCCCGAAACTTCGATTAGTATCTTTTACTCGATGATCATCCCCCAATTAACCAGAACCTTGCAGGAACTGCGTCATGGAAATTCTCACCGAACGGCAGAACAGGATTCTTGTGCTGGCAAGAGAAAACGGCAAAGTCGACGTCGAAAAACTTTCCGCCACCTTTAAGGTATCCGCCCAGACCATCCGTAAAGACCTCAACGAACTGTGCGACAAACAGTTGCTGCAACGTATCCACGGCGGTGCCATCGTCGGTTCCGGAATTGAAAATGTCAGTTATGAAGCCAGACGCCTGCTGGCCCCCGGCCCGAAAAAAGCCATAGGTCACGCGGCCGCGGCGCTGATTCCGGATAATAGTTCCCTGCTCATCAATATCGGCACAACGACCGAACAGGTCGCCCACGCCCTGCACAATCATCGAGGCCTGCTGGTGATCACCAACAATATCAATGCAATCGAAATCATGAAAAATTTCCTTGGCATCGAACTGATCATTGCCGGTGGCCAGGTTCGGCGCTCCGACGGGGGAATTGTCGGCGTCGCGGCGGTAGATTTCATCAATCAGTTTAAAGTCGATTATGCGATTATCGGCGTTTCGGCCATAGACGAGGACGGTTCGCTGCTCGACTACGATTTCAGCGAGGTACGTGTCGCCCAGGCCATTATCAAAAATTCCCGGCATGTCATCCTGGTTGCCGACACCATGAAACTCGAAAGAAACGCACCAATTAGAATCGATCATATCTCCCAGATCAATACCATCGTTATCAACGATGCACTTCCGGCAAAACTGCAGGAGATCTGTGCGAGAAGCGGCGTTGAAGTTGTCATCGCCAAAGATTGACCAGCGCAGTATTGCGACTGTCGGCCGGTCATTTTACAGAAATGTCCATACAATGCAAATTTTCACTTGCCTCAACATTTCTTTTCAGTTAAGGGTGTTTTATTATTGCATTCGAAATCATTTATCGCCAGAGACGAAACTTACCTGAGAAGATCAATCCATTTCCAGCCAGCAATCTGTTATGAAGAGTCCCGTTTATGACATAGCGATTATAGGAGGCGGCATCAATGGTTGCGGTATTGCCCGTGACGCCGCCGGACGTGGACTCTCCGTCTTCCTCTGCGAACAGAACGACCTCGCCGGCGGGACCTCTTCCGCCTCGACAAAACTGATTCACGGCGGTCTCCGCTACCTGGAATACTACGAGTTTCGACTGGTCAGAGAGGCCTTGCGCGAACGCGAGGTGCTTCTCAATGCAGCCCCGCACATAATCTGGCCGCTGCGTTTCATCCTTCCCCATCATAAAGGGCTGCGACCGGCTTGGCTTATCCGTCTCGGCCTCTTTCTGTACGATCATATCGGCGGCAGGAAGATCCTACCCGGCACCACCAGCGTCAATCTCAAAAGTGATGCAGCCGGCAAGGTCCTTAAAGCAAATTACAGCATGGGTTTTGAATACTCTGACTGCTGGGTTATGGACAGCCGCCTGGTAGTGCTTAACGCCATGGATGCAGCAGCAAAGGGAGCAAGCATCAAAACCAGATCGCCATTGCTTTCTGCGGCAAGAACCGGCAAAACCTGGCAATTACAGCTCCTCGATAAACCAGGCAACAAAACATATCAGGTTGAGGCGAGATCTCTGGTGAATGCTTCCGGCCCCTGGCTTGACGAGTTGCTCAACCATATCTCCCACACCGAGACGAAAGAACATATCCGCATGGTGCAGGGCAGTCATATCATCGTCAAGAAACTGTTTGACCATGAACGGGCCTACATCTTTCAGAACGAGGATGGCCGGATCATCTTTGCCATCCCTTACGAAAATGAATTCACCCTCATCGGCACCACCGATAAAGATTTTCATGGCCATCCGGACGAGGTGGCTATCTCCCCGGAAGAGACCGACTATTTATGCCGGGCCGCCTCGGAATATTTTCTCCGAGGGATTACCAGAGACGATGTGGTGAGCAGCTTTTCCGGCGTCCGACCGCTTTTTGATGACGGGAAGAGCGACGCAAAGGCGGCAACCCGTGATTATGTTCTGAAACTGGACACAGGCAAAAACGAGGCCCCACTGCTGTCTATCTACGGTGGAAAGATCACCACCTATCGAAAACTTGCCGAATCGGTATTGGCCAGACTCAAACCCTTTCTGCCCGGCATGGGCGATGACTGGACCGAATCAAGCGTTTTGCCGGGGGGAGATTTCCGTCCGGATGCTTTCGATTTATCAGTACGGGAACTCCAGAGCCGCTGTCCGGTTCTCAACACCAAACTGGCCACGCGTCTCTTTCGGACCTACGGCACCTGCGCGTATGCAATGACTGATACGATCCGGGACCGGAAGGACCTGGGCATATCATTTGGCCATGACCTGTATGGGTTTGAAGTCGATTACCTTATCGCCGAGGAATGGGCCAGGTGCGCCAGTGACGTGCTCTGGCGACGGACCAAACTTGGCTTATTTCTGTCCGCCGCAGAAGCTGAAAAGCTTGACAGCTATATCAAAACGAAAGTTTCGGCGGCAGAACAGATTTCGCCGGTAACGGATGAGGAGAAGTAATGCAGCTCGAGTTACGCAAGGTATCAAAAAAAGTCGGCAAAGAATTCCACATCTCCGACGTTTCGCTCACCTTTGCAGCAGGCACACTGAATATCCTGCTCGGACCGACGCTTTCCGGCAAAACATCGCTGATGCGTCTTATGGCCGGACTGGATCAACCAAGTTCCGGTACGGTTCATTTCGGCGGTAACGACGTCACCGGCGTTGCCGTCCAGAAACGCAACGTGGCCATGGTCTATCAGCAGTTTATCAACTATCCGAACCTGAGTGTATTTGAAAATATCGCCTCGCCACTGCGTATCGCCGGTGTTGCCGGGCCCGAAATCAAGAAGCAGGTTGCCAAGGTTGCCGCTCTTTTAAAACTGGAAAATATGCTCGCCCGTTCGCCGCAGGAGCTGTCCGGCGGACAACAGCAGCGCACCGCCCTGGCCCGCGCTCTGGTCAAAGGAGCCGATCTGGTGCTTCTTGATGAACCGCTGGCGAACCTCGATTATAAACTGCGTGAGGAGCTGCGTGAGGAACTGCCCCGGATCTTCTCCGCCACCGGCTCTATTTTTGTCTACGCCACGACTGAGCCGTCCGAAGCGCTTCTTCTTGGCGGCTATACGGCATCGCTGCACCAGGGCCAAGTTACCCAGTTCGGCCCGACCATTGAGGTCTTTTCCCGACCGCAAAACCTCATCACCGCCCGGACACTTTCCGATCCGCCGTTAAACATGCTGCCGGTGACCAAACTCAATAATAAGATACTCTTCAAGAGCCATCTGGAGATCCCGGTTCTCGGGCAATTACCGCAACTGCCGGACGACGATTACACCATCGCCTTCAGACCACACCACCTCTACCTGAACCGGACCTCCGACAAGGCCATTGCCGTCAAGGCAAAGGTTGCCGTAACGGAGATAACCGGATCGGAGAGTTATGTCCATGTCGATATTGCCGGCATTCGCTGGGTGCTCCTGGCCCCCGGTATCCACAACTTCGCTGTCCACGAAACGATAGAGATATTCATGGATCCAGATCAATTTTATGTATTCGACCGAAACGACGCCCTGGTCGTAACACCGAATGCTGTTGCCAATGTTGAGTGACTTAGAAATGATTTTTCTTTTTTTCTTGCAAAGAAAAAAAACATTTCGTGAAGGAACTTATCCCGTTTAACGGGGAGAGAAGGAGAATTTAATGGCCCACATTACCTTAAAAGAGATTGCCCATTCCTATACGGGAGCATCGGACAATCCGTATGATTACGCCCTGAAAAAGCTCAATCTCACCTGGCGTGACGGCGGAGCCTACGCCCTGCTCGGCCCTTCGGGCTGCGGCAAGACCACTCTTTTGAATATTATCTCCGGGCTTCTGACGCCAACAAAAGGAAAGGTACTTTTCAACGACGAAGACGTCACCAGGCTGCCGACCGAACAGCGCAATATCGCTCAGATATTCCAGTTTCCGGTCATCTATGACACCATGACGGTGTTCCAGAATCTGGCCTTTCCTCTCAAGAACAGAGGACGTACCCAAACAGAGATTGAACCGCGGGTGATTGAGCTCGCCAGGATGCTTGGACTGGAAAAAGATCTGTACACCAAGGCCCAGCACCTGACCGCCGATGCCAAACAAAAGATCTCGCTCGGCCGGGGCTTGATCCGGCAGAGCGTCAATGCCATTTTATTTGACGAACCACTCACGGTCATCGACCCACAGATGAAATGGGAACTCCGCTCCCAGCTGAAATACCTGCACAAGCAGTTCGGCTTCACCATGATCTACGTCACCCACGACCAGACCGAGGCGTTGACCTTTGCCGACGAGGTAATTGTTATGTACGAGGGCGAAATTGTCCAGGTTGGTACGCCTGAAGCATTATTTGAACGACCGGAACACACTTTTGTCGGCTATTTTATCGGTTCTCCGGGGATGAACATCACCCCCTGTGAACTGCAGGGGAACAGGATTGTTATCGAAGGCCATGAGATCACCCTCGACTGCAACTATAAAGATCAGCCGTCCTCAGCAAAAATCGAAGTCGGTATCCGTCCCGAATACTTACGCCTTGCCCCACCACAGGAAAAAGGACTGCCGGTAAAAATAATCAAAATCGACGACATAGGTCGCCACAAGATCGCCAGAGTCGCTGTAAATGAGCGCATTTTCCATGTCGTCATGCCGGAGATTTCGGCGATGACCGGAGATCACGCCTCTCTCGCCTTTGATACGGCCCACACCAATATCTACGTCAACGATCATCTCATTGCAGGAGAACGGCCATGATACAAAAACAAGTCAACCAGAAAGCATGGTTCATGGTCCTGCCGGTTTTTCTTTTGGTGGCCTTTAGTGCCGTTATTCCGCTTATGACCGTGGTCAACTACTCGTTTCAGGACACCTTCGGCAGCAACCAATTCTTCTGGGTGGGAATGGACTGGTTCAGAGACTTGATGCATTCGGAACGATTCCATGATGCCTTTCTTCGACAGATTGCCTTTTCCAGTATAATTCTGGCGATAGAGATTCCCCTGGGCATAGCCATCGCGTTGGCTATGCCGAGAAAGGGCTGGGGGGTTCCGGTATGTCTCATCTCCATGTCCCTCCCGCTGCTTATTCCCTGGAACGTGGTTGGCACCATCTGGCAGATCTTTGGCCGGGTTGATATCGGACTGCTTGGGCACAGCCTTGCCTCCATGGGCATTGATTACAACTATACCCAGGATCCGATTGCCGCCTGGCTTACGATTATCGTCATGGACGTCTGGCATTGGACCAGCCTGGTTGTCCTGCTTTCCTATGCGGGCCTTTGTTCCATTCCCGATGCCTATTATCAGGCGGCAAAAATAGATGGAGCCTCACGAATTGCGGTATTTCGATATATCCAATTACCGAAAATGCAAGGCGTCCTGCTGATTGCCGTTCTGCTCCGCTTTATGGATAGTTTTATGATCTATACCGAACCCTTTGTGATCACCGGTGGCGGTCCCGGCAACTCAACCACCTTTATGTCCATCGATCTGGTAAAAATGGCTGTTGGCCAGTTCGACCTCGGTCCTGCCGCCGCCATGTCCCTTGTCTATTTTCTCATTATTCTCCTCCTCAGCTGGATTTTCTATACGGTAATGAGCAATGTCGGGGAAGAAAGCAAAAACGGAGGTGCCTGATATGCGCTGGAAATGGCTTTTTCCTGCTATCTATATCTTTTTCCTGCTGCTGCCGATCTACTGGCTCGTCAACATGAGCCTGAAGACCAACGATGAAATTCTGTCAATGTTCACCCTTTGGCCGCAGGATTTGACCTTTGCCAACTACAAAGTAATCTTCACCGACGCCTCCTGGTATTCGGGCTATATAAATTCGATGATCTATGTGTCCATTAACGTGGTCATCTCGGTCTGCTTCGCTTTGCCTGCGGCCTACGCTTTTTCGCGCTATTCCTTTGTTGGTGACAAGCATCTGTTTTTCTGGCTCCTGACCAACCGCATGGCGCCCCCGGCGGTCTTTGCCCTGCCGTTTTTTCAGCTCTACTCGTCGATTGGTCTCTTTGACACCCATATTGCCGTGGCTTTAGCTCACTGTCTCTTTAACCTGCCACTGGCCGTCTGGATCCTTGAAGGGTTTATGTCCGGCATCCCCAAAGAGATTGACGAGACCGCCTTTGTTGACGGCTATTCCTGGCCCCGTTTTTTTGTAAAGATCTTCATCCCGAACATTGCCTCGGGCATCGGCGTCACCGCCTTTTTCTGTTTTATGTTTTCCTGGGTGGAACTGCTCCTGGCCAGGACGCTCACAGCGGTCCATGCCAAACCGATTTCAGCCATTATGACCCGTACCGTCTCCGCCTCCGGCCTTGACTGGGGCGTGCTTGCCGCCGCTGGAGTTTTGACTATTCTCCCCGGCGCGCTGGTGATTTATTTTGTTCGCAATCATATCGCCAAGGGTTTTGCGCTGGGGAGGGTTTAGTGACGTAGAAATTCTCTCGCGCTGTTTCGAGAGAATTTCGTGACGGAACTTATCCCGCAATGCTCTTGGGCGGGATTAGTGACTCGTTATTAACATTTTGTGCTGTTTACAAGGAAATTATTTCGTGACGGAACTTATCCCCGCAAAGCACGGGGACTGAAAAGAGCACCCCTCAAGGGGGTACTGAAAAGAGCACCCGACAAGCGAGTATTAAACAAAATCCCGCAAAGCTTCTGGACGGGATGGGATCTTCATATAACGAAAAAGTAAACAAACGCAAGAAAACGATAATCAAAGGATTATAATCATGAACCTCAAATGGATGGCCTGGACCACCCCAACCGCCGCATTTTTCATTATAATTTTCTGTCTTCTGGTCGCCATGACTATCTGGGAAATGAAAAGCCCCGGCGGGAATCCACGCGTTGGCATCCTTCGCTTTGAAACGACTCGAGGGGACCGTCTCTTTGTCTCTCTCCTGGGCTCGGCTTATATTCATATTATCTGGCTGGCAATGTTTCCTGAACTCGCTTTATGGTGGGCTTTTGCAATTGCCTGCATTTACGCGCTCTGCGTATTCAAATGGGTGTAGTTGCGGTGTAGGGAGTTCTTTGTACCGTTGTTTCGTTCTGCCGCTAAGCATCGTGGTGGCAGGAAAATCGCAAAACAATAGAGGAGAAAAATCGATGATTAAAAGGCTCGTAACAGCAACAGCCATGGCTGCTCTCTTGATGGGACCCGCCGGCGCACAGGCTGGAATGGATGAGGCAAAAAAGTGGGTGGAAAGTGAATTTCAGCCCTCGACCCTTTCTCAGGCCGACCAGATGAAGGAGATGGAATGGTTCATTAAAGCTGCTGAACCGTTTAAAGGAATGGACATCAAGGTGGTCTCAGAAACAATTACCACCCATGAGTATGAATCCAAAACCCTGGCCAAGGCCTTCACGGAAATCACCGGCATCAAGATCACCCACGATCTCATCGGCGAGGGCGATGTTATCGAAAAACTGCAGACCCAGATGCAATCGAACAAGAATATTTACGACGCGTATATTAACGACTCCGACCTGATCGGCACCCATTTCCGCTATCAGCAGGCAGTCCCTCTCACCGACTGGATGAGCGGTGAAGGGAAAGACGTTACTGACCCAATGCTTGATGTTGACGATTTCATTGGAAAATCCTTTACCACCGGGCCTGACGGCAAACTCTACCAGATACCCGATCAGCAGTTCGCCAACCTCTACTGGTTCCGGTATGACTGGTTCAAACGTCCTGATCTGAAAGCTAAGTTTAAAGAGCTGTATGGCTATGAACTGGGGGTACCGGTTAACTGGTCCGCCTATGAAGATATTGCTGAATTTTTTACCGATAAAGTAAAAGAAATAGACGGCAAACGAGTCTATGGACATATGGATTACGGCAAAAAAGATCCTTCACTCGGCTGGCGTTTTACCGACGCCTGGTTTTCCATGGCCGGTGGCGGTGACAAAGGAATACCAAACGGTCTGCCGGTTGATGAATGGGGAATCAGGGTCGAAGGTTGTCGCCCGGTCGGTTCTTCCGTTTCCCGTGGTGGTGACACCAATGGTCCGGCGGCAGTGTATGCGCTGACTAAATATATCGACTGGCTGAAAAAATATGCCCCGCCTGAGGCTGCCGGCATGACCTTCTCCGAGGCTGGACCGGTTCCTGCCCAGGGTGCCATTGCCCAGCAGATCTTCTGGTACACCGCCTTCACCGCCGATATGGCCAAGCCAGGCACCCCTGTAGTTGATGAGAACGATAATCCAAAATGGCGTATGGCTCCATCCCCGCACGGCCCGTATTGGGAGGAAGGAATGAAGCTTGGTTATCAGGATGCCGGCTCCTGGACCCTGATGAAGTCAACTCCAGTAGATCGACGTAAGGCAGCCTGGCTGTATGCTCAGTTTGTCATTTCCAAGACCGTCAGTCTGAAGAAAACCCACGTCGGCCTCACCCCGATCCGCGAGAGCGATATCTGGGATAAATCTTTCACCGAGCGGGCGCCAAAGCTCGGCGGCCTGGTGGAATTCTACCGAAGCCCTGCCCGGGTGCAGTGGACCCCAACTGGTACCAACGTCCCTGACTACCCGAAACTGGCCCAACTCTGGTGGCAGAATGTAGCCGATGCGGTAACCGGCGACAAGTCCCCACAGCAGGCATTGGATTCACTGGCCGAACAGCAGGATAAGGTCATGGAACGGATTGAACGTTCCGGAATCCAGGGCGAATGTGGACCGAAACTGAATAAAAAGCAGGATCCATCCTACTGGCTGAACCTGCCGGGTGCTCCGAAGCCAAAACTGGCCAACGAAAAACCAAAAGGCATGACCATCGATTACGATGAGCTGGTGAAGAGTTGGGCTGCATCTGCCAAGAAGAGCTGAGAAAAGAGAAAGTTGTAAGGCAGTAATCCCCTCACAGGGTGCGTGACGCCACCTTGTGAGGGGGGGCGGTTCTTATTAAAAACACAGGTGTTTTTTTCTAATTGGGTGAAAATATTGACATCATACATCCTCGCAATCGACCAGGGAACCACCTCCAGCAGAGCTATCGTCTTTAACGATCAGCTTGAAATAGTCGTCTCCGCCCAGGAAGAATTCGAACAGTTTTTCCCGCAATCCGGCTGGGTGGAGCATGACCCCGAAGAAATCTGGAGCACCACGCTCAGCACCTGCAGGAAGGCGCTGGCAAAAGCCAGCCTCTCCGCCGCCGACATTACCGCACTCGGTATCACCAACCAGCGCGAAACCACCATTATCTGGGATAAAGATACCGGTAAACCGATTCATAAGGCTATTGTCTGGCAGGACCGGAGGACATCGGAATACTGTTCCCAGCTGCAGGCAGGTGGACATGACCCAATGATCACCGCCAAAACCGGTCTGCTGCTTGACTCCTATTTTTCCGGCACCAAAATTAAATGGCTCCTTGATCATGTTGCCGGAGCCAGGGAAAGGGCCGCCAGGGGCGAACTCCGCTTTGGCACCGTTGACTCCTTTTTGCTATGGCGCCTGACCGGCGGGAAAGAGCATCGTACCGATGCCACCAACGCTTCACGCACCATGCTGTACAATATTCATGACAACTGTTGGGATAAGGAGATACTGGAGCTGCTGGATATTCCTGCGATCCTTCTGCCCGAGGTTAAAGACTGCTCCGCCGATTTCGGACAGACCGAAGCCGCACTTTTCGGCGCACCGATCCCGATCGGCGGCATTGCCGGCGACCAGCAGGCGGCCCTTGTCGGCCAGGCGTGTTTCCAGCCGGGTATGATTAAATCAACCTATGGCACCGGCTGCTTCGTCGTCCTCAATACCGGCGATAAGGCCGTTCGATCCAGCAACAGGCTGCTGACCACCATCGGCTATCGTTTAGGCGGTAAAACCACCTATGCCCTGGAAGGCTCAATTTTTGTCGCCGGGGCCGCAGTGCAATGGATGCGTGATGCCATGGGTCTGATCGAGTCAGCTTCCGAGACCGGAAAACTGGCCCGCCAGGCGGACATCAACCAGGACGTCTATCTGGTCCCGGCCTTTACCGGTCTGGGTGCACCACACTGGGACGCTGAGGCCCGCGGCGCGATATTTGGCATCACCCGGGCCACCGGACCGGCCGAACTCTCCAAGGCCGCCCTGGAATCTGTCTGTTTCCAGACCCGCGACCTGCTCGATGCCATGCGCGGGGATTATCAGAATGTTGGTGAGACAGTTCTGCGTGTCGATGGCGGCATGGTTGCCTCAAATTATACCATGCAGTTTCTTGCCGATATCCTGAATGCCCCTGTTGATCGACCGACTATACTCGAAACCACTGCCCTTGGCGCCGCCTACCTGGCCGGCCTGCAGAGGGGAATCTTTCCCCCGCCGGAGCGATTCAGCGAGACCTGGAAATGCGATAAACGTTTCACCCCGGCACTTGCCGAAGAAATTCGCATCCGCAAATACAAAGGCTGGCAAGACGCGGTTCGCCGCACCCTGACGAAATAATCGCTGCGGCTGGCAGCTCACGCCAAAATGACCTTTGTCATTCCCCTTGCCAAGAGAGCACACTCGTTTATTTTTCACATTTATGTGTTTTTACTTTCATTTGAAATTTAATTCAATTTCACTTGAACTATGTTGCCAACAGGTTTATAACAGATGGGCAATTATTCCGGTTTCAGGCAGTAGACTTTTTTCTTAGAAGGCTGGATCCTGAAATACCGGCACAACTCTACTCCGGCAAGGACCCAGAATTATGTCGCAATCTCCCCTAAACCAGCCTGCAATAAAAGGCCACAACACTCTAGAAACCGATGTCCTCATCATCGGCGGCGGCGTCACCGGCGCAGGAATCATGCGCGACCTGGCCCTACGCGGGCTGCATACCCTGCTCATCGATAAACGCGACCTGTGCGCCGGAGCCTCCGGCGGCAACCACGGCCTGCTGCATTCCGGCGGACGCTATGTTTCGAACGACCGCCATTCGGCGATTGAATGCCGGATTGAAAACGAAATCCTGAAGCGTTTGGCACCCCAGTGTGTTGAACAAACCGGCGGCCTGTTTGTTGCCGTGGAAGGTGACGACCTCGAATTTGCCGAGAAATTCCCCCAATTCTGCGCCGCGGCCGGCATCAGTTGCACGGAAATCAGCCCGAACGAAGCGCGGAGGATGGAACCGTTGCTGTCGGAAAAACTGGTCAAGGCCTACTTAGTGCCCGATGCCACCGTGGACCCCTTTCGACTGGCCCTGGAAAATGTCGCACATGCCCGGCTGCTCAATGACAGCATTTATCGGCCCCACACCGAAATCATCGATTTCCAGATCGACAACGGGAAGATCACTACCGCGGTCTGCCGGGATAATCGTACCGGGACCAGGTTCAATATCCAGGCCAGACAATATGTCAATGCCGGGGGAGCATGGGCCATGAACATCGCGCAAAAAGCCGGCTGCACCGATGTCAACCTGCTCTACTCAAAAGGCACCCTGCTGGTCAGCCATGACCGCATGGCCGGCCATGTCATCAACCGACTGCGGCCGCCGGCCGACGGCGACATCCTCGTTCCGGGTGGAACGGTGTCAGTCCTTGGAACCACCTCCGTCCCTACCGACAACCTGGAAACCGTACGCCCCACCGTGGCTGAGATCGATCGTAATGTCATGGAAGGTGCCGCAATGATTCCTGCCCTGGCCACCGCCCGGTATATCCGGGCCTTTTCCAGGGTTCGACCCCTGCTGCAATCTTCACCAGGCGAGGACGGCCGCGCGGCAACCCGTGGCTTTGCCCTGCTTGATCACACCTCCCAGGGATTGACTAATTTTTGCACCATAACCGGGGGAAAGCTGACCACCTTTCGCCTGATGGCAGAAAAAACCGCCGATCTCGTCGCCCGGCGACTCGGCAACACCCAGGCCTGCACAACCGACAGCGTTGCCCTGCCGGACGGAGATGCCTGCCGGTGGACCGAACCGGGCGCTGCGCCCCGATACTGGTATAAGGCCAATAACGGTGACGACATGATCCTGTGCGAATGTGAAATGGTTCCTCAATCGGCAATCGATGAAATTGTCAAATGCGCTCCGGGGGCCGAAGCAGAGATGACCCTGGAGGCAATCGCCCTCAGATCCCGTGCCGGCAAAGGACCTTGCCAGGGTTCGTTTTGCGGCATTCGTATCGCCTCCTATCTTTATGACCGGGGCTACTATCGCGACACAACCGGCCTGACCCACATGCGCGATTTTTTCAACGAACGATTTAAAGGCATGCGCACGGTTATCTGGGGCCGACAGGCGGCGCAGATGGAACTGGCAGAAGCGCTCCATTGTGGGCTGCTGGGCCTCGATAATCTGGATAGTGACTGTCCAGAAATGGCTATTTTACCCTAACTATTCGTTGCTCTCAAAATTTAATCCTCGGAATATCAACTATATGCCTGCGGTTAAATTCATCAAGCGCCTCTATTTAGAACAGAATATCTCATTTCTGAACAGTCACTAGACGACAAAAATTCATTGAAATAGTGGAGAAGTTCATGAAAGAAGAAACCCGCCACTTCGAGACCGAACTGGCTGTTGTCGGCTCGGGCATAGCAGGATGTGCAGCATCTATCTTTGCCCTGAACCGAAAGATCAAAATTGCCCAGGTCGGCAATACCGGCGCCGTCGCGTATACCACCGGCTATCTCGATCTGCTTGGCGCAGTTGAAGAATCTTCAAAGGCCGTCGACAATCCATGGGATGGCCTGGAGTTATTAAAAAAATCGCACCCCGACCATCCACTCAGCCACATCCCGGCACAGGATATAGCCGAGGGTTTCCGCCAGTTCACCACCTTTCTTGGCGAGTCCGGTATCGCCTACACCGGCCCGCAAGAAACGAATATTACCGCGCTCACTCCCGCCGGAACACTCAAGAAAACCCTCTGTGTACCAGCCACCATGGCGGCCGGCCCGCTGGCGTTTGCGGCACAACGACCTTGCGTGATTATTGATTTTCACGGCCTGAAAGGGTTCAGTGCCCGCGAGGTGGTAGCCAATCTCCGACATAAATGGCCACAGCTCACTGCTGCACGGCTCGATTTTCCGGATATGGAGAAAGGGGAAATCTACCCGGAAGTCATGGCCCGCGCCCTTGAGGTGGCCGCGACAAGAACACGGCTCGCCGAACTCCTGCGGGAAGCGGCAGGCGAGATCAAGACGATCGGCCTTCCAGCCCTGCTTGGCATGCATACCCCGGATCTGGTCCGCAGCGAGCTTGAACGCCTGACCGGTCTTACTATATTCGAGATTCCGACCATGCCGCCGTCGGTGCCGGGGATTCGTCTGCGGGAGATGTTTGAACAGGTGTTCCCGCAAAAGGGCATCACCCTCATCCCGCAGCAGAAAATCACCGCCCTCAGCTTCGCCCCAGACCGCGCACAGCTCAATCTCAGGGACAATTACGGTCCCATCGTCATCCATGCCAAGGCGGTCATTCTCGCAACCGGACGCTTTTTAAGCGGCGGCCTGGAGGCCCATATCACCGGCATAACCGAACCGTTGCTGGATTTACCGGTGAACCAACCTCCATCGCGTGCCGACTGGTATCGCGAGCAATATACCGACCGCCAGGGGCATTTAATCCATAAAGCCGGAATCGAGATTGATGCCTCCTGCCGGCCGCTGGACAAAAACGGTACCCCCTATCACGAACGGCTTTTTGCCGCAGGCATCATCCTCGCCCACCAGGACTGGATTCGTGGCCGCAGCGGGGCCGGTATCGCCATAGCCACTGCCTATAAAGCGGTACAGGCCGCCGAAAATCTTTTGCACGCACGCGTATAAGTGACCGAAAGAAAAATTGCTAATCTCATAAAAACTTCATCTTGGAGATGGCTAAGTAAAAAACTTCATATGCGAGGCGTAAGATTTTTTTACGACGCCATCAGGATTGATTATGTCGGATAAAAAGATACCCACCATCAACTTTAAAGAAAAAGCCATCGAACTGCTGCCGGAAGGTGCAAGCTTTGATGCGTGCCTTACCTGCGGCCTCTGTTCGTCGGGCTGCCCTGCCTCGGGAATCGAAAACATGGACCCGAGAAAATTCATCCGCATGGCCATGCTTGGCATGAATGAAGAATTATCGACCACACCATGGGTCTGGTGCTGCACCCAATGCCGGCGTTGCCAGCATGTCTGCCCGATGAATATCGATATTTCCCAGCTGGTATTTATTGCCCGCGGCAACTGGCCGCAGGAGGCAAAACCGGCCGGCATCGTCCGCTCCTGCCAGCTTATTCGTTCCAATGATTCGACTTCCGCCATGGGGCTGCCGCCCGATGATTTTATTTTCGTTGTCGAGGACGTGCTGCAAGAGGTCCGGGAAACCCAGCCTGCCTTTAAAAATCTGCAGGCACCGATGGACAAAAAGGGAGCGCACTTCTTTGTCAACCAGAATTCCCGCGAACCGATGAACGAGCCGGACGAGATGGTCCCGCTCTGGAAAATATTCGATATGGTTGGTGCCGACTGGACCTACTCTTCCAAGGGGTGGGCGGCAGAGAATTTCTGCATGTTCTCAGGCGATGAAGAGGCCTGGTACGAAGTCATCAAAACGAGGGTTGATGCGGTCAATGCCTTAGGCTGCAAGGTCTGGCTGAATACCGAGTGCGGCCACAGCTACTATACCATGTGGAATGCGATAAACCGCTTCGGCATGGAGGCCGATTTTCAGCTGGAAAGCCTGATCACCTATTATGCCAGATGGATCAGAGAAGGGAAATTGCCGGTCAATAGTGACTGGAACACCAACAACATTACCTTCACCGTGCAGGACCCCTGCATGATAGTCAGAAAGGCCTACGGCGATTCTATCGCCGAGGATATGCGTTTTGTGGTAAAGAGCCTGGTGGGCGAAGAAAACTTTATCGATATGCAGCCAAACCGCAGCGCCAATTACTGCTGCGGCGGG
>AMWB02001514.1_pt1 | contig 16189 bp, 15 predicted proteins | sample 200311 | NCBI WGS metagenome assembly AMWB02 (sample SAMN02737377, study PRJNA173069) | bioreactor metagenome | biome: anode biofilm in microbial fuel cells | place: USA: California | collected 2010-12-16 | reverse complement strand
TCTACCTTNACCCCAGTAACCCCTTACCATCCCCCTCCCTGCAATATGCGCCTTCATCCCCCCTACCTTCACCCCACCTACTACCGCCCCTTCCGGAGCTTCTACCTCAAGATCCCCTCTGTACCCTATCCCACCTTTCCCATACCCTACCTCCACCTCCCCCCTGTACCTCAACCCCAATAACTCCTTCACCACCCCACCCCCACTTACCTCTATCCCCTCCCCAGGCCTATACCCCCCTAACTTCACCACTACCCCTAATTCCCCTCCCCTATACTCCCCTTCTATATCTAACCCCTTTCCATACTTGAGCCCCATTTTCAGGCTCGTCCCTTTCTCCTTTAGGGTAAAATCATGCTCACGAAGAGAGACCTTGCCCATATTGGCGGCAATTCGCCCTTTCAAATCAATTTGAGAAAAATCAGGCGAAATTGAAACATGAAGCGCCTTCAGGGTGCTTGCAAAGCTTTCGGAGCCAACTACAGAACGGATCTCAGAATCAAAGGATGAATACACACAAGGTAAACTCCCACTCAAATGAACCTCTGGCATTACAAAATCCATTCCGCCGGTCAACGTTGAAGTTTGAAAACGAGGCATAAACACTGAAAGGGAATAGTTACTTCCAAGTCCGCTTAAGATCTTTGCAAAGTCTTGCGTCCTTGTATTGGTATGTGAGTTTGTAGATGCATTTGCCTTTACAGAAGGAACATAAGGTGCAGAGGAAACTAGGCTAATCCGAAAATCTTCAATGTTAAGAAGCAGAGCCGGAACTTCTACAATCGGTTCAAAAAAGAGGTAATTCACAATTTTGTTGAGCGGTTCAGCATCTTCCGGCAATTTAAACGCAAGGCTGAGACCCTGTAAGTCTATCTGCCGCAACACATCCTGCGGTTTTCCAACAAGAAAACCCCAAAGATTAAACCGGACCTTTAAATCCCGAATAACAATAATGTTGCGCTTGTCTTTACCATTACCTTTGTTGCCAGTGTTGCCAGGGACATCTAATTGCTCGTACTTGTAAAGGCCCACCTCATGTAGTGTTATATGATCCATCGAGGAAAGCTCGGCATACTCATAGGTGACATGGAGGCCAGTAATCCCGTAAACACTGCTATCCAGCGAGTCTAGCGCTCGAGATACCTGCTCGTTTATGAAAGATTCGGCACGAGGAAGTAGGAAAATGCCCGCAAGCACAAGGACCAAAAGAGTAAACCCGATTGCCAATGCGATTTTGGTGCTTTTTCTAGACATCTATTCCTATTCCTGCATAGAAAAGTGATCCCATCGTGCTTATACTAACACATTATGAGTTCAAACAACACAGTTTTGTCTACAAAAAACTTCGTCGTATTCGAAGGCCTCGACGGTTGTGGAACAACAACGCAAAGCAGTCGGTTTGCCAGTATTTTTTCAAAAGCAAAACTGCCTTATCTAATCACCGCAGAACCCACAAAAATGCCGGTTGGCATGTTGATTCGGCAAGTCTTGAGCGGCGAAATCCATGCGGAGCCAGAAACTCTTGCATATCTTTTTGCAGCCGACAGAAATGAGCATCTTTATGGACAGAACGGAATCTTGGAAGCGTGCACAAAAGGCCAGCTTGTGCTGTGTGATCGCTATGTGCTTTCAAGTCTTGCGTATCAAGGTTCAGTATGCAAAAACAATCTTCCTGCGAGACTTAATGCCGACTTCCCGCCTCCAGAGCTCACGGTATTTTTTCGTATCAGACCTGAAAAGGCCATGCAAAGAGTTGCAGGTCGAAGCCATCTGGAGATTTTCGAAAAACTTGCATTTCAAGAGAGAATCGCGAGAATGTATGACGACGCTTTGAGACAAGCTATCGATGCCGGTTGGCGAATCGTCGAAATAGATGCCGAGCAGAACATAGACTCCGTCACGGACCAAATAGTCAAAGCACTGAGAGGTATAGGGTTAGAGCTCTAGGAGTGCCTGCGAGGCGCCCCTAGACCGCACCTGAAAGGCCCGTTGCTCGTCTCCAAATCCTGGAGCGTCCTACTGGAAACGCCTAGAGGATTAGCATCGCGTCGCCATAGCTGAAAAACCGATAACGCTCACGCACGGCCTCTTGGTAGGCATTCAGAATCTCGTCTTTACCGGCAAAAGCTGAAACGAGCATGACAAGCGTCGACTTAGGCGTATGAAAATTGGTGAAAAGCTGATCAACTACTTTGAACTGGTAACCCGGGTAGATAAAGATGTTGGTGTTGTTGGGCCCAACCGCAAGACCCCCTGGACCCCATGCAGATTCGAGTGTACGGATACTCGTCGTACCGACCGCAAGGACTTTTCTGCCTTCGGCCTTGGCCTTATTTACTGCGAGTGCAGTTTTTTCAGGTACCGTGTACCACTCTTCGTGCATACTATGATCTTCGACATTCTCGGCCCGCACCGGTAGAAACGTGCCAAGTCCAACGTGCAGGGTCACCCACTCAAGGTCGACGCCGGCAGCAAGGAGCGAATCCAAGATTGCATCGGTAAAGTGCAAACCTGCCGTTGCGCAGGCAGCTGAGCCATCAACTCGCGCATACACGTTCTGATATCGTTCCTCGTCGACTGCCTCGTCCTCGCGCTTTATGTACGGGGGCAGCGGCACGTGTCCATAGACATCCAAATATGCATCGTCCACAGGTCTTTCGAATTCGATAATTTTTTCGTCATTTGTGCCGTCAATGACGCGACCCTTGAGGTCGCCTGGGAAAACGTATTCACGGCCTATTCGCTGACGCCGGTTCTTGTTGCAGATGGCTCGCCATACAGTCGATCCAGCAAGGAACCCGGAAGACGAAGGCAAAGGGCTTGAGTCACCAGAAGTCACAGCCACTGGCAACGAGGCGGCACTGGAAAGTAAAGCAGCACTAGAGAAGGAGGATGCCGCAGGTAGTGGTGCAAGCAGAAGGAACTCGACCTTGGCCATTGTATCGCAGGCCTCGCCGAACAGCCGCGCTTTTCTCACCCTGGAGTCGTTGAACACCATTACGGTGCCAGGTTCGACAAAGTCCCTGATCTGCGTGACCATGGTATGGATGTGCCTGTGGTTTTCTCGGTCTACAACAAAAAGGCGAGAGGTGCCCCGCTCGCCTGTAGGATACTGTGCAATAAGTTCTTCAGGAAGGTCAAAATTGAAATCGTCCGTTTTCACGAGGAAGCTCCAATCCAAGATGTGTGTAGGCGAGAGGAGTCGCAATCCTGCCTCTCGGAGTTCTGGCAAGAAAACCTGCCTGGATTAAAAATGGTTCATAATAATCTTCAAGGCTATCCACCGCCTCGCCGACGGTGATAGCGAGCGTTTCGGCGCCTACAGGGCCGCCACCATATTTGACTATGATGGCGCGCAAGATGTCGCGATCCAGTTTTTCAAGGCCGTACTCGTCTACCTCAAGGCGCTTGAGGCCTTCCTGGACGGTGGCTTCGTCGATGCTGCCGGCACCTCGAATCTGCGCAAAATCGCGCATTCTTCGCAGAAGGCGGTTAGCTATACGCGGGGTGCCGCGGCTGCTGGCCGCGAGCAATTTGAGGGCGCCGCTTTCGATCCGCACACCAAGGATTTGGGCCGAGCGCCCGATGACGAGCCCCAGCTCCTCGGGGCTGTAGTAGTCGAAGCGCAGGGAGATGCCGAAGCGGCTCGAAAGCGGCGCCGACACCATGCCGGCCTTCGTCGTTGCACCAATGAGTGTAAAAGGAGGCACTGGCACTCGCACGGTCCGTGCCGAGGGCCCCTGCCCAATGATCCAATCTAGCTCAAAATCCTCCATTGCGATGTAGAGCATCTCTTCGATGGCGGGTTTGAGCCTGTGGATCTCATCCACAAAAAAGACCGAATTGCGCTGCATGGTGGTGAGAATTCCTGCCAAATCCTTGGGTTTTTCAAGAGCGGGGGCGCTTGTCGGCTTGAAGTCCACACCCATTTCGGACGCTATCACTTGCGCCATGGTCGTCTTGCCAAGGCCCGGAGGTCCCATTAAGAAGATGTGGTCCAAGGCTTCGCCTCGTTCCCTTGCGGCCTTGATGAAGATCGCTAGATTCTCTTTTATTTTGGCCTGACCCTGGAATTCGGAAAGCGCTCTCGGCCTTAAGCTTGCTTCTCTTTCGTCCTCAGAGGGGTCGAAAAAAGGCGTCATGGGTCGAACGGCTGCGTGAGTTACATCAGCTGCGTGAGTTACATCAGCTGCACGGGTTAAGTCCTGTCCATTTATTTCCTGCATTTGCTGGGCCATGGCATCATCCTGCACGGTCATGTCTTGTCTTGGTCTATTTTTTTTCATTATAACAAAATACCTCGGACCTAAGCCTTAGAATCAGCAGGTACATCAGAACTCACATTAGAACCCTCATCGGGCCAATCCCGGGCCACGGGTTCTCGCATCCCCGATCCCCCTGCAGATATTCCTCCAGCGATTCCTCCTGCGCCGGCAAATCCTGTAGAAAGGTCTACAAGTGCCAAGCGGAACAATTCTTCCTCGCCGTGTGCATCTGCCTTTATGGCTGAACTATGAGCGCGCACTGCAGCCATAGCCAATCTGCGATCGTAGCCCATCTGTGCAAGCGCTGCGACCACGTCCGCCCATGGACCCGCGTTCTCCGAGCGGGGAGCAGACTCCAGTTCTTCTGCCTCGACCAAAATACCTTTTAGCGCAAGCACCATCTTTTGAGCCAGCTTTGGGCCAACACCCGAAATTGTTTGCAGTGCCTTTACGTTTCCCGCCTCGAGCGCTTCTTTGAGCTCAGCAGGGCCCATCCCGGACAGAATTTTGAGCGCCTGCCTCGGCCCTATGCCTTCGACTTTCATAAGGTCGACAAAGATTTCCCGCTCTGCCTGTGATGGAAAACCGTATAACCGCATTCCATCTTCAAAATGATGCAGCCAGGTATAGACCTGCGTCTCTTCACCCACCGGTCCAAACAGGGCAAGACTGCGCGACGGAACGAGAATATCCCATTCGATTCCACCAGTCTGGACGTAAATCGAGTCGCCGGAGTGCCCGGACAGAATTCCAAAAATCTTGTTGAACATCTTTTTCAGTGCACTAGTATAACAGGAAATGAGGTACAAGTTCCAGCCAGCTCGCCCCCGAGCGAACGATCATAGCCGGAGACTGCAATTAGCGCGGATCAACGTGGCGCCAGTATCCCCGCGGGCCCTTCGGAGTTCACTCTGCAAATTGCGGCTGCCAGTGCATCCGCCGCATGGTCTGGCTTAGGAATCGCGTCCAAATTGAGCAACATCCGCACCATTTCCTGCACAAGGCCTTTGTCGGCTCTTGCCGTACCAGTGACGGCTTTCTTAATTTCGTTCGGGCTAAACTCGGCAAGAGGCACAAGCTCTTCCTCAAAGGCCAGCTTAATCACTCCTCTTGCCTCTGCCACAGGAAGCGCCGAACTCACGTTTCTAAAGAAATACAAATCCTCTATGCCGCCCGAGTCTGGTCTGTATGTTTGAATTAATTCTCTAATAGAACGATAGATAAACTGAAGCCGCTTGCCTGAATCGTTGTTGGAACTGGTCTTTATACAGCCATGATCAACATGAATGATTCGACCACTACCAAAACTGACAATCCCAAACCCTAATGATGCCAAGCCGGGGTCAATGCCCAAGATGATCCGCGCCAAAGGTGTTTCATCAGGAACAAACGCCCCAGCCATGAGCCCTTACTCTTCTTCGTCCATCTCAGGAAGTTCGATGTTGTGATATACGTTCTGAACGTCTTCGTTCTCTTCGAGTTTGTCTATGAGGCGCTGTACCTTTGCTGCGGTTTCGTCGTCGATGCTTATGTAGCTGTCTGGAACCATCGAGATTTCAGCACCCAAAGTCTCAAAACCTTTGGCCGTCATGGCGTTGAGCACCGATTCGAAATCGTTGGGATCCGTGTAGACTACCAAGGTTCCATCCTCGTTGACCACATCGTCTGCGCCAGCGTCTATAGCCGCTTCCATGATTTGATCTTCTGTATATTTCTCACCATCAAAGCTCAAGACGCCCTTGCGTCTAAAAAGATAAGAGACCGATCCTGCGGAGCCCAGGTTGGCCCCAGAACGAGTGAGTATGTTACGGATTTCCGCCGCAGCCCTATTTTTATTGTCCGTCAAAACTTCAATGAGCATGGCACCGCCACCAGGCGCATAAGCTTCGTAGGTCAGTTCCTCATAGGTTGTTCCTTCGAGCTCGCCTGTGCCTTTTTTGATGGCACGATCCACGTTATCTTTGGGCATATTTGCAGCTTTTGCCTTGAGTACGGCAGTTCTGAGACGCGGGTTGGCGTCAGGATCTCCCCCACCCATGCGAGCCGCAATTGAGATTTCCTTAATCAGTTTTGTGAACATCTGACCGCGTTTTGCATCCGCGGCCCCCTTCTTGTGTTTTATGGTTGCCCATTTACTATGACCGGACATAATTTCTCCTTAGCATGCCATCAAATGCCGCAAAACGATAGCATAGTCTAGAAATCGCTGTCAACTATTCCGTCTCAATGTCGTCCGCTACTATTTTAGTAAGTACTATCCTTTTAAGTGCACAATTGTCTTACCAAAGCCGCCATCTTCTGGTCGAGCAAAATAGTAATCCGCTACGGCTCCGCTCCTACTCAAAAACTCATGGATCCCTTTGGACAGGACACCCTCGCCTGTTCCATGGATAATGCTAAAGGTCTGAAGACCCTGAAGACTGGCTGCGTCGATCTGTTTTTCAACCTCCGCAAGCGCCTCTTTCAATCTAAAACCGCGCAAATCCATTTCGAACAGCGCTTTATGCGTCGTCTTTCCGGTCTCGTTTTCCGTCAATTCCACATCGTATGCAGGTTTCAAACTTAAAGAGTATTCTTTATCTTCTTGCGTATTCAAGAAAATATCCCTTATCGGGACTTTCATCTTCACTGAGCCCAGCTGTACAACCCAGTGTGTTTCGTCATGCTGTCGAACTAAGAGAGCCCTTTGGCGTCTTGGGCCATAAAACACCTCTCGGCCCTCACGAAGCTCCCCAGATTCAACCCTCGAGGCAGCAACAAGCGCCGGGTTCTGCACAACATCTGGCTGAAGGTCGGCTTCCACTTCGACCTGTTGTTCCGCGAGCGCCTGATTCTCCTTGTCTATTTTAGTAGACAATTGTGACAAGAACTGCTTGACCTGGCGAGTTTGTTCTACAGAAGCGCCATTTTCGCGCAACTCTTTGACCAGATTCTCCAGAGTCTTACGGCTTTCAGAAAGCAGTTGCTGCAATTCGCTTATGCCATTCTTGCGCAATTCCAGTTCTTTTTGTTTTGCCCTCAGCGTTTCCAGATCGGCTTTGCGCTGCGCGTCCATTGCCCTTGAAAGCCGTCTGCGTTCTTCTGCTTCAAGTTGCTCAAGCTCGCGCTGTTTTTCGCTCAAACCTCGGATAAGTTCCCCAATGTTCGCACTTTCAGGACTGAGGTACTGCCTGGAAAACGCCACGATTTCTGGCTGAAGCCCTGTCTGCGCAGCTATCTCCAAAGCCCGGCTCTCCCCTGGTACACCCATCACAACCCGATAGGTGGGCGCAAGCTGGTTTGGGTCAAATTCCATTGAAGCATTGAGGCAACCTTTCTTTGTATAGCCATACTTCTTTAGAACGCCATGGTGTGTCGTAACAAGTGTGAGCGAACCTTTGTCGATAAAGTAGTCCAAGAGGCCCATCGCAAGAGCACATCCTTCTTCCGGATCGGTTCCCGCTCCCAGTTCGTCCAACAATACAAGGCTCTTTGAAGTGGCTCGATGCGCAATTTCTGCAATGACCTTCATGTGGCCAGAGAAAGTGGAAAGTGACTCGTCGATTGATTGCTCATCGCCGATATCCGCCAAAATGTCATCGAAAACGGCAAGTTTTGTGCCCTCCGCCGCAGGGATAGCAAGTCCAAATTGATTCATCATTGCTAGCAGTCCTACGGTTTTGAGCGTAACAGTCTTTCCGCCAGTGTTTGGCCCAGTTATGATGAGCGTCCGGATGTCTTCGGGAAGAAGGACATCGATAGGCACAGCTTTTTTGCCCAAAAACGGATGTCGTGCATTCCATATACTAATGCCTTGAGGACAACTGGCTGCAAAACTCAGCTTTTCTCTCTTGCACTGTAGAGCCCTAGCCAAACGCACGTCCATTTGCGCAAGCGAAGCACGTGCTGCTTCAAGTGATTGTCTGTAAGGCTTCAGCTTTTCTGTGGTCTCACGCAGGACGCGAAAAATCTCCGCCTTCAGCTGAGCCTCTTTTTGGACAAGTTCGTTGTTTTTTTCCACCAGATCAGCGGGTTCGACAAAAACGGTTTGCCCTGAAGCAGATACCTCGTGGATTATTCCGCTTACGCGACTTTTAAAGTTCGCTTTGACTGCAAGTACGGTCCTCCCGTCGCGTTGAATAGCCTCTTCATTCTGCAGTGCTACACGAACCTCTGGGTTGTCTCGATAACGCGCTACCACGCTCTGGATATCTCGGTTGGCCCTCGTAATTTCTTCTCGAGCTCGTCTAATGGATGGCAACTCCCTCATTTGTCCGTCATCCTGAAAGACACTCTGTATTATTCTGTGCACATCAGTAAGTTTAGGCGAAGCAGCAACGAGATAACTTAGCGTCTGAGTAACCCATGCCTCAGACGACTGCATTTCCGGCGCATCTTGCACCAATTCTGCTACCTTGTGTGCAGATGCCTTCGGCAGTTGTTGTACTTGCACGCTATGCTGGACTAACACGTGTGCTTTGGACAGAAAGGAAGTCACCAAATCGAAACTCTTCGCCCATGTCCCAAGCGCACAAAGCTCATCCCCTTCCAAGGTTAGCCCCTCGACCCCAAGGTGTTCCATGGCGCTTTCGATCTCAGGAAAAGTACAACCTGGAAGATCGTTTTTTGAAAGATAGCTGCTTAGTGCTGCAACTTCATCTTTAAAACGCTCAAGATACTCTTCGTTGTTGACTGGAACGCTCGACAAAAGTAGCTGTCGACCCTCGTTGGAGATGCAATACTCCGCTACCGAGCTTCGAATACGAGCAAAATCCAGCAGCCTAATACTGTGTTCATTCATCATAGTCTGAAAAGCCGTCCAGGTTTTCTAATGTATTGCGAGATAAACTATTTTGACGAAACGCCTTACCTCCAGAGCGACGAACCCATTCTTTGCGGCTTACAGATTCCCTGCCAAGTGCACCCTGCTGCTTGCGTTTCCAAGTTTCGGCTTCCGCAAGTTCTGCAAAGATTCTCAGGTAACTTTCATATCTATCTAGATTTATTTCACCAATGTCCACAGCATCAGGAACTGAGCAACCGTCTTCGCCTGTGTGAGTACATTTGGAACCAAGCTTGCAGAAGGCTTCTTGTGCCAAGATTTCCGGGAAACAGGAACTTAACGCAGAGGGCGGTATGCTTCGCAAGGCAAGCCGTCTGACACCCGGTGTGTCGACTATCTTGGCACCATCGTCCCGTATCAGAAGTTCTGCCATCGTCGTGGTGTGTTTGCCGCGATTGTACTTTACAGACACTTCTTGAGTTCTTCTTTTGAGTCCAGGGAAAAGCGCATTTACCAAACTCGACTTCCCGACCCCGGACTGTCCGGCAAAAACTGAGAGTTTACCTTGTATGAAATTACTTACATCTTCCAGGCCACTCCCCTCCTTAACCGAAATTCGAAAGACCCTGTAGCCGAGTTTTTCATACTCGTCGAGCCTTGCTGCTACCTCATCCGCTATGCCGAGATCGATTTTGTTCAGAATAATCACAAAAGGCAGAGACGAATATTCCGCAAGGACCGCAACTCTGTCTATGAAACGTGGACGAAATGGAGGTAAAGAAGCAGACGCAACACAAAAGACAAGATCAACGTTTGCTGCAATAGCCTGTTCTGCCTTGCCTTTTTCATTGTAGCGGCCAAAAACGTTTCGTCTTGGGTAGAGTGTTTCTACGAGCCCTTTGCCCTGATCCGTTGGAACAATTTCGACGCTGTCGCCTGCAGCCAGACAATTGTATGTCCCCGACAGCGACTGAATTCGCTTTCCTTTGATATTGCAAAGCCTTACAGTGTTGTCCTCGCAGAGCACGTAGAAGGTATTCAAGGTGGCAGAAAGCACTAACCCTTTCAATATGATAACCTATAGGTTTTCAGAGCCTTTGAGGCGGATTCTGTCCGAATCGTTGGGCCCAAAGGCTATATCGAGGATCGAAAGGCGGATCCCCTGTTAGCAAGAATTCACCGGTCTCGGCATTTGGCTTCGGACAGTCCTTCGTACCGAGAAAGCCCAAGCCCTGCATTAGCTCGTGCACACGATTGACTACACCCACACGCGAATCCACGATGTGTATGTTCTCCCCATTTAACCGTTGAATCGCAATGCCAATTTCAGTTTCCAAATGCAAAAAGTGGGTGCACGCCAGGACAATTTCATCTACACCCCGCTCAAGGAATATCCGCACATAAGGAATAACTGCCTCTACACGTTCTTCCGAGTCGGCAACAAAAAGTCGGTTCTCTACAAAATCGACTAATTCTTGCGCGGGCAACTTTACAACCTCCACATCGGAAGCATAGCGCGCGATAAGATCGTCCAGATAAGGATCGTCAACCGTGCGCTCTGTGGCCAGAACGCCAATTACTCCTGTTTTTGTCTGGAGTGCGGCTGGTTTGACCGCAGGCACTGTACCAACAATTGTAAAGCCTGGTTGTGCGGCACGCAGAGAATGCAGTCCAATTTGACTTGCTGTGTTGCAGGCAATAACAAGAGCATCGGGCAAAAACCGAGCTCTCAGACGCCTAACCCGATCATGCAAGATATCTTTGACTTGACTGGGTGGTTTGTTGCCATAAGGAAAACCGGCATTGTCGGCTAAATAATGGAACTTGATTTCTGGCATACGCTCTTTAGCATAAGCAAGATATGGGAGTCCTCCTATGCCGGAATCCAGGAACACTATCGAATGTGTCTGGTCTGTAGAAGAAGTTGTGTCGCTAACTTCTGAAATGTGGTCGATAATCATAGCTTGTTTAGTTTTTGAACAATGCATCAAAGGATGAACGGGCAGATTCGGCTTTGGCCTGAGCAGCCCTATTCCCTGTTGTTTTCTGGAAATATCTTGGTGACATAACAAAATAGTCACAGTAGTTCCGTTTTTCTTTGTCTTCTACTGATGAATCAACCGTCTCTGTACAATCCCAATGTGCACCAGGTTTATAAAACTTGCACGCAACGCAGACGTGCATATCTTTGCCGCAGACAGGACAAGTCTCGTTAAAACCTATCGACGAACCAGTCGCCACTGCAGCACCGCAGTAATAACACATAGTATCTATTTTATATTGCAAGGCAAAACGTTACAAGATAAGACTTGCCCTTTGGCCAAGGATGCGTTAGCCTACAGGCATGTATCCTACGGAATCCTGTTCGGTTGAGGGCTGTCCTAATAGCGCCTTTCCCGGCCAATCTCTTTGTCTGGAACACCTTGCTGAACCGCTTGCGGCTCTAAGAGATCTTGTGTCGTCAATACGAGAAACTGGCACCGCCATAAATCTTAATCTCACGAAGATCACGTTGCCGGCGGGAGACTTTTCCCGCGTGCACTTTGTAGGATGCTGCTTTAGGCTTGCAACACTTTCACACCTAATGTTTACAGGCGCATCCTTTCGTCTCTGTTTTTTCGATTCAGTACGAATCAATTCGTGTGACTTTTCAGGTGCCGATATGGACTTCTGCTCCTTTGGAGATGCCGACATCTTCGACACCAGCTTCGAAAACTCAGAACTGATTCATGTCAACTTTACCGGTGCCCGGATTCGAGAAAGCACTTTTTCCAGTTCAAACCTCTATGACTCGCGCTTTGTCCAATCCAATCTGGACCATTGCCAGTTTGACGACTGTGACTTTAAGCGGGCATATTTTCTGCCCGAAAAAACAGAAGCATTGTCGTTCCAGGGTTCGAATATAGCTGAATCGGTCAGAGATTTGGAGCACCTTTATCTATGAAACTCTATCAAGATTATTCTGTGTCAGGTTATGCCAACTCATATATCCTCGGAGACGGAGAGTCAGGAGAAGCAATCCTGGTGGATCCGGCAGAGGTGACGAGCACAATGATCGAGCAGATAGAACACAACCACTATCATTTGTCCACGGTATTGATAACCCACAATCATCTGCATCATGTAAGGGGTTTAAGGACGCTTTTTAGGATTTATTCTCCTCAAGTTTATGCTTCAAATACTCGTCTATTGGACATTCCTTGTAGAAAGGTCAAGGATCAGGAGGTGTTCTCCGTTGCGGACTGGTCAGTATTAGCCATAGCCGTTCCTGGGCACTCCCAAGACTCAATTGTATATAAAATCGGGAACTTGCTATTTACAGGGGATGTACTTCACGCGGGCATAATAGGAAAGACGACTTCTACATTCAATACGGAGGCTCTGATAGAGCGTATCAAGGATAAATTGCTAAAGTTTCCTGACGACACCCTTATCCTTCCCGGACACGGGCCGCCTACCACTATCGGGACGGAAAGAAAACACAACCTTGGTTTTATGAAAGGTTATGCGGAGGCCCTTGGGCAATCCTATGTGTTTTTTGTCTGACAGTTTTCTGTGTGACATCAGGAGATCTGAAATAAGGAGAGACAAAATGAAGAGCAGACGAACGAGGCAACGCGTTTCTTTTCTCGTTGTTATGGCAATATATGCTGTGTGTTCGGTGAGCGCGCTAGCGGCGCAGGAGTCCATAGTGGGCTTTTGGAAGCAAGTTGACGAAAAGTCTGGCAAGCCCGATTCCCTCGTTTACATATATCAGTATCAAGGCAAGTTCTTCGGTCGCTTAATCGCTTCGTACAAAACCGACGGCACAATAGGAGATACCATCCTCACAAAGCAAGATAAGGCGGACAAGCTTCTGGGCGACCCACCTTTCTGCGGTCTCGACTTTGTCTATAATCTAGAGCCCAAAGGGAAAGAATATCGCGGAGGTATAATCGACCCCCGCGACGCCAAAGAGTACGACTGCCGCGTTTGGCGAGATGGAAACAATCTCATCGTCCGCGGCCAACTCAAAGGACTAGGCTTTCTAGGCAGAAATCAAACATGGATAGTGTCCAGCATAGAGGAATTGCCTGCAGGCTTTTCTATGCCGGACCCCAAAACCTTCGTGCCCACAATTCCGAAGAAGAAATAGAGTAAGACCACCTTTTCTCTTAACTTCTCGTAACCCGGGAACAGCCCTGGAAACAGGGCAAGCCCAAGGGTAAAGCCAGGCCTCTAGACCGATTGTTTTATTCCAAGGAAATTCATGAGGCTCAAAACATGGTTCTTCCATGAGCCAGGAGCCATTACAATATGATTGCCCAAAGGCCGCTCCAAGAGTGCTTTGAGATCGGCATTTTCCATCTGGACAACTGCTTGAGTCCTGCAAAGGTCTTCTTCGTGAGGGCTTGCAACCAAAACTCCCTCGGCGACCCACGCCTGTCGCAAGTCGTCGCCTCCAATACGCAGCAGCGTGACAGGCGTTTTTTCAAATGTACCTGCAATTGCGAGTCCAAGTCCCGATTCGAAATGGCTCCGTAAAGAATAGCTTTGAATCAGGCTTCGAGGAACGGTGCAATGAGCTAAGACAAGGCTTCCATCGGTCTTGTCCGCCACTTCGTCCGCCACTTCGTCCGCCACGCCGCGTTTAGACTCTAAGCCCAACTTTACCGATGCGGGGTTAGCCATCCAAGCAGGCTTGCCCGTAAGAAGTCGCATCGCATGGAGCGCAAGTATGGATGGGATATCACCTTCGCAGCCTGCGTCTATACCCTCATCGGCCAGTTGTGAAAGTGCATAGCACCCCGTAGCTCCGTTCGCAGTGACAAGGTCAAAGCACCGAATAGTCAAAGCATCAAGGCCAGACTCCTTTGCAATTTCACGCAATCCCTCGTATATGGAGTTGGAGTTATCCATGTCGGATGTACTGGCTTCCCTTATGGACGTAGCACCGCTCATGAAGGTCTGTACTCGCTCCTTGTCTTGGACGTCCTGGACGTCACGTGAAACCTCACCAGTTTGTGCTTTTCTCTGTTTGCCCATTTTCTGTTCCAAAGTAGCGATCGGAACAAAAACGATTTCTGGTCCCCAGCTCGTTTGGACCTTCTCAGCAGCCTGACTTGAAGCAATGAGCCAATCAGAAGGGTTACCCACTGCCCCAATCCGCGTTCTAGCCAGAGCGTTTCTCGCGGAATACGCCTGTGCCAGCATCTTGATCCGTTCTTGTGCCTGGATATCCGAAGGAGACTGCAAAAAAACAACCTCACCCTTTCCACCTTGTTGCCTCACCCACGCGAGTATTTCAAGCGCTGCAGGCAGAGAATTGTGACCAGGATGAGCAATCAACAGGACAGGTTTGCCTTGATCAAGTATATGCTCACTAACGAGAATTTTTTTAACGATTCCTTCAGTACCGCCTGTCAAGACAAAGAAAAAAGTTGGGGTTTCTTGTGCTTCGTCGTAGGAAGAACTTTTTCCGGTGCCCGCCGCGAGGCCCGCCGTCGGCGCTGCTTTGGTACTGTCGGATTGTTCTGTCATTTCGATACGCCGGCCCTGTGCCTCCTGCAACACAGCTCGGTAGCGCTCAAAAATGGCATCGACAGCCGCTCTGTCGTGCAATATCGACGAAACCACACAATACGAAAAATCACTCATCCATTGCTCCTTTTGCAAAGTTCTCAGACTATCAGGTTTTCAAGTAAATTCTTACTGTAAATTCTTACTGAATTAATCCACCAACGCATCTAAGTCAATGAGCATATCCACTAGAATCGAGTTGAGGATGTCGAGTCCCTGGTCGTCCAGGTGAATCGATTCCTCACACTCAACAAAATGACTCGACCATTTTTCGACACTTCGATGAAAAACTTCATAAAACGAAACCCCAAAGCGTTTCTCGAAGCGGTCCTCATCTACCCCCCGAATGGTTCTAAGCCCCATCATGACCATTTCGAAGAGCGAATCATTTTTGCCTAGATATGAGCTAACGGGTACATCGGTGTCGTGTACGTATCGATCTAGATCTTTATCTTCCTCAATCCGAACAGAATAAATGTTTGAATGGTAAAAATCATCTGCACCTGGTGGAATGATGAGGGTCGATACGGCGCCTGAACCCACGCCAAGATAGGATTTCATAGCCCAGTAGGTGCTATTGTGCAGGCTTTTTGCGCCCTGGCGCGCAAAGTTCGAGACCTCATACCGCTCAAAGCCAAGGCCCCCAAGAAACCGTTCGCTCATTTTTCTAACACCATAAAGCTGGTCTTCGTCACCTGGGACGAGTACGCCACCCTCCACGGCATCTTTAAGAGGGGTATTGTCCTCCAAGGTCAGATCATATAACGAGATATGATTAACACTTGAATCAACAAGGTACTGGATCGCTCCCTCTAGGCGAGAAAGACGCTCTTGACTCCGATTCTGTTGCGTCGATTCTGCAGGAGTCTTGGTAGGATAGGCTAGAATCAAATCTGCAGAAACCGCGAGACCGCGATGAATAAGAGGCTGCAGCTCCAATAGTGCATGCCTATTGTGTTGCGACCTTCCAGCCCTCCCCATAAGGCTTAGTTCTTCATCGACCATGCTCTGAATGCCTAGGCTAATCCTTGTAACCCGATAATGGCTTATTGTTTCCAACTTGGGCAGTGTTAAGGACTCAGGGTTAGCTTCGATGGTCCATTCCTTCAAATCTGCACCAAACCGCACGTCCAGCTGCCCAATAAGCCGCTCAAATACATGGTCTTCCAGGCATGTTGGGGTACCACCGCCAAGATAGAGTGTTTCAAGACTCTCAAGCCGAAAAAGATCGCAAAAACGATCAATTCGCTTCAGAACCTGATTCACATAGTCAAGTTGCCATCCTTCAGAAAACTTCGACTTTGGCAATGAGTAGAAGTCACAGTAGGCACACTTAGAAACGCAAAAAGGAATATGAATGTACAAAGACTTAGGTTTTTCGGCCACAGCTGCGACAGTCGTAAAGGGAATATCAATCATCGCAACCCTACTCTAGATAGCGGCCAGTATATAAAAAACACCTTGCCCGCGATTTCGTCTTTGTGTACAGGCCCCCAAACCATCGATCCAGAAAGGGTATTCCGGTTGTCAAAAGCCACAAAGAACTCGTTTGGAGCAAGCCGCACTGTTTGCCCGGTAGGAAAAATCGATTCCAAGGCCTGGC
>AMWB02033256.1_pt2 | contig 16236 bp, 9 predicted proteins | sample 200311 | NCBI WGS metagenome assembly AMWB02 (sample SAMN02737377, study PRJNA173069) | bioreactor metagenome | biome: anode biofilm in microbial fuel cells | place: USA: California | collected 2010-12-16 | reverse complement strand
GGCGACGGCGGTGCGGGTGACGGCGGTGCGGGTGACGGCGGCGCAGGCACAAACAGCACGGCGACCGTGCCTTATCCGACCATGTATCCGGCCCGATATCCTGAAGTGATCAGCGTGGCGGCAAGTACCATGGACGGAAAACCGGCGTCATTTTCGAATGTCGACACCTATACGAATATCATGGCCCCCGGCGTCGATATCACCGCGTCGGATATCACCAACGGCAACCAGAAGGACGGCACCGGCCTCTGCAGCGGCACCAGCATGGCGGCGCCCTATGTAACGGCCGCGGCGGCCCTGATGCTGGCCGCCGATCCGACGTTGAATCCGGAAGATATCAAAAATATTCTGCAGGATACGGCAGACTACAACGCAGGCGCCCCGGTGGGCGATCTCGATGCAAGTTTTGCCATAGACGAGGTCATCTTTCACCTGACCGGTGTGAAGTCCGAAGATACGAAGGCGGCGCAAAAAGCTTACAAGGACGCTCTCAAGGCGAAGATGGCGAACATCGATGATGCGCTGTGGAACTGAAAGTCACCAACCAACAATCATTAATGGGTCATTAACGGAACATACGATAATAAAGGAAATGCATATGAAAACATCTCAGAAAATATTGACATGCGGCGTGCTTGCGGTCTTCCTGATGGTGTCGGGAGCGAGCGCCAAAGAGAAGATTTTCCTCCTTAAAAAACACATGACGCCGCAGAAAATCGAGCGGTTTATCCAGAAGAAGGAGCGAAAGAAAAACGCCCGGTTCATCAAATATCTTCCCTTGGTCAACGGGGTGGTGATGGAGATCCCCGACAGGAAGGATGCCGATAACAGCGATATCGATGATGCGGTGGATGTCCACGCCGTGGAGGAGAATCAGAAGATGACGGGGAGCCTCGTCAGCCTCGATGATCCCGATGCGGCTGTCGTCGGGCTCGTGGGTGAACCCGTTACCATGGAATCGGCAGTTTCTGTGCGGCCGTGGGGAACTCTGGACATATATGACCATCCTTATAATCCCTCCTCGTATATGGGCATTTACAACGAAGCGTATCTGGATTCCATATTGAGCTACGCCCTGTCCTTTCTGGTCACGATGTCCAAGGTCAAGGTGGCGGTTTTTGATACCGGCGTCGATTATACCCATCCTGTCCTGAAGAAGAAAGTGATGGCGGCGTTCAATTTTGTAGGCGGGCCTTCCGGAATGGATGACAACGGCCACGGCACGCATATCGCAGGGACGATCGTCGGACAAGGCATCGGCGTTGCCAATGGCGGCTATATCTACTCCGCGAAGGTGTTGGCGTCGGATTCGACCGGAACGGTGAGCACGTTGATCGATGCCCTGAACTGGGCCATTCAAAACAAAGTGGATGTCGTCAACATGAGCCTGGCCTTTCGGGAGGACAGCAAGGCCGTGCATCAGGCTATACAGGCGGCGCATGACGCCGGCATCACGCTGGTGGCGGCCGTGGGCAACCATTCCAACTGGGAGGATGCGAGCACTGCAGGCGACGGCGGCGCAGGCGACGGCGGCGCGGGGGATGGCGGCGCTTCAGGAGACGGCACGTGGGATGCCCGTTATCCTGTCATGTATCCCGCAAAATATCCCGAGGTCATTGCCGTTTCGGCCTACGATCCCTACGGACAGGTCGCGCCATACGCCAACAGCGGTCCGGAACTGGACGTGTATGCGCCGGGTACGGCCGTGTTTTCAGCGCTGCCGAAACAATCCTACGGCCTGTATAACGGCACCAGCATGGCGACCGCTCATGTCACCGGTGTGGTGGCTATTTTGAGGGCGCTGGATAAGCTGGACAAAAAGCAGGATCTCTATCCCGATGATATCCGGGAGATTTTGGTCGATACGGCCGTGGACGGCAGGGTTAATCTGGTCAATGCGTTGGGTGACATCTGGTAACGCTTATCATCGATGATTGAAGCAAAACGTTCAGAAACAGAAGGACATGACAGCATATGATGACAATTTTCAGAAAGTATCGGGTATCGGCGCTATCGGTGGCATTCCTCGTCCTGCTGAGTTCATTTACGATATGTCAGAGGGTTAACGGGATGGAAACGCATGTCGCGACATGCCGGCTGGAAGCGCAGGACGAAGGGTTTTCCCCAGATGGTGGCGTGACGCCGCCATCTGGAAAAAGAAGTCATTTGACCGCTTTCGACGGCGGTGGAACTTACGGGGGTTGATGCCGTTTAACATTGTAATCAATTCGAAATAAACCTTTATTAGCATCTTTTAACAGAATGCCGTTCCCTTGTACGGGGAGCGGCATTTTTTTTGATGCGATCTTCGGGATAATGTTCAGAACGGTAAAAACAGGTATAAATTTTGCTATAACCAGTTACAATGAAAACCACCGATCGGCCTGTATAGAGATGTCACACAAGCTTGAATATGTATAAATATTTGTATTTTAAAGTATTTAAAGTTTTCAGAAACGGAACGGAGCGCTGAATAAGACGGCAATGCCTGTCGATGAAGACAAAAAGGTGTCAATTTTTTAAACATTTTTTGCCGGCCGTATCATTTTTTTCGACCTTCGGATAATTTTTCAATTCACATGGATCACTCCAGGAGGCTTTTATGTCGAGGTGTCTGAATTCAATCTCTCGCGGTATTCCCATAATATTGATGATCATGGTTCTGGTTTTTTTGGCGGCGCCGGTCCGTTCCGCTCAAGTGTCAGGCGTATACGGCGGCTCATATCGCATTCCGCTCCCCAGCGAACCTATCACTCTCGATCCCGCCGTTTACTCGGATATTTATTCCTTCAATGTGGCGCAGAATATTTTTGACGGCCTGGTGGAATTCGACCGGGACCTGCGCGTCATTCCGTCCATTGCCCGGAGATGGAAAATTTCCAGGGATCAATGCACCTACACTTTTCAGTTGCGGGAAGGCGTGAAGTTCCATAACGGCCGTGTCGTGACGGCGGAGGACTTCGTTTTTTCATTCACCCGCCTTCTGAATCCTGAGCTCAAATCTCCGGTCGCCTCCCTGTTCAACCATATCAAAGGCGCCGCGGCGTATCAGGACGGCACCGCGACGGTGGTCACCGGTCTTCGCGCACCTGACTCTCGGACGCTGGTCATCGATCTTGAAAAACCCTTTGCTCCGTTTCTGTCCATTCTTGCCATGATCAATGCCAAGGTCATCCCCCGGGAAGCCATCGGACCCCTGTTTTCAAAACATCCCATCGGTACCGGCCCGTTTCGGTTCGCCTCCTGGGATGATGGGAAGGAGATCGTACTCAGCGCCAATGAAACATATTTTGCCGGTAAACCGTTTCTGTCGTCCCTGGTGTTTAAGGTTTATTCGAATATCGATTGGGATAAAATTTTCGAGGATTTCGAAAAAGGGGAGCTGGAGCATTCCATCGTTCCCAGCCAGAACTACGACATGATCGCATCCGGCGCCTCGGGCAAGCCCTATGTTTTTTTGAATCAGCCCGGTCTCAACCTGGTCTACATCGGCATGAACGCCAAGTTGAAGCCGTTTGACGATGTGCGGGTACGCCAGGCGATCAATTATGCCGTCGATACGAAAACGATCGTCAAAACGATCACCAAGAGAGGAAGCATTCCTGCCACGGGAATCCTGCCGCCGGGCATCGCGGGATTCGACCCGCACTTCAAAGGGTATGGCTATGATCCAATGAAAGCGCGTGAACTCCTGGCCGCGGCAGGTTATCCGGAAGGCAAGGGGATTGCACCCCTGGAGATATGGACGGTTTCCAAATCCGAAAGTGTGCAGGCCGAGCTTGCCGCTTATCGGAAATATCTGGCCGACGTCGGCATCCGGATTACGCCGAGGGTGGCCGAGAACTGGAAGGAATTCATCGATCTGATCAACGACAAGAAGATTCCCCTGTTTTATGCCGCCTGGTATGCCGATTACCCGGATGCGGACAATTTCCTCCATGTTTTGTCTCATTCGGAAAGCAAAACCAATCGGATGGGGTATGTCAATCCGGAAGCGGACCGGCTGCTGGATGCGGCCAGGGAGGAATCGGACTATATGAAGCGTGTCGCTTTGTACCAGCAGATCGACAAGATGGTCTCGAAGGAATCGCCCGTCGTTTGTCAGCACATCAACAGTTTTAACTATGTATTTCAACCATGGGTAAAAAATATGAACATGAGCCCTCTGGGAATTCCCTACCTTTCTTTAAAAGAGGTGTGGTTCGACCGGAAATAATGAAAATATCGGCCGGTGAAAAATCGACTGCCGTTATCTGATCTCATTTCTACTTTAGGGACCATATGGAACGGACATTTAAGAAAAAGAAGGGCTGCCTTGAAGATGGGATCAGGTTTCAGCTGCGGACCAAATTCATTCTGGGGATCGTCATTCTGGAATCGATCCTGATCGCCGCCGTCACCCTTCTGGTCGAACATCAGATGCGGGAGTCCATTCTGGATCAGTTTCTCAAACATGGATTTTTTGTCGCGCGGAACCTTGCCCTTTCGAATACGGGTTATCTGTCCACCTATAATTACGTCAATATTCAGCAGAGTGTGGACAGAATTGCTCAGGAAGATGGAATGGCCTATGTGGCGGTTCTTGTTTTCAACGGAGAGGTGGCGGCTTTTCGGGGGCCGGAAAAATCCGGCAGATCCGTCCTGAGCGATGCGGCCGTCAAATGGATCCTGAGGGGTGACACCGATCGCTTTCGCTACCGGCTGCTAGACGAAGATGAGATTTGCGAAATATCCGTGCCGGTGTTTCTCGCGAAAGAAAACTGGGGCAAGGTGGCTGTGGGGATATCCATCGAGGCGATGAATGCAAGGATCGCCCAGACACGGATCAATATCTGGACTGTGGGATTGCTATCCTTGTTCGTAGGTTGTGTAGGGTCGGTTTTTCTTGCCAGCCGCATTGCACGCCCCATTCATGCACTCGTTCGCAATGTCGATGCTATCGCTGAAAAGCGCTACGAAGAGCCTCTCGTCATCGAGAGCGGAGACGAAATCGGCTATCTTGCCAGGCGTTTTGCCGCCATGCAGGCCATGCTGAATGAGCATCTCCAAAAACTGGGCGACGCGAATGCGGGGCTGATGGAATCCAATGATCAACTCGAACGTGAAATTCGCATCCGAAAGAAAACTGAAGCGGCGCTCGAGCAGCACCGTCGGGAACTCGAGACGATGGTGGAGCATCGCACCGCTATGCTGGAGCACGCGAACGGACAACTCCGGCTGGAGATATCGGAACGGAAAAAGGCCGAGGAAGAATCCCGAATCGCCCGGGAACAGGCCGAAACCGCGAACCAGGCGAAGAGCCGGTTTCTGGCCAGCATGAGCCACGAGATCCGAAATCCCATGAGCGGTTTCCTGGGCGCGGCGGAATTTCTGTCGAAAACTCCGTTGGACGAACGGCAGCGGGAGCTGGTGGATGTGATCTCCGCTTCAGGGGAGACGTTGCTTGCGATCGTCAATGATATTCTGGATATATCCAAAATTGAAGCCGGCATGCTGGAACTCGAGGTCGCGGATTTCAACCTGCATGCCCTTTGCGAAGATGCCGCCCGGATGGCGTTTCCCGGCGCCTATCGAAAAAATTTGGAAGTATCCTGTCTCATCCATCAAGATGTCATTGCCGAGGTTCGGGGGGACAGTGTCCGCATTCGCCAGATTCTGAACAATCTGGTGGGCAATGCCGTTAAATTCACGCCGTCTGGCGAGATTCTGATCGAGGTTTCCCTGATGCAGGATATCGGCAAGATGATCCTCGTTCGGGTCGATGTGGCCGACACCGGCATCGGCATGACCCCGGAACAGAAGGATCGCATCTTTACCTCTTTCGCACAGGCGGAAGCTTCAACGACCCGAAAGTATGGCGGTACCGGCTTGGGCCTTTCCATATGCAAGCAGTTTGTGGAGAAGATGGACGGTGCGATCGGGGTGGAAAGCGATCCGGGAAAAGGGTCTGTCTTCTGGTTCACGATGTACCTCCTGAAGCAGGCCGAAACAGGGAAGCCGGCGCCGGTAGTTGATCAGGCGCTGCGGGGAAAGCGGGTGCTCGCCGTGGACGGCAGCCGCAACCGGCAGCGGGTCCTGAAGCATTATCTGGACGATGTCGGGATCTCATGCGATTCGACCGAAGATCCTGCGGCGGCGGCCCGGATGATACAGCAAGCGTCGGAAACGGACAACGGTTATGATGCCGTTTTGCTGAGTTATGAGATCAATGAAGAAATGACGTCCGGCAGTTCGGATCTTTTCGATTTGGAGGCAGCTGCGGTGCCGATGATCATACTGAGGCCGGGAGGTGGATTCGGAAAGGATCGGAATGCCGGATCGGATGGCTTGCCGATCTTTCTGAACCGGCCGATATGCCGATCCGGGCTTTATGCCTGTCTGACGGCGGTGAATCATTGCTCTGCCGGCAGGCGCGTTTTCACTGCGATGTCAGATGATGTCACCCCCTCATGGGAAAATCTGCATCACAGAATTCTGTTGGCCGAGGACAATATTTTCAATCAGAATTTCTACCAGCTCCTCCTGCAGCAATATGGATGCGAGGTCGATGCGGTTGCCGGAGGAGAAGCCGCGTTTCGTGCCTATAATAAAAAAGATTATGATCTTATACTCATGGATTGTGAAATGCCTGATTTGGATGGATACGATGCCACGAAAAAAATTCGAAAAAACGAGAGAAAAAGCTTGAATTTGAAAGGTATCGCCGCCGACGGATCCGATGGCCGCATCTCTCGGATTCCGATCATCGCCATCACCGGAAATGCCTTTGCGGAAGCGCGCCAGAAATGTCTGGATGCGGGAATGGATGATTATCTCTGCAAGCCGTTTACCATTGACCAGCTCAGGGAAAAACTTGGCGTGTGGCTGCAGGCGGACACAAAAAAGCCGCGGATGGATGCGGTGGTCATGCTGGAGAATAAGAGAGGAATGGTCAAAAAAGACAGGAAAGGGACGGCTCGGCCGTCATCCGTGGGATAATGATCGATCAGCGACACAGCCCATCGATATTATGAACAGTATGAAAAACATGATTGCCGCGGGCAAAAAAGGATATTGCATGGGAAGAACCACCGGAGCCGCATGGATTCTGCTGATGTTTATAATGATGGGGGCGGCGTCGATGCCGGCGGCAATGGCAACGGTCGACAGGGCGGACAAGGGCACCTCTTACCGGCTGCCCTTGTCCATCGAACCGTCGACTCTCGATCCTGCCTATATCACGGGGATCTATGCCGTCAATATGGTGATCAATCTCTTTGACGGGCTGGTGGAATTCGATAAGAATCTCAATGTGCTCCCATGTATCGCCAGGCGATGGATCATTTCAAGGGATCAGCTCGGGTATACATTCTATCTGCGCAAAGGTGTTAAATTTCATAACGGACGGGAAGTCACCGCCGATGATTTCGTTTATTCCTTCAGCCGGCTTTTAAGCCCGGCGACCGGGTCTCCCTCGGCTGCCATGTTTGCCCATATCAAGGGGGCCGATGCATACGGCAAGGGTCTGGCCGGTGCCGTTGCCGGGCTTTCGGCGCCGGATCGATACACCTTGAAGATCATACTGGAAAAACCTTATGCGCCGTTTCTGTCGATACTGGCAACCGCGAGTGCCAAAGTGGTCCCGGAAGAGGCGGTGGATCGTGATTTCGGGACAAACCCTGTCGGTACGGGCGCCTTCCGGTTCCATTCATGGCAGCGACAGAAGCGTATTACCCTTCTGGCCAACAAAGCATACTTTAACGGCAGGCCCTGGATCGACTCGGTAGTGTACCGGGTCTATGCCGACGACCAGCGGCGGACTGTTTTGGGTGATTTCGAAAAAGGTCTTCTGGATCAGATGATGATCTCCAGGGATAAATATGATCCCGTGGCTGACGTGGTCAACGATCGGAATCATTACCGGGTGATGCAGTCTTCCGGCTTGAATCTGGTCTATGTCGGCATGAATCAGAACCGGTTTCCTTTCAACGATATAAACGTGCGGCGGGCGGTCCTGCATGCCCTCGATACCCGCTCGATTGTCAATACCGTCACCGCGGGCGGCAGCGTGCCGGCAAAAGGGATTATTCCGCCCGGAATGGCCGGCTTTGACCACCGTGCCAAAGGGTATCCCTACGACCCGTCAAAAGCCTGCAGACTGCTTGCGGAAGCGGGATATCCGGGCGGAGAAGGGATTCCTCCCCTTGAAATATGGACATCTTCAAAAAGTGAGAAGGTAAAGGCCGAACTGCTGTCATACCAGGCGCAGCTCGCCAACATCGGTCTTCGCATCGTTCCTGTCGTTGCGGAAAGCTGGGAAGGATTCAAGACGGTCATCAACGGCAAAAAGGTGCCCATGTTCTATGCCGCCTGGTATGCGGATTACCCTGATCCGGATAATTTCGTTTATGTGCTTTGTCACTCCCGCAGTGCGGTCAACCGGACGGGGTATGCCAATCCCGCAGTGGACAAGATGCTCGACCAGGCGCGGCGGGAACCGGATTATGAACGCAGGATTGATATGTATCGTGAGGTCGAACGCCGTGTCATGAGCGATGCGGTGCTGATATGTCAGCAGCACAACGATAACATCCTTCTGGTGCAGCCCTGGGTGGACGGAGTGGAACTGAGTGTTCTGGGGCCGGCATATATTCCGTTGAGAAAGATCCGGAGCCACCCGGCTGAACGGGGATCTTGAAAATGCGTACCGGGGAGACGATGGGTGTCGCTGAAAAAAAGATAAGATTCCGACTCTGGACAAAGTTCGTGTTGGGTGTGTTCACCCTGGAATGCGCTCTGCTGCTCGCGATTGTCTTCGTGGTGGAACAACAGATGCGCCAGTCGGTTCTCGAGGAATTTTTGAAGCGGGGGCTTTCCGTTGCGGAAAATCTGGCGGCCATTAACACCAATTACGCTGCAACCTATAATTATCTGAATATCGAGCAGAACGTGAAGCAGGTCGTCGAAAAGAACCACCTGCTCTATGCCGCGGCAGTGTTCTTCGACGGTGAGGTGGCCAGCTACGTCGGTCCTCTGGAAATCAGAAAAACGATCCTGGCCGGACCCATGCACGAGCGGACCATGAACATCGACCGAAACCTCGTTCAATACGGGGTCGTCGACGGCCGTGATTATTGCGACATTGCCGTGCCTATTTTTCTCAAGGATGAAAATTTCGGCTCGGTGCGGTGCGGCTTTTCCCTTCATCCCATCGGTGAGGCGGTCATCAGGACACGGAAAAAACTGGTCGTCATCGGTATTGGTGCCGTTTTATTCAGCTGCATGGCGGCGATTTTTCTGGCGCGCCGGATCACGCGGCCTGTCACCAATCTGGTGCAAAGCGTCGAAGAAATTTCAAAGGGAAACTACGATCACAGCGTTCCGGTGGAAACGAACGATGAAATAGCGCTGCTGGGATTTCGGTTTGAGCAGATGAAAGGAACCATCAAGGAACAGATCCGGCAATTAATGGAAACCAACACGGAAACGCTTCGAATCAATGAAAAGCTGGCATACGAGATCGATGTCCGCAAACAGGTCGAAGGGGAACTGCGAACGGCGATCGAAGATGCCAACGCCGCCAACATCGCCAAAACGCTTTTTCTGAACAATGTCAGTCATGAACTTCGCACGCCGATGAACGGTATCCTAGGACTGACGGAACTGATTCTGGATACCGATCTTTCCGCCGAGCAGCGGGACCATGCAAGGATGCTTTATCGGTCTGGAGAAAGACTTACCTCCGTTATCAACGGCATTCTCAATTTCTCACGCCTGGACCGGGATGATTTCCAATTGGCGGAACACAACTTCAATCTGCTCGATCTTATCGAAGAAACGATCGCGTTGCTCGCGGTGGATGCTCATGAAAAAAATCTCGAGTTGAATTGTCTGGTAGATGAAGACGTTCCGTTACATCTGGTGGGGGATGCGGAAAGACTCCGTCAGATCGTTTCCATTGTCGTGGGCAACGCCATCAAGTTCACGGACGCCGGAGAGATTTCAGTGACCGTTGAGACGATAGCGGACGGCGGCGACCGTTCCATACGCTTCGAGGTACGGGACACCGGCATCGGCATCAAACCGGAGGTCTCGGAAACGATATTCGATATCTTTACGCAATCGGATGCGTCCTCAAGCCGTCAACACGAGGGACTCGGGGTCGGCCTGGCGGTCGCCAGACGACTGACCGACCTGTTGGGCGGGAAAATCGGCGGTGAGGGACTGCCGGGCGGGGGCGCCGGGTTCTGGTTCATGATCCCTGCCAGGATCCAGACGCCGTTGGATCGTGAATCTTCCGGCGATGCGTCTTCACTCGCCGGACTCAAGGTCCTTGTGGTCGATGATAACGAGACCTGTCGGTTCAATCTCGGCCATCATTTTGACGCGTGGGGCGTCACGTATGAGACGGCTGAAACGGGTGGCGATGGTCTGACGCGGCTGCAGGAGGCGGTATCGGCGGGCCGGCCGTTCGATCTTGTGATGCTCGACACGACGCTTGCGGAAATTCCCGCGCCGGTCATCGCCCGCCGGATCGGATCTCATCCGGCCACAACGAATGTAAATATCGTGATGCTCGATACGGCATGCGGCCGCGAGAGCGTGGATGAAGGCTCTTTTTCCGCCAATGTGACGTCATGGGTCAAGCCTGTCCGTCGGTCCAGGCTTTTTGCAAGTCTTGCCGCCTTGTCCGGGAAATCGAAAGAGACGGGATGCGGCAACGAAGAGGGGACGTGGCCAAAGGCCCGGATGCAGGTTGATGCCAGGATCATGATCGCTGAAGATAATCCCATAAACCTGGCGCTGGCCGGTGAGATCCTGAGGCGTCTGGGCTGCACCATCATCGAGGCGCACAATGGCCTGGAAGCTCTCGAGATTTTTATGGAAGAGGGCTGCGACATTATCGCGATGGATTGCCAGATGCCCATGATGGACGGCTATGAAGCGACGAGAAAGATCCGTGATCATGAAAAAAATCGTTTCGGCGATACGCCCCGGGTGCCGATTTTCGCATTGACCGCGCACTGCATGGAAGGCGACCGGGAAAGGTGTCTGGAAGCCGGTATGGACGACTACCTTGCAAAGCCGTTCAATTCCAAGGATCTGGTCGACATGCTCAAACGGTGGGTTCCCGCCGGGAAGATCAGGGGAGCGCTTCCAGTGGTGGCGCCGGCAAGCCAAGGTCCTTCGAAGGAACAAGCTCCTTCCGATGAGGCTCCGGCGGCAGCGCATGGTAACCCTTCAGCTGTGGACATCGATGCCGGAGGTATCGATCAGGCCCAGTTTCAGGCCATGACCGGCATGTGTGCCAATCCGGAGTCAATGAAGCGTATTTTGGGTATTTTTCTGAAAGATTCCCATGTCCGGATGGAGACGATGCGAGAGGCTGTCGATCAAAGCGATATGAACATCGTGGCGCTCCAGTCCCATGCATTGAAATCGAGCAGCGCATCCCTGGGAGCGCGGAAATTGGCCGATCTTTTGTGCAAACTGGAAAAAACGGCGCGGGAAAAGGATTGCCCCGGCGCCTGTCGGCTATTTGAGACGATCGATAGAGAATATCACAATGTTCATAGGACACTCGAAACAGAGATGCAAAAAACAGGTTGAGGATATATCAATGCCCGCCAAACTAAAACTTCTTTTTGTTGATGACGATCGTTTCATGCGACAGAGTTTTGTCGAATTGATCGCGGCTTATGATTTTCAGGTTCAAACGGCAAACGACGGCGTGGAGGCTTTGGAACATCTCAAGGATTATCCTGCGGATATCGTGATTACGGATATCATGATGCCGAATATGGACGGTCTCACGTTGTTAGATGAGATCCAGCACCGTTATCCCGGCGTCTTTGTCATCGTCGTCACCGGATCGAACAGCATCGAAGATGCTGTGAAAGCCATGAAAGCCGGTGCCTATGATTACATTCTAAAACCCTTTGTCTTCAATTCCATCATCTGCGTGATCGAAGGCATCGTCGGGTTGAGCCAGCCTTCCGGCCGCCGCGATGCCGGAAAGAAAAGAAGCCGGATGGCACCGCACTTGCTGAATATCGTGGGGCAGGATCCGGCGATGGCCGCACTCTTCGAAAAAATCGATGATCTGGCGAACACCAACGCCACCGTCCTCATTACCGGCGAAACCGGAACGGGAAAGGACCTGACGGCCCGAGCGATCCACGACAACAGCCTGAGAAGGTCGGGGCCGTTTGTCCGGGTCAATTGCGCCGCCCTCACGGAAACGATCAGCAACAGCGAACTGTTCGGCCACGAAAAGGGTGCGTTTACCGGTGCGACGGCGACCAAGGCCGGCTATTTCGAGGCTGCCGATGGGGGATCGCTCTTTCTGGACGAGATCGGCGACATATCCCTTGCCACGCAGGCCGCCCTGCTCCACAGCATCGAAAGCCGGACGTTTCAGCGGGTCGGCGGTACAAAAACGATCAAGGCCAATGTCCGGATGATCTGCGCGACCAACCGTAATCTGGCCAAACAGGTCGAGGAGAAGCGGTTTCGGGAGGATTTGTTTTACCGGATCAACGTCGTGGCCTTAGAGATTCCTCCGCTCCGGGAACGGGTTTCCGATATTCCCCTGCTGGCGGACCATTTTCTGGATAAGTTCAATAAAAAAGCAAAAAAAAATATCAGCGGGATCAGCAATGCCGCCATGGAAATACTCATGCGGCACACCTGGCCCGGCAATATCAGGGAGCTTTCGAACGTGATCGAAAACGCCGCGATCTTCTGCCGGGGGCGGAAGATCGTTCCGGCGGATCTTCAGGAGGTCCGGAGAGAATCCGCGCACAAGACGATCCGGCTGACGCTTTCTTCATGGTCTCTCATTCATGTGGAGGAAACGCTGATTCGGGGTGTTCTGTATGAAACCAACGGAAACTTGAAGATGGCGGCCGAAACGCTGGGCATCGCCCGTGGAACCCTCTACAGTAAAATGAAAAGGTATGGTATAGAAAAATCTTGATCCACCGTTTCTATTTTAAAGGAGGGAATTCATGATCAAGCACGTGGTCTTTTTAAAATTCAAACCCGACACCACCGAAGCGGCGATTGCACAAATCGAGGCGGGTCTTGCGGCGCTGCCGGGAATCATTCCTGAGATTCGATCGTATGATTTCGGACGAGACGTCGTGCGCTCGCCGCGTTCCTGCGACTTTGCACTGGTATCGCTCTTCGAGAATATAGATGCGCTCCAGCGCTATTCCGCGCATCCTGATCATCAGGCCGTGCTGCAAAACATTCTGGCGGCGGCGGAAAATATCACGGCCGTCGATTTCGAAACCGAAAAGGCATAAGGGCCGCCGCATGTCTGTCTCAGAAGACCGTCGGCCGTTTTGGACCGAGGGGTGGGGGAAGTGTATCGGGGCGTGCCGGAGCACAGCCCCGGACAACCCTACTTTTTCCGGTCTTTCATCGCTTCCTTGAGCTTTTCTCCCAGTGACCCCAGCGCGGCGGGCGCGGGCTTCGCATAGGTTTTCCACTCGCCGGCATCCTCGCTGCCGACAGGGCCAAGCGTCATCTTCCGGGTATCGGGGTGGATCTCTTCGATGACGACCGTGATCGGATCTCCGACCTTGAGCTTGTCGATATCCGAGGCCTGGGATGACTGGCTGATTTTGGAGCGGGGCATGAGACCCGTCATCCCCGGAGCGATGGCGATGAAATAGCCGAATTTCTCTTTCTTCTCTACGGTACCCTCGACCTGCATGCCCGGGCTGAATTTTTCGTCGATATCCGACCAGGGATCGCCTTCGGCATCGCGGATGGAGAGTGAAATGCGTCGGTTCTCGAGGTTGACGTCCTTGATGGCGACGCTGATCGTCTCTCCGGGCGATACGACGTCTTCGGGGCGCGCCACGCGGCGGGTGTAGCTCATTTCGCTGATATGAACGAGGCCTTCAATGCCGGGCGCGATCTCCACGAACGCTCCGAATCCCATGAGACGGGTGACCCTGCCCTCAACCTTTTCACCGACACGCAGCTTGGGCGCTTCGGTTTCCCACGGATCGCCGGTAATCTGTTTGATGGAAAGGGAGATCTTGAGTTGACCTTCCTTCTTTCCCTCACCCATGCCGATGATCTTGACGAGAACCGGATCGCCTTTTTTCAACATCTCCTCGGGGGTTTCCACCCGGGACCAGCCCAGTTCCGAGACGTGCACCATGCCTTCGATCCCCGGGAAGAGCTCTACAAATGCACCATACGGCATCAGGTTGGCCACGCGGCCTTCCACGACACTGCCCACCGTCATGGTCTCCAGGAATTGCTTCTGGGCCCTGGCCTGTTCCTCCTCTAAGAGCTGTCGTCTGGATATGACGATATTGCGGCCGTTGTCTTCCAGGCGGGTAATCGTGAAGAGATATGTCTGACCAACGTAATCCTCCGGGGTTTCAACATATTTCGTATCGATCTGGCTGACCGGGCAGAACGCGCGGCGTCCCATAACGGTGACGTTGAATCCTCCCTTGCACGGCTCCTTGACCTTGCCCTCCACGGGAACTCTTCCCTTGTAGGCATCCTGGAGAAGGTTGAGGCTGCCAGCGCCGGAAAGCGCTTTCGACAGGCGCATTTCGTTTTCATCGAAGGCGACGACGTACAATTCCAGAAGGTCGCCGATGCCGTAGGGAAAGTCGCCGTTTTCGTCGAGCAGCTCGACCTTGCTCACCGCACCGTCGATCTTGGCGCCGGTATTGACGAATATCGTGTCCATGCCGATGGCGATGATTTCGCCTTTGACCCGGTCGCCGACCTGGAGGTCTTCACTGGTCTCGCCGTCAAAGGATTCAAAAAGGTCGGCAAAGCTCTCTTCGTCTTCCGCTTCCCGGTCGTCGTCGCTGTAATCATCTTCAAAATTGTCTGACATTACGGTTCTCCATCCTCGTCTATGTGATCAAGGGGCAAAAGCCCCCACGCGCGCGTCCTAAAATGACGTCGTAAGCCTATAAAATTGTCAAGCGGCGATGTCAATGGAGATATGGTAAAAACCCCTGGAAGATCGCCCCGATAAAACAGAAGCCTTCATCTTTTTCTTCAACCGTCACCGAAGCCGTGTCGGTTGATTCGAGACCCCCATTGTCGGTAACGGTAAGTTCGAAGGTCAACGGTTCGGCCGCATTGCCGTCGGTTGTCGTCCCGCTGTCGGTTGTCGTCGTGCTGTCGGGCGCGACAAAGCTCATCTGGACGTCGTTTTCCCCCGTCATCGTCACGGATGGACCGGCCGTCTGGCGCCAGGTGTAAGCGGCAATGCCGTAGTCCGGATCCGTGGAAGCCGAACCGTCGAGGGTGACGGTCTGACCGCTCGTGACGGTCTGCTCGCCTCCGATGACGGCCTGGGGAGCCTCGTTCGGGGTGTTGCGGCCGGTGTGGCGGACATCGTGATGAAACATCGGCCAGGGCGCTTCGCTTGAAATACCGGTGGAGGCGGTTTCCACGGCCAGGAACTGCCCGGCAAGAAATGCCCCGGATCCAGCCGTCTCTCCCGAGCCGATGTACAGCGTACCGTCCTGCGCGATGACCGGTGAACCCAGGTTTTCGGCGAGCGGCACCGACCACAATGCCTGTCCGTCTGCGCCTACGGCATACAAAAGCCCGTCGAAGGATCCGGCGTAAACGGAGCCGTCGGCGCCGACCGCCGGCGACGATCTGACCGCGCCGAAGGTTTCAAATTCCCATTGCAGCAGGCCGTCGGTGCCGTCATCCAGGACGGCGTATAAAAAACCGTCGTCGGATCCCACATAAATCACGCCGCCGGCATCGACCGTCGGAGATGAGCGCACCGGTCCTGCGGTCGCAAACTGCCATTTCAGAAGCCCTTCCGTATCCGCGTCCGAAAGGGCGTAGAGAAAACCGTCGTCGGACCCCACATAGATGGTCCCGTCCGCTCCGATGGCCGGGGCGGAACGGATCGGCCCCCCGGTTGGATAACACCATTTCCGGGCGCCGTCTGCGGTGACGGCATAGAGACAGCCGTCGTCGGATCCCACATAGATGGTCCCGCTCTGGTCCACCACCGGCGAGGATCTTACGGCACCGCCGGTTGCAAACCGCCACCGAAAGGTCGCTTCCTTTCCGTTGTCCTGGAGTGCGTATACATAGGTGTCGTCGGAGCCCGCATAAATGATGCCGTCGGGACCGATGGCGGGAGAGGAGGCGATCGTGCCTTCGGCGGCATATTGCCATTTGAAGGCACCGTCTGCGGCAACGGCGTAGATGAACGCACCCGCCGAACCGAAATAGAGGGTG
>AMWB02154394.1_pt1 | contig 16247 bp, 11 predicted proteins | sample 200311 | NCBI WGS metagenome assembly AMWB02 (sample SAMN02737377, study PRJNA173069) | bioreactor metagenome | biome: anode biofilm in microbial fuel cells | place: USA: California | collected 2010-12-16 | reverse complement strand
TCCGTCATGGCAGGCTTACCGAAAGGACACAGTTTATCGCAATTGACGCTCTATAAACAGAAGGTGAATCATGACAGTTTATTTCCACGGAAGCTTCGGGTTAAATCGTGAAAGGATGGCTGGAATTTTACGTTTAGGCCTTAAGAACTTAGACTTCCGGGATCAAGAAATAGCTGAACCATTCGGTTACAACTCACCATTTACGGCGCGCTATCGTAGCTGGCTCCACAAGACAGGTCTGATTGATCTGAAGTATCCAATCAGGCTCACCGAGATGGGAAAGGTTGTATATGAATATGATCCCAACCTGGAGACATTGACGACACAATGATTCCTGCACTACGAACTGACCAAAGATCCGGATCGCACGGAAGCTTGGTATTTTTTTATTCATGAGTTCATGCCAAAACACAAAATATTTTCTAATGCAGATCTTTTGTCCGGGTTAACAGATAAACTTCGTGCACACAATGAAAAACACTTCGGTCCAAGTAGTATGCTCAACAAAGTGATTCTACGAAAACTGCTGGAGTGTTACCTAGCAGAGGAGGCTTTGGGCGGTCTCAAACTATTAACTGAAAGTAAAAGCGGATACATTTTCAATGATACAAACAAAGGACCGTGGCAATCAACATCCGACCTAATCAGTGCTTATCGCCATAAAGACGGTTGTTGATACAACCTACATCGCACCACTTTTACGCACCACTTCAGCACATTGATTTTGACACACATTCATTGCTTCAATAAGCCACTATAAACACGGTCTTTTCTTGTTTACATTCCGCGGTGAATCGAAGAAACTTTGGTGACTGCAGGTAGCTTCATGTCGTTGCTTAAAATGAAATTCCAAGAATATCATTCAGCTGTAAAGAACATCAGAGTTGGCAAACAGCTTCCTGATGCTATTTATCTGCATCAGGAAGCTTTAATTCTTGTACCAGAGCCGTTAACCACCTTTTTACAACAGGTAATTGACAGTCTAAAGCTCAACAATGTCTTATGGAACATAGTGAAGTTCTATAGGCGAGACTTCAAATTATCCCTTCTAAATTACCCGGATTTCTTTGCCAATTCATATCCTGCTCTACATTGCAGTTATACTATTAATCTTGTCAATTTAACTTACAGAAAAACTAACTATTCTAAGTCCACTAATCCACCAATTCTCCACCGAAAAGAGACTTTTCTGCAGCCTGGTCATCCCAGAATACAACAATATTTAAAAATAACTAAAGAAGGGGAGGCTGCAGGATTGTACCGTGAAAAAAAACGTATTGGTTTTAGAAAGAATTGGGAGCAAATAATAGAACAACAAGGTTACGAGGTAGTGAATGGTCGACTTGAAAAACGTCGTAATTCCAAAATAATAGATGGAACAACTGAGCGGCAAGTAAATTCTCCAGATAAGAAACGAATCGAACGTCACAAAACAGCAATTGACCGGAATAGCCTTTCAGCTCCGATGCAATCACTTTTTCGGCACGATTACTTCAATGGAACATATAGTCTCTTCGATTATGGCTGTGGGAAAGGAGACGATCTTAATATATTGGCTAGCCATAAGATTATTGCAGCCGGGTGGGATCCCACATACTATCCAGCAAACAAGGTCAAAACGGCCGATATAGTCAACTTAGGTTTTGTTCTCAACGTCATTGAGAAGCCTAGTGAGCGAAAAGAGACAGCGGTAAAAGCCTATAAACTTGCAAGAAAACTATTAGTGGCCTCTGTTATGCTTGGAGGTGAATCGATAACGAGCAAATTTCAAAAATTTAGTGATGGCGTAGTAACTGCTAGAAATACTTTTCAGAAATATTACAGCCAAACAGAGTTTCGAGAATATTTACAAGAAACTCTCGATGAACCCGCATATGCAGTAGCACCTGGTGTTTTTTATGTGTTTAAAGATAAGCAAGAGGAGCAGCAGTTCCTCGTGGAGCGTCAACGAGTAAAACAAAACTGGCAAAAGCTTTCTTACACTGATCACCCAGAAAGGTTGAAAATCAAACAGAGAGCAATATATGAGCGGCATAAAATCCTTTTCGAAGATTTCTGGAGGCAAAGTCTTGCATTTGGCCGCTTACCGGCCAACAATGAATTTAACCGAAGTGAGGAATTGCGTTCCCTTTGTTCGTCTCACCAAAAAAGCCTCGACCTATTAACAACAATCCATGAACCGGACGCATTCGTTACCGCGGCTAATTCAAGGCGTGATGACCTCTTGGTACATTATGCACTTGGTCTTTTTAGCCAGCGAAAGCCTTACACACACATGCCGGAAAGATTAAAGAGGGATGTAAAACATTTTTTTGGTAACTACACCTCTGCTATTGAAGAAGCCACTACCCTTCTTTACTCAGTAGGAAAGCCAGAGCTCATAAATCACCATTGCGAACAAACAGCAAGAAAACTCGTTAGAGGTAGACACGAGGACAACCATTCTCTTACCATACATAGAAACGATGTCGAGCTACTGCCTGCTCCGCTAAGAGTCTATGTTGGTTGTGCCACACAACTTTACGGAGATATCGACACTGTCGATTTAGTGAAAATCCATATTCGCTCAGGAAAAGTCTCTCTCATGAGATATGATGATTTTGAAGGAAAACCTCTGCCTTTGTTACTTGAAAGGATCAAAATTAGGCTGAGAGAACAAGAGATCGACTTCTTTGAATATGGTGAAAAATTTAAGCCACAACCATTATATTTAAAAACATCGTATATCAGTCCGCACTTCGCTAACTACAAGAAACAGGATAAATTTGACAAACACATACGCTCTTACAAGTGGCTAAATTTGCAAAACCACGGCCCTTCATTAGATGGTTTTCATCAGCTATTGGTAACTAACGAGGGTTTGGTCGTCAAAGGGTTCAATTTAACGAAAGTAAACAATGAAGGATAGCTCAACTGCAAGTTTTTCTCCAAGCACTAATCTTCTTTAGATTAACGGTACCACCCACCTCACGCCTACTTGTCTATACTCATATCTGTTCAATAGCCATTGATCATTCCCAAAAGGTCCTGTTAGAAAATATTTACAAGTAATCTGATAGATAGGTGGCAAACGCCATTAGAAAGAGTGGCTTAAAGTAACATTCAGAAACAAAAAAGACTGCAATCAGGAAGTTTGTGCTTGCACTTTGGAAGTCTATATCTTAACTTCCAGTGAAAATAAAACCTCTATAAGGACTGGAGACATGAGTGCAAAAAAAATAACAAAAGATTACTCAATATCATTTCCTGCTATTCGAGGGGTACAAGCCGGTCGAGAATATTATGTCACCATGTGCCCACTCAAACTTTTACCAACAATGTTCCAAACAACAGCAACGGACCTGCTCCCAGAGCTAAGAGCTCAACGAGAGATGAACAAAAATAGAGTTACTCCACTCACTCGATATTTACGAGAAAACCCCGACAACTATGTGTTTTCTTCAATAACCGCTTCAATTGATAGTGATATTGATTTCGAGTCATACGGTAGTGATCTTGTCGGCCGAAAGATTGGAACATTAAGTGTTTCTATGGATGCAAAATTCATTATCAACGACGGTCAACATCGAGTTGCAGCAATAACAGAAGCACTCAGGGAAGACGCAACCCTGGGCAATGAAACAATCTCCGTCGTGCTCTTTATCGATTGTGGGCTTAATAAAAGCCAACAGATGTTTGCGGATCTCAACCGATACGCTGTCCGTCCAACAAAATCATTGTCTATTCTTTATGATCACAGAGACCCAATTGCAAAATTAGCCAACGAACTAGTTCAAAATGTTTCGGTATTTAAAGGGATGACTGAGAAAGCCAAAAGTTCTATCTCTAATCGCTCTCGAAAGTTGTTCACGTTAAGCAGCATATACCAGGCAACTAAAACATTTTTACAAAAAAAGGATGGCGAAGAAATACTAGAAAAAGAACGCAAGCTGTCTTTTGAATTTTGGGAAACTGTTGCCCAAAACATGCCAGATTGGATATCAGCTGTTAACAAACAAGTCGCCACCAGTGAATTAAGGAGTGATTGTATCCATGCCCATGGTATAGCGTTACAGGCGCTCGCAATTGCAGGTAGTGATTTAATCAGAAACCAGCCCAAGACGTGGAAACAGACTTTGTCTAAGCTTCAAAATTTGGACTGGGCCAGAGAGAATGCCGCACTCTGGGAAGGCCGTGCTCTGGTCGGCGGAACGCTTAATAAATCACAAAAAAATGTGGCTCTTACCGCAAACTTAATCAAGAAAATTCTTGAACTACCTTTGACCCCAAGTGAAGAAATTATTGAAAGAAATTATGCTAAGGGGCGAAATGGAAATTAAATCCTACGAGAATTTGAAGGATTCAGCATTCGACGATTACCTTGAAACCCTCTACAAAAAAGTTCAAGAGACATACTTGGCCGATAGCCGGCCATGGGTAATTGGATTTAGTGGTGGCAAAGACTCTACAGCAACGCTCCAACTCATTTGGCACAGTCTTAAAGAACTACCTGCAGAAAAACTCACTAAGGATGTATTTGTCATCTCATCAGATACCTTTGTGGAAACACCTGTAATAGTAGATCATCTTAACAAGACGCATGAACTTATTAAATCAAGTGCAGATGAGCAAAAATTACCATTCAAGACTGTTAAAGTAACCCCTAAAATAAACGACACATTTTGGGTCAATTTAATAGGGCGCGGGTATCCAGCACCTTATAGCAATTTTCGATGGTGCACTGATAGATTAAAAATTGAACCTGCCAATAGATTCATCATTGAGACAGTCGCAAAATATGGGGAAGTAGTGGTGGTTTTGGGTGCAAGATTCTCAGAAAGTAGCTCTCGTGCGGGCTCAATGCACAAGAGAGAATATGTAGGAACAAGCCTCACTCGTCACAGTACTTTGCCAAATGCATGGGTCTACACTCCGATAGAAGAATGGCACACACTTGAGGTCTGGGAATATCTTCTGTCTTATCCTTCTCCTTGGGGTTATGACAATGAGGATCTCAGGCAACTCTATCAAGATGCTCAAGATGGCGATTGTCCACTAGTCATCGACAAGACGACTCCAAGCTGCGGCAACAGCCGTTTTGGATGTTGGTCTTGTACGGTTGTCGACAAAGATGTTTCAATGCAATCGATTATTAATAATGGCGAAACATGGCTCCAACCATTATTAAATTTTCGTGATTGGCTGGCAGCAACAGGCGACCCCGCAAAAAAAGAGAGCATCAGATCGATAAGAAGGCGAAACGGTAAAGTACAATTCCAGACTAAAGATGGTGAATTGCTGTTAACAGACGAAGGGAAAAAGAAGCTTATCTGGGGCCCCTTCAAACTCGATTTTAGGATGACTATTCTAGAGAAACTTCTCAAAACTCAACTGGAGCTCCAAAAGTGTCCAAAAGGGGTTGGCACTATTCTGATAACCAAAGAGGAATTGCTTGAGATTAGAAGGTTATGGCTTTTTGATGAGGGCGATTGGGAAGATTCGATACCCCAGATATACCAAAAAATTACTGGGCTCGAGTTGGATATCTTAGACAATGATTGGGCGGGCATGGGAGGTTTAGAATTACGACTTCTCCAAGAAACATGTGCAGACTACAATATCCCTGTTGAATTGATCACGGAACTTTTCGACACCGAGCGGCGTCAATTTGGAATGAGTAGACGATCTACAATTTTCAATGATATTGATAAAGTTTTGAACAAAGACTGGAGAAGCCGACAAGAGGTTCTTGAAGAGATTGGTCTCACTCCAAGCACTAACGACCCATCCGAATTAGATTAAGGCTGCCAAAATATGTTGCTTAAAAAATTAATTTTAGAAAATTACGGCCTCTATGCAGGAAAAGTCGAATTTGACCTCGCACCCCGTTCTTCCAAACCAAAAGAACGGCCTGTGGTCCTTTTTGGAGGAAAGAATGGTGCTGGCAAGACGACCTTTCTGGAAGCATTACGGCTTACCCTTTATGGGAAAAGCTTTTTTAGTAACAAGGCGAGCAAGGCTGAATATGAGGACTTCCTCATAGGAAAAATTCACAATAGCAACCATGCTGTTTTACCTCTCGACTTTGCGCGGATAGCTATAGAATTTGATTATGTCACACTCGGCGAACAAGTTACATACTACGTTGAAAGATCGTGGAAAATAAAAAGTGACAGTAAAGGCGTTAAAGAAACATTACAAATCTTCATTGATGGCCAACCTGAAGAAAATGTTACTGAGGAATATTGGAAAGGCTTCATTGAAGGGATTATTCCGGAGCGACTTGCCCAACTCTTCTTCTTTGATGGTGAGAAAATACGCGATATAGCTAGTGATGATGACGGTAATCGAATACTCGCAGATTCAATTAAATCGTTATTGGGTTTGGATCTAGTCGAAAAGTTAAAAGCTGATCTTACAATCTACAAAAATAGAGAGCTTAAGAAAGATTCTATAGCTGAAGACAAGAAAAGATGGGCCCTCATTGAAAATGAAATTAGCCGACTAAAAAGTCATATTGATCAATGCTTAACTGAAGAACTTCCTTCAGTAAGGACAGAGCTTGATGGAAAAATGGCAGAGATTCGCAAAAGGGAAAAAAACCTACACACGGAAGGGAATTTGTTTGCAACCAGACGAGATCTCATAAAACGTGAACGGAATGATCTGCTTTTAAAAATAGAAAACCTGGAAAATACTATTCGAGAAGAATGTGAGAAAACTTTCCCATTTAGCTTATGTCCTACAATTTCAGCAAATCTCCTAGAGCAACTCGAAATCGAAAAAAAGCTAGAACATCTGACAATAATCGGAACAGAGATCCACGGATTCAAGAATGATATTATTAAAGTTACAGAGACGTTCCAGTCACTTGATCATAGCACTAGAGAAGATTTCAAAAGAGCAATAGAATTACTAGCAAGACCAAGAACTGAACTTCCAGAACAGCTTAAAGGCGCTGATATTATTCTCGGATTGACAGAAGCTGCTGCCACTCACATTAAAACCTCCCTCGAATACGCTGAACAACAGTCAAAAAAGACCGTCCAAAAAATAAGCGCTAAACTGCAAGAAGAAACGCAGAGGCTCAGGCTGGCTACCCTGGAAATAGCAAAAATCCCTGAAGATGAACAGATAAAACCAATTTTTGAGGAATTATCCATCCTAAACCAAGAACGTGGTGAATTGCAGCAAGAGGAAAAGAGATTACTCAAAAAGATCGACAACCTAACAGATGATCTAAAGAAGCAGCAAAAAGAACTAAATAAGCTTATCGAACGCCAGAAATCTCAAAGCCGTCTTGACCTGGTCGACAAGACTCACCTTGTCTTAGATGACTATTTGAAGAAATTGACAATATGCAAGACTGAACAACTTAAAAAAAGTGTTGCTGAAGCATTCAATTGCCTGTCCCGCAAAGGTGATGTTTTGGACAGAGTCGAAATTGATCCACAGAGCTTCGCCGTGACCCTGTTTGATCATGCTGGGAACGCCATTCCAAAAGAAAGATTATCTTCGGGAGAAAAACAACTATACGCTGTTGCCGTGCTCTGGGGACTTGCAAAAACGTCAGGTCGTCCTCTGCCCGTAATTGTCGACACACCTCTTGGTCGGCTGGACAGTGACCATCGTATAAACTTGATTACCAACTACTTCCCCGAGGCGTCACATCAAGTCATCTTGCTCTCAACCGACACTGAGGTTGACCAAGGATTGTTCGCAGAATTAATGCCTCATATCTCCCATTGCTACCATCTGGAGTTTGATCCGATCACAAAGAGCACCAATGTTAAAGAAGAATATTTTTGGCCGGAGACAAGCACATGTCTGAACTAACTTTGCAGCGTATCCCTTTCACAGTTGAGGCAGATAGCCGACTTCGGTCATTGAAAAGCCGAACTGGGATTACCCCAAATATTCTATGCCGTATTGGATTGTGTCTCTCTCTTGAAGAACCTGGAGTACCGGCAGTTCTTCCAGGTGATTTCCAACAAGGTCGAGAAATCAACCGTTATACACTTCTTGGTAAAGATGATCAAATTTATGTTGCTTTGTTGACTATTCGCTTACATAACGATAATCTTTTGCTAACGACATTAGATAAAATGTTTTTAGCTCACATTAATCGTGGGGTAGAATTATTATCTGCTAGAGTAAAGGGCATTGCAGATTTAGGAGTTCCTATTTAAAAGAAGAATTCTTTTATACTCAGGTAAATCTTCAACCGCCCTAATATCATCTTCTTCGATAAGATACATAGATAACAAAAGGATATTTTTAATCCTAACTCGCCCCTTTCCTGATGCCTCAGTTAAGAACTTATCTCCAAAATCAATATCTTTAGCTAAAATTAATTTTTCATCTATTTCTTTTTTAATATTTTTTAGGCTTATATTTTTAATTAAAATTTTCTGCAACACATCAAAAAGAGCCTGTATCCCAACGGTCTTTACGATGTATGACCCCTCCGTTATATTTTTCCATAAATAGTCTTCAACAGCACTAAAATAGTGTTGTATTATTTCAAAAATTGCTTTGTCATTTCCATCGATAAAAATAGCACGAAGCGGTGAGTCATCTTTTGCAAATTTTAAATCCTTTCTATTCTTGCCCTCTCCTAGTGTTTTTTGCCCCACGATATCCCTATCTCTTTTTGGATTTTTTGAAATAAGCTTCAAAATCCCATCGACAACAGTGGCCATTGAAACAGTCCAAGAAGCTTTTTTACTTTCATCATCTAGTACACCAATGGCAATCCGATTTAAAAAAGGAGAAGGCGATTGAGATCCCAAGATCCTAGCGATATACACTGCAAATGTTTCCGGAGCCCATGCTGATGGAGGCTCTGTCTCTAAACTAAAGCCAAATAAATTATATGCTAAGCTCCTATCTACCTTTTTCTGGTTAAAATTTATGGTAGAGAAAATGAAAGCATGATAAGGCATAGGTAAATCAAGATATATCGTACACAGTAAAGGCATGCTACAACCTTCAGCATGATCAAATGCAAATAACCTATGCTGGCCATCAATAATTGAAGCCAATTTTGCAGACGATGGAATTATTAATTTACAACAAAGTGAATCCCCACCGCTATGAATTCTCCAGCGTTTGTCATAGTCCTCTTCAACTAAACCATCTTGATTATAATTCGCTCCAAGTATGATTGAATTTGGAAAAGCTGCAGTAGCAGTCTTAATATATCCGCCAATATCTTTTAAGCGTGATTCCACTGTTACACGTTGAGACCAATTCACACTATAGCCGTAATCATCCTCTCGATTATTTACTGCTGCTGCAGGGATTGAATATGATATCTTTCTAAGAATAGATGAATCGATACAAACAGCAAAGAAGGTACCTAATGGTTGTTCCACTTTTAACGCTGGAAGTTCTAGTGGGAATATATCAGTATGATTCATTACAATCCTCTGCCTTGTAAACTTTCACTTTCAATCTGGGCATCTTCTTGTATATGATCAAGTCCATTCCCCTGTAATTCATCACTAGCAGATTCATCAATCTCTCCACCTATAGGAGCATCATTATTAGTAGAGTTGTATATCTCATCTGTTCCCTTGGAAAAAAACCAAATTAATAAAATAAAAAACAATCCAATTAAGCTAAAACTTTTATTGCCAACATCAAATGTCTCAAAATAGCCAATCAATAAAAAACAAACTGCAGCTAACCCCAACAAATAACCGAGCATTACCACACCTAAATTTCTACTTTTTTGGGACAAGAGAGTTTCTGCTAAGATTGATGCCAAGATTGATAAACCATAAGTCAGCAATGCTTCTGGCCTTAAGAGCTCGTTCGATTTACAAAAGACATACGGCAACCATACACCAATAGAACCAGCCAAAATCATTACTCCCACAAAACAAAAAATGAATGCCGGGTTTCTGATTGCAATGTGCAGTGTGATATCCAGAGTCCTTAACATAAGCCCCCATAGCTTTTTCTTTCGATGTTCATTGACTTGTTCCGGGACAACAAAAGAAGTCAACCAAGTTCCAATACTTTTTGATATGTTCATAATTTCACGTATCATAACTGCCAAAAAGCTCTATCTCTAATTTTGAGTGGTTTTCCATCACCTACGTTACAAATACTGACATGTTTATCCAAACCTGAGATCTCTGTCATGAGCTGATTAACCATCTCACTTGAATGTTTTCCAAATAAAGTAGTCACATCCTTTTTACTTATCTCTGACACACGGTGTACCACCCAGGTAAGAATATAATTGGAAAATTCGTCATCTCCCGTCGAGAAGTGGTTTAAAAATTGGGTGGAAAGAATAGTCCCAACACCAAATTCACGACCTTCCTTTAGGATTTTTCGAATAGACTGGAATTTTTGGCTCAAGAAATTGTCTGCCTCATCCACAAGAACCATTTTCGATATTTCTCGATAGTCACCATCTATCGAACTATGCCCAGCCTTTTGCATTTGGCTATAAAATTGGTCCAAGGTAATTGCAACGACAAGATTTTGTATATCCTTATCATAGCCGGCTAAATTAATGACCACAACATCATCGAGGAGGCTCCACAGAGATACTGTCTGTTCAGGATCTGATTCAAAAATCTCGAATTGATGTAAATTATCCAATGCAGCATACAAACTGTCATTTTTCACATCACCAGAATTGAGGTATTCCTCGCACACTTGGGCAATAGTTGGTGCAGCCTTGGTCCAGCTGTTTTTGTCTGCCTTGTCGATGCCAAAGGAACTATAGGCATCCATAATACAATCTCGAAGTTTCTGTTTTTGGACAACCCCTAATCCAAAAGCTGTTGAAATACTTTCTTTTATCGCATTCGCTGTATGTAGAGGCAGCATTGGCTGTACAGTATCGCCCACGGTTAATGCCAGTGGATTGAAAGGCAAACGATGCAAATCATAACGCTTTGCGCCAGTCGCTTGTATGAAATCCTCTTTGATATAGTCGCCCTTGTAATCAAAGATTAAAAACCCAAGCTTAGTCTTGTTAACGTTGTTTTTTGATTCCCAAATCAGCTGAGTAACTAATGATTTAGTAAATTGCGTCTTCCCCGTTCCCATTGTGCCGATAATACCGGTATTCGTATGCATAACCTTGTTGGTATTATTGGGCTCCCAAATAATTGGCATCCCATCATTAACATTATGACCGAAAAGAATTTTCATCCCTGGGGACAAAGGAGTAGGGCCTGGGTATAGAGGAGTAACAGCTTTAGGGGGAATAGGTGGATCACATTGCTGTTTGTATGAATTTACCAATAGTAAATTACTGTCTACTGAAGTGACACTGCTGTTGTATTGCTTTTGTAGTTCATCTGGACTTTTTAACATGCACGCAGCCCCATCGCTCTCCAACATTTCAACTAGAAAACAATCCTGTTCAAGGTGAAGTTTTCTTGAAATATTAGCAGTCTTAAATGAAAGGACTGAAGCTTTGCCCAATTGGGGCACTAGATCCCAGTTGATTGAAAAACGGTCATTGAGTAATTGTGCCCGACACACATTAGTTATAGGCGCAACATCATTATCTGAAAAAATTTCATATAGTGCCATTTTCTCGGCAGCTATAACAATTAGTTTTGCAAAGAAGTTTCTATAAAATTTCGCACGAAAACTGCCCTGGCATAAATGTTCTTTAAGCACATTTGCGGTGTGGAGACTTTGAACCTTTGCTTTCTGTGTTTGATCTCCACCTATTTTTACCTCAACGGGGTAAAGATGAACAACGACTTCTTCCCCACGACGTTCAACACCGGCCATAAGAAGGTCATCAGAATGAGCACCATAACTACCTAGGTTTTTTACTGAGAATAGGCCTTCTTTCTGTTTTAGGCCAACACCACCAGAAACCCGAAGTATCTCTTCAAGGGAGAGAGGCACCCAAACAATATCTGGATGTTTAAGTACCGCCAGCATGACATTGACAGCCGAGAGAATACTTATTTTCTCACGAGAGAAATGCCCTCGTTTAGAAGAGATCAAACGTAAAAGCCAATCACCATTTATTGCATTGAACATATTGATTAACTTCAATTCAGAATCAGCTTCTGATTCAACACCTTTACGTGCTAAGTACTCGCGTATTATCGATCTATATTGCTTACTCTTCTTAGTAACTGTTATGGCATCATATCCACTGGTGTTATTGTATTGGTCGCTGTAATGGATGATTATAAGTTCTTTGGCATTTTTGTTTGCCTTGAAAAAATTCAGATCCACTTTGGGGTCTATAAATGTCACCCAATTTGACCTTTCGTAAATTTTTTCCAGATGTTTTTTCTCATCATTTTGTAAAGCTGCAAATGTAGCCTCGTGAGGCGAAAATGGGTGCTGTGTGTTTGCCACTCGGGCAAATGCATTAAATTTCGTCGCAAAGTCTAAGAGCCAATTTGGGGTCCCAGGTATCGTATACTTTGAACCAAACCCAGTGATATATTCATCGTTTGAAAAGACCGAAGGAACGGCGTTGACTAGACCATCCAAAGAGCAACCCGTCTTCACTGATTTAATTTTATGATAGGTCCACTGGATTGAATCTTGTGCGAATTTAAAGAATGTTAAATGAGCATATTGGGGATCTTCATGCCTCGGCCTTATGTAAACATCAAGTTTCTCGCGAATCACTTTGAGTACATCGTACTCATCAAGAAATTTGGTTTTTAGGGAGAATTCGAAATCCTGAGTTATCTTCTGTGGATCAGAATACAGAGCAAATTCCTCAAATTTATTTACCCCAGATTCATCATCGTAGATTTGGATTGCTAGAGGATGAATCTTTGACGCATCTCCTTTTGCATCATGAATTTCTTTTAGAAAATATCGAACAACACCATTGAGTGCATCTATACAATTTCCCAAATTTATCAGATTAATTTTTACCGGTGCCTCTGTTGACCCTGTAAATAAGTAAGGGAAATGACTTTTATACTCAAATATTTTCTCCGCAATGAGTTTATGGACATACTCATTGTGCCAGCCTCTATGAATGGTGCTAAATGGTCTATATATTGTCCACTCAGGTAATTCGGTTTCAAGAACGGGACACAGCTTGTCATCTTCGCCAGAGGACCCATTGATATATGGTAGAAGATCGCTTGCAGATAAACAACTGAGGATTTCTTCAGGAATTTTTTCATCTGATAAAACATTTTGGGCATGTAACTGGTAAGCAACATTTAGAGGGTGTAACGGAGTAAAACAAATTTGTTGGTGGCTAACGTTTCTCTCCACAGTACCAACTTTTAATAAATCATGGTCTTGCCTGCTGAGTGGTTGGCCTACCTTAATGTTGCCGAGTAGACCTGCAAAACACTCAACATAAGCCTTCATGAGTCCAACAAGTTCTGGGTCCGTAAAAGGCGTCAAACTAGGCAGCAGCCCTCTTTTGTTGTAGTATCTAGTAATATCTTTATAAGAATTTAACAATTCTTGGTCGATATTTAATAGTTTAGATTCAATTCCGTTCTTGTGTTGGGTCCAGTAACATTCGTTTGGAAAATCATTGATTATTTGTTGTTCAATGTCCAAAAACAGAAGAGTTCTTTTTCTATTCGTAAAATAATCGACATTTCCAAAGACAAGCTTATTTTCACTCGCATAATCGAAGGGCCTTTTCTCCTCCCGTTTTGCTTTCCATATTTTAATACCACTAATGGAGATTGGTTTGGAAGTGTCGGTAGCTAATTCACAAGGAACTCTTGCCTCGGCCCAAACTAGATCGAACTTGATTGTATCAAAATCGAGGTCACCAGTAATTTCAGCAACTATCTTAGTGTCGCTAGTCAAACAGATTTCTGAGTCTGCAGCTAAAGTGCACCGCTCTAAATTAGCACCGAGATCATTAAAAATGATACTGTCATCAGCATTGAAACGAACTCTCTTGCCTTTAATAAGGTATGTTGACTTGTGGCTATTTAGTTGGTCAGGCTCAAATGGCAATACTGCGATATTAAAGTCATATTTCCCGCTTGCATTTTCATCGTTGTAAGTCACAGTACCGATAACAGCTTGTTTTCCACATTCTGAGATGGTTACAACAATATTTTTCCCTTCCCGCATTGCAACGAATTTATTCTTCTGACCTTTAATGCTAATTGCAGACTGTTTTACAACTTGGTCGAAATTTAGAGTATGCGGAACTTTATCAGCGAAATTAGGGTTGAAGATGATAATATGCCGCCTTCTTTTTGCAGCTGTAGTATCGCCTTCACCACGCTCCCAAAATGTTAAACCATCAAGGGGGAAAAGAGTCTCACGTGGTTCTTGGTATGCTGGCGGTGTTGCAATAGATCGATCATCCTGCCATTTTTTCACCTTTCCGTATTCAAGTTTTCTCCATGAAGCGTTTTTAAGTTCATTTACACCTGCATGAATAAATTCTTTAACTAAATCTTCACCAGGATCGCCATATTTGTGCGATTTTTGCACTCTTTCAAACATTGCCTTATTATCTTCAATGCGTTTTTCAATATCTTGTTTTTTTGTAATAGTGACTATTTCGGGGTCTGGGAATAATCCTAATGTAGACCAATCATCACTTTTTATTTCTCCATTCTGGATCACATTCATATATGGATAATATGAAAGTATTGATCTCTGGTCTTCATGGATTGTTGTGTTAAACGAATCAAATTTTGCAATTAGGGCTAATTTCTCTGAATAATGAATATTTAATTTTTGTAAATTATCCTTTAACAGTAATCTAAAGGCCGTAATGTGAAGGGGAGAACCTTCTTTGTTCAGACTTTGGGCACCTTTGATAATACTATCCAAAGATGTGTTGTGAACTGTCAATAATGCTTTTCCTTCAAACGGACCTTTCTGGCTTGCAGTGTGGTTTCTGAGTCTTGTAAGAAAACTCTCTGAGGCATTGTGAGAAGAAGCAATTATCAGCCTGGCCCCACCTTCAAAAGATATAGCACGAGACTCCCAAGTTTGTGATCCAAACCGTCTATCGCCCTTTTTCAATAATGCATCATTTAGTTCTTTTACTTCATCTTCTCTTTCGACATGAAGGTGGAACCTATCCCCAGCTCCTGGTGGAACATTTGTGAAATATTGATGCACAACTGATGCAATAAATTTAAAAGATTGCTCGAACATACTGGGCGTCTCCACTATCACTTTTTCGTTCAATTAGGTTAAGCTTGTTGTATAAATCTAGAATCTGCTTCTTGGTATCTGAGTCAAACGATACACCACGCTTCTCGAATTCTTGCCAGAGTTCAGTAACCCTTAATTTACCGTCTCTCCTGTCGCCAATACAAACCCTTGTCATAAACAAAAGTTGTGTGCGGGAAAAGCAGAGCGTAAATCCTAGTGGGCCACGTTGCTTTAGATAATTTGCAGCGGCAAATAGTTTTAACCATTTAGAATATCTTTCAGCAGCCCCTTTGCGGCTGCTACTGATAAATTGAAAAGCGACCATCTTGTAGAAATGTTTTATTTTCTCTTCAACTCCGCCTGAAGGGAAATCATTCTCTGCCGAATTAAATTCTTTCCAGGTAAAACCTAACGACGATACACCCTGTTTGTAAAATTCAATCAGTTCGTCGATGTGGCCAATCACTCGTTGTTTTTCCTGGACCGAAGCCCTTTCTGACCACTCTCGAATTTCTTGATAACCGAAGGGTGCTTTCAGGTCTCCAAATGGAATATAATTGAGCATTTCTAGACAATTAGCGTGAGCCCACATAGAGAAGAGTTTCTCGTCAATCCGCTTCCAACCAGATTGATACGCTTGCCGACCTTTGGAGAGGCTTTCCCAGTCAACACTGAAGAAAAATGGTTCTCTGGTGGTTTTGCCAATAGGTGAATTACAATCTTCGACGAGCCTGAGTTGGTAAATAAAGAAGTAGTATTTGATCAATTCCGGAAGATTCTTTGAATAAAGATTTGCATCCTGTTTTAAAAAGGCACAATCTCTCAGGAACATTTCCCGAATAGGATCTTGGCCTTGGTAAAAAGTACTTCTCGAGTTTTCCTTTTTGATATTAAGCACCGGTAAGTGTTGCAAGATGAGAGAGTGAAACACATTTGCCGTTTGTTTATCGTAGTCGAGGTTTGGGCCTAGACTTTTATCATCACCAAAAAATACATCTCGTACAAATTGACCAAATGCTTTTACTCTTTTGTCATTTTTGAGGTTGGCGAGATGGTAAAATACCTTAGGATGGAAACAATATATCTGGTCATTCTCATCAAAAAATATGGTTTGAACGATATGTTGTTAGCGGCGGTGTGAAAATGCGAAAAAG
>AMWB02026312.1_pt1 | contig 16259 bp, 14 predicted proteins | sample 200311 | NCBI WGS metagenome assembly AMWB02 (sample SAMN02737377, study PRJNA173069) | bioreactor metagenome | biome: anode biofilm in microbial fuel cells | place: USA: California | collected 2010-12-16 | reverse complement strand
TCGAACCCCCAACCCTCGGTTCCGAAGACCGAAGGTAGGATCTGCACGCCCCAAAACCGGGTGGTACCCGGCAATACCAAATCATGCCAAGGTGATTAGAAAATATGGAGTTACCCAAATTTCCCGCACTGCCACCGGGAGCAACCGGAGATCGCCGATTATCGCCAGTTTTTGTGGTTCAGTGTGACACCAGTGTGACGCGAAACGGGATCTAAGGACAAATCAACATGGCCTCTATTCCTGCAACTCCGGCTGACGGTAACACTCCGGTGGAAGTTAAGATGGCCGGGATTTTCACATCAAAGGACTGTGCTTCATTTTTATGCTCGACAAGCCAGGAAAATGGGTGTATTTTTGACACAAATATTGATCTGTTTTTGGGTCATAATCATCATGGCTAAACACAAGCAAAGCATTGATATTAAAGTTATAAACAGAATCTATGGACATGGCCGGGGTTGGGTGTTCACTCCCAAACATTTCAGCGATTTAGGATCACGGGATGCCGTTGCCGCTGCCCTGAAACGGTATCGGCAAACCGGCCCGATCCGTCAGTTGGCGCGGGGACTGTACGATTTTCCCCGCACCGACCCAGCGCTGGGAATGCTGTCCCCCTCACCGGATGCCATCGCCCAGGCGCTTGCCGGCCGCGATGCGGTCCGGCTGCAGCCATCGGGCGCGTATGCGGCCAATCTGCTGGGTCTGTCCACCCAGGTTCCCATGAAGCTGGTCTATCTCACCGACGGCCCATCCCGCATGGTGGTCATCGGGAAAAAGCAGATTCTGTTGCGACGGACCACACCCCGGAACATGGCTACGGCTGGCCGGATCAGCGGTCTGGTGATTCAAGCCCTGCGGCACTTGGGCCGCGCGCATGTGGACGAAACGATTCTGGCCCAACTCGACCGCCGCCTAGATGCCGCAGGCCGGGCGCAGTTGTTGAAGGATTTGCGCTACGCTCCCTCCTGGATTGCTGAAATCATGCGGCGGTTGGGACAGAGCATTGAAATGGAACGCTCATGAATGAATTTCTGGAAATACCCGATAACCGCCGACGCCTGTTGTGCGAACAGGCGCAGGACCGCCTGGGTCTTCCACCGGCCGCCATTGAAAAGGACTTCTGGGTCTGCTGGACACTCCAACGGTTGTTCACATTGCCGGAGTGGGGCGCTCGGTTCACCTTCAAGGGCGGCACCGCGCTGTCAAAGGGGTGGGGCCTGATCGACCGGTTTTCCGAGGATATCGACATCGTTATTCACCGCACCGCCCTGGGCTTCGGAGATGACCGCGCGCCTGAGCGCGCGCCAAGCAGGAAACAGGCGAGCAAACGTCTGGATGAGTTGAGTGAGAGCGCCACCCGGTGCGTCCTGGAAAAAATTCTGCCTCTCTTGAATGAGGACATCGCCCGGATGATTCCCGCAGGAATGCCGTGGGAACTCACGCCGGATCCCGACGATCCGGACGCGCAGACGCTGTCCTTGACCTATCCGACAGCGTTCAACCAGAGCCTGGCCTATCTCCGACAGATCGTCAAGATCGAATTCGGCGCTCGCTCCGATACCGAACCGGCCGAGACGATCCAAGTTCAATCCTATCTCGCGAAGGCTTTTCCCGAGCTGTTCCGAGAGTCGCGTTTCCCGGTCCACACCGTATCGCCTCGGCGCACTTTCTGGGAGAAGGCGATGCTTCTCCATGAGGAGACGTTCCGTCCAGCCAAGAGCCAGAGAAAGGCGCGACTAGCCCGGCACTATTACGACTTGTATCAGCTGATTCGGGCCGGTGTCGGCCGTGACGCGGCCGGTGATCTCGATCTTTTCCACCGGATCGCGGCCCACCGTAGAGTGTACTTCCGGCACAACTGGGTGGATTATGAAACACTTACTCCGGGCCGACTAATCCTGGCACCTCCAGATGATCAGCTTGCAATCTGGCGAGCCGACTATACGGCCATGGGCGAGGAGATGTTTTTCACCCGACCGCCAGAATTCGACGAGCTGATCGAGACCATCCGGAAATTTCAAGAGCGATTCAACGCCGCTCATCCCCGCTGACAATCCCCGCATTTGGCCGGCGGATTGTCGTGCCCGGAGGATGGGGAAATGTGGAACCTGGATCCCTGGGTCTCCAGGATGGCATGTCCCACGGCGGCATCGGGAAGGTTGATGTTCAACATCCGGACGAACCTATAATTCCATTCCCAGATACTTGAAACTCACCACAACCGGCTTGTGGAGCCATCGGGTTTCGATCGTAATACAAAACTTGTCGAATGCACCCCACCCGGTCTCAGTTGCGGAATTGGTGACCCAAAATTCATAAGACTTTCGATTCTTCTGTGCCGGTTGGATCTCCGACGGGAAGAAATACAGAATTTTGATGAGTGGGCCGATGTTTTGGCGGAGGGCTTCATATACGCCTCCGGCTGAATTCAGGCGTTTCCAGTCCTCTTTGCTCATATTGATCACCCCTGACGGGAGATCCCCGATTTCCTCATAGAACATCTCACCGGTCAGTTGACCAGTCCTGAAAAGTGGATCAAAAACCTTCATGAAGCATCGTTTGTATTCTCCGGCATTCTCATCACCGACAAATCCATCCAGGAATGTGCTTGAAAAAAACACCTTCACCTTAACGGTTTGATAAACAGTGAAATCAGTCCCGTGGACGACCGTCGTCCTCGTTAGTTTGGGTGATCGTTCCGCCCCCTCCCCCGCGGCCATCGCCATCGCGAAAGTAAGAGAAATCATCAAGACTACCGTAGGATGCAGTCGGCTACTAGATTGATGTTTCATTGTTTCTCGCCTCTTGAAAGTGATTCAATTAGGAAATAATACACCACATCCAAATTCTGATCAGAGGTTGGAGGAGTTGATCGGTGGAGGGAATCCGCAGCACTCTGAAATTCTCCCGCCAAGAAATCGACCTAAACCGTGATCAGGCGAGTCACCGTCGGAAACTGCCGGAGTAAGATATGCGGCTGTTTCCCCGGGGAATAGTCCTGCGCAAGCAGCAGTTCCCGGATCATTCAATCTTGGGGAAGTCTTTGCGGCTCACCATGACGGCTTTATGACCTCCTCCAGGATGGTGTCGGCGGCTTCCTCACCCCGCCCCTTAAAGTTGCGGAGGTCCAGGTAGAGCTGGATCGGGTGCACGACCTGAAGATCGTCCACCGTCGCCGCTCCGTAGAACACGCCCTCATCGTAGGGATTCAGAATCGTCACGTTGGCGCCGCTGTCCACGGGTTTCAACTTCAAGCGTTCCAGAACATCTTCCGGCATCGCTTCCACGAACGCCATGACCCGCTGGTAGCGGACGGCGGGGGATATCCGGGCCGCTCCTGAAAATCCCGTGAGGGCATACCGGATCCCCCGATCATTCAAAACCGATCCCAGCGTTTGCTCGATTTCGGCTGGCGATTCCAGGGAGTAGTAATCCGTGGCGACGTTCTTTCTGAAATGGTAGCTGGCCGTCCATTCGGCCAACAATTCCGCCGGCGCCGCCAGCTTCACGCCGTCATCTTCGCCGGTCAGCCATTCCCGGTCGCGCAGGATCCGCAGCACGTTGGCCACCTGGCCCAGGCTGACGTTCGCTTCACGAGCCAACCGCTGATACCGCCAGCTCTGCCGGGCATTCGCCAGGAGCACGCGGAGCACCCGAGCGGATTTCGGCGCATACAGCGAACGCAATTCCCGGCGGGCCGGGGTGGGATTGGGCAATCCCACCTTCTGGATGAAGACCGTCTGGAAATTCAGGTAACAGTTCCCGGCCAGATCAAGGTAGCCGACTCCTTCGTTGCGGCACAATTTAGCGGTCCGTTCGGAAATATAGGGGGCGAATATAACGCCGTAACTATCGGGCCACAGAGATCGGTACCGTGCCAACTGATTGATCGCATTTCTCACCACGCGGGGCTGACCGCTGGCTTTTACTTCCACGATCAGGTATTGTTTCGCCCCCTGGATGTCCGTGCGGATCGCGAAATCGGCACCTGCCGCCTCCGGCTTGGATGCAGCACTGTCTCTTTCAATCCGCAAGGAAGGCACCTGGAGAAGACAGGCACGAAGCAACTCCTTGGCTTGTTGGACGAGTTTATCTTCATTGGCTTTCATTTTAAACCCATTTTCAGCATTTGCTGAAAATCATTATTTCACTGAAAACCAATAAGTCAACACCGATTTTAAAGTGGATGAGTGTGCCGTCAGAATTTAGATCCATTAGAGCATCGGTTTTTTAAAGTGCCTTCGTGTCACAGTATGCGATGATATTCTGCCACCCTCCACCACAGCTGGCAACAATTGCAGATATGATGTAAATTCGTGTAAGTTGTTGAAAAATATGGCGCACCCGGAGGGGCTCGAACCCCCAACCCTCGGTTCCGAAGACCGATGCTCGGCCTCTCGAAATCCCTTGAAGGGCAAGGGGGAGCGGCCAGGGGCCAATCCCATTCTCCACTCTCGCTCCATTCCCGAGAATTCCCGGCTATTCCCTCCAGATCCGGGAGGTTACCCGCAATTGGAGAAGGAGTGGAGAACAAGCATTCGTGGGTGTAACATATAATTCGATCTTGAGGGGGTGCGAGCACCATTGGGCATAACTCGCCGGAATCACTACATCCCGAAGTTCTATCAGAATCTCTTCATCGAGAAGGGCGATGGAGAGTATATCTGGGTATACGACAAAGATGGAAACGCCCCTCGCCCACAGAGGTCCATTAATACCGGCGTAGAAGTAGATTTGTATACCGTCCCAGGAGATAATGGTGTCCCCTCAGATTTCTTAGAACAAGAAGTTTTCCAGAAGCTTGATGGGGGGAGCATCGGGCCTATCTTCAAGCGATGGTTGCAACCTCACTACAGACCTGAGCAGTCGGAGATCCTTGATGTAGCGCTATTCTTGGCCTACATGCACATTAGGGTTCCACGGAATTTAGATTTCATCAACCAATTGGGTGTCGCGGCATTGAAGATGGGATTAAGAGCGCTTGCTAACAATCCTTCTGATTTAGAGAGGCAATGGAGAGTCTTCAAGGAGTCATCAGGGGACCCCTCTATTCACCAATTTGACGACATGAAAGCAATCCTTGAGAAACCAGATGAATACATCAGGGTTTCGATGAATCCGAAATACGCCCTGGCCTTCAGCATTAAAATGACTGAATTGTTCCACGGAACATTTGTGGACTTGGAATGGAGCCTATGTGATGCACCCTCAGGTAGTTTTTTTATCACCTGCGATTCCCCTGTGGTGAGTTTCGCCTCTTTGCCGGGGGGGCAAGCGCAATTTGGTGGGAATCTCGTCTCCCCAGCGTTGGAGGTCTCTTTCCCAGTGAACCCAGAAGTCTGTGTATTCATGAGTAGAACCAAACATCAAGAGAGATGGAGAGCTGGAAAAGTTTTCGTTCATGAAATTAACAGGAGAACTGCACATATGGCTGAGCGATTCATTTATTCACATGTCAAGTCGCATGTGGTCGAAGAACTCACTCGCCAAGCAGCTTTCACAAGGTCAATCCCCAAAATTGATGAAGTAAAGATGGGTCATGAACCGGGATCACAGAGAATATTCCCTTGGCTCAAATCGAAGAATGATCAATGATGACATCTGTCTGTTTAGTCACAAGCAGCGACTAATCCTAAGACAAGATATCAACAGTTTGATCGGCAGGACTGTCCCTCTTTTCCGCTTCGTTCACGACAGGGCTAAATATTCTTAGTAATGAGATTCACACGATGGCCCTCTTTCTTGCACTCCCTTCTCGGATAGCTACTAATATAGCTCCCCCCCGTTCCAAGAGTCCCGGAGATGCCTCCAGAGACCGAAGAATGACATCACGAAAGTATGATTTGACTTTCGCTTCACCTGCTGGATAAACTCGCGCCATCTCCAATCAGAGAGGCGCAATTATGGCGAGAACCAGCAGATGGAAGCTGAAACCTCTTAAGAAACCTAAGCCATCCTTTGTTTACGACAGTAAAGGGAATGCGATGCATGAGTATAAGGCTGTTCTCTATGGTAACAATGCAGCCTGGATTTGTCCCAAGTGCGAGTGCGTGATCATTGCCAGAACTTATATGCACGAGAAGCCGGTGGACTGCTGCAATGATGAAATTGAGTGCCCGGCGAAATTCAGACTGATCTCCGATAAGAATAGGAAAGGCGCGTACCTTTATGGTCCTGCAAAGAAGGTGATATATCTTCTGCCTGATGTTTCCGGTTCCTGAATCATAGTTTGATGTTCCCTTTACGATTTTCTCTCTTCGCCCCCCTTTATGCTCTCTCAGCAGAATGGCTACCAATATAGCCATCTCCTGCTTCAAGAGGCTCGAAGATACCTCCGGAGGCTAAAGAAAGATATCCGGGAGGGAAATCAGATCCTAGCTCTCACTGCCTACCTATTCGTAGTACGTGCTTATGCCGCCGTGGTAGGCTTCCAATACAGAAACTTCTGGAAACCGGCGAATACTTTTCCAATCTCTTCAGGCCGCCCCAGGTCCGCCACTGCATCAGCAATGGAGTCGTTGTACTTCAACCGCAGGAGTGGCGTTAGTTTTTCCTGGTCAAGCTCCTCGACCCCAACAGTGACGTAGTGAGCTAGCACAAAATCGAGAAAAGCCTGCTGCTTGCCACTGAAGTGATCGTTGATAATCACCTTCGCCCGCTCGGCACGCTCTTCCCGTGTGAGTGGAGGGAGAGCGTAGGCCACATGCGCGAGCACGTCGAAGAGATCGCTCTTTTCGGCATCGATGATCTTCTGCATCTCGACCAGTTGGTCCCGGCCGAAGCCCTTTTCCGCGAGACCTTCCATCAATTTCTTCCGCGTATCCGGAGCACCCCATAGTGCGCGTAGTTCGGCTTCATCCTTGAAGAAATCCGGCAGCTTGCCAAAGAGTAACTCCATGAATTGCTGCGCAGACATCGGAGTGCCGTCAGGATGCCAGAAAGTCGTGCACATCATATGCTGAATGTTGCGGGCTTTACCGTCCGCCAGCTTCACTTTTGCCTTCTGCCGACGCGGGCTAGGTTCTGGTTCAGACCCCGGCGGTTCTGGTGGTATTGACGGACCGGGAGCGGGTTGCTTTGGTTCTTTGGGTTCTGGTTCTAAGGGTTCGCCGTCCCATTCTGGATCATTGAAGTGATGATGCGCCTTCACGAAGTCATAGATCGTGAAGTAATCCTTGCCGTCATACAGACGGGTACCGCGACCGATGATCTGCTTGAATTCGATTATCGAGTTGATTGGCCGCATCAGGACGATGTTACGAATGTTCCGGGCATCTACGCCGGTAGAAAGTTTTTGCGACGTCGTCAGGATCGTCGGGATGATCTTTTCGTTGTCCTGGAAATCGCGCAGGTGTTGTTCGCCGAGTTCTCCGTCATTCGCCGTGACCCGTTGGCAATAGTTCGGATCCTTGCTCGTTTTCATCTGGTTGATGAGATCGCGGACGGCTAAAGCATGGTCCTGAGTAGCGCAGAAGACCAGAGTCTTGTCGTTCTGGTTGATCATCTCCATGAAGATCTGGACTCGCTTCCGCTCACGCTCCCGAATCTCAATGATCTTGTTGAAGTCGGTCTCGGTATAAAGCTTCCCAATTTCGATCTCCCCCTCGATGAGTTGGTCGTCAGGTGTGTAGACGTACTCGTCGAGGGTGGTGGCGATCTGTTTCACCCGGAACGGCGTCAGGAAGCCATCGTTGATACCATCCTTGAGGGAATAGATAAACACTGGCTCACCGAAGTAAGCATACGTGTCCACGTTGTCCTTGCGCTTGGGCGTCGCCGTCAAGCCCAGCTGCACGGCGGGGGAGAAGTAGTCCATGATGCCACGCCAGTTGCTCTCGTCATTGGCCCCCCCGCGATGGCACTCGTCGATGACGATGAAATCGAAGAAATCTGGTGGGTACTCACCGAAGTAAGGTGAGGGCTTGCCATCCTTCGGCGGGCCGCTCATGAAGGTTTGGAATATCGTGAAGAATAGGCTTCCGTTCTTAGGCACCTTCCCCTTCTTCCGGATATCCTCCGGAGCGATCCGCACCATGGCATCCTCGGGGAATGAGGAGAACGCGTTGTAGGCCTGATCAGCGAGGATGTTTCGGTCCGCGAGGAACAAGATGCGCGGGCGGCGATCCGGTTCGCGGCTCAGGTTCCAGCGACTATGGAAGAGTTTCCAGGCAATCTGGAAAGCGATAAAGGTCTTGCCCGTGCCGGTGGCTAGCGTCAGCAGGATACGCTGTTTTCCCGCTGCAATGGCTTCCAGAACACGCTCGATGGCGATGTCTTGATAATAGCGGCTCGGGTGAGATCCCCCCTTGTCCTCATACGGGACCGTTGAAAAACGTTCATGCCAGTAGTTCTGCTCGGCAAAGGTCAGGTTCCAGAGATCAACCGGTGTGGGGTAGCAGGCGACCTCGCCTTCCTTGCCGGTCTGCATATCGACGCCGTAGATGCCTTGACCATTTGTGGAATAGGTGAAGCGGATGGCCAGCTTACCGGCGTAGTTTTTAGCTTGTCCCAGACCTTCGGTAAGCTCTTCATCCCATGCTTTGGCTTCAACCACCGCCAACTTGTGATTACGATAAACCAGCACATAATCGGCAATCGACGGCTTGCCACGGCGCCCCAGCCCTTCGATGCGACCAGGGGTGATGTGATACTCACGCAGGATCCGGCTGCCCTCGATCACGCCCCATCCCGCATCTTTCAGTGCGGGATCAATGTGTTCGGCTCTGGTTTCAGCTTCGTTCATGTCATCCCTTCATTAACTTGAAACTGACTTGGTAGCGATAGAAGGAAATGTTGGGCGTCATGCTGAGGGCGCGCCGGATTTTTTGATCGTCCTCGTGAGCGATTATCAACCCCCGCACTGTCTGTCCCTCCTCAGCCAATTCATCTTGGACGAAGCTCATATAGCGGAGAATCTGTCCGACCACCAGATCACTGGCCCGTCCCTTTTTCAACTCCACAACCAACAGATGTTTTTTGTCCTTGCTGATCGCCAGGATGTCCAGCGGTCCTGTGTCGGTCTGGTATTGCCGCGCTTTCTCTCCGTCCTCCTCGTAAATTTCGTAATCCTTGCCGAGTTCGGTGTGAGACCAATTTTTGACGAGAAAATCCTCCAAGTGCTCTTCCAAAGCGAATGAGGAGGCATCCTCGACTGTGGTATCGGTGGAAATTAGTTTCGGAGGTGAAACACCGCCAATGTGCTTTTCTATTTCTTCGCAGTGCCGCGTGATGTCGCTCACCGTACCGATTGAACCGGTGGAGTTGCGCAGCGCCTCACTCATCGCAGTCCGGTCAATCATTACGTTCAGCCAAGTCACAGGTCGTCTATGACACAAGTGCCTACTGGGATCATAAAAGTAATCGCCACTTATTTCACCGACCCGGTATTTGCCCTTGCCGTCAGGACATAAGACTATATCGCCCTTTTGCATCCCTTTGCATACCATCCACAACGCACCACAAGCGAGACCGGCGCCGATTTTTGTTTTCTCCGGGTGAGCAGCAATGAACACGGGAATAAACTGTTCGTTAAAGGTGCGCCATTGATCGGGCAGCTTTCCTTTCAAGTCCTGATCATGGATGAAGCCAGCGGCAATGCAATTGGCTGTAAAACACTCCTCGGCATATTTGCTCTTTTCACCCAACATGACTCGATAGTAGCTTTTCATATCACAGTTCTCCGTTAAATGCTTGATACAACAGCGATTTCTTCAACGCGTCCAGCGCCGCCAGTTTTTGTTCATAGATGGCCTCCAGGCGTCGGGTTTCGGCGGAGAGAGAGTCGAGGCGGGCGGTGATGCGGCGTTGTTCGGCTTCCGCCTTCGGAAAAGCGATAACGAGTGGTGCGATGTCATAATTGTTGATCTGAGGAATCGAAGAACCGGACCCCAACTTTTTCATGTCGACATTCAGAAAGTAGTAATACAGCAACCGGGCGTCGATCTGTGCCGACGGAACCACCGCCATGATATTCAGATCCGCGCAGATGGGCACAGAGGTGATGCGTTTCTTGTTTGTAAGGATTGCACCGCCCCTCTTCGGAAAGATGATTGCGCCTTCTGGAATAATTGCGCTCTTCTTCACATCCACATTGGTCAAAAATCTGCTCGATGTCGTGATTGTGTCTTCGTTGCCGCTAGTAGTCATGTCACCGACTTTCAAATAGGGTATATCTCCAGCCGTTCTTTCAAGAGTCGTCGAGACAGTTGTTCCGCTCTTCAGTGTACATATATCGCCAATCGTTTTCTCCTCCCACCCCTCTCCTCTCTTTTTGAACACATCGTTCAGGTAACTTTCGAAGAGGGCGCGGGCGTTTTGGAGGTTCTTTTCGGCGTTGGCTTGGGCGGTGGCCAGCCCGGCAAACGCCTCGTCGAGGATGCCCACGATCCGCTGCTGCTCCGCCAGCGGGGGAACGGGAAACTCAATGGCGAGAATTTGCTTAGACGACAGGTGTTTAACCGTAGAGTAACCCGTAACGTCTTCGATTGCTTTCAGGTAATCGTTCACGCCGTAGAACAAGAACCTTGGCAGCAACTCGCCTGAGAATCCTTGAAGGCGACAAACTCGCTGATTGAGCAAGGAAGGTTCGCCCTTCCATTCGTAGCATCCGAACTCACCGTCCATTCCGATGAGGAGGTCGCCAGCGTAAATAACATACTTTGCATCGTATTCGCCATCGTAGCGCGTTTCGGTTTCGACCCCTTGTTTCAAACTGCGGATGCGAATAAGTGGCAGCCCTTTTGATGGATTGAAACCTCCGGAGTCAAAGGCGTAACCGTTCTGTACTTCAAGGATGTCGCCTAGTCGCTTCCTTTGCCATCCCTTCTTCATAACAGCCCCTTGATGTGGGTCAGCACTTCGGCGCTTTCGGCATCCAGGGCGGCGATCTCCTCCATGATCTCCTGTGGGCTACGGTGGGTTACGGTCTCGCCGCCGTTGGGGTTCTTCACAGAGAGATCGAAGTTCGCTGGATTAATATCCTTGGCTTCCACGCTCCAGCTCTTGACCGAATCGGTAAAGGTCCTCTGAAACCGCACAAACTCGGCGAGGTCGTCATCGTTGAGCGGGTTGGTCTTGCCGAGATTCCGGCCAAGGTCAAGCTGGTAGTACCACACCTTCCGCGTCTTCGCACCTTTCTCAAAGAAGAGCACAACGGTCTTGACGCCCGCCCCCTGAAATGTACCACCAGGACAGTCGAGCACAGTGTGCAGATTGCAACTTTCCAACAGCAGCTTGCGCAAGGAAACCGAGGCGTTATCAGTGTTGGAGAGGAAGGTATTCTTGATGACTACACCGGCACGGCCGCCAGCCTTGAGCATCTTGATAAAGTGCTGGAGGAAGAGGAACGCCGTCTCACCGGTGCGAATGGGGAAGTTCTGCTGCACTTCCCTCCGCTCCTTGCCACCGAAGGGCGGATTGGCGAGGACCACGTCCACACGATCCTTCTCCTGGATGTCGGAGAGATTCTCGGAGAGCGTGTTAGTGTGAAGGATATTTGGCGCTTCAATGCCGTGCAGGATCATGTTCATGATTGCAATCACATAGGCGAGCGACTTCTTCTCCTTGCCATAGAAGGTGCGGGTTTGAAGCACTTCAAGGTCATTGGTGGTGAGATTACCTTTGGACTTCATGAACTCGAATGACTCGCACAAGAAGCCTGCCGAGCCGCAAGCTCCGTCATAGATCCGCTCGCCGATCTTGGGCTGCACCACCTGCACGATCGCGCGGATCAGCGGACGCGGGGTGTAATACTCACCACCATTCCTGCCCGCATTACCCATTCGCTGAATTTTGGCCTCATAGAGATGCGAGAGTTCGTACTTCTCGGCCTGCGAGCGGAAGCGCAATTCGTCGATGTGGTCTATGATCTCACGTAAATTGTAGCCGCTCTGGATCTTATTCTTGATCTCACCAAAGATCTCACCAATCTTGTATTCAATCGTGTTTGGTCCGCTAGCCTTCTGCTTGAAACCGTGAAGATAAGGGAAGAGTTTCTGATTGACGAAATCGCGGAGGTCGTCACCGGTCTTAGCCTTGTTGTGGTCAATCTGTCCGTCCTTGTCCTTTGGTGCTGCCCACATATCCCAACGATAAGGCGTTTCGAGAATGAACGAGTAGGGCTTGCCCCCCAACGCCGCCTCAGTCGCCTTGTCCTGCTCCAGATCGTCAAGGTACTTCAGGAACAGCAGCCAGGATGTCTGCTCGGTGTAGTCCAGTTCCGTAGTGCATCCGGCTTCCTTCCAGAGGATGTCGTCAATGTTTTTAAAGGTTTGTTCAAACATTCAAAGTCCTTGTCTACGAAAGTCTTAACAGGATTGGAATTTCATTCTTCCACATGACAGGAGATGCACGACAATCCAAGATCGCAAACATTGTATCATTGAGGCAAGCGTCAAGTCCCAGCAATGCAGATGTGTTTGTCTCCCGGTATTGTGAACTCGCACAGTCCTCGGACCCTTGGAATCTAAGGTGTTCAGGCAAACGGTCAGCAGGTCTTGTTCCATGTGTTTATCGAGCAGAATTCATAAGACACTTGGTTCCGATCTATCTTAGTTTTTTGTCTCAATTAATTTGCCACCATATTCCGCTATAAGCTCCTCCGCTGTTATCTTCCTACCCCCACCAGGACCGACCGGACTTGTGGCCTGTGGTTCTATTTTGGTGTTAGTTATCTCCACCAGATCATCGAGTCCAAATTCATTGTTCGGGACGGGAGTCAATTTCGATTCGAATGGCTGAGAAGTTTTCTCTTCCAAAGCACTGACCGTTGTCTCCCCCTTCGTCGACATAGTCAAGACGATTACTCTCTTCTTTCCATGGCTGGTCCGGAAAATGACATCGATCCCCATCGATCTGAAGCTCGGGGCTGCGAGTTTCATTTTGTGAGATACGTTCTGAGGGTTTTTTGGCCAAGCCCTTGATTGCTTGATATAGTCATCTATTGTTACATCGGCGTCGATAGCTTTTTTCAACTCCCGAGCCGTACCTTTCCATTCTTTCCTATCAGCAATGAGCCGTCGAACAGCTGACGTAAAGTCATCACTCTCTATTAGGCAAACGGCCGCCTCATCCTTGTTTTCAGCATAAACACGAAGAAATTCTCCTGGCTGCCACGGAAGCGCCGGTTCACAAGCCACGATCCATTTGGCAAAATCGGCCATTCGGGGTAGTACCTTCAAACTCACACTGTTCAAGTGTTTCAAACCAATTGCGACCGCATCATACAGAGCACCCAGGATGGAAGGAATATCTTGTTCAAATTCTTCCCAGAGTATCTTCTCCTCCTTTCGTTTGTCTGTTGGAATTGGAGAAAGGTCGATAATGAGCGCCCGATCCATCAAGTCCCCTCGGTTGATGACATCATCAATTCCATTTAGTATCACCGGCCGTGCCAGGGAGAACAGTTGTTCCTCACTGTCGGTATACAGTTTTCGTGTTCCAAATCCCCCTCCTGTGCTCAGTCGACACAGAGCATCAGACAACCAAGAATGTAGATATGAAATGTTGTCGTAGGAAAGCAAATATCCACCTTCGGCCGCGATCATCAGATCCCGGATGTCTTTGGGTTCAGCTCTGATATCAATTTTTGAGGGATCGAGCAGTTTTTGGATTAGCCTGGCGGTGGTGCTCTTGGCTGTGCCCTGTTCACCTCTCAGTTCCAGAATCGGAAATGGTCGCAGCCCATTGATTGTCCCCATTAGGAATGAACTCAACAGAACAAATCCTTCCTCGCTCGTGTTGAGATATTTCCGGAGCAAGGTCAAATCCTTACGTTGAGATGGTCGTGGGAGGGTGCTGGAATGGCTTGGCCGATAAAAGTTGACAGTTGGATTCGTAATGATCTGCCATCCGTCCGGTGTAATCTCCACCACTTCTCCACAGTCATTATTCAGATCGACCAGAACACGTGCAACTTCCCTCGCCACACGCAAATATATGTTTTCGGTGCTGCCCTGAAGCGCTGCCAGACCCGCAACAGTCGTGATTGCTTGCTCTAATGAAAATTTGGACGGTGGCTTGCCAGTTTCTTCGAAGTAGACGACGTTAAGCCACTCCTTGAACATCGTTCCCCTGATCGGGAGAATTTCTCTTCTGCCTGATATTTCCAGGCTCGCGTAAGGAGTTTTCATTTCATTGCGGAGTAGTCTTGCGCGTTTCTTCACAAACTGGACCATCATCTGCGCTGGAGTGGGACGCCCCCTCTTCAGCCCCCCAGACTTCTGTTTTGGCGGTTCCTTTTCCAAGTAATTGTTTAGCGGTAGCGCTGTTTTGACCAATTCTCCAAATGCCGCCAGAAAATCTTCGCCACACGCTTGGTACAGTTCATTGGGATCTTTGTACATGCTACTTTCTCCACGAGGCATTACGCATATCGATCACGAAGGCAGAGCCTTCCCAGTGGATTTCCTGGAGTCGCTTGTGGATCCCCAGGACGAATTGCCCCCCTGCTTCATCCGCTTCTCGAACGATGTAGAGTTCATCTACCCCGTCCAGATGTTCTGATCGGAGAACACCCGCGCAGGTAGCGCCAGGAATCCCTAGTGCTTGCAATTGGTGATACCAGAGAGTCCAGCAATCCGATTCACCTTCTACCAGGAATAGGGTCGAGTGCGTTTTGTTGCGCCGGTTCAGACCATATGGAAGCATCTCATCAGATTCCAATGACCAGTAGCTGCCCTCCTTGGCACGAAGGGCTGTCCGAATCCTCTTTCTCTCCACCGTACCCTCTGCTCGATAGTAAGGAATGATGACCCCATAATGTGGAATTTCATAAACGCCAAATCGTTTCAGTGCATCCACAGGCAGCCTCTTGTGTTTAGCCAATTGTTCTAGTGTGACCGGATTCTCCTCAATCAAGTCCGGTTCGATTGGGATTCGGTTCAGGAACAAATCGCTCATCTTCAGGCCCAATTTGGCGACAATGTCCTCCGTCTGACATCCGGCAAAACAGTGGATCAGGATCTTATCCTTCTCCTCAGCCAGGGCGATGCTCAGGCTGGGAGTATGCTGTTCACCATCTAACTCATGGCAAGGGCAGAACGCCGTAAATCTGTCTTCTCCTGTCTCCTGAACCCTTGCTCCGATTTCCTCCAACCGTTCCAACAAGTCGTGTAGTTTGGTCATGACTCTCTTTCCTTTCCCTTGATATCGTTCGAACCAGACCATGGCTCTTCTTTCGGTCAATTTCGACAGGGGCAGTCGATCTGAATGGGGGATGTAAAGTCGTCCCTCAATTAACCATTTCCGATGGTTACTCATCGTAGTCCCCCACACGATGCTGTTTCAGCCACTCCTCTAACCGGTCTAGATCCAGAAGCACCTTCCGCCCAAGATGGATGATGACTCGATCAAATCCATTTTGCTTGCTGTGGAAGATCGTCTTTCTCAGCCAGCCGAGAGAGAACTGCGGATTGTGTTCAATGAAGGCACTTACCGTGGTGAGTCTTAACCCGAGTTTGGCATCATTCGGACTTTCGTCGTGGGTGCTCATTTTTCATCTCCTACCTTGGATTTAGAGAGCGCGATTGATGAACCGACCTGTCTACCGTCAACCCGCTCTCGCATCCTGGCAGTAATGCACAGACCCATCCTCATGAACTCTATCGTGCTATTACCTTTAATTACAGATAATTACAAATTGTTCCGTCTTCGTAAGTGAAGATTTTGGGTGATTATTTACATTTATGGTTTATTACAATAATGCACATATATATATTTTTTACTACTGTTTTCAATCAGATGGATGAATAGCGACAATTCTTATCGCAATTGCTCCATCAGGGTCAATTCATCATCATTATTCAATTGACTCCACCTGTTCCTTGCAATAGTGTATTGGCATGGAAAGGTATCCGCACACTGCTTGGCAGTTCGAGAAGCAGTTTGCCACGGAGGCAGCTTGTTGGGACTACCTGGTGCAGCTTCGCTGGCCTGAGGGATATGATTGCCCTTGGTGTGGGAAGAGCGAAGTTTGGAGCGCCAGCCGTGGAAGATTGATCTGCCGACGGTGCCGGGACCAGTCATCGGTGACGGTTGGGACGATCTTTCAAGATACCCACAAACCTCTGCGGATGTGGTTTCGCGCCGTTTGGCAGATTACCAGTCGAAGGCACGGCGTCAATGCGGTCAACCTGCAGCAGGTGCTTGGACTAGGCAGCTACGTTACAGCCTGGACGTGGTTACACAAGCTACGCCGTGCCATGGTGCGTCCGGACCAGGATCGCCTAAATGGCGTAGTGGAAGTTGGCAAGATTGATTGG
>AMWB02005763.1_pt1 | contig 16260 bp, 17 predicted proteins | sample 200311 | NCBI WGS metagenome assembly AMWB02 (sample SAMN02737377, study PRJNA173069) | bioreactor metagenome | biome: anode biofilm in microbial fuel cells | place: USA: California | collected 2010-12-16 | reverse complement strand
TCCTGTTTTCCCTAACGCCAAACCGCCGATATATTTTTTATTTAAGATATAAAATTCTGTTTTTGTGCCATCATTTGATTTTCTATAAATGATAATATTTCGCCATATGTGGGTATATAGCTACCTAATTCCAGCCGGGTTTTATATCCGCTCTCGTCTATTTCATGCGTCACCCTATACACATATAAGTTTGCTCCAAACGTATTACCATTGATAACCATCGACGGCACCTTACAATAAACCAAATCCCCGGCTTCGGCTTGCGTTGTCATTTCTAACGTGCATACCCCGGATACTAAAGGCAATTGGTGTATATCGAATATAGAAGATGCAAGCCGGGCGCATAGTTCATTTGTTTCTATACTCCGGTCAATATCTAAAATGTCTTTGTCTCCTATGCCCCCCGTAACCCTTGCGTATTTTTGTACGGTTTCGTCATTACCGTATACGGTTACGGACCGGGCCATTTCTGTTACATCTACAATAAATTCAGAATCAACGTAGTTACGGGCACCCTCAACCACTTTATATTTATCGGTTGGGGTGGTCGGTAATGGTTGCCAGCTTGCGACGCAATCAACTAAATTGTTATCAGCGTCATAAATAGGAATTGTTTTAAATGAGTATGTTAGAAGTTCCGCCTTTTCTAAAAACTTGATAACATCTTTAACATATTTAGTGTCTGCTTCAATGTTATAACTATCTAAAACTGTGCCGTTAGTGTCTATTAATGATGGATATTGCTCATGTATTCTATATAGTTCCGGCAGGATGGTTTTTAGAATTAGCCCGGTGCTGGCATCGGCAAACGAATAAGAATTTTTAATAAGTCTGTTGACCAATTCTACCCCGTGCCCGTGTGCCGTAATTGTTATCTGGTTGTCTGTTGCCTCGGATTTAGCACGCATTACTTTTATAATGCCGCTAAATATTTCACGCCATCTGTAAAGCCGGTTACGTGAATCTTCGTTTGCCTGAACCCGGATAATATCGCCGGTCCTCATGCCACTTATAAAACTTTTCCCATCTATCCGGGCCCCGATTGTTAATGTTACTTCGGCGGTGTCTGCTTGCCACGGGAAAGTTTTTGTAATAGTTGCCCGGGATAACTTCGGGTAATATTTTTCATATGGGTAAACAGTATGCTGTGTTATTATTCTAAATTCCATAACGTCACCCGAGTTTCCTTTCTCTGAATATCAACGACAGTGAAGCATCCGTATAAGTACCGCCGCTCTGTTCAAATGTCAAGGTATTAACACCATTGTTTAATTCCAACAGTTGAGCGCTTGATGTATCAAGTTCTATATTAAGAATCAAATCGTTTAATGCAGCACTTGAAACAATATCAGCGCTTATTTTTAACCATATCACGGTTTCGCCGTCATATGTTACGCCATGCACGATAGATTCTAAGCTATAAGTATTTTCACCTGTTAATACTTCGTCGTCTATATCATACCACGCCGCCGGTTCCTGTAAATTCCCGGGGTCCATTGCTACCATTATCCGCGGGGTACCCTCGTATATGTCCATATCTAAAGTTAGCTGTGGGGTACCTATAACCGGGTAATAAGTCGGCACTTTGTAAATAATATATCCGTCGCTATCCAGTGTTAAACTTCCCGGTGAAACGGTATCAAGTGACACGTTATCAAATTCGTAAGCGTCGGCCCGCATCTTCCGGCTGGTGTATGGGTCCCGGTAATAATATGCTCCGGTACCATCGGCGTTTATTTCGACCTCCCCACCGACCAACATACATGAAACTAAATTTTCTTCAATTGTTGGTCTGTCATCGTTGATAATTGCCGCCCCGGAAACGTGTCCAAACCCTGTAAATTTTATGTATGGGTCTATCATAGGCACTTCATAATATACACTTCTTACGTGGTGGCTTGCTCCCTCTTCCCCGGTACACATTGAAAACTGAACGTCGCCGGTTGATGAAATTAAAGTCATTTCCATATAATAGTTTACTCCCGGGGCGAGTGGAATGCCCCGCACCCCGTCAAGCTGGCTATACATGTTTATACTGACTTCACCCACAACGTTTATATATATTGTTCCGTAGCCAATTATATTTTCGCGGTCTATGCTATCGAATATATAAATTCTATAGCTGCCGGGCAATGTCACCGACCGGACATATAAGCTGATAGTTTCGACGGAAACGGCTAACGGGTTATTAATGTTAAAAATGTATCCAAACGCTATGCTGTTTGTACAATTTCCTAGCTGCGTTTCTGCAATTCCGCCACTTTGTAAAGTTCCCTCGCCGTTCTTGGTGTTAAGTGTACCCCCACCCGTGCGCGGGTTATATGTGCATAGCTTAATACGTCCTGCACCACCGGCCCCGCCGTAGTAAGTAGACCCACCATAAGAATAAGCATAGCCTGACCCACCGTTTGCAGTAATACCGGCCGGGGCAACAATGCTAATATCCTTTGCTGTTATTAGTATACCACCGCCGGACCCACTGCCTCCGCGATAACTACCGTATACGCTCCCGGTATCCCCATCTGCTTTTATACTGCCGGTGTTTGTAACTTCTATGGTTTCGGCTCTTAAGATAATGCACCCACCACCGCGCCCACCTATGCCGCAAGTACTCTCTAAGTCAGTGTCCCCGGTAGCGCCGCCGCCGGACCCATGATAAATACCCGGTGAACCTGCCGGGGTGTCGTAAGTAGTACCGGCACTTGATGCATATAATATATGCCCGGGGTTTCCTACCCCACCATATCCACCGCCGCCGCCGCTATAACTTTCTAAACCTTTGCCTCCGCCCGGTCCGTCGGCGTTGGGATGGCTGACCCTGCCGCCCCAATACCCGGACCCATACGCGCCCAAAGTACCGGCAATTTTAATATGCTGCGCTCTGATTTCGAGCGTGGTTAATTCTCCCATATATGATTCTAAGTCACCGGCTCCATACTGTAACATTGTTACACCGGCGGGGACAATAAAGTTTCTAATGTTATAATGTAATCCGTTGGCATACATCCCGGCCGTGGCTACCCAATCTTGCCCGCCGTGGTCCCCGCCGCTTTCATTGGTCCATGCTACCCCGGATGTGTAGATAATTGAACCCGAACCGGTTTTTGGATAATATGAAAAAACTTTGACACGGCCCATAGCACCCTTGCCGCCTTCATAAGTCACGCCGTTATAAGTGTAATTAACACCCGCGCCGCCGTCGGCTCTTATTATGCCCCCCTCATCTACATTAATATATGAGCATATTATAAGCACACCGCCGCCACTGCCAGCGCCGCCCTTATTGGTAGATGTTACCCCCCCATAAACCCACGTAAAGCCCGGCTCTCCATCGGCTGCTATTGCTCCGGTGCTCGAAACGTCAACACTTGTTGCTCTAATAATAATACATCCACCGCCCCGGCCACCTCTTCCGGTTGCTTCCTCTGTACTGGCTGGCCCGGTAGCACCTCCACCACTTCCGAAATTAATATCCGTTCCGGCAAATGTGCCGTAGGGTTGGCCAGCTAGTCCGGGGTATGAAACATAACCCGGCGTTCCTGTATATCCATAACCTCCGCCCGCACCGCTGTATGTAACCGCCAAACCATGAGCCCCGCCCGGACCATCTGCGTTAAGGTGTCCATATCGGCCGCCGTGATATCCCGACCCATACGCAGCAAGCCAACCCCGGATTATAACAGTTTCCGCCCGTATTTCTAACTTCGTGCCCCCGCCCGCCAATGATGCACTGTCACTCATTCCACTTTGATAAACGGCGCGGTTGGTGTCCACGCAAAACGTGCCAATATTATAATGCAGCCCGTTAATATATTCATTATTTGCCGGATACCAATCATCTCCGCCGTGGTCCCCGCCGCCTTCGTTTGTCCATGTCATATTAAACCCACCTATCGACACGCTTATATATTATAGCGCTGCTTTCGCTCGATGTTAGCAATATATCAACTAATGCCCCCGACTCGCTGGCTGTTATTATGCTTCGTCCGTCCTCATCTTCGGATATACTCATCGGGTTATCATCGATATAAATATCATACTGTGATTCATTAATCGAATATCTAAAGGGTGTTTCAGATACTAGTCGAACGGTCCACGGGAAAGATGTTAAAAAGCCTATATCCTCTTCCGGTGTGATTTCTTCCAATTTGACTTTATATATCCACCCTTCATGGAATACAAAATCATTAACCTGTTCCCGGGCAAATTCATTTAATACGGCTTGCCTCTGTGCTTCCGTGCGCTCTACCCCGGAAACGTGTAAGGTCATTACATCCCAACCCATCGGTCTAATAACATTAAAATTGCTTCCCGGGGTTTTTGTTTTCGACTGCACATAACTTAATACAGTTCCAAAATTCGTTACATTACATTCAATGCCGTTTATTGTTGCTTTCGGTGGGACTGTATATTGACCCTGTAAATTAATTACAAGTGCTGATTGTGGTGTAAATCCCCGGGTAGCAATAAGCATATCCAAAATATCGGTGTCGGTTTGAATCCCGCCCCCCGCTATAGCCATGTAGTTAATCATTGTCTAACACTTCCCGAACTTTTAGCACCAACCGCCGTAATAACTGACTTGCTAAAATCATAACTAATGCGCTTAACGTCGCCGGAATTGTTTATACTGCCAACGTTTACCGTCTGATTAACCTCAACCTTTCGGGCATCGGATGAATGTTTCGCGGCAGCACTTGCGTATATTGTGCCTGTATAGCTTGGATTGTATGACCCGGACCGGATTAAATCGCTCTCTAGTTTCATTTCGTCAATTGTCTGCTTCCGGGCCGTACTGTTTGCAGCTATAGCGGAAGTATTAGAATTGACCGATTCGGTTAACGCGCTGTTAATATCCGCAAGTAAGTTTGTAGCGTTGGCTTGCCCGGTTGCGTAGCTGGCCCAATTTGCAAGCGACCCGGTGGCACTTTCTGCTAATGATGCTGTTTGTTCTGCTGTCCTCGGTGTTGTTAGATAACTAAAGAAGCTTGCCGCTTGCTGTCTCGCTTTCGTGAAATCGGCATTAAGTGTTAATGTGGGTATATTTATACCGAATAGAGCGCCCAAACTGCTTACCGCTTTTGAAATGCTATCAACCGTATTTAAAACCGTTGATACTATACCAAAGAACCACTTTGTAACGTTTGTATATACCCATTTGGCAACTTCTACAATTTCGTCTAATTGACGCCATGCTACTATAGCGGCCCCAATAGGTCCAATAAGCAATAAAGTAGTGTCGGATAAACTGTTTATCCAACCCATTAAACTATTAATAGCATCCGGTACTTTGACCTTTAACCAATCGTATAAATTGCCTAGTATCATAGTTAAATAGCTGACGGTTTCCGAAACTACCCCGTACCGTTTTTCTAATGCATATAGTACTAATATGACTGCCGCAATTGCACCCACTATTAAAAGATATGGAGCCAATGCAGCCCACGACGTCCTGGCCCAAATAAGCTGTAACCCGGACAGCGCTTTTATACCGGTTGCTATCGGGCCTATCATCATTAAGATAGGTCCTATAGCAGCGCCAACGGCCAATAGCGCAACAACTCCTATCTGTATCGGTGCGGGCAAGTCTGCGAAAGCCTGACCAATTGCAATAATAGCCGGGGCAATCTGTTCTTTAAATATTGGCAGAAGGGTGTCTCTAAGCAACGGGACAACAATGTCTTTAAGCATAGGAAGAAAAGCATTTCCTATCTCTGTCGTGACGGCTGCGAAACTCGTTTTCATTTCATTAAGGCTTTGCTTTGCCGTTGCTCCCATTCTTTCGTAAGCTTGAGCGGCCGCGCCCTCTGCGTTGTTCATATCTTCAATAGCTTTTGCAGTTGTGGCCGAATTTTTACCCATTAATTCTGTAACAGCTGCCGCGGCTTCTGAACTGCTGAAATATGCATTTAAAGACTGTCCGGTTTTTTTGGAATCATCTTCTATAAGTTTCAATGCCTGTTGAAGTGTTCCCCCGCTTGCTATGAAATTTTTAAATGTTGTGCCTGAAAGTTCTTCGAATTTTTTCCCGGCTTGCTGTGTGGTATCGCCCAACTCTATAAACATTCTTTCTAGTTGTGTAGCGGCTACGGTTGTCGGGATACCTTGCATAGTTATTGCCGCAAGTGACCCGGCGACGTCTTCAAACCTTACACCCAACGCGGCGGCAACCGGGTTAACTTTATAAAGGCTTTGTGACATCTCTTCGAATGTTGTAGCACCAAATGCCGCGGCTTTGAACATGACGTCGCTTGCTCTCTGCACGGTTATAACATCTTTACCGTATGCGTTGACCACTTGGGATAAACCTTTTACAACTGTATTTAAGTCAACGACTCCGCCTATAGATGCTTGGCTCGCGGTTTCCATAAAAGTAAATACATTGTCCTGACTAATTCCCGCGCTTAATGCGTCGTATAATGCCGGTGCTATCTCATCTGTAAAAATTCCATATTTGGCAGACAATGCGAGCACATCATCCGACATGTCTTTCATGGCCGTGTCTGAAATGCCGGGCAACATCGTAAAAACCCGGCTCATATTATCTTCAAAAGTCACGGCCTGATTTGTCATAAGTCCGAGGGCACCCGCCGCGGCAGTAATTGGCACGGTTAAACCCATCGTTAACCCGGTGCCTATGGTGGACGCCTTAGATGAAAAGTTGTCTATTGCTCTCCACTCTTTATCTATATCGTCGGATAATGTCGATTTCAAACCGAACATTACAAAAATTTCGCCTAATATTTCCGCGGCTCCCATTTTTTAACTCCCCGTGCTTAACCCGTGCTTCGGTTTCTTTGCTTCCTCTATGATTTTTTGTTCACGTTCGGCCCGTTCATTGTATGCTGCTAAACAAAAAATCCGGTCCGGTTCCGACATTGCCCGGTATTGTTCCGGGGTAATTCCCATCTTGCACAACAGGTCAAAGAAATTTTGACCTCTATTACTCTTTGCGAAATTCGGCAGCCTCGTTAGTTTGGGCGGCTCTCTGCTTCGTAACCTCCATAATTATTTTTAACATGTCCTCAAGGGCAAAATATCCGCTTTTAAAGAACTCATAGTTTAGCGATTCGTCTATACATAAATCAGCTAGTATGTTATACAGTTCATCGGCTGCGGTTTCTGCTTCCCGGACGTCGTTTGTGGTGCGGGTTTTCTTCATGGAGATTTGCGCAATTTTCATCTGTAATTCTTGCATATACATAACTTCGGCGGCAAGCGGTACCCGGATAATTACCTTAATATCTTCCCCCAATATTTCAGATTTGAAAGATATTGTTGCCCGCTGTTCCCATCCCCGAATCATAAGCTTTTCGGCAATGGTCATTTCCCGAGCATCTTTTTGTCTTAACTGCTCTGCTCTTTCCTTAACCTGCGCGGTTATTTTTTTATTCTCAATTTTGGCTTTGTCGCTCATTGGTTAACCCTCACAAAAAAATAAAGTTCACAAAAAAATTACGTGAACTTGGTTAATATAACCTCATCAACTGCAAATTCTAATGACTGTGTATAGAAGTCATCGACTGGCATATTAAGAGTAATGTTACTTGCAGTTATACCGTAAGCAAACCATTTCCTCTTAAGTGTTCCGCTGCTATCGATTTCTTCCCCAATCAATACGCCAATGTCATTAAATGCATGGAAAGCATTTGTCCATTTGACAATACTTGCTGCATCCGTTCCGGTGTCACCGCAAGCCTGACCGATTAAGGTAAGGTCATACTGCACGGCTTCAAGTGTCATAGTTGTTTTAATCGCACCGACCTTTTGAAGCTGTGTACTTTGGCCCTGCACACTTACGCCTTTTGTATCGGCGCTCATGGGTATGCTGACATCTTTACACGTTGCAATATGTGTAAGGGCGGGTGTGCCGGTTTCGACGTCTATATAATGTATTACAAGCACGTCATTTTCGGCCAATGCTGCAAATGCAATCTTTACGGTATCGGTTGCATTTGTTGCCGGTGTGGTTCCGTCGCTCTGCATTTCCTGAACACTATAATAAACGCCGTTCTTTGTTAGTACTACACTGCCGTATTCTGCATGTTTTGCTAACTCGTATAGTTTGGCGCTGGCCTCTCCACTTGTTGCGGTGTGGGTTTCGGAATATTTCACGCCGCCCGCATACCATTTTACGTCTGCGGAGTATGGGGCGCCGCTTCCTGTTGCTGTGCTGCTTGATTTCGTAGACATTCGGTTTATCCCCCTTTTCTCAATATATTTATACTACAACTATTTATGCTTTTTTACGCATGTTTAAATATCCTTCGTTACGTAGAAGTTAATCACAAATAACGGCCTCTCTGCTTCATCATATCCCATGTTAGCCACGGACCCCGCCGCTTCTATTATTTTATACTTTGTTGAACTCACGGAAAAACTCCTTTTATTATTTAAGGTTGTAAATACTAGCTGTGCCTTTGTTTCGGCTGCATAATATCCACCCTTTGCCCCGCGGATTATTACCTGTACACCGGGGCGTTCAACATACGGAATACGCAACGGTGGCTTTCCAGCATATGCAAACAATGCTACACATGCATCTGGCAGTGGTGGCATAATACCATAAAATAAATCGGTTCCGCTTGTACCAACCCCGGCGGTTTGTAATACATTTCCAATTTGTGCAAGCATACCCATTTTAACCAACCCTCTCAACAATATTTTTAATAAGTACTTCACGCTTCCTATTAACCGGGTCCTCTAAGAATTTAGATTTACCCGTCGGGTGGTGGAGTTCGGTTCTTTCGTGTACCCAAAACGCATAATTAGCACCATAGCCTAACCGGGCCTTTATTGTTCCGGGCCTTTCATCAACGTCTAAACTTCGACTGTCCCTTAAGGTTCCGGTTAGAACCGGGCATTCTTCCGCGCTTTCGCCTAATGTGTCTTCCATTTCCAGAATGAAAGCGTCTTTTACATCATCGAAACGGTCATCCATCATTCGCTTAAGTTTCTGCTTAAGTCCCGGCTCGGTGACTATTTTAAACGTGGTTTTAACAACGGGTGCCGACATTAGAAATACACCACCGTATACAGCACATTAGCATATCTATCATACATCTTTGCAAAGTCTTTTATATACACGGTGTTGCTTCCGGGCAAAAGTATTTTATCCCGGTCATCTAAATTCGAAACATCGCCCGATATGTATAACCGCCCATTTGATACAATGACCTGACCCGTCGGGGTTTTGATATATGTTTTTTTGTTGCTTAATCTCGCAAAATAACTAACCCCCGTACCCCATGTAACCGTTCCGTCCGTGCCGGTTGTTGAATATGGGTAAATGGTAACGGGTGACTTTGTTAAATGCGAAATTTGTGTCATGGTTTATACTTCCTTACATTTTACTGTATAATAAAAGTGCTGTGGTTATAATCCATCCGAGTATAACATACAGCAATTTATCATATTTTGCATCTACTTTTCTAAGAACTTCTTTTTGACCGTTTATCATAGCGGTTTGCAATTCTTTTATATCGGCTTTGATTTCACATGCAAATTTATTTATCATGTCCTGTACTCTGCGCTCGTTTTCTAATTCTCCCTGTGCCCGTAATTTGTCGCAGCGGTCAACGGTCACTGCATCGCCATTCATTCAAATCATCCCCGGGGTGGTGTTTCTATCGAGTGGGAAACTACCCGCGGCGTCTGTTCTCTCTACTCCTTCGCTTGCGGCATCGTCGCCCATTGCTTGCGTCAGCATCTTTTCAAATTTCATTCTGTAACTTGATATACCCGGGGTTGCCCGCGTATAAGCATAGTCGCCTATTTGTTCGTGTGACATTTCCATGTTCCCGCGGCTAAATTCGAAAAGTTCCAAAATTAAAAACGCTTGCATCATGTCCCTAACACTTGTTGACACTGTGGACGGCACCCTTTCCATTTCGTCATTAGTTAAAGAAATGTATGATGTTAACGCTGTGCTAGTTATATCGGCGGTGTCTCCCACGGTGTATGGGGATAATAGCGCTATTAAGGTACCGTCCACGGTCATTTTTATTCACTCCTTTATTAATCCGGCTTCCTTTGCTTTTCTCATCACTTCGGCCATATTGTCCGGTGTTTCCGTGGCTGTCACCGGGTCCGGGGTTACAGCATCCCCCACAACTTCGGCAAGCTGTGTTAATCCTTCTATTTGTTTCTTAGACCCGTTAGCAATGTTAATAAAGCTTACAAGCTTTGAAAATCCAGCGTTTCCAGCTAATCCCATTGCAAAGGCTCCCATTATATCATAGGTTCCTGCGGTGGTTACGGGTATTTCTAAATAATACATTCCCGCTGCCAGCATTACAAAAGCCGTTAGTACTGCATAACCGACCATAAATTCGGTAGTTTCACATTTCTGTTTATCTTTTGCTCTTTGGGTAACGTATCCCATCGCCATAAAGAAAACAGAGCCAATCATTGCCGCAATGGCAAGCATTAAATTTGGTTCCATGTTTACCGTCTCCGCGTGTTGTTTCTATATATTATATATGAAGCGACAATATAAGAAACTACAAAACTGCCGACAACATAACTATCTTTTATATGTGTACCGCCAACGTCTGCAATCCATGTTTGACTATCTGCTGAAATTAAGGCAGGTATATTATAATCTGTGCCGCCCGTGTTGTTAAATGTATACGTTGCGGCTGTCACACTTGTATTTGTCTGTACTGTGCTGCCGTTGAGTTTCCATGTTACGTTCTCGGCACCATCTAAATTAACAGTGAATGTCTGTGCTGTATTAGGTTTTATATACGGTGTGGTATCCACCGGCAAATATGAAATAATCTGATTCGGTGAAACTGTTATTATCCATGTCTGACTATCCCCAAATACTGGGGCAGTTATATTATATTCTCCGGCTGCTGTAGCTGGAAAAGTATAATGTCCTTCTGTGCTTCCGCTATCTGTTTCCGCTAAACTGCTGTCTACATACCAACTTATATCATCGGCTTGGTCTATGGTAACGTTAAATGTTATGGCGTTATCTTCGGCCACGGCTGGCGTTGTATCAATTGGTGTAAAATCTGTTATAGCGGTATAATTGTATTCCAAAGCAACATCATAATATTTTGAAGTTCCGGTTGTTAAGTCGCCTATATCTATTACGATATTGTCACCGCTGCGTTCCATGGTTGCGCCCGTCTGGTTTGATACCATCGACGGGTCGAAAAGCCTATCAGTGACGGCAAGCGGATATGTTAAGGTTGCTGCCGCCAGGTCATGCGTTGGTGTAAACACGAGATTTACTAAATGATGTGTGCTGTTATCGGTTTCCTGAACCTTTGTATAATTTGTTACAAAGTAAAGCAATAAAGAAACATCGTGCGACTGCGTGGAGTTACTAACAAATTTAACATTCTGTAAATTCTTTGGAACGGCTACGCTCTGGTTTGTGCTCGTTAAAGGTGTTTCGGTTCCAGTAGAATTTATTTGAAACTTTGTGCCCGCATATCCTAAAGTAAATTCTCTTATAATGCTTTGGGGCAATACGGTATTATACAATATTGTGTAATCTATGGTACTGTTCCAAAACCCGGCTGAACCTGTAGAACCTATATTAAGGTTTGCGGTGGTACCTGTTACAGATGTATAAGACGTTGAACTATTAGCGCTTAGTTCTCCATTCTTATAAAATAGTCCCCTGTCTGTGGTGGGTGAAATTGAAACCGCGTAATGTGTCCAATTATACATAGCCGTTTTTGATTCGTTAACGGCTCCATAAGCGTATTTTGTACCGCCTGAATATACATAACCGGCATGTCTTAATGTTGCTGCACCATCGTATTTTATACCGTATTGGTTAGCCTTATAAATAAGACGTGTCCCGTCTGCTTCGGGGTATCTGTATATTCCTGCAAGCATTGTTATTTCGTCGGTAATATTTAATGACGCCGTTGACGTACGGTTTAATTGGTCATTACCATCAAAACGTAAAGCGCTGTTTGCATTACCGAAACGGTCATTTACTGGCGTTGCTGTAGTGGCACCGAGATTATTAGCGTTTGTGCTTATATCGTTATTATTTCCCTCAAACGGCCATGCGGCAACAACATTTGACTGTCTAGGATATGTTGAGATGTTGGACTCGTCCCAAACTTGATATGTCTGTACATTCGGAAAAATTATATACATGGCTGTTGCATTTGGCACCCCGACGGTTATAGTCATATCGGCAACGTTTCCGTTAACCGTTTTATATAGATAACCAACGGCTCCGCCTATAACAACTTCAGAAAAATTTGAAACTATTTCTATATCGCCGTTTTTATCCATAACGTCGGCCGTATTATAAATAAGTGCGGTGTCTACAACGCCTTCGTTATTTATATGCACATAGCTAAATTGTTTGCCGTTGTAGTCCTTAAGTTTCTTAAGTGTGTTCTCGTTAAATTTCAACTTTGCTTTTTTGTCGGATTTTTCTTTATCTGAAATTAATAGCTTTCCGTCTATATCTGAAACTTTATAATTATTAGCGTTACTATTTTTAGTAGTTATTTGAATTTCCCCTGAAAATTTAGCGGGGCAATCTATCACTGTTTTATAACTGCCGCCGGTTTGGTCATCAGATGTTTTTTTATCATCGCCCGCGGCTACGGCTGACGCTGCACAACTTACTAAGAAAATACATGCAATAAATAATATTCCCAATTGTTTTATTTTGGGAATTAAGCTTGTAAACATCTTCATTTAACCAACCCTCTTTTATGCCTCTTTCAATACTTGCATGTAAACCGTACATGCTTTATCTGTTATAACAGCAATACCCATAGGCATATGTGCAAACGGTAGATTAAACGGCCCTAAATACGTCCAATCGCTACTTTTTCCGGCTGATATGTTAAGATTAACATCATCAACATAATTTTCATTAATCGCGCCTGCATCTTTCCACGCCGAAAGGGGTTTATACACGAATATTATATTTAAAGCCGCGCCATCCGTTGCCATTAATCCAATCCTGCTTAATATAAACGTCTTGGTACCGTTGTAATCAGGATAAAATATAACGGTTCCGGCTTCTTCTAAAACTGCCTTATATACTCCCGTTGATAGCTTCCCCTCGGTTGTATCGGCCGTTACGACTGTATTAACCCCGCTTACATCCGTTAAAGCCATTGACTCCAAAACAACTTTCGGGCGATAGATAATAGCGTATACCTGCCGGGCACCTTCCGTATATGCTGTAAAATGCACCTCGTTATTATTAGAAAGTGCTTCCAGCGCCGTTTTTGCGGCCGCAAGTGTTGCGTAAACTGCTACTGTGTAGCCGGTCATTATCTACACCCCCTTAAGCTTCCACGTACTCGAGATATACTATAGCGTGCCCGGTTCCGCTGCTGCTGTCGGTGTGGGATATATACAGGTCTAAACGAGTACCGGCGGCAATGGTTGCGCTTGCGGGTGTGGTGCTGTGGAATGCTTTTGCAGCTTCCCCGGCGGCGGTAAGTGTACGTGTTGCTATAGTGGTCGGGCTGGCGGCGTCATCCTTTACGGTTATAATGGCGTCGCTGCCTTCTTTAACATAGGCTTCGGTTAGGTAGTCATGCATCTTAATTATAGTCATGGCCACCGGTGCAACAAAAACACCATATAATACATAGTCAGAGCCGCTTGCAAGGTCCGCGCCCGTGGTTGCTAGTGCTGTAATTGTGCCTTGATTTGGTGTCAAACATGCGAATTTAGATTTATGCACGTCTATTTCGTCGTCTATAAGCCCGAACTCTGTAACTAATTTTTCGGCAAGTGTCCCGGCTTTACCTCTAAAAGTGTTAACTCCAATTGCTGTATATCCAGACATTGTAAATTTCTCCTTGATGTAATGTACTTTGGTAGTCCATCAATAAATTAAAGCAGTTGAAAAGTAAACTGCTTAAATTCCACTTCCTGCATATATAAGACTGTATGCCTCGGTAACTACATACTTACCTTCCCACCAAAATTGTAATATGGTGTCGTGGCTCTTGTCTTCCTCGTATTGGTTGAAATGCATACCGTAGTTTGGTGCGGTTTGCCTTACTCTCTGGCCGTCAACGATTGTTTCATAAGATACCTGCGGGGCGCTGAACTTCGGGTCATTGAAATAATGCAGTTCTATACCGGGGTTATTCCGGTCCATACCCATTATTGAGCCCTCATCAAGTCCACTTATGACACTGTGAACGTCTGCAACGGCCGGAACGGTTAGATTGTGCTTGTTGGTGGTTGGTAATCCATACATTTCTTTAAGTCTAAGCATCTCAACGTCTACCTGTGTAAGATATTTACGCAGTTCGTAGAAGTTGGTTTTGTGTAGGAATACATCTGTCAACTCGTACATGTAGCCGTCGCGTTCCATGTCCTGAGACAATGCAAGCAGGTCTATGAACGGGTTAGCGGTTGCGGCGCTCCATACAGCACCCGGGCTAAACGTTGAAGTTGTCCCGGCTCCGGCCTTTGCGGCAGTTAGCCATGCATCATTTATGATGTATGCGAGCCAGAATCCGGCGGTGTTGTATGCCTTCATTAACTCATTTTGTCCGGGTATTTCTTCCCTTATTATATCGTGAGTTATGCGCATACTAAAGCCCTGTGCGCTGGTTACATCTGCGGCGGTGCTTGCCCTTCCGATGTTGAGTTCTGGCAAGTCGCTGCCTACCTGAACCATTGGTAAGGCTGTTGGGCGGTTAGTGTCTCCACTCATTCCGAGCGCATCCGTTCTATATAAAAAGGCTTTCCCCTTTTCAGGAATTGGCCGGGCCAATCCCATAAATTGCAGGAAAGTTTCGGCCTTTTTATAAACCAAAGGTAACGCGGCCCCCATCTTAAGATAGCGGTCATTTACTCCCTGTACTTCACCCATATTTTTTCAACTCCTGTTAATTAATTTAAGCCCCCGTGGCTGCTATGAACATGCCGGTTATCCCGACCAATGCGCTGTATTCGTCGCCATCTGTTCCGGCCGCTACATAATGCAGTGGAACAACACCGACGCCGCCGCTTGCTGCGCTGTCAAAGCTTAGTACATGGTCAGCGCTTCCGCCGGTTATATTATACTTAAGAGTTGCCCCGACGCCCTGAACACATGCATTTGACCCGTTACACATGATTGTTGCTTTCTGTATTGTCAGGAAAGCCCAAAACTCAACCTGTGCAATTCTGTAATACTTCCCGGCTAGTCTTTCGGCCAGTGTATCGGCTGCCGCGCTTGTTGCTGGCTTGTTCAAAAATTCGGGACGCCCTACGATACGGCCCACGACTAGCGTTTCGCCGTCCTGTGGAACTTCTACCATTGGCAACCCGCCACATGCTGAAAAAGTGCCCGCGGTATCGTTGCTTATTGCTACAATGTCGCCTTCATAAAGTTCATATTGGAACGTGTAGCCCGTCGCATACTGGCCCAACGCATCATATACGCGAGATGTTACGGTTATAGCGCCCTCGTCCAATATGCATGTTAGACGTGGCCCCCTGATTCCATACTCGCCCGGTATTCCGCTTCTTCCGTCTGTCATTCTTTCCAACTCCTTATATTATTTTCAGATTCTCCATAAGGCTTCAAGCGCTCTTTGGGATTCAAGGTCCTCGCTTATTTTTTTCTCCGTCTGCTTAAATTCTTCTCCCTGTTCTTCGTCGTCTTCCTTTGTGGTTTTGACCATGTTGAGAACCTTTAAGGTAAATGCGCCGGGGTCCTTGTCAAATTCCTCTCTTAATTTGGTTTCGGCTCCCTCTGCCTTAAGCTGGCCTATGGGTATCTGTGCTTTAATGTCGTTCCACTGCTGGTTTTTAATACCTGCAAGTCTTGCGGTTTCGGCTTCCTTATACGTCTTTAATTCGTCCTTAGTGGTTGTAAGTTCCGTATTCAGAACTTCTATTTTTTCTTTATATTCTGCTTCAAGCGCTTTAATACGCTCTTCTAAAGTTGGTTCGTTTCCTTCGGGCAAGTTCTTTTCCTCCTTAAATTCTTTATCAGGTTTAGAATTGAATAAATCCTTGACTTGGTTTAATAGTCCGTCAAGCGTTTTGACGGCGTTTAAAAATCCGCTCCCGCGGTCCGCGGGTATTGTATTGCCATCTTCAACAAAAACTAAAAGATGATTGGGTTTAACAGACATTAATTTATCTTCAACCGATACCCCATAAAATCCCGTTGAAAGTGATAATCTGCCTTCCTCAATAAGTTTATTAAGTTCGTCGGCACGGTTGTTAAAAATTGGTTGTGCAAGTAATTTAGCATGTCCGGTTATTTCTATTTTGGGGTTTTGTACTTTCCCCACGACTTCCCCC
>AMWB02095507.1_pt2 | contig 16262 bp, 16 predicted proteins | sample 200311 | NCBI WGS metagenome assembly AMWB02 (sample SAMN02737377, study PRJNA173069) | bioreactor metagenome | biome: anode biofilm in microbial fuel cells | place: USA: California | collected 2010-12-16 | reverse complement strand
GTGATCGTGCAGTTCGGCGGCCAGACGCCGCTGAAGCGCGCGCGCGACCTCGAGGCCAACGGCGTGCCGATCATCGGCACCACGCCCGACATGATCGACGCCGCCGAGGACCGCGAGCGCTTCCAGCAGCTGCTGCACGACCTCGGCCTCAAGCAGCCGCCCAACCGCACGGCGCGCACCGAAGCCGACGCCTTGCGCCTCGCCGCCGAGATCGGCTATCCGCTCGTCGTCCGCCCCTCCTACGTGCTCGGCGGCCGGGCGATGGAGATCGTCCACGAGGAGAAGGATCTCGAGCGCTACATGCGCGAGGCGGTCAAGGTCTCGAACGATTCGCCGGTGCTGCTCGACCGCTTCCTCAACGACGCCACCGAGGTCGACGTCGATGCGCTGTCCGACGGCCGGCAGGTGATCATCGGCGGCATCATGGAGCACATCGAACAGGCCGGCGTGCACTCCGGCGACTCGGCCTGCTCGCTGCCGCCGTTCTCGCTGCCGGCGGACATCCAGGACGAACTGCGCCGCCAGACCGCGATGATGGCCAAGGGCCTCGACGTCGTCGGCCTGATGAACGTGCAGTTCGCCATCCAGAAGAACGACGGCGCGAACACGGTCTACGTGCTCGAAGTGAATCCGCGCGCCTCGCGCACCGTGCCCTTCGTCTCCAAAGCCACCGGCCTGCCGCTGGCGAAGATCGCCGCGCGCTGCATGGCCGGCCGCTCGCTCGCCGACCAGGGCGTGACGCAGGAAGTCATCCCGCCCTACTTCTCGGTCAAGGAAGCCGTCTTCCCGTTCATCAAGTTCCCGGGCGTCGACACCATCCTCGGTCCGGAAATGAAGTCCACCGGCGAGGTGATGGGCGTCGGCCGCACTTTCGGCGAAGCGTTCGTCAAGTCGCAGGTCGCCTCCGGCACCAGGCTGCCGAAGTCCGGCAAGGTGTTCATCAGCGTCAAGCCGGCCGACAAGCAGAAGGCCGTCGAGGTCGCCCGGCTGCTGCACGAACTGGGCTTCACGCTGCTGGCCACGCGCGGCACCGCCCAGGGCATCGTCGAGGCGGGCATCCCCGTCGCGCCGGTCAACAAGGTGAGCGAAGGCCGCCCGCACATCGTCGACATGATCAAGAACAACGAGATCGCGCTGATCATCAACACCGTGGACGAGAAGCGCGCCGCGATCCAGGACTCGCGCTCGATCCGCACCTCGGCGCTGGCGCAGAAGGTCACGCTGTTCACCACCATCGAGGGCGCGCGCGCCGCCTGCATCGGCATGCAGCATTCCGGTCTCGAGACCTACTCGGTGCAGCAGTTGCACGCCGAACTCGTCGGGGCGCTCGAATGAGCAAGGTGCCGATCACGCTGCGCGGCGCCGAGCTGCTCAAGGCCGAGCTGCACCGCCTGAAGACCGTCGAGCGGCCGGCCGTCATCGCCGCCATCGCCGAGGCGCGCTCGCACGGCGACCTGTCCGAGAACGCCGAATACGACGCCGCCAAGGAGCGCCAGGGCTTCATCGAAGGCCGCATCGCCGAGGTCGAGGGCAAGCTCGGCAACGCCCAGATCATCGACCCGCGCGCGCTCGACGCCGACGGCCGCGTGGTGTTCGGCGCCACCGTCGAGCTCGAGGACACCGACGAGGGCGAAACGGTCACCTACCAGATCGTCGGCGACGACGAGGCCGACATCAGGCAGAACAAGATCTCGCTCAACTCGCCGGTCGCGCGCGCGCTGATCGGCAAGTTCGGCGGCGACGTCGTCGAGGTGCAGACGCCCGGCGGCCGCCGCGAATACGAGATCCTCGACGTCCGCTACGAGTAAGGACACCGGCATGAACGACAGGGTCCTGCGCATCGGCATCCCCAAGGGCAGCCTGCAGGAGACCACGCAGAGCCTGTTCGTGCGCGCCGGCTACAACCTGCGCATCTCCGGCCGCTCCTACTACCCGGCCATCGACGACCCCGAGATCCAGTGCATCCTGATCCGCCCGCAGGAGATGGCGCGCTACGTCGCGCAGGGCATCCTCGACTGCGCGATCACCGGCCTCGACTGGATCCAGGAAACCGGCGCCGACGTCGCGGAACTCGCCGACCTCAAGGCGCCCTGGCCCAACTACGGCACGGTGCGCTGGGTGATGGCCGTCAAGGAAGATTCGCCCTTCAAGGACGTCAAGGACCTGCAGGGCAAGCGCATCGCCACCGAGGCCGTCGGCATGACGCAGCGCTTCCTCGCCGCGCACGATGTGAGCGCCGCGGTCGAATTCTCCTGGGGCGCGACGGAGGTCAAGCCGCCGATCCTCGCCGAAGCGATCGTCGACGTCTCCGAGACCGGCTCCTCGTTGCGCGCCAATAACCTGCGCGTGCTGCATGTCGTGCTCGAAAGCACGCCGCGCTTCATCGCCAACCACGACTCGCTCAAGGACGGCTGGAAGCAGGCCAAGATCGACCGCCTGCTGATGCTGCTCAAGGGCGCGATCGCCGCCGCCACGCGCGTCTATCTCTCGATGAACGTGCCGAAGGCCGCGCTCGACGCCGTCACCGCCATCCTGCCCGCCCCCGCCACGCCCACCATCGCCGCGCTGGCCGACCCGGACTGGGTGGACCTCGGCATCGTCGTCGAGGAAAAGCGCGTGCGCGAACTGATTCCGCAGCTCTACCAGGCCGGCGCGCGCGGCATCATCGAACTGCCGATCAACAAGATCGTCGGCTGAACCCGCCTTCGCCGCCCCCAGCCTGGCAAGGGCCGACGGCCTAGCGGATTCTGCGGTAACAGCTCGAATCCACCGAGCCTTCCTGGCAATCGCGTCTGCCGTAATCGAGGAGAAAGCCGCGCTTCTCCATGCACGCGGAGATATCGCGCGCCCGTTCGGCGGCGGCCTCGGTGCGGCCTCGGCGGACCGACCGGCATTGTCCTTTTGCACTGCCAACTGGCACTCCCACATCTCGGCATCGTTGTTGACCGAGCACGCCGACAGCACCGCGCAGGCGATGAAGATCGAGGCGCAATCGAGGCGCTTTTCAATCGAGAGCGACGTGCCATGTCCATGCGTGCAATCTACCCCGACTCGCGACGCGCATGTGCCTCTCCGACGAATGGAGCAAGGATTAGCCAATGAAAAAGGGCTTCCGGAAACCGGAAGCCCTTCGTATTACGTGGTCGGGGCGGCGGGATTCGAACTCGCGACCCCTTGCACCCCATGCAAGTGCGCTACCAGGCTGCGCTACGCCCCGACGAAATGCGGATTATAGCAGCGTTCGTCAGACGCGCAGCAGTTCGATGATGCCGAGCAGTTCGGCGCGCAGCGAAAAGCCGGCAGTCGCGGGTGCCGCGGCTTCGGCGCGTGCTGCCGCGGCCTTGCCGCCGGGCTCGTCAAGCCGGTTGCGCGCGCCGCTGATGGTGAAGCCTTCTTCGTAGAGCAGCTGGCGGATGCGCCGCACCAGCAGCACTTCGTGGTGCTGGTAATAGCGGCGGTTGCCGCGCCGCTTGACCGGCTTGAGCTGCGTGAATTCCTGCTCCCAGTAGCGCAGCACATGCGGCTTGACGCCGCACAGTTCGCTGACTTCGCCGATGGTGAAGTAGCGCTTCGCCGGGATCGGCGGCAGCTCGGTCTTATCCTGCGGGCTGGTAGCTGCCATTGGCCGCGGCCTCGACGGTCGACTTCAGTTTGTGGCTGGCGTGGAAGGTGACGACGCGGCGCGCGGTGATCGGGATCTCCTCGCCGGTCTTCGGGTTGCGGCCGGGGCGCTGCGGCTTGTCGCGCAGCTGGAAGTTGCCGAAGCCGGACAGCTTGACGCTGTCGCCGGTTTCCAGCGCGGTGCGCACCTCCTCGAAAAAGGCTTCGACCATGTCCTTGGCCTCGCGCTTGTTCAGGCCGACCTTCTCGAACAGCAGGTCCGCCAGCTCCGCCTTCGTCATCGTCACTCTTGCTCTCCCCCCTCAAGCACGCAAGACGGCGCCGAACTTGTCGGCCGCCGCCTGCACCAGGCTGGCGACCGCCGCGTCGGCATCGCCATCCGCCAAAGTCTTCCGAGTATCTTGCATCGCCACGCGGAACGCAAGACTCTTGCTGTCCGCGGCAACCCCCTTGCCCTGATAGACGTCGAAGAGTCGTATTTCCCGCACATAGTCGGGCGCCGCACGGCGCAGGACGTCGAGCAGCGCCTGCGCGGCGCACTGCTGCGGCACGACCAGCGCGATGTCGCGCACCACGGCCGGGAAGCGCGACACTTCGCTGTAGACCGGCAGCGGCGTGGCCAACAGCGGCGCGAGGTCGATCTCGAAGAGCACCGCCGCGTCGGAAAGTTCGTATTTCTGCTTCCAGCGCGGATGGATTTCGCCGACCACGCCGATCGCGTTGCCGTCGAGCAGCACGGCGGCGCTGCGGCCCGGATGCAGCGCCGGATGCGCGGTGCGCTCGAAGGTCAGGCGGCGCGGCGCGAACAGCGCTTCGAGATCGCCCTTGACGTCGTAGAAGTCGGTCGGCCGCGTCGGCGTACCCCACTGCTCGGGGAGGGCCGGGCCGGCGGCCAGAGCGGCGACGCGCAGCGGCTGGACGACGCCGGTGCCGAAGCCGGCGGCGCGGTCGGCGGAAGGCAGGAAGCAGCGGCCGAGCTCGAAGGCGCGCACGCGTTCGGTCTGGCGCTTGAGGTTGCCGGTCAGCGTGCCGACCAGGCCGCCGATCAGGCTGCTGCGCATCACGCCCATCTGGCTGGCGATCGGGTTGGCGAGCTTCACCGGCGCGTTGTTTCCGCTGAAATCGGCTTCCCAGGCGGCTTCGACGAAGCTGTAGTTCACCACTTCGTGGTAGCCGCGTTCGGCGAGCAGGCGGCGCACCTGCATCGGCGTGCGCTGCGCCTCGGGCAGCGGCAGCATCTCGCAGCGCGCGGTGGGCGGCGGCGCGGGAATGTTGTCGTAGCCGTGCAGGCGCGCGATCTCCTCGATCAAATCCTCTTCGATCTCGATGTCGAAGCGATGCGAGGGCGGCGTGACGGTCAACGTCTCGCCGTCGCGCACGTAGGCGAAGCCCATGCCGGCGACCAGCTTCTCGATCTGCGCGGCGCCGAGGTCGATGCCGAGCACGTGGGCGGCGCGCGCCATGCGCAGGCGCACCGGCGGACGCGCGGGCAGATGCGCGGGCGTAACGGCCTCGACCACTGGGCCAGGACGGCCGCCGCAGATGTCGATGATGAGTTGCGTAGCGCGCTCGATGGCGCGGCGCTGCAGTTCGCAGTCGACACCGCGTTCGTAGCGGTAGGAGGCATCGGACGAGAAGCCCAAGGCGCGCGCCTTGCCGGCGATGGCGTCGGGCGCGAAGAAGGCGCTCTCGAGGAACAGGTCGGTGGTCGCGTCATTGATGCCGGAGTGTTCGCCACCCATGATGCCGGCCAGCGCCAGCGCCTTCTCCTCGTCGGCGATCAGGGCGATAGGGTTGCCTTGGGCCGTCGGCGCGACGGTCTGCTCATTGAGCAGCAGCAGCTGCTCGCCGGCTTTCGGATAACGCACATGGATCGCGCCGGTAAGCTCGCCGTCATCGAAGGCATGCAGCGGCTGGCCCAGTTCGAGCATCACGTAGTTGGTGACATCGACCAGCGCGGAGATGGAACGCACGCCGCAGCGCTCGATGCGCTGCTTCATCCAGTCGGGGGTCGGCGCCTGGGCATTCACGCCGCGCACGATGCGGCCGCAGTAGCGCGGGCAGGCCGCGGGTGCGTCGAGCACCACGCCGCGCGTGTCGTCGATGGCCGGCGCGACGGGTGCGACTGTGGGCAAATTGAGCGGCGCGCCGGTGAGCGCGGCGACTTCGCGCGCGATGCCGGCGAGCGACAGGCAGTCGGCGCGGTTCGGCGTCAGCTTGAGGGTGATCAGCGTGTCGTCGAGATTCAGATACTCGCGCACGCTCTGGCCGATGGGCGCATCGGCCGGCAGCGTCAACAGACCGCCGTGGTCTTCCGAGAGGCCGAGTTCGCGCGCCGAGCAGAGCATGCCGAAGCTCTCGACGCCGCGCACCTTGGCCTTCTTGATCTCGATGCCGGGCAGCCTGGCGCCGACCAGCGCGCAGGGCACGACGAGGCCGGCGGCCGCGTTGGGCGCGCCGCAGACAATTTGGAGAATTCCGTGCTCGCCGGTATCGACGGAGCACAGCTTGAGCTTGTCGGCATCGGGATGCTTTTCGGCCGTGAGGATGCGCGCGACAACGACGCTCGAAAACTCGGCGCTGGCGGGGCGGCGCTCTTCGACTTCGAGGCCGGCCATGGTGAGCAGATGGCACAGCTCGTCGGTCGATAGCGGCGGATCGACGAGGGCGCGCAGCCAGGATTCGGGGAATTGCATGATCTTGCCCTACTGGAACTGCGCGAGGAAACGCAGGTCGCCGTCGAAGAACAGGCGCAGGTCGTTGATGCCGTAGCGCAGCATGGTGAGGCGGTCCGGCCCCATGCCGAAGGCGAAACCGGTGTATTTCTCGGGGTCGATGCCGCCGAAGCGCATCACGTTGGGATGCACCATGCCGCAGCCGGCGATCTCGAGCCAGCGGCCCTTCAATGCGCCGGACATGAAGGCGACGTCGATCTCCGCCGACGGCTCGGTGAAGGGGAAGAACGAGGGGCGGAAGCGCACATCGAGGTCGTCGCTCTCGAAGAAGCGGCGCAGGAAGTCGGCGACCACGCCCTTCAAGTCGGCGAAGCTGACCTTCTCGCCGACCCACAGGCCTTCGACCTGGTGGAACATCGGCGAGTGTGTCGCATCTGAGTCAACCCGATAGACGCGGCCGGGGCAGATGACGCGCAGTTCAGGCATGACTGCCAGATGCTTGTGCTTGTCGACGTGGGCGAGCATCGAGCGGATCTGCACCGGGCTGGTGTGCGTGCGCAGCAGCACGTCCTCGCGCACATTACCGGCGTCGTCGAGCAGATAGAAGGTGTCGTGCATCGAGCGCGCCGGATGGTTGGCGGGCGTGTTCAATGCCGTGAAGTTGTGCCAGTCGGTCTCGATCTCGGGACCGTCGGCCACTTCGAAACCGATGGAGCGGAACAGCTGCTCGATGCGCTCGAGCGTGCGCATCACCGGATGGATGCTGCCGCGTGCCTGGCCACGGCCAGGCAGGGTGATGTCGAGCGCCTCGGCGGCGAGCTGGGCTTCGAGCTGGGCATTCTTGAGCGCCTCGCGCTGCGCCGCCAGCGCGGACTCGACCTTTTCCTTGGCGGCGTTGATCGCCGCGCCGGCGCTCTTGCGCTCTTCGGGCGGCAGCTTGCCGAGGCCCTTGAGCAACGCGGTCAGCGCGCCTTCCTTGCCCAGGTAGGCCGCCTTGACGTCCTCGAGGCGGGCAAGCTCGGTGGCTGCTGCGAAATCCGCAGTGGCCTGACTGACGAGTTGTTCCAGATTTTCCATACAGGTCAGAAAAAAGGGAGGCACTCAGTTACAACGAGTGCCTCCCCTCTTCTCTTCGCTTGCAGTTAAGCGCCGAGCTTGGCCTTGGCCTGGTTCGCCAGCGCGGCGAAGGCCGGCTTGTCGAACACGGCGAGATCGGCCAGCACCTTGCGATCGACCTCGATCGAGGCCTTCTTCAGACCGTTCATCAGGGTGCTGTACTTCATGCCCAGTTCGCGCGCCGCCGCGTTGATGCGGACGATCCACAGGGCACGGAACTGACGCTTTCTCTGACGACGGTCGCGATACTGGTACTGACCCGCCTTCATCACCGCTTCTTTGGCGATGCGGTATACGTTCTTGCGCCGGCCGCGATAGCCCTTGGCCTGAACGAGAATCTTCTTGTGGCGCGCGCGCGCCGTTACACCACGTTTGACTCTTGGCATGTCATCCTCTCCTTAGGCGTTGGGCAGCATGGCGCGCACGGACTTGGCGTCCGACTCATGCACGGTCAGCACGCCACGCAAGTGGCGCTTCACCTTGGTGGTTTTCTTGGTGAGGATGTGGCGCTTGAACGCCTGCGAGCGCTTGATGCTGCCGGACCCGCGCACCTTGAAGCGCTTGGCGGCACCGCTCTTCGTCTTCATCTTCGGCATCGAAGATCTCCTTTATGACACGGCGCTGGGTGGCCCCCGATCCGGGAACGCTTCAACAACCCAAAACCGCTTGTGGTACTGCTCGGTACTGCTACTGCAACAACTAATGCTTCGCCTGCTTCTTGGAAGGCGCCAGCACCATGATCAGCTGGCGGCCCTCCATCTTGGGAAACTGCTCGACGACGGCCTGGTCTTCGAGATCCGTCTTGATCCGCTCCAGCATGCGCATGCCGATCTCCTGGTGGGCCATCTCGCGGCCCCGGAAGCGCAAGGTGATCTTCGCCTTGTCGCCTTCCCCGAGAAACTTGATGACGTTGCGCATCTTGATCTGGTAGTCGTTCTCGTCCGTACCCGGGCGGAACTTGACTTCCTTGACCTCGACGATCTTCTGCTTCTTCCTGGCCTCCGCGGCGCGCTTCGCCTCCTGGTACTTGAACTTGCCAAAATCCATCAGACGACAGACAGGCGGGCTTGCCATCGGCGCGATTTCGACCAGGTCGATCTCCGCCTCTTCCGCCATTTGCAGCGCCTGGCGAGAGGAGAGGATTCCCAACTGCTCGCCATCCACCCCGATCAACCGCACTTCGGGGGCCGTGATTTCTTCGTTGACGCGCTGCGTCTTTTCCTGCGCTATGGCTCAGTCTCCCAAAAAAACCAAAAAAATCAGGCCGCCACGCCCTTGCTGCCGCGTTCCCGCAACAGGCGCTCGATCAACGCATCCAGGGACATCTGCCCGAGATCCTGATTGCCCCGGGCATCGCGTGAATCACGCGAACGAACGGCGACCAACCCGGCGGCCTTTTCCTTGTCGCCGACGACGACGAGATAAGGCCGCTTTAACAAGCTGTGTTCGCGGATTTTATAGTTGATCTTCTCGCCGCGCAAATCGGTTTCGACGCGCAGTCCGGCTTCCCGCATCTTTTTCGCCACACTTTCGGCGTAATCGGCCTGGCCTTCGGAGATGTTCATGACCACGGCCTGCACCGGCGAGAGCCACAGCGGCAGGGCACCGGTGTAATGCTCGAGGAGGATGCCGGCGAAGCGCTCAAGCGAGCCGAACAGGGCGCGGTGCAGCATCACCGGCCGCTTGTGGGTGTTGTCGGCCGCCACGTAGTGGATATCGAAGCGTTCCGGCAGGTTCATGTCCACTTGCAGCGTACCGCACTGCCAGTCGCGACCGATCGCGTCGCGCAGCACGAACTCGAGCTTCGGGCCGTAGAAGGCGCCTTCGCCGGGGAACAGCTCGTAGGCCATGCCCATGTGGTCGAGCGCGTTCGAGAGCGCCGCCTCGAGCTTGTCCCAGGTCTCGTCGGAGCCGATGCGCTTCTCCGGGCGGGTCGACAGCTTGATGCGGACATTGTCGAAGCCGAAGTCCTTGTAGATGTCGAGGATCAGCGCGACGACGTCCTTGCACTCCTGCTCCATCTGCTCCTCGGTGCAGAAGATGTGGGCGTCGTCCTGGGTGAAATGGCGCACGCGCAGCAGGCCGTGCAGCGCACCCGACGGCTCGTAGCGGTGCACCTTGCCGAACTCGGCCATGCGCAGCGGCAGGTCGCGGTAGCTCTTGATGCCCTGCTTGAACAGCGCCACGCCGCCCGGGCAGTTCATCGGCTTGAGCGCGAAGACGCGTTCGTCCTCGGTCTGCGTGGTGAACATGTGCTCGCGGTAGTTAAACCAGTGGCCCGAAAGCTCCCACAGCGCGCGGTCCATCACGTCGGGCGTGTTCACCTCGACGTAGCCGGCCGCTTCCTGGCGGGCGCGCATGTAGGCGATCAGGTCCAGGAACAGCCTCCAGCCATGCGGATGCCAGAAGACGGAACCGGGCGCCTCTTCCTGGAAATGGAACAGATCGAGCTGCTGGCCGAGCTTGCGGTGGTCGCGCTTCTCGGCTTCCTCGAGCATGTGCAGGTAGGCGTCGAGTTCTTCCTTCTTCGCCCAGGCCGTGCCATAGACGCGCTGCAGCTGGGCGTTCTTCGAGTCGCCGCGCCAGTAGGCGCCAGCCACCTTCATGAGCTTGAAGTGCTTGAGCTTGCCGGTCGACGGCACGTGCGGGCCGCGGCAGAGGTCGACGAAGTCGCCTTCGCGGTAGAGCGAGACGTCCTCGCCGGCGGGGATCGCGGCGATCAGCTCGGCCTTGTAGTGCTCGCCGATCGACTTGAAGAAGTCGACGGCCTTGTCGCGCGGCCAGACTTCGCGCGCGACGGGAATGTCCCGCTTCGCCAGCTCGGCCATGCGCTTCTCGATGGCGGCGAGGTCTTCCGGCGTCAGCGGCCGGCAGGCGAAGTCGTAGTAGAAGCCGTTCTCGATCACCGGGCCGATCGTCACCTGCGCCTCGGGAATCAGCTCCTTGAGCGCATAGGCGAGCAGGTGTGCGGTCGAGTGGCGGATGATCTCGAGGCCTTCGGCGTCCTTGTCGGTGACGATCGCCAGCGCGGCATCGTTCTCGATGCGGTAGGACGTATCGACGAGATTGCCGTCCACCTTTCCGGCAATCGCCGCCTTGGCGAGGCCGGTGCCGATCGAGGTCGCCACTTCCGCGACCGTCAGCGGTTGCGGGTACTCGCGTTTCGAACCATCGGGCAGAGTAATCACCGGCATGCCAATACTCCAGAGTTCAAGGCTGAAAACAACAACAGGGTGGCCGATCGCTCGGTCACCCTGCTGCATTTTATTCTGTGGCGGAGTGGACGGGATGTTCGCACCATCGTCACTCCGTCTTTCGAAACAGCATGTTACACGAAGAAACACTAAACGGCCACTCTCCTGAGTGGACCACCCGCATGAGCAAGTGGATGGCTCACCATTATAGGGCGTATTTCGTCATTGAGAGCCGGAAATCTCTGGGCTCATGGGCGATGCGCAACGGGACTTGCGCCCCGCTCCCGAACAGCGCGACAATGCGCCCATGTAATACGAAAACCGGTCTGGTTTTCGCGTGACGGGTGCAACCCGGGAAAACAAGAGGAGACGACAATGGCGCGACCAGTGTCGGCGGAGCCGCGGGAAACCACTGCATCCGTCCGCATGAGCGCGGCCGAGAAAGCCGCGCTGGAAGGACGGGCGAAAAGCCTTGGGCACAAGTCGCTGAGCGACTATTTGCGGGCCTTGGCGAGCGCGGATATGAAAGCTGCGGCGCCGAAGCCGCGCCGCCCTCGGGCAGCCATTCCCCTTACGGAGTTTTACTCGACCGATCTTGGGACGATGTGGAACGGCGACTCGCTTGACTGGATGGACGCCCGCGATGAGGGCAGTGTGAATCTGATCATGACGTCGCCACCGTTCGGCCTTGTACGCAAGAAATCCTACGGCAATGAGGATGCTCACGCCTATTGCGACTGGTTTCGCCCGTTCGCCGAGTGTCGGCGCGCGTTTAAAAGTGACCACCGGTGTGCGTTGAATTTTGACCAGGGGCTTTAGCCGGATGTCATTGCTCCGGCTGTGGATAAGTGTAGCGTATCTCGGGTTGGTTTTCTCCTTGTGAAATGGATTGAATGCCGCGGCGGGCGAATTGCGCGGGGGAAGCCGCGCAGGGCGTAGCCCGGAGCGGATTTCCCCGCGCGGCCCTCACGAAGTTTCGGCTGCCGCTGGCTTTCCTCGTTTGCTCTGCTCCCGCGCCTTGATGCGTGACTTGGCTGTCGCCGTGCTGTGGCGGAAACGATAGGACTCGTTGCCGGTCTCGACGATGTGGCAGTGATGCGTGAGCCGGTCGAGCAGCGCTGTGGTCATCTTGGCGTCGTTGAAGACGGACGCCCACTCCCCGAAGGTCAGGTTGGTCGTGATCATCACGCTGGTGTGCTCGTAGAGTTTCGACAGCAGGTGGAACAGCAGCGCCCCGCCGGCCTGGCTGAACGGCAAATAGCCCAGTTCGTCGAGAATGACGAGATCCATGCGCATGAGTTGGAAGGCCAGCTTGCCCGCCTTGCCGGCCGCCTTCTCCTGCTCCAGCAGATTCACCAGATCGACGGTCGAGTAGAAGCGTACCCGTTTGCCATGGTGCGTAATGCCCGAGACGCCGATGGCAGTCGCCAGATGCGTCTTGCCGGTGCCGGTTCCTCCGATGAACACCACGTTGTGCGCCTCGTCGGCGAAGTCCAGGGTGGCCAGTTCGCGGATCAGCCCCTCATCGGCCTTCGACTGCGCGAAGTCGAAGCCAGCCAGATCCCGATGGATCGGGAAACGGGCGGCGTGCATTTGGTAGTTGATCGAGCGCACCGTTCGGTCGGCCTGCTCGGTCGCCAGCAGATGCTCGATCAGCCAGCGGGAGGCGTCCAGCCCGGCAGATGCTCCCTGACCTTGCAGTTCTTCCCAGGCGCCGGCCATGCCATACAGGCGCAAGTCCTTCAGTTCGGCGGCAACATCACGCATGGCTCGCCTCCAGCCGCAGGCGGTCGTAACGGCCCGTATCGGCCAGCGGCGCCTCGGCAACCTCTAGTGCGGTCTCCACCCGCTCCTGCACCGGGACCGGCTTGAGCCGGTTGATCACGTTCTCGACATGCTCGGCGCTCGGGTAACCCGATTCAAGCACCAGTTCGATGGCAACGAGCACCGCTTCCAAACTATGCTTGGGCACGGCCGCCAGCACCTTGGCCATGACACGATCACCCCCTTCGTGCCGCAGCAGCAGGCGACGCAGCGTTTGCAACGGCGCCGGCATGTCGGCAAACGGAGCGCCATTCCTCAGGGCCCCCGGCTTCCTCTCGATCAGGGGGATGTAGTGCTGCCAGTCGTAACTGGTTTGCTTGCGCTCGAAGCTGCGCGGATGGCTCGCCACAAGGGCATCGTGGGCGACCAGGTCGATTCGCTCCGGATAGACGCGGATGCTGACGATCTGGCCGACCAGTTCGCACGGTGCCGAGTAACGGTTGCGTTCCAGGCTGACCAGGCAGGTGCTCGACACTTTCCCCAGCGTCTCGACGTAGCCGTCGAACGGGACGATCATCGGCATCAGGCTCGGCTGCTCGTGTTCGAGCATCTCGGCAATGGTCAGTTCTTCGTAGTCCGGGTGCCGAAGCTCCTGCCACAGCGTCCGGCAGCGGGCCAGCAGCCACAGATTCAGTTCGGCGAAGGAACTGAAACGCTCCTGTGCCGCTTCCTGCCAGATGCGTGGCCGACTGTCCTGGACGCTCTTCTCGACACGGCCCTTCTCCCAGCCACTGGCGACGTTGCAGAAGTCCGGGTCGAACAGGTAGTGCGAGTTCATCGCGGCAAAGCGCTGGTTGACCGTCCGCTGCTTGCCTTTCTTGACCTTGTCCACCGCGGTCTTCATGTTGTCGTAGATGCCGCGCCGGGGGATGCCGCCCAGGGCGGCAAACGATGTGCGATGCGCGTCGAACAGCATTTCGTGTCCCTGCGTGGGATAGGCTTGCAACACGAAGGCCCGGCTGGCGCACAGTTTCAGGTGCGCCGCCATGATCTTGCGCCATACCCCGCCAATGACCAGATGCTCCTCGCTCCAGTCGAACTGGAAGGCTTCGCCCAGTTCGAAGCTCAACGGCACATAGGCCCGCGTCAGTGCCTGCCCGCCGTCCTCGCGCCAATGCCGGATGAATTCCGTCACCCGGCTGTAGTCGCCGTCAAACCCCTGTGCCTTGAGTTCGGCATGGAGCTTCAGCGCCGTGCGCCGATCCCGCTTCGGCCGCCGCGCGTCTATCTCCAGCATCTTGAGCAACTGCGCCGCGTAGGGGCCAATCTTCGTCGTTCCCGGCTGCCGACGATATTCCGGTTCCACGCTGTCCGCCTGCCTCAGCCACCGCTTGACGGTGTTCCGCGCGTAGCCGCTCTTCCTCGCTATTTCCGACAGCGTCAGCCCATCACGGTGGTACCAGCGCCGTATCCTTCCCAGATCCTTCACGGTGATCATCTCCCAGATTTCCCTGCTCCAAAAATGAGCAGCGGAGGTTAATCACCCTGGTCAATTTTCACCGCGCAGAACCGCGGTTATCTGGTCAGTTTTCGATGCGCGTCAACACCTTGGCGTCATCATGCCGTCTGCGGCTCAATCCGCAGCACGACATGTCCGCCGACGGCCTGGGCGAATCGCTCGACGGTGCGCATGGATGGCGGACGCTTGCCGCTTTCCAACCTGACCACCACGCTTTGCGTGGTGCCCATGCGTTCGGCGACCTCAACCTGAGACATGCCCGCACGGGCGCGCGCCGCGATGAGTTCGCGGGCGATGGCGTATTCGTCAGCCTGGATGTCGTACTCGGCACGGGTGGCCGCGTCGGCCAGCAGTTCGCGCCCTAACGCATACAGTGGTTTCATGCCGCGACCAGCACCGAAACCAGTCCCTCGGCATGGTTTGCCGCTTTGGGACGGATAACGATTTCCACATCCCTGTCGAGCTGTGTGATGAAGTGCAGCAGGCGCTCCGACGAAAAACGACTGAGCTTGTAGTTGCGAAGCTCTGAAACATGGGGCTGGGGAATGCCGAAGATGCTCGCTGCCGCCACCTGGGTTAGTTTCCGTTCCTTGAGCAGATCGTTGAGCCGCATCGCAAGCTGCGTGCGCAGTTTGCGTTCCTCGGCATCGGCAAAACCCAAGTCCTTGAACACGTCGCCGGTGCCGACCTCAATCGTTTCAGTCTTCCTTGCCATAGCGCACCTCGTAATCGTTGCGTGCCAACTTCAATCGTTCATGAATCAGGTCGATGTCGGTCTTGGCCGTGCGTATTCCTGACGGCGACTTTTTCTGGAAGCAGTGGAGGACATACACGGCTTTCTCGAAACGCACCGTATAGGCAACGCGGTAGGTGTCGCCACGAAAATCCTCGACCAGTTCGAAGACCCCGGGCCCCTCGCCCTTCCATGGTTTCGCCGCAGGCGGCTGCCCGCCCATTTGTACCACCCCAAGACCATATCCGAACTCATCCACCGCCGTTTCCGGGAAATCCAGCAGATCGCGTTTGGCCGAGCCAACCCAATGCAGCGGACGTTCCTTGCGGGGCAATGCATTCATGGCGCAAGTATACCGTATTCGGTATTATTCATCCAAGGGCCCGCGACAGGGCACGGATGCCGGTCGCCCAGGCAACAGGCTGTCCGCCAACATCACTTGCCCGCTTCCTGATTTTCCTTGCGGGCCTTGCGCAACGCACGCTTCTCGCCCTCCACCAATGCCGCCGCGTGGCCGTCCTTGATGGCCTGGTTGAACTCTCCGGGCTGATAACGCAGCGCCGTCAGGTCCAGCCCCTCGAAAACGAACTTCGGAAAAATGATCTCCGCAAGGTCTGTCACGGTGTACTCGCTCGAATAGAACTCATTGACGTGATCCATGTCGTGACCGACCATCTGGCAGCGAACGTCGAAGGGCACCTTCTTTTTCTTGAGCAGCATGTTGGCCGTGCGCCGGAACGAGTGATAGGTCAATGCGTCGTCGGTCAGGCCGACCGCCCTGAGATAACGATCCCACTTCTTGCCGGGCGCATTGCCCAGTTCGCCATCCGTTTCCTCCTCGTTCTCTTCCTTTTTTTCTGCCGCCTGATCCCCCGCACGAAGCACCGGAAACAGCTTTGGCCCGAGTTCCAGCGTCTTCACATCTGCGACGAACTGCGGCAGGCCGATGGTGATCAGTTCGGGATGCATCGGAATCGTGCGGCGCGCCGCCGCCGACTTCACCTTCTTGTAGTCCTCGTCATTGATGGAGATAACCCAGATGCCTTCTTCCATAAAAATGTCATTACAGGCAAGTTGCGACACCTCGTTCAGGCGCATGCCCGTAAAGAGGGCAATCAGCGGCGGCCAGAAATGGTGCGAGAGCCGGTTTTCTTCCCGATAGCGGGCGGGATTGAATGCCGTCACCAGTTCCTCGTTCCTGAAAGCGCGGTTGGCCTTGCCCGACTGTGCCCGCGCCTTCTTGTCCTTTTTGGTCATCATGCGCTGTTCGGCCGTAGGCGGCAGCATCTCGCGCGGGAACGACCCGTTCATGCGGGCCCACTTGTAGAGCCCGCTCAGAGGATCAAGGTAGTTATCGACCGTGGGCGCATCGAGGCCGACCTTGCCTTTGGTGCGGCCGGCCTTGACGACATATTCGCCCAGCAGGTAATCCTTGTACCGCGAGATGTCCTCGGGCGTCACGTCGAGGATATGCGTATCGCCATACCATTCCAGAAAGACACTGAACTTGTTGCGGTAGGAGTTTTCCGTACGGGTGGTTTTGAGCGAACTTTTCTTCTTGTGAAGCATGAACCGCTCGAACAGCCGGGACAGATAACGCTCCCGGTCGCCTTGCGACACCCGCCTCGCCGGGGCCGGGC
>AMWB02046638.1_pt2 | contig 16264 bp, 19 predicted proteins | sample 200311 | NCBI WGS metagenome assembly AMWB02 (sample SAMN02737377, study PRJNA173069) | bioreactor metagenome | biome: anode biofilm in microbial fuel cells | place: USA: California | collected 2010-12-16 | reverse complement strand
GGGCCGAATACCGGCTGCTGCTCAGGGAAGACAATGCCGATCTGCGTTTGGCCCGGATCGGTTATGAATACGGACTGACAGAGAAAGGGCGCCTGGATGAGGTTTCCCGGATTAAGGAGGATACCGCAAAAGAGCTTGAACGGGTGAGCCGGACCGTGGTCAAACCCAGTGATAAAACCAATGCCTTTCTTGCCGAACACAACTCCAATCCCATTGACACAGGTGTCCCGTTAACCCAGTTGCTTAAACGTGCGGAGCTCAGTTACAATCTTTTAAAGCAGATTGCCCCCGCTCCCGAACCTGTCCAGGACCGCGCGGTCCGGCAGGTGGAAATTGAAATCAAATATGAAGGGTATATCCGGCGCCAGTATAATGAAATTAAAAAGTTTGAGGATCTGGAACGGATAAAAATTCCGCCTGAATTTTCCTTTGATGCGGCCCACGGCCTGTCCAATGAGATCAGGGAGAAACTCAACCGGATCTGCCCGACATCTCTGGGCCAGGCATCCCGCATTGACGGAATGACCCCGGCGGCTATCTCCGTTCTGATGGTTGCCATCAGCGCATTCAGGCAAAGCCGATCCCTTTGATACAAAGGAAGGTCTTTCCTCCTCTTGACTTCGATGGCTTGCGCCTTATTTTTATTACACATTTGTACTAATGAAACAACCATACAGCCAAAGGCAAAGGAATCAGATATAACATGGCGCAAGATTACTATAAAACACTTGGGGTAGATAAAACGGCGACAGCCGCCGACATAAAAAAGGCTTACAGAAAACTTGCCCTCAAATACCATCCGGATAAAACCAAAGGGGACAAGGATCTGGAAGATAAGTTCAAAGCCACTTCCGAAGCCTACGCGGTTCTCAGCGACCCTGAAAAAAGAAAACAGTATGACACTTACGGATCTGCCGACTTCCAGCAAAGGTTTTCCCAGGAGGATATTTTCAGAAACTTTGATCTGGGCGATATTCTCAAGGAGTTTGGTTTTGGCGGAGGCGGCGGATTCAACCGGTCCGGCGGTTTTTCCTCTGGATTTAGACAGGGCGGGGCAAAGACTTCATTTTCGGGCATGGGGGGGAATCCCTTTTTCCAGAACGCGGCGGGGCCTGGAGCGGGTTATGGTCGCAAATCCCCGACCCGGGGCAAAGATCTGGAATATGAAATCCCATTAACCCTGGACGAACTGATCAATGGTGCCGGCAAAACCATCACCATCTCCCAGAACGGGGAGGCCAAAGCCATTGAGGTAAAAATTCCCAAAGGCCTGACCCAGGGCAAAAAAATCAGACTGGCCGGCAAAGGCGAATCAGGCGCACACGGCGGTCCCGCCGGCAACCTTTACATCAAGTCCAGCCCTGCCCTGCCCCAGGGGATTACCCTGGAGGGAAACGACCTCCTGATGACAAAGGATGTCCGGCTCACCCAAGCCCTTTTAGGAGATAAGATTGAGGTGAACACCCCTTCAGGCAAAACCATAAATCTGACATTGCCGCCGGGGACCGGATACAAGGCAAAAATGCGTTTACCGGGCATGGGAATTCCCCATATGAAAGGAAATGGTTGCGGAGATCTCTATGTTGTGATTAATATAGAAATGCCGAAGATTTTAAACTCCAAACAGCAAAAGCTAATCAAAGAACTAAAGGAAACAGGTTTATAATTTAACATGCCCGAATTAATCCCCTTGATTTCGCAACAGGAAATCAATGAAAAAACCCGGGAAATCGGACAAAAAATAACCCAAGACTATAAAGGTCTTGATCTCGTGGTTGTAGGGGTGCTCAAGGGGTCTTTTATTTTTCTGGCCGATCTTGTCCGGCAGATCTCCATTGATCATGAAATTGATCTGGTGGGGGCATCATCTTACGAAGGCACATCATCTACCGGGCAGATCGTGTTTACAAAGCAGCCGGACCTTGAACTAAAAGGACGAGATGTACTGCTGGTGGAAGATATCGTGGATACAGGCCAAACCCTTGCCAAGATGATCGAATTCATGCAGCGGTTAAATCCCCGGTCCATAAAAATATGTGCGCTGATTGATAAAAGCGAACGACGGGAAGCCCAAATCAATGTGGATTATGCATGTTTCCGCCTTGATGAGGGATTTATCGTGGGCTATGGGCTGGACTACAATGAAAAATACAGAAACCTGCCGGCAATCTTTGATTTAAAATTATAAAGTTAATTATTCAAATTAAGGGGATGCCCAATGATAATTACCTGCGAAGCGTGCTCAACCCGATTTGTCCTTGATGACGCCCTGATTAAGCCTGAGGGTTCAAAGGTTAAATGCAGTAAGTGTCGGCATGTTTTTACAGCCTTCCCACTGGACGGTCCGGAAATTAAGATCCCCCCCGACCTGCCGAAACCTCAAGAAAACGATATTTCCGGTGATGAACCCGAGATCCAAGACGATTTCAATATCGACAGCGATTCATACGGCCAGGACGCTGACCTGGAAGATGCGGATATTGATTTCTCAGAAATTGAATTCGATGAGGCGAAATTTGAACAGAATCCGCCAGAGCGACAGACAGACACGGAATCAGTGGATTTTCAGTATCAGGATATTGAAGGTTCGGCAAAGGACTTTGACGAAGACGGCCTTGATTTCGAAACCGCTGATTTTGAGATAGATGAACCGGAACTGGATTTTCAGGATAATGCTCTTAAACTGGACGCCCAGGATTTTGAATTTGAAAAAATTAAACATGGAAGTGCTTCTGGGCCAATATCAGTATCCTCAAATTCAGATATGGCTGATATTGAAATCAGTTTTGCCCAAGATGACGACACAGTCGAAGATCTTGAGCTGGAAGAGTTGTCCTTGGACATGGATGATCCAGTCGCAGAGAAGTCCTCCATTGATGATCTTGAACTGGATGACCTTGAACTGGATACGGAAAAGGATGAAGCGCATAAACTTGAATTTGACGACGACAACCGGAATTTATCCCCCGACCCCGAAGAGACGCTGATTGACCTCCCAATCCAACAGCAGGAAGAAGTAATTGAAGAGCAAGCGGATCTAGAATATGAGAGTTCACTTTCAAATGACGTTGACCTTGAATCGGATGACAGTGAAGAACCCGATGATCAGGAAGCGGACGAGGAGATTGAACAGACCGCCGCAGAGCAGGACAAATTTGCAGAATATGACAAGGTGCTGGAACAGGATACCGAACCGCAAGACGCCAGTATAACTATTCCGGACCCTGAAGTGGAAGAGAGCACATATCCGTCTGAAAACCTGCTGGCTCCCACAGATGACGAAATCGATACCACGATAGGGACATCAATAGGCCAGGAGGCCTTTATCACGACGCTGTCCGAACAAAGTGTCCGCCAGAAACGAAGCGCAAAGGAGAAAAAAGGGCTAAGCTTGCCGGTTAAGATTCTGCTGGTGCTGGTACTGCTGATTCTGGCTGCCTATGTGGCAATCATCCGCCTTGGTGTAACCATTCCGGTGGTGTCCGACATTCAGATTCCCTTTATCACTGAATGGCTTGCTCCCAATCCCAAACAGGCACCCCAGCCGCCACTTGACCCCATACCGGACGAACCCAGTATCAATGGCCGTTTTGTTTCCAATAAAAGCGCAGGCGACCTGTTCGTTGTCACAGGCAGGATTAAAAACCCGTCCAATATTGCTGTCAGCTACATCCAGGTCAAAGGAACCCTGATGACAAAGGACAACACCAAAGCAAAAACGCTGATAGCTTATTGCGGAAATATAATTCCCGAAGAGACTCTTATGTCCGGCAATATCTCGGACATAACCAAACAGATGGACGTAAGACAGGGAAATCAAAACACCAATGTCAATATCAAGCCTGGCGCTTCGGTTATGTTTATGCTGGTTTTTTCCAATTTGCCCGAGGATCTGTCCAACTTCACCGTGGCAGTACAGGGATTTGAACCCGCTCAAGAATAAATCAGCCACACATGAATCATGTATTAAAGGGAAATTATTAAAATAAATTAAAATTTGATTTGACATAAACCATGACATTATGCTATTAAGTCCTGGTTTTTTGTGGCGACGTAGCTCAGATGGTCAGAGCATGCGGCTCATATCCGCAGTGTCCGGGGTTCAATTCCCTGCGTCGCTACCAGACTCTACAATGGCCCCTGTCCTCAGGGGCTTTTTTGATTTTATGCCCTATGGTTTCAGTGCTAAGGCAAGTTGACGAATATCCTCCGGCGTTGTCCGGCAACATCCCCCGATGAGCCTGGCCCCGTGTTTTGCCCATTGGAGCGCCATTTCACCAAATGAGGGCAGATCCGGCTTCGGGGTCCACGCATTGGTCAAACTATTATACACTCTGCCTTTATTGGGGTACACCACCACGGGTTTGTCGGTCATCGACCGGATCTCTCTGACAAGGGATGCCACATGAAGGGGATCTGTACAGTTGATCCCTATGGCAGCCACACAGGGTTTTCCATCCAGCCATTGGGCGCAATCCCGAACCGCCTCTCCGCTGTTGATGTGCTGTCCGTCCCTTGCACTGAAGCTAAACCAGGCCGGGGGCGTATCCAGATCTTCCAGTAGCCGGACAAGGGCTCTGGCTTCGGCAAAACAAGGCAGGGTCTCGCAGGCCAGAAGATCGGGCCCGGCTGAAACCAGTGTTTTCAATCTCTCTTTGTGAAAATCAACCAGTTCATCTTCACTTATGCTGTACTTGCCCGTGTATTCTGACCTGTCCGCCAGAAAGGCTCCATAGGGCCCCACAGACGCAGCCACCAGGGGTTTAAGCCGGTTGACCCGGTTGACAGGATCAGCCCAGAAAGCATCCACGATGTTTTTTGCCAGCGTAACAGCAGAGCGGATAAGATTTTTGACCTGTTCCGGGGTGTAGCCCCGGCGCGCCAGACCCTGGAATGTGGCCTGGTAGCTTGCCGTAATCAGACAGTCCGCACCGGCATGAAGATAGTCGCTATGAACTGCTGCAATCATGTCAGGATTGTCTGCCAGAAGCCGAGCCGACCACAGCGGATCATCAAGATTGCACCCCCGGCGCTCAAGCTCCGTGCCGAGCCCCCCGTCAATGATCAGATATTTCTGCTGTTCAAGATACGCGCGGATAACATCGACCATGGTCTTATTTTCTCCTCTGCCCTTTTCATATTTTGAGATTCACACCCCAAGATTATGAAATCCATGCATGAATTTGAAAAGTAAAAATTTAACCACCTTGACATTTTTGATTCAGACCCAAATTTATGATAGATTTTTCAAAGCACCAGGCTATTTTATATGAAAGTCCCAATAAGTTGTTAAGTTTCTTTCATGTTTTGCTGTGAGTTAAGCCTGGGTGTTAATAGACCAGGTCGGCCCATGGCCGTTATTAACAAGGGAGTACCTATTTATGCCAGGCGTATATGAAATTTGTGTCCAAGACCATTTTGCAGCAGCTCATTCCCTGAGGGGCTATGACGGCAACTGCTCAAATCTGCACGGCCATAACTGGGTTGTTGAAGCACACATCCGATGCACCAAACTCAACCAGCTGGGCATGGGCATAGATTTCAGGGATGTTAAAAGTGTGGTCAAGGATGTTTTAAGCAGACTGGATCACACCAATCTTAATGAGATTGCCGAATTTGGATCAATCAATCCCACGGCTGAGAACCTGGCCAAATTTCTCTACTCGGAATTGTCCAGGCGTCTAAACACCGAATTCATCAAGATCCAAAAAATCATGGTATTCGAAAGTCCGAGCTGCGGATCATCCTACCAGGAGATATAGTGTCTTTGGAGATCTGCGAGATTTTTTACAGTCTGCAGGGGGAATCTACCCGTGCGGGCCTTACCTGCGTCTTCGTCCGGTTGTCCGGGTGCAACCTGTCCTGTTCCTGGTGCGACACCACCTATGCCGCAGTACAACCTGTTTCCATGACCATAGATCAGATCGTGGGCCGGGTGGCGGCCTTTGAATGCCCCATGGTTGAAATTACCGGCGGAGAGCCGTTGATTCAGACCCAGACCCCCGCATTGATATCCGCACTTCTGGAAAAAGGATTTCAGGTGCTTCTGGAAACCAATGGGAGTTTAAGCATTGCATCTGTGGATCCCGCCTGTATTCGCATCATGGATGTCAAATGCCCCTCATCCGGTGAAGCCGGATCATTTCTTTTAGACAACTTCAATCACATGACAGCCCGGGATGAAATTAAATTCGTGGTGGGATCAAGGCAGGACTATGAATATGCCGCATCCTTCATTAAGGCACACCTTGTGAATCATCCCCGAGAGAAGGTACACATCTGCCCGGTTTTCGAAACGATTGAGCTTTCGGACCTGGCTGCATGGATACTTAAAGACAGGTTGGGCGCAAGACTGTCTCTTCAACAACACAAAATCATCTGGGATCCGGATTTAAGAGGAGTATAAACCATGACCAAAAAAGCCGTTGTTCTTTCATCCGGAGGCATTGACTCCACCACTGCCATGGCCATTGCCAGGGACAGGGGGTACGATATTTACAGTTTAAGTTTCAGATATGGCCAGCGCCACAGCGTGGAGTTGGAATGTGCAAAGAAAGTGGCTTGCCATTTGGGAACCATTGATCATAAAATTATCGACATTGACCTGCGCCAGTTCGGCGGTTCTGCGCTCACCGATGACATTGCCGTGCCCAAACACGACAACGTGGCGCAGATTGATCAAACCCGGATTCCCATCACCTATGTACCGGCCAGGAACACCATCTTTTTATCCTATGCCATGGCCTGGGCCGAGATACTTAAAGCCGAAGCCATTTTCATCGGTGTCACAGCCGTGGATTATTCAGGATACCCGGACTGCAGGCCAAAGTTCATTCAAGCCTTCCAGACCATGGCCAATCTGGCCACAAAAACCGGGGTAACAAAACAGACGGTTTTGACCATTGAAACCCCTTTGATCCAAATGTCAAAATCTGAAATAATCACCACTGGACACAGGTTAGGCGTAGACTACAGCCTGACCATCTCCTGTTATGATCCGGACGACCAAGGCCGTTCCTGCGGCAGATGCGACGCTTGCCTCCACCGTAAAAAAGGATTTAGCGAAGCCGGCATCCCAGATCCGACCCCCTACACATAGTATTTGAACGACTCGTTAAAGGAAATGTTATATTTCGTTCTTTAACTTAAATTACCATTTAACACTTGACTTTCACCTCTATCCCCATTTATAGCTATAATATCTCTGTTTCAAGTTGGCACAAGTACTTAAGATGCAAATTTTCCAACAGGATTAAAATGGCTTGAAACTTATTTTTTTTATTTCCATTACAGGAGATCGCCAATATGGCTACAGGTACAGTAAAATGGTTTAATGACTCAAAAGGTTTTGGATTTATCGAACAAGATGATGGAGGGAAAGATGTCTTCGTGCATCACTCTGCTATCAATAAACCAGGTTTCAAATCCCTGAAAGAAGGGGAGCGTGTTTCATTCAATATTGAACAAGGTCAGAAAGGTCCTTCTGCAGTAAATGTAACCGCTCTATAGTCAGCGGTATGACCTGTTGAAAAAGTTCCCGGACGGGAAATTGTTTGGGAACTTCCTTCTTTATAACGGCCATGACCTGACGGACACAACAAACAATGAAAGATGTGAGTGATGAGTATTGAGAAAAACAGCCTGTTTTAAATCTCAATACTCAATACTTTCATATAAACAGCCGTGGGCCGACCTGACATATGAACTGCCAGACATAGCCCACAACAAAGCTTGTAAGATCTGAGTAACTTACCCAGATTTTCTTATAAAAATCCATTAATTAAGTATAATCAAACAAATACCAACTTAATGAGTGGAAAATTCTCTTTCGCCTTTGGTTATCTCCTTTTTCTGTAACGTTGGATTTTAACTTCTATAACATACAGGATGGAAATATGAAAAAATGCGAGTGGAAAATTGTTGATGTCAATGAAAATCATTACGAATCAGAATGTGGCGGGGACTGGTTTTTTTTTGAGGGGACGATAGAAGAGAATCAAATGGAAATATGCCCATTTTGCGGGGAACCAATAAGTGAGATAGAATCAGCACTATAAGCAATTGATTTTTTGGCAATAAAGTACGTTGTTCGGATATTTTTTCACAGCGAGTAAGCACAATGATATCAACTGCCTCCCAGGCCTTTTTCAAAGCATTCAATAACAAAAGCATTGTGGGTAATAACCCATAAGTTCACAGAAAAATGGGTTATTGTGTGGAGTCCACTTTTATATACCCCCATGTCCTGACGGACACAACAAACAATGAAAGATGTGCGTTTTCAACTGGTGCTGTTCGGATCAGGGATTTCGCGTTCATGGATGCCCAGCAGGAACAAGAGTCCATCCAGGCCCATGGTGGAAATGGCATTGGCCGCTTTTTCCCGGACAATCGGCTTGGCGTTAAAGGCCACGCCAAGGCCGGCAATGGAAATCATGGGCAGGTCATTGGCCCCGTCACCCACGGCAATGGTCTGCTGGATGGACAGATTTTCTTTTTTTGCAAGTTCGCGCAAAAGGTCTGCCTTTTTCTGTCCATCCACAATGTCGCCGGAAACCCGGCCTGTGACTTCGCCGTTCTCTATTTCAAGGGTATTGGCAAATACATAATCAAACCCCAGGGTCTGTTTAAGATAATTGCCCACAAAGGTAAAACCGCCGGAAAGGATGGCAAGCTTATAGCCCAGCCCCTTCAGGGTCCGGGTAACAAGATCGGCCCCGTCGGTCAGGGGCAGGGTCCGGGCAAGGTCCTTGATCTTCTCTTCTTTTAATCCTTTGAGCAGGGCCACACGCCGTCTGAAACTTTCCTTGAAATCAATTTCCCCGCGCATGGCGGATTCCGTGATTTTGGCCACCTGATCCCCGACACCGGCCAGTTTTGCCAGTTCATCAATCACCTCGGCCTGGATCAATGTGGAATCCATATCAAACACAACAAGCTTGCGGTTCTTCCGGTAGATATTGTCATCATGAAAGGAGATATCAATACCCAGGTCCTGGGAGATGTGAATGAACCTGCCCTTCATATCCGGTATGCTTCTGGGTGTACCGGACACAGCGAACTGGATACAGGCCATAGGAGGTTCCAAAGGTCTTTTCAGGGATCTGCGGCCGGACATACGGGTAATGGAATCAATGTTGAGATCATGATCGGTAATCACCGAGGAAACAGCTGAAATCTGGGCGGTGGTAATGGCCCGGCCCATGACCGTAATAATCCTGCGCTCCTTGCCCTGGGTCTGGACCCAGGTTTCGTAATCATTAGAATCCACAGGCACAACATCTACGGCCAGTCCCATCTTATGCCCTTCAAAAATCAGATCCTTGAACATCAGGGAAAAATCCTGGGAACATGGAATATGCACCAGCATGCCAAGGGAGATATGTTCATGAATTACAGCCTGTCCAATATCCAGAATGCTCACCTGATACTGCGCAAGGATGGTTGAAATTCGCGCTGTAAGACCTTTTTGATCCTTGCCCGTAATGCTGATAAGAACAATGTCCCCCATAATCTATCCCCTATCGTATAAGTATTTGCACCATGCGCTGCCGGGTCTAATTTATAGCCTTGCCGTCCGAATCTGTAAAGTGGTTTCGGGCCATCTGCCGGACCAGATCTTCCAGGGTCTTTTTCTGATTAAGGGCCGGGTCATCCAGCACCTGCTCAAATAAAAAAGCTTTAACCTTTCCAATGGCCGGCCCCTGGGACAGGCCCAGAATGTCCTGGATGTCCCGGCCTGAAATGTCAAGGTCATTCATATTAAATGGCGTCTGTGCATTAATGGCGTCCAGTATTTTGCCCAGACGCAGGCGGATATCCCCGAGAGAATATGGCTTTTTGACGGGATTCAGATTGCCTTTTTTGTCGGCAATGCGCATGCGTAAAAAATCCTGGTAGGACAAGTTTAGGTCATCCAGCATGGCCAGAAGCCTGCGCACCGCTTTCGGGGAGGTATCTGCTTTCAAAGGACGCATGTGCCCCCGAACCAGGGCGTAGATATAGTCTATGTCCTTTTTGGAAAACCGGAGACGCTCAAGGTCGGCCATCATGGCCCGGGTGCACTTCTGATGTCCCGGGAAAGTGTTCCGGCCCTCCTTGATTTCCAGCGCATCCATTTTCCCTGTGTCATGAAGAAAACCTGCCAGTCTCAGTATGGGCCTGGATGCCGGCAGGGCATCTCCAACCAGAAGGTTATGCTCAAATACGGTTTCGGCGTGGTGGGGACCGCCGTCCAGCCCATAGCACCGGTCAAGGCTCGGCAAAATGTGCGCAAGAAGACCTGTATCATGAAGCAGATTAAAAAACCCCGAAGGTTTGTCCATACCCATTGCCTTGACAATTTCCCTTTGAATCCGGTCTGCGCTCCATTGGACAGTAATTTTATGGACACGGGCACGGATGGCATCAAAGGCGTCCGGCTCAATTTTAAACCCGAAACGGGCAGCAAACCGGCAGGCCCTGACCATACGCACGGGGTCTTCTTCGATCCGATCAAACGGATCCCGGGTGAACCGAATCGTCCTGTTCTCAATGTCCTTTTGTCCATGAAAGGGGTCTGCCAGGGTCCGGGTTTCGGGGTCCCAGGCCATGCTGTTGATGGTGAGATCCCGGCGGCCAAGGTCGCTGGTCGGAAAGGTATGCCCGGCACCCACAGCTTTGCTGTCTGCGGGTCTGCAGGTCGCTACCTCCACCTTGTTGACCAGGGTCACGGCAAAGGATTTTCCCACATATTTAGAATCCTGGTCGGCAAACAGCCTGGCCAGGTCTTGGGGCAGGGCATTGGTCAGAATATCCACATCCCCGGGCACTATGCCCAAAAGGGCGTCCCGGACCGCTCCTCCGGCCAGAAAGGCTTGAAAGCCTGCGGTCCAAAGCGTTTCAAGGATGGAGGAGACGGGATTACTCGCCTGGATGGTGTCCAGGATGTCGAAAACTGAACGCATGAAAAATATTTTCTCACTCGACCATCGAGTTTTAATAGATCCCGAATACAGGCGACCCGCATCCGGGACATTTATTGGTCTGGGTTAGAAAATTTTCCACTGAATAGCCAAATCGTTTGATAACAGTCCGGCCACAAGTTGAACAGCAGGTGTTTTCCCTGGCACCGGGCACATTGCCGGTGTACACATGAAACAGTCCGGCTGAAAGTCCAATATCGCAGGCTTTTTCAAGGGTCTCCACAGGTGTCGGCCCCGTCTGGGTCAATTGAAATGCCGGATGAAACCGGGATAGATGCCAGGGGGTCGAAGGCCCCAATTCCCCGGCAATGAAGGAAGCCATCTGTCCAAGTTCGTTGGGATCGTCATTAAGTCCCGGGATCACCAGGGTGGTGACCTCCACCATGATGCCTAAATCCACCATGGTCTTCAGCGTCTGTTTAACCGGTTCCAGCCGGCCGTTGCAATACCGGGTGTAAAACCCGTCAGAAAAAGATTTAAGATCCACATTGGCCACATCAATCACTGCGGCGGAGGCCTGCAGCAGTTTAGGACTCATAAATCCGTTGGTAACAAGGATATTGGCCAGCCCTGCATCCTTTGCCAGCATTGCCGTATCCAGGACCAGCTCAAAAAAAACCGTGGGTTCGGTATAGGTGTAGGCGATACTTTGGCATCCTTGTTCCACAGCCTTTGCGACAATCGCTTCCGGCGTCATTGCCTTGCCGGCAAGGCGGCCTGTAAAAGGATCTGCACCCCGGTGACGGACCTGGGAGATATCGGCATTCTGGCAGAACCGGCACTTAAAATTGCACCCGGGCGCGGCAATGGAAAACGAGAGAGAGCCGGGTTTGAAATGAAAAATGGGTTTTTTCTCAATGGGATCCACGTTGGCGGCCACCACCCGGTCATACACCAGGGAATAAAGCTGACCATCCCGGTTCTCCCGGACACCACACACACCGGTATGTCCCGGCGCAATCGTGCAGTAATGATTGCAGGCCAGACATTTTACCGCACCATCAGACAGGGGTTCATAAAGACGGGCACGTATCATTCTTTTATCCTGAATCCTAACGCCAGGCCTGCGGCCGGCTCATTGATTTTACGATTCCTGGTTTTCAGGACCAGGGGTTGGGTGCGAAACTTAGGCACAGGTTTGATGCGCATACCAATAAAACTGCCCCAGTAAGACCACTGGATAAAGCGAAGACTCTCCAGTTTCGAGATCAGACTTCCGGACAGAAATGGGAATTGTACGGTTGTCCGCCATTTTACCGGTACTTTTCCCAATATGGAGTTCATCATGATTTTCAACTCCCACACACTAAAAAAATGGGCATGACTGTACATATCCGGAAAAAAGAAACCTTTCAGCCGCCGGGCCATATTCTGGGGGGCATACCGGTTATGGACACCGATGACCACCTGTTCCCGGGCCACCCGGCAGGCCTCTTCAATGGCCTTGGCCGGCCGGTTTGAAAATTCAAGACTGAAAAATAGCAATGCCGTATCAAAAGAATTATCGTCAAAGGGCAGATCCTCGGCCGTACCCCGGTGCAGGTCAACGCGATGTCCGAGCCGCTCAGCAGCCTTGTCCAGCATATATGCGGAAGGGTCAATACCGGTCAGATTCATGCCCAGATCCACAAAAGGTTCAAGACTTAACCCCGTGCCGCACCCAATGTCCAAGAGGCGCTTACCCGGAATGGGGCTAATCAGGGAGCTGATCAGTTTGATTTCAAGGTCAAGGCGGTGCCTGGCCCCGCCTTTTTCAAAAAAGGCATCATAGGCCTGGGCCGCCTTGAAATCAAATTCATATGACATGCTCAGTCCTCTTGATCCAAAAGGGTAAATATTCAACGGCCATGTTACAAAACCAGCCCTTTTTCTCCGTGATCTTAAATCAACGATATTAACATAACGCAATCTTGGAAAAAAGCAATCAAACCCGCAAAAAAAACAGTTAAATAATTGAATTATAAGTATTTTGCAAGCGAATGAAAATTGTTATGGCAGGTGGTGCAACAGACACGCCGCCAAAACGGTCCTCTTATTCATCGGCGTCAGGCTGTTTCCTTTTTTTATACCAGTCATACCCCTTATACAGCGTGTCCATGCATACCGGACAGATACCGTGGGTAAAGGTCAGATGGGAGTGGGTCTCAAAATAACTGTCCACATCATTCCAAAAGCCCTTATCATCCCGGATTTTTTTGCAGTGTGAACACATGGGCAAAAGGCCGCGCAGGGTTTTAAGTTCGATATGGGTTTTAATGCGGGCCAGAAGTTCAGCCGAATGAAAGGGTTTTGTTACATAATCCACCCCGCCCACATCAAACCCTTTTACAATATCCTGGGCATCAGACTTGGCCGTTAAAAAAATCACCGGAATATTACGGGTGGAAAATTCGGCCTTCAATTTTTCACAAACCTCATACCCATCCATCTCGGGCATCATGACATCTAAAAGGATCAGATCCGGCAATTCTGATTTTACAAACGTCAGGGCCTGGGCCCCGCTCTGGGCCATGGCAACTTCATATCCGTTATTGGAAAGCAGCTTCCCAAGGAACTGAAGATTCTGAGGTTTGTCATCAACTGTCAAAATGAGACTTTTATTGACCATTGCGATGCTCCAGGATTAAATCTTATATATTAATTACACTTACAGGATCCGCAGCACCCCGAATCGCAGCCCCCGCTTTTGGTTCCACAGCTGCCGGCCGGGGGCTCCAGTCCGGTTTCAGCAATGCTGATATCAAAAACAAGGGTTTTTCCGGCCAGAAAATGATTCACGTCCATGGTGACATTTGTCTCGTTTATACTTGCTATGCGCGCAGGAACCGGTTGGCCTGCAGGATTCTGAAGCTGAAGCTCAAGCCCTTCTGTCAGGGACATATCCTGGGGGAACTGGGCCCTTGGGATCTCCACCATGGCCTCCTCGTCTCTTGGGCCGTATCCCATTTCAGGCGGAATGGTTACGGTTTTTGATTCCCCTTTTTTCATACCGATGACGGCTTGGTCAAAGCCTTTGATCAGCATGCCTGTATCAACGGTGAAGGTCAGCGGCTGCCTGCCTTCGGAAGAGTCGAACACATCCCCGTTTTCAAATTTTCCTGTATAATCCACAGCAATGGTATCCCCTGATTTAATCGCTTCGCTCATAACGCTTTTCCTTCCAACCGGTGGCTGTTCCGGCTGTTATGTTGGTTTTCCGGAACCTTTGGCCGGAAAATTATAACCATCCTTTTTTAAGTATGGTTTAGACAAAACAATTTGAAATTATAAGGTAAAAATGGAAAAATGTCCAAAAGTATTTTAATTTTTGATATTTTCTGTTGCGTGAAATGTGGTATAGTCAGACAAAAATTAATAAGATTAAAATAAGGATAATAACATGGAACTTTTGAAAATCATTACGGCCATTATTCTTCCACCGGTGGGTGTATTTTTCCAGGTCGGCATTGGAATGCACTTCTGGTTGAATATTCTTCTAACCCTTCTTGGCTATATTCCGGGTATTGTGCATGCCATTTGGGTAATAGCCAAAAACAAATGATTTTTGTCAGATCCTTGTTATCCCATGGTTATCCCATGAACGGATAATCGTAATTTTTGGGGGGTACCAGGGTCTCCTTGATGGTCCGGGGTGATGTCCAGCGGATCAGGTTCAGATAGGACCCGGCTTTATCGTTGGTACCGCTTTTGCGGGCCCCGCCAAAGGGCTGCTGGCCGACCACGGCGCCTGTGGGTTTATCATTAATGTAAAAGTTGCCGGCGGTGTGGGTCAAGCGGTTCATCAGGATATTGATCGCTGCGCGATCCCTGGCAAAAACAGCACCGGTCAGGGCATATGGACTTGTATTGTTCAGGATCTCCAGGGTCGCGTCAAAGTCATTATCCGCATAGAGATACACAGTAAGTACCGGCCCGAATATCTCTTCGGCCATGGATTCATAGTCCGGTATTTTGGCCAGAATCACCGTGGGATGAACAAAATAGCCCTTGGACTTGTCCCGCTGACCGCCGATGATCACTTCAGCATCCGACGATTCCTGTGCCCGTGAAATGTACCCGTCAATTTTATCGAAGGATTTTTCGTCAATCACGGCATTCACAAAGTTTGTGAAATCAGTCACAGGACCCACCTTGATTTCAGCTATTTTTTCTTTGAGCTGATCCTGGACCGCGGGCCACAGAGAGGCCGGAACATAGAGACGGGAACATGCAGAGCATTTCTGGCCCTGGAACTCAAAGGCGCCGCGGATGATGCCTGTGACAAGCTCATCCACATCCGCACTGGCATGGGCAAAGATATAACCCTTACCGCCGGTTTCACCCACGATTTTGGGATAGGAAACATAGGTTTCAATATTTTCGGCCGCTTTTTTCCAAAGATTCTGGAAGAGAGCCGTGGAGCCTGTAAAGTGCATGCCGGCAAAATCCTGGTGGGTGAACAGGATATCGCCGATCTGGGAACCGCGGCCCGGAATAAAGTTGATAACGCCGCCGGGAAGGCCGGCTTCCTTAAGGATCTGCATCACATAGTAGTTGGACAAAACAGCCGTGGTTGAAGGCTTCCACACAACGGTGTTCCCCATCATCGCCGGTGAGGTGGGCAGGTTACCGGCTATGGCTGTAAAATTAAATGGGGTCAGCGCAAACACAAACCCTTCCAGGGGACGGTATTCCAGTCGGTTGTAAACGCCTTTTTCGCTAAACGGCTGATTGGCATAGATTTCTGCCATATAACTGACATTGAAGCGCAAAAAATCCACCAGCTCGCAGGTGGCGTCAATTTCGGCCTGAAATGCGTTTTTGGACTGACCCAACATGGTTGCAGCATTAATCTTGGCCGAATATTTCCGGGAAATCAACTCTGCGGTCTTCAGAAAGATTGCCGCACGCTCCTGCCAGGCCATGGTCTCCCAGGCCGCTTTTGCAGACAAGGCTGCATCGACAGCAGCCTTGATCTCTTTTTCGCCTGCCATATGTACTTTACCCAACACATGACTGTGGTCATGAGGGCAAACCACATCACGGACATCACCGGTTTTAATCTCTTCCCCGTTGATAATCAACGGAATTTCCACCTGATCTGCCATCTGGCGGCCAAGCGCTGCGGACAATGCCCCACGTTCCGGACTGCCCGGCGCATACATCTTGACAGGTTCATTATAGGGTTTGGGGATAATCAATATGCTGTTTGTCATTTCATCTCTCCTTTCCGGAACAAGGCTGCTTTATAAATCGTGAATTTTTAAATTACAATGCTTTGGACAGGTTTTAGCGTAGTCTTGTAAAAAAAGGTGGACAAG
>AMWB02152057.1_pt1 | contig 16269 bp, 8 predicted proteins | sample 200311 | NCBI WGS metagenome assembly AMWB02 (sample SAMN02737377, study PRJNA173069) | bioreactor metagenome | biome: anode biofilm in microbial fuel cells | place: USA: California | collected 2010-12-16 | reverse complement strand
ATTGAAGCTCCCCTGTGTGAGGAAAGATGTAATTTGGTGGAGAATTCCGCTCTCAAGAGGAAAAAAAATGAGTTCGAGAGGCTTGTCAGGATTTACACCAATCAGGGCCAGCTAAAACAGGCTGTGGAATCGCTGGTAGTGGTCGCACAGATACAGGAGCTGGAAAGTAAGGGAAACCTGCGGGCTTTTGATGTTTCGGATTTTCTGCGTGTCAGTCCCATGCCGCCAAATGAACTGGAGGCACTTGTGGACGACAGGCTGCAGCCACTTGTAGACAAGGACATGCATTTTTCCGCGTCAGGTATCAAGATGTATGAGGATTGTCCACTGAAATTCAAGTACTCTTACGTGCTCAAGATACCAACGCCACAGAAAGCCTTTTTCCAGCTTGGAACAGATGTGCATGCCGTGTTCGAGCAGATGTCAAGGCTCAAGATGCAGGGAGAAGTCCCTGACATCTCCAAGGCCAGAGAAATGCTGGATGTCACATGGAATCCACATGTATTTGATTCTAGGACACAGGAGCAGCAGGAATACTCAAAGATGCAGAAGATGCTGGACTTCTGGATGAACTTCGAGCGGCACAATCCTAACGAGACAGTGGAAGTGGAGGAAGGATTCGAGATAAAACTTGATGGTGCCAAGTTCGGAGGATATATCGACCGTCTGGACAGGACACCCGAAGGAGATTATATTGTCATTGACTACAAGACCGGTACGACCAATTTGAGCAAGAACAAGCTGAAGAAGGACGTACAGATTGCACTGTACTGCATGGCTGTGAAGGAAAAGTATGGGAAACTGCCTGTGCAAGCAGGCCACATGTATGTCAATCCTGAGCTTGCCGAGCTGAGATTGGTGGATGTAAGTGAAGAGGGTGTCGAGGCTGTGGTTGGCAGGGTCAGGGAGATAGTTGGTCGGGTTCTGGAAGAGAATTTTGATATAAAGGAGGAGCCGAACTGTTGGTTCTGTGATTATAAAGGGATATGCGAGAAAAATGGAATAAACAGCTAAGTAAAGTAACACGAAGAATATAGGCTATATATTCAGAAAATTAAATGCAAGGATAATTAATAAATATAGTAAATTAACTCTTAAAATAAGCTGGGAATATGACTATAAACACTAATAAGAACAATGCTTTTTTATCGAAGTTTGGATTTCTTTTTGAGAAAAATAGTCCGCACACTGCTCGCACAATAATGCTTGAAGATCTTTGTCTTCTTTTGGAATTTGTGAATGAGTCTATTTCTTCAAAAGAGGATTATCTTAAAGCAATAAAGGATGATAATTGCCTTGGAAAGCGCTCAGGGAAAACTAGAACACTTACTGCTAGGCATTTAGTTGAGCTTTATTCGCTAGATACATCTGTAACTATCTTTAGAGTTTTTAAATATTTTTGGGCAAGGGATCCAGAAGGACAGCCACTTTTAGCTTTGCTTTGTGCATATGCCAGAGACGATCTTCTAAGAAAAAGTACCCCTTTTATAGAGAAATTCTCTGAAAATGAAGCTGTTAGCCGAGAGGAACTAGAAAATCATATTGAGGAGATTTTTCCTGACCGATTCAGTAAGGCTACGTTAAAGTCCACAGCTCAGAATCTTAATTCATCTTGGACTAAAGCGGGTCATCTTAAAGGAAAAGCTAAAAAAGTTCGTTCAAAGGCATCGGCAACGTCTGGTTCTGCAGCATATGCACTTTTTTTAGGGTATTTGACAGGTGCTCGTGGAAAACAATTATTCAACACAGAGTTCACTAGCCTTCTTGATTGTTCGCCAGAACACGTTATCGAATTAGCTGAAGATGCTTCCAGACGTGGATGGATTACATTTAAGCGAGTCGGTGATGTAATGGAAGTTTTGTTCCCTAATCTGTTAACCCAAGAAGAAGAGGAGTGGATTTATGAGCAAAATTAAAAGGTTAATCCAGTCATACGGTAAATTTATTGCAATTCCGTGGAGAGAAGATATTGCAGCCGCTCAACGTGTTATTTTTTGTGTGTACAATGAGAATGATGAACGGCATTTAAGAGCTAAGATTACTGAATTTGAAATAGAAACCAAGAATGCAAGCCATGAATGGGCTTTATTTGATCTTACCAGCACTTTTGCAGATTGGCTCACAGAACAGCGCTATGCTAAAAAGTACTTTGAGCAGCCAGATTTGCTTTCTATATTAATGCCACGCTACAGAGAATACATAAAGAAGAAATTTGAAAGTTTTCTTGATGCAAAAGAATCTAATGACAATTTAGTGGTAGCTGTGCATGGAGTTGGCTCTCTTTTTGGATTTTTGAAAGTAAAAGACGTTGTTGATGATCTGGCACCTCTCGTGAAGGGAAGACTACTAATCTTTTTCCCAGGAAGTTATGACAATAACAATTACCGTTTACTGGATGGATACGATGGATGGAATTATTTAGCTGTGCCAATCACTGCGGACAAAGAATTTTGAGAACATTATATAAAACATTTTGACATAAAGCAGATATTAGGTAGGTGGATGGATGAAAAATAGAGAGATTTACCAGCGAGCCCCCTCTAAAATAAAACTTGTAAATGAGGGTGTGGCAAGTGTAAATGATGATAAGACAGCTCATGCAATGGCTATGCTGCGTTATGAATTGGAGACTTTTGTTTGTGATGGTCAGTACGAAAAAGGTCTTGAACACATCTTGTCTACCTATTTGAAGAATATTGATCAGGTCCAGCAGCCGGCGGTGTGGGTAAGTGGCTTTTACGGCTCTGGTAAATCTCATCTTGTTAAAATGCTTCGTGCATTGTGGGTTGATACTGTTTTTGATGATGGAGCTACTGCTCGTGGTATTGCAAACCTTCCACAGAGCATAAAGGATCTTCTAAAAGAATTGGACACACAAGCTAAAAGGCATAGTGGACGCCATGCAGCTTCAGGTACATTGGGAGCAGGCGCAAGTGGTAGTGTCAGGCTTGCACTACTCCGCATTATCTTCAAGTCTGTAGATCTTCCTGAGCAGTATCCAGTAGCCCGCTTTGCTATGTGGCTAAAAAAGGAAGGCATATATGATGCCATGAAAGAATATGTTGAAGAGCAAAATCTCAACTGGAAAGAAGAACTTGAAGAATTCACAGTATCTGAACCAATTCATGAATTTTTAGTTAAAGAAAAATCTAACATCTTCTCATCGCCAGTTGCATGTGCACAAGTTCTTTCGAATCTATACCCTGCGCAAGTAAAGGACATTAGTAGTGATGAGATGGTTAAGGCCATCCAAGGAGCGCTTTCAGTTGATGAAAAGTTTCCACTTACACTTATAGTACTTGATGAGGTTCAAATATACATCGGTGAGGATAGTCAAAGAGCAATGCAAATACAAGAAGCTGTTGAAGCATGTTGCAAAAACATTGGAAGCAAGTTGTTGTTTATTGGAACAGGACAGACTGCTGTCACTGGCACAGCAAACCTCAAGAAGCTAGAGGGCAGGTTCACAGTTCGCATAGAGCTTTCAGACTCCGATGTAGACACAGTGATTCGCAAGGTCATACTTGCAAAAAGGCCAGATGCGATCGCTCCTATCAATGATGTGATGAAAACAAATTTAGGTGAAATCTCAAGACAACTTCAGGGAACAACTATTGGACACCGTCAAGATGATATCCAATATTTCCCGATGGACTATCCTATTCTGCCAATACGCAGACGTTTTTGGGAAAATACATTAAGGGTGCTTGATCAAACAGGTACGGATGCCCAGCTTAGAAATCAATTAAGTATGGTGCATAAAGTTATTCAAACAAATCTTGATTACCCTCTTGGACATGTTGTTGCTGCAGATTATATCTATTTTGACTCTGCAGATAAGTTGTTGCAGCCTCGTATTCTTCCTCGTAAAGTACATGAAATGACAGCTAAATGGATCAATGGTTCTGAAGATGAACGTTTAATGGCCAGAGCATGTGGACTAGTGTTCCTTATCAATAAACTCGCTAGCAACAACAATGAAATTGGTATCAAAGCAACAGTTGATTCGATTGTAGATCTGATGGTTGAAGACATCTCATCTGGTAGTGGAATTCTTAGAAGCAGGCTTCCGGCTCTTTTGGATAATTGCAAGTTATTAATGAAAGTAGGTGATGAGTATCGTATCCAAACTGAAGAAAGTTCAGCCTGGACCGATGAATTCCTTAATCAAAGGAGCCAGCTTGCTAATGAGGCGCATAGAGTCGAATCAGAACGCAATGATAGGATTCGGCATAAATTCGGAGATATTGTTAAAACACTGTCCCTTACCCAAGGTAATTCAAAAGTAACGCGGAGTATTTATCCCATCTTCGAATCTTCATTGCCTTCGGACTGCAATCAAAAAATATGTGTTTGGGTTCGTGATGGCTGGAGTGTTGAAGAAAACTCTGTTCGTGCAGATGCACGCCAAGCTGGGAACAAATCTCCAACTATATTTGTATTTATACCTAAACGTTCAGCCGATGGCTTAAGGAGCCATATAATGGACTATAAGGCAGCAAGGGCAACTTTGGAAATAAGAGGTGTACCTAACACGCCAGAAGGTATCGAAGCACGCGCTGCCATGGAAACGCTGAAACAAAGTTCAGAGGGGAAAATAAAAGAGCTATTGCAAGAAGTATTTTCAGGATCACATGTATTTCAAGGTGGTGGCAATGAAATCATTGGAAGTGACCTGCAGTCTATGATCCTTGAAGCTGCAGAACATTCACTTGAGCGGCTATATCCCTTGTTCCATCTAGCAGACCATGCTGGATGGGACAAGGTCTATTCAAATGCGAAAAAAGGTTCTCCAGATGCTCTTAAAGCTGTAGGATATGACGGTGAACCTGCGAGTCAGCCGGTCTGTAAAGCTATCTTAAGTTATATTGCCGGTGGCAAAAGTGGTTCTGACATCCGTGGCAAATTTGAATCTGCAGAATTTGGCTGGTCTAGAGATGCGGTTGATGGTGGTCTTCAAGTGCTTCTAGTTACAGGCCTTATCAGGGCACAGGATGAACGTGGACAATTAATAGATCTAAAGGAATTGGAAAGAAAAGCCATTGGAAAAACAATGTTTAAGATCGAATCCGCAATGGTGTCTGCGGGACAACGTATAGAAATACGGAAATTGCTCCAAAAAGCTGGTTTTCATATCAAATTAGGTGAAGAGTTATCCACAGTTCCACAATTCCTTCAAAAGATGCACATGTTAGCAGATAATGCTGGTGGAGATGCACCCAAACCTGAACATCCCAACATATCCTTGCTTGAAGAAATCCGACAGACTGTAGGAAATGAGCAGCTTTTACTTATATATAATAACTCCAAAGAACTTACTGACTTTATAGAAGAATGGACTAACTTAAAAAAAGACATAGAAGAGCGCTGGTCTTCTTGGGAAAATCTTGTTGATCTTGTATCTCATGCAGATGGAATTCCTGAAGCTGACGTGATAGAAGCCCAGGTCCAATACATAAGAGATAATCGGTTGCTTCTGGAAATACCTGACCAGACATCTCCCTTGATCTCAAACTTAACTCAACTTCTGCGTGATACTTTAAACAAATTAGACTCAGAATTCAAATCGAATTATGAGCAAGGAATGGATAGACTTAATACCGATTCTAATTGGTTGCAGCTCGAACCAGAACAGCGCAATAAACTCTTAATTGAACAGAAGTTAGACGAAGTCAACCACCCGATACTAAACCTTAGTTCTACAGAAGAAGTTCTGAAAACGCTGAATAAGCTTTCTCTTTCAATGTTTTCTGAGAGGGTAACAGCTATTCCCAGCCGTTTTGATAAGGTTTTGGAAAAGGCAGCTAAGTTGATGGAGCCCCAAGTACACTTTGTGCCGCTACAACGGAGGATGCTCAAGAATGAAAATGAGATCGATGAGTGGATTCAGGAAGTAAAAGAACAGCTAAAGTCTGAATTAAGCAAAGGACCAATTATGATCCAATAAGAGGGTTTAAAAATGCAACCTCTTGAAAAATCATTAAGAAAACAACTAGAAACGACTGTAAAAGAAGCCCGCGATATTGCTGAGAATGCAGCACGTGTTGCTCTTGAACAACTTGGTGTTGGCGAAGATAAACCTTATTCTCATCTTTCGGAGGAAGAACGTGAATTACGTAGGAAACTGCGTGCTCATGGTCGACAATTAGGTGATGTGAGAAGGGATGATGGTAAACAGGAGATAAACTGGTTACTGGAAGAAGTTGCATATGAACACTGGCATCGTATGCTCTTTGCCCGTTTTCTGGCTGAGAATAACCTTTTAATGTATCCTGACCCTGCTCATCCTATAGCAATTACTCTTGAAGAGTGTGAAGAGCTTGCAGCTGAAGAAGGTGCAAGGAATGGATGGGAACTGGCTTCAAGGTATGCTGCCCGAATGCTACCACAGATATTTAGGCCAGATTCACCGGTTTTTAGTCTGGTGCTTCCTCCTGAACACGAAAGAAAGCTTGAAACTCTGTTAGCTGGATTACCCGAGGAAGTTTTCTTAGCTTCAGATTCTATTGGATGGGTATATCAGTTCTGGCAGGCTAAAAGGAAAGATGAAGTGAACGCTTCTGAGGTAAAGATCGGTGCCCGTGAACTTCCTGCAGTCACCCAGCTTTTCACTGAACCTTATATGGTTTCTTTCCTGCTGGATAATTCTCTGGGAGCCTGGTGGGCATCTCGCAGACTAACTGAAGATGATTTAAAGAGTGCAGCTACTGAGGAAGAGTTAAGACAGAAGGCATCCTTGCCAGGTGTTCCTTTAGAGTATCTGCGTTTTGTCAAAAAGGAAGATGGAATGTGGACACCTGCAGCTGGCACTTTTGATAGTTGGCCAGAGCACTTAAGTGAACTCAAGACGCTTGATCCATGTTGTGGATCTGGCCATTTTCTTGTGGCTGCTTTATTGATGATTGTACCCATGCGCATGGAGCTTGAAGGCCTTTCTGCAAGTGAAGCTGTGGATGGCGTACTACGAGAAAATATTCATGGTCTAGAAATAGACAAGCGCTGTGTGGAGCTTGCCGCCTTTGCATTGGCGCTTACTGCCTGGAAATATCCTGGTGCTGGAGGCTATCGAACATTGCCAGAATTAAATGTGGCATGTTCTGGCCTTGCAATTAGCGCCAAGAAAGAAGAATGGCTTGCTCTTGCAGGTGAGAACGCCAATCTACGTATTGTGCTGGAAGGACTCTATAATCAGTTCAATAGTGCGCCTGTATTGGGTAGTTTGATCAATCCTGAGATCAGCCTTGGGAAAGGTTCTTTGTTCGGATTCAATAGGGAGGATGTTGCTCCTCTGCTGACACAGGCCCTATCAGGTGAAAATGATGATGAGAGAGCAGAAATGGGAGTTGCTGCATTTGGTTTGTCAAAAGCTGCCATGTTGCTAGCAGGAAAATATCAATGGGTGATCACCAATGTCCCCTATCTGGCACGTGGTAAACAAACTGACAGACTACGAGATTTTTGTGGACATCTTTATGCAGCAGCCAAGAATGACCTAGCTACCGTATTTCTCGATCGCTGTATGGAACTGTGTGTTCAAGGCGGTACCTGCAGCATTGTTTTGCCACAGAACTGGCTGTTTTTAACTAGTTACAGAAAATTCCGCGAAAAGTTACTAAAGAACGATACTTGGTATCTAATCGCACGGTTAGGTCCAGGAGCTTTTGAGACTATTGGCGGTGAGGTGGTAAAAGCAATTCTTATAACCCTTAGCCGAGGGAATGGGGCAACCAATTTAATTCATGGATTCGATGTTTCTGAATACCACACTGCAGAAGAAAAGGCTGCTGCACTCCTTACCTCTGCAGTCAAAAGCATGGAGCAAGAGAAGCAGTTAGATAATCCAGATTCGAGGGTGACATTTGAGAATCATAATTCGATTTCATATTTAACTGAATATGCTGACTCAATGCAAGGTATTAAGACTGGGGATGATTTAAGATACAAAAAAATATTTTGGGAAGTAAGCGACTTTGAAAGATGGGTATTTGCACATGGTAGTCCGAATGAAATAGGGAAACTTGGCAATGTTTATTGCCTCGATTGGATAGAAAAAGGTACTGGTTTTGCTCGATTCCAAGGTTTATCTGCTTTTAATAAACGGGGATTATCATTAACCACTGTAAGTCGAATTATCTCTATGGACTATTATGGTTTTCCTTTCACAAGCGAAATTGCCATTGTAATTCCAAAGAATATCGAGCATTTAATTCCAATCAAATCTTATGTTGAATCTAAAGAATATGAGGATAATGTTCGTGGAATTGATCAAAATTTAGCTGTGTCTACTGCTGTTATAGTCAAAGTCCCATTCAACCTCGAGCACTGGACCAAAGTCGCAAAAGCAAAATATCCTAATGGCCTACCAAAACCCTATTCAGACGACCCAACCCAATGGATCTTTCATGGCCATCCATGTGGCTCGGTCATCTGGGATGAAGATAAAAAGTGGACAGTTCATGGACCATTGCGCACTGATGAAACAGTATTACAAGTTGCTGTTGCCCGCCTGCTTGGCTACCGCTGGCCTGCGGAGCTGGATGAGAGCATGGAATTAGCTGAAGAGCAACGGGAATGGGTGAAACGCTCTGAGGAACTATTGCCTTATGCCGATGATGATGGCATTGTGTGCATCCCACCAGTACGGGGAGAAACTCAAGCAAGTGACCAGCTACTTAACCTGTTGGTTGCTGCCTACGGAGATGCTTGGTCCAACGATACCTTGGTAACACTGCTCAAGAATGCTGACCATGAAGGCAAAACGCTAGAAACCTGGTTACGTGAGAAGTTCTTTAGCAAGCACTGCAAGTTGTTCCAGCACCGACCTTTCATTTGGTATATCTGGGATGGAGTAAGAGATGGGTTTGCAGCTTTGGTGAATTACCATAAATTAGATAAAAAACTCCTTGAAACTTTGATCTATACTTACTTGGGTGATTGGATAGCTCGTCAGAAACAGGATATGACAAATGGTGTGGATGGTGCAGTAGAAAAACTTGATGCAGCTGAAAATCTAAAAAAACAACTTGAACGGATACTCGAAGGTGAAGGATATCCTGATAAAAAACAGGGCTACGACATCTTTGTACGTTGGAAGCCCATTGAAAAACAACCCATTGGCTGGGACCCGGATCTTAATGATGGTGTACGTCTTAACATCAGACCATTTATGTCAGTGCAGGATGTTGGTAAAAAAGGTGCAGGGATTCTGCGAGATAAACCCAACATCAAATGGGATAAAGACAGGGGCAAGGATGTAGAATCGGCTCCATGGTATCATTTATTCCAGGGAGATCGCATCAATGACCATCATCTGAGTCTTGAAGAAAAGAAGAAAGCTAGAGAGGGAACAATTTGATCAAATCTGCATATAACTACCCCATATCCCAATTGTTTGATATAGAATCTAATGTGGTATATCGTGTTCCTCGGTATCAAAGAGAATATACCTGGGGTAAATGGGAATGGGAAAAGTTCTTTGATGATATTCTGGAAAATGATAATGGATATTTCTTAGGTTCAATTATTTGCATCAACCAGAGTACAGATGCTCTTTCAACTCAAGAGCTTGAAATTGTGGATGGACAGCAGAGAATGGTCACTCTTTCACTGCTTTTTACAGCAATCTACTCACATTTGCATGAAAATAATAGTTCACTGGATGAAGAGCAACGTGTTGACCTATTTAATTTAAAAAGGAAACTAATATCAAAAAAAGATCCAGATAAGACACGCATAATCCCACAGATTCAAAATAATAATGAGCAGGATTATCTTGCTATTTTAGGAACAGCAGGTATAATCAAACATTATAAAACACCTTCAAATGCCGGGAACCGCAGAATATTCAAAGCATATCGCTACTTTAAAGATCGAATCAGCTCCTCCTCTGAAGACCCGGAATCAAAATCTGAATTCATCAAGCAGCTTTTAGAAAAGATAAATCAGGCAACAATAGTAAAAATAGAGGTTGTCAGTCATTCGGATGCATACATATTGTTTGAGTCTTTGAACAACAGAGGTGTCCCCCTCACAGCCATCGATCTTATCAAAACTAAATTACTAGCTCAATTAGAGCACAATGAGCCGGGTAAGATCGATCATTACTTCGAAACATGGAACTATCTTTTGAACTATCTTGGAGATGACTATACCGTACAAGAAAGATTTTTCAGGCAATATTGCAATGCTTTCAAACCAGATTTGATAGATATCGTAAATTTCCCAGTTGCTACTCGTTCCAATCTCATACATATTTATGAAAAACTGATCACCAATAATGCTAATCTTTTTTTAGAAGAAATTGTTGAAGCTGGAAAATGGTACTCGTTCATTCTTGGAAGAAGAAAGGACGAAAACTATAACTCTTTGACAAAGCCTTTGTTAAATCTTGAACGTATACAAGGAACACCTTCTTATCTACTTCTCATGTTCCTCTTAGTCCATAGAGAAAGATATCAGTTAGATCAGAAACATCTCACAAAAATCATTGACCTTCTAGTACGGTTCTTTGTACGCAGGAATCTTACGGATGTGCCACCTACAAGAGATTTAACTCGCCTGTTTATGAAAATAATTGAGAATCTCAATGGTCTTAAGGGGATTGATATAGTTAATGTTGTATCCAATCAACTTCTGAGTGTGGCATCAGATGATAATCGTTTCCGTGAACAGTTGGAAGGACCTATTTACGCTGACAACACAGAGGTTACGCGTTTCATTTTGTATGCAATTGAAGAAAGAGCTATGACACGTGAAAAACAAGTTGATCTTTGGGCTAAGGATGGAAATCAACACGTATGGACCATCGAACACATTTTCCCACAAGGTGACAATATTCCCCAATCATGGGTTGACATGATTGCTAGTGGAAATGCACAAAAAGCAAAAGAGTTGCAACAACAACATGTACATAGGCTCGGAAATCTAACAATTTCTGGTTTCAACAGTAATCTTGGCAATAAGAGCTTTGAAGAAAAAAGAGACAGAACAGATAAACAGGGGCGTCCGGTAGGATACAAAAATGGTCTTTACTTGAATCAAAAACTTGCAGAAAAGACAGAATGGAATATAGAAAGCATCCAGAAAAGAACATCCGAACTTGTTGAAGAAGCCATGGACATCTTTTCTTTAGCAGGAGATTAACAATGAGATTCATAGAACATTTCACTAAAAAAATACGTGATGCAGCCACCTATAATCCAGATGTGCAAGTTGCACCCGCATGTATTCTGTGGCCAGACAGTGAATGCCAATGGAAACCTATGATTTCCCGCTTGCTCGGTGAGTTACCTGAAATGTTCATCCTGGGTGATTATGATCCAGAAAACCGTACCGGGCCAGGTATATGGTTACGCTGCGTTGTTGATAGAAAACTAAACGATATCATCATTCCCGATTTCAAAGTTCCAATTGTCTATCTTCCAGGCTATAGTCGCCAGGACCTACGGGCAATAGAAAGCTGTCCAGATCAATTAAAACCGTTAGCAGAACTGCAGTATCGCGGTGTGATCTGGTCTCAGGTGAATGCAAAGGACTGGACCATCCTAGCTTTCCTCATGTCCTATCAGGGAGGACTGGGGTTTGATGTGGCCCAGGATAACGATACAAAAGAAGCCATGAAAACTTCTCTTTCAAGGCTACTGGATGAAGATGTAGAATACATGAAAGGTAAAAGGCTAGATAAAGACTTTTTCAACACACTTCTTATCGGTGGAGATCCTGTTCGCGATTTGCTTCAATGGCTTGATAAACCAGATACTGTCAAAGCAGAAAAGGACAAAAATGAATGGTTGGGATTTGTAAAGATATGCAAGTCTAAATTTGTCTTTGATCCTGAAAACGAGGGTGCTATTGGAGGAGCAACAAAACTTGCTACTCACGAAGGACCATGGAAAGGAGTATGGGAACGTTTCTGTGAAGCTCCGCAAAGATATCCTAATATTCCAACTCTTATCCGTAAGGTAAAGCCTCCTATAAATGATGTGAGATGGTTCTCGTTAGAATGCAACTTCGGAGGCTGGCCCCAGTGGAACGAAGAACATGAAAATGCTCTTCGCAAAGACCTGAAAAACCTGAAAAACCTGCCTTCACATCAAGCTCGTATCAAAATCCAATACCTTGAAAAACAACATGCTCCAAGACGTGATTTGATTTGGGCATATCTGGGGGAAGCTCCTCTTGCAAATGCTTTGGAACATCTTTCTGTTCTCGCTTCCACCACTTCTACTTCACTTGCAACAGGAGAAGCCAATGAAATGGCCAATAGATACCAAAATGAAGGCTGGAAAGCAGATGAAGCTCTATTGAAAGCACTTGCATCTATAGAATGCCAGGAAGACCTGGAAGCAGTCAGAACTGCTATTCTGATTATTTATAAGGATTGGGCAGAAGAATCAGCTAGATATTTGCAGAAAATTGTTGAAACTTCTGGTTATCCTGGAGGGAATGCAGCTACCATCACACCGTATGATTATGAAAAAGGTGAATGCGTTTTCTTCGTGGATGGACTTCGTTTTGATGTTGGAAAAAGGCTTGAGGCAATACTCACAAATAAAGGATACAATGTCGTGTGCAAGCCAGGTTGGACTCCATTGCCAAGTGTCACTGCAACCGGTAAACCCGCAGTAACGCCAGTCAAGGACAAAATTAGTGGTCAAAATGTAAATAACGACTTTGAGCCATGCGTAGCTGAAACTGGCCAGTCCCTAAAGGGTGGTGCTCCTCTTAAAAAGTTAATATTAGATGCGGGATGGTCAATACTTGATTCAACATCTTACGGTGATGGCACTGGAAATGCATGGCTTGAGTTTGGTAATATCGATCATGAAGGCCATGATCGTGGTTCGAGGATAGCCCGTGAGATTGATGTTATTTTGATTGAAATTGTCGAGAAAGTAACTCTATTACTAGATGCAGGATGGAAAAAGGTTCGCATCGTCACAGACCATGGTTGGCTTCTGCTTCCAGGGGGACTACCAAAAAGAGAGCTACCTCATATATTGACCGAAACAAAGTGGGGTCGCTGTGCAGTTCTCAAACCAGGGGCATTGAATAGTGAACGTCATTATCCCTGGTATTGGAATTCTGATCAATACTTTGTACTTGCTGATGGAATCAGCTGTTTTCACAAAGGTGAAGAATATGCTCATGGAGGCTTAAGTCTTCAGGAATGCTTTACACTGCAACTGAGCGTCACAACTGGTTCCAACAGTTCTTCTCCTGTTTCTATCGAGTTCACAGATATTAAATGGAAGGGATTGCGTTGTACAGTTGCTGTAGATGGCTCTTTCTCGAGCATGTCTCTTGATATACGCAAGCAACCAGGTAATCCTTCTTCTACCGTGATTCTCAATGTTAAACCTATAAATGAAAATGGCATGGCATCTGTAGTCGTTGAAGATGAAGATTTAGAAGGATCTGATGTAACAATCGTTCTACTTGATTCGGAAGGCACAGTCGTAGCTCAAGAAAAAACTGTTGTAGGAGAAATTAGCCAATGATAGAATTGGATCAAATTGACAAAATGGCAGCTTCTTCACTCGAAGGTTATCTTGTAAGAAAAGACCTAGTCCGTACCTTTAGTCGTCAATTCCCTGTACCTACTTATGTTGTAGAATTCCTCCTAGGCCGCTATTGTGCAAGCATAGAACAGGAAGATATTGATGAAGGACTTGAAATAGTTCAGAGACAACTTGAGTCTCGCACTGTCAAAGCTGGAGAGGAAGAACTCTTTAAGTCCCGGGCTAGGGAAAACGGAGAAGTCAAGATTATAGACATAATTACCGCACGCCTAGATGCAAAAACGGATTCTTACGTAGCCACACTACCCAGTCTTCAGTTGAATGATGTCAGAATAAGTGCTGAGATGGTAGGGAAGCATGAAAGGATGCTTACAGGGGGCTTTTATGCAGAGATTTCACTTGTCTACGATGCTGCTATTGCTTTGGAAAACAAAGGAAGACCTTTTGGAATTGAGAACCTACGCGAGATACAGCTCTCTAAAAAAGATGTGCTAAATGTATTGGCGGAAGCCAGAACAAAGTTCAGCACTGAAGAATGGAAGATATTTCTACTTCGTAGTATAGGAATTGAACCTGCAAATCTATCTGATAGGGCAAAGAATGCATTTCTTCTGAGAATGGTACCATTTGTAGAAAGAAACTATAACATGGTAGAATTAGGACCACGGGGTACAGGAAAAAGTCATCTATTCCAACAAGTGTCTCCTTATGCTCATCTCGTTTCTGGCGGAAAAGCTACGGTTGCCAAAATGTTTGTAAACAATTCAACTGGCCAACGAGGACTAGTGTGCCAATATGATGTAGTATGTTTTGATGAGATATCGGGCATTTCATTCGATCAGAAAGATGGCGTAAACATCATGAAAGGGTACATGGAGTCTGGTGAGTTTAGTAGAGGGAAAGAAAGCATCCGTGCTGATGGAAGCCTGGTATTGGTTGGCAATTTTGAAGTGGATGTTGAGCACCAGCAGCGTATAGGCCACCTTTTTGGTCCTATGCCAGTAGAACTAAGAAATGATACAGCTTTTATGGATCGCATACATGCATTCTTGCCAGGTTGGGATGTACCAAAGATCAGTAAAGAACTTGTTACCGATCATTTTGGCCTGGTCAGTGATTTCCTCTCTGAATGCTGGAGTCAACTGCGAAACCAAAGTAGGGTAGCAGTTCTCCAGAATCATGTTTTCTTTGGAGGAGCATTGAGTGGAAGAGACACTAATGCAGTCAACAAAACTGTTAGTGGTCTCTTGAAGCTCTTATATCCATCGTCTAATACGGAAATATCCGACGAAGAACTCGAATGGGCCGTTCGGATTGCAATGGAATCAAGACGGAGGGTCAAAGAACAACAAAAAAGAATAGGTGCTGCAGAGTTTCGAAATACACACTTTAGTTATGTCATGGGAACGGATGGCGTAGAGAAGTTTGTTTCAACCCCAGAACTTCAAAGTGAGAACAATATTGGAGGAGATCCTTTGGAGCCAGGACAGATCTGGGCTATCAGTCCTGGAGATGGTGATGAACATCCGGGTCTCTATCGTATTGAAGTCAACGAGGGTCCGGGATCAGGTGTAAAAATCCTCAATAAACCTATCCCACCATCTTTCCGCGAGAGCATTAATTATGCGGAGCAAAATTTGTATGCTCGATCAATTCAACTTGTAGGCGATAAAGATCCACGACATCATGAATTTAGTATCCAGTTAAGATCCTTTGATGTTTCAAAATCTGGAGCTAAACTTGGTATGGCTGCCTTGATTGCTTTTTGCACTTCTTTACTTAAGAAAAATGTTCGCGGTGGCCTTATTATCGTTGGGGAAATTGCTTTAGGTGGCTCAATTGAACCAATCCATAATGCCGTTACAATGGTTGAAATAGCTGTTGAAAAAGGTGCAACATCAATTTTAATGCCTGTTTCATGCCGCCGCCAACTCTTCGACTTATCTGATGATATGGCAACTAAAATAGATATTCAATTTTATTTCGATTCAAGAGATGCTTTATTGAAGGCTATGATAGAGTGATTCAAAATTATTTGATTTAACACGAACAAGAAAATATTAGTGAATCTACAGAAAGATTATCAGAAGAGGCCATTGGAATAAAAAGAGGATGACGATTAAGTAAAATATAAGGAAGACATGGGAAGAAATCAATGAATAGCTAATGGTTTATGATAACTTTTAAAGAAGAAGTGGATGAGTGTTTTGAGATCAATTTGGATGATAGAGTATGGTGAATTACGGAAAGTTCCGGGAGTTAGTGGAGAAAGTATGATTACTTTTGCTGAAATATTCAAATGAAAGTGTCTAATATTATTTATGCAATGTAGATATTACTAATCATATATCATATAATTCAAATATTTGGCTCTCTAGAAATGCTCTAAATTCAAGCAATTATGCAAATCAGTAAAATTTCTACATGTTATTCTGAATCGTGATTATTCCCTTAAAATATGGTCTATGGATGGTGATTTTAATAGGATTTCTACAGAGCCGATTAAAGAAAAGATTATAAAGGTAAGGGAAAAAGCTGTGAAAAATACAATTTCTAAGGAGACATCTGCGGAAGGTCGGATCATTTTACCGGGGTTCTCATTATTGCCAATACTGCAAAACGCTCTTGGTGATCGAACCTGGGATCAATGAACTGATCGAAGAGGATGAATGGAGAAGAGTACCGAATGGCATCGAAACGGGAAATCATTGAATTCGAACCTGCCATAGTCGGTACGGTCCGGAAATCC
>AMWB02098197.1_pt1 | contig 16316 bp, 16 predicted proteins | sample 200311 | NCBI WGS metagenome assembly AMWB02 (sample SAMN02737377, study PRJNA173069) | bioreactor metagenome | biome: anode biofilm in microbial fuel cells | place: USA: California | collected 2010-12-16 | reverse complement strand
TGGACATGGAAAGATGGCTCTCTCCCCGGACCAGAAAAAAATACGAGAACTTGAGAAAAGTTACTGGTGCCCGGAGCGAGAATCGAACTCGCACAGCAACGAGTGCCGAGGGATTTTAAGTCCCTTGCGTCTACCTGTTCCGCCATCCGGGCTGGTTATTTTGGTATGGATTATTAGCACATTGCCGTCATGTTGGCAAGATGCAAATAACCGGAATCAATTGTCAAAATTTTCCCAATGCCGACCAGAGCACTCCGGCGGCAATGGCCGAGCCGATCACGCCCGCCACATTGGGGGCCATGGCGTGCATGAGGAGGAAATTGCCGGGGTCTTCCTTCTGACCGATCGCCTGCACCACCCTGGCTGAATCCGGCACCGCCGAAACACCGGCCGCGCCGAGCAGCGGGTTGATTTTTTCCTTGAGAAAAAGGTTCATGAATTTGGCAAAAAGAACACCGCCCATGGTGGCGACAACAAATGACAAGGCACCCAGAACAAAGATGAGAATCGATTGCGGGGTGAGGAAGGTCTGGGCCTGGGTTGAGGCGCCGACGGTCAGCCCCAGCAGGATGGTGACGATGTCGATCAGCGCGTTGCGGGCGGAATTGGCCAGTCTGTCGGTCACCGTGCTTTCCTTCAGGAGATTGCCGAAAAAGAGCATGCCGAGCAGGGTGATGGCGCCGGGCGCGATCAGGGTGCAGATCAGAAAGGCGACAATGGGAAAGATGATCCGTTCCCTGCGGCTCACCTTGCGCGGAGGTTTCATGCGGATCTTCCTTTCCGCCCTGGTGGTGCAGAGATACATGACCGGCGGCTGAATGACCGGCACCAGGGCCATGTAGGAGTAGGCGGCAATGGCGATGGGCCCGAGCAGTTCCGGGGCGATCATTGACGACAGAAAGATCGCGGTCGGGCCGTCGGCGCCGCCGATAATGCCGATGGCTCCCGCCTGTTGCGGTGAAAAACCGAGATACAGAGCGCCGAGAAAGGTCAGGAAAACGCCGATCTGGGCCGCGGCCCCGAGCAGGATGAGTTTCGGATTCGACAGCATGGTGGAAAAATCGGTCATGGCGCCGATGCCGAGAAAAATAAGGGGCGGATAAATACCCTTCATGACGCCGTAGTAAAGATAGTTGAGCACGCTCCCTTCTTCATAAATGCCCAGCGGCATGCCGGTGATCGGCGGAATGTTCCCGACGATGATGCCGAAACCGATGGGCACCAGCAGCAGCGGTTCATAATCCTTGACCACCGCCAGGTAAATGAAAATGACTCCCACCAGGATCATCACCAGATTGCCCCACTCAAGATTGGCAAATCCGGAATTATGATAAAAGGTAGCGAAATCCATGGGGGAAATCCTCAGGCAATAAGAATGAGTTTCTGGTCATGATTGACGGTATCGCCCTCGGCAACAAGAATCTTTTTGACCACGCCTCCCCATTCGGCGGTGATGATGTTCTCAAGTTTCATGGCCTCAAGCACCAGAAGCTTCTGCCCGACCAGCACCTTGTCTCCCACCTCCACGGCAATCTCCAGAATATGGCCGGGCAACGGCGAACAGACACACCCCTCGCTCTGCTCCGTGCCGGCAAATGAAACAGGAGTCGTTTTTTCCGCAAAAACGGTTGGCGTTGAAAGAGGCTGGATTGGTTCTTGAACGGCTTTGGCGGCGGCAAGATTGACGATTTTGTTGATCGCCACGATATGTTCAACACCGTTTACCTCGGCCCTGATGGTTTCCTCGGTGACTTCGCGGATAATCACTTCATATTCATTGCCGTTAACCGTCAGGTTATAGAGTCGCATGGCGCTGATCCGATTTTGAGATAATGATGGTTAATGGTGTGGGAAGACGCGGCGTGAAACATGGGTTCGTTGCGACATTCCCTGCACCCTGCCGGAAATCTGCCAAAGAGAATCGACATCCCCGTGACTTTTCCAGGTAATCTTTTGATTTTCCTCGGGAAAATTCTGGTCCAGATGAAAGGCCGCGGCAATGGCGAGCAGGATCTCTTTTTCCGCCGGCGACTCCTCAAGCACACCATTTCCCTTTTTCGCCTGCCCGTCTCTTTTTCTTTTGTCGATGAACTGGAGAAATCGCGGCAGAAAGGCGATATAGAGGCTTATGATCGCAAGCCCGGAAAAGACCAGCAGCATGCCGAAAAGGCTGAAGGTGACGGCATTGAAATCCCCGACAAAAAAGTTGTCTGTTCCGATATGCGGCAAGGAGAAATTCATGGCTTACAAGGGGATATTCCCATGTTTCTTCATGGGGTTGGTGTCACGTTTGTTTTTCAGCATACCCAGCGCCTTGATGATGCGGAACCGGGTACGGGCCGGTTCAATGATGTCATCGACATAACCGCGTCTTGCCGCCACATAGGGATTTGCCACCGTGTCGGCGTATTCCTTTTCCCGATCCGCCAGAAACTGCTCGGGATTGTCGGTGTCGCGCGCCTCCCGGCCATAAAGCACCTCCACCGCGCCTTTTGCCCCCATGACGGCGATTTCCGCAGTGGGCCAGGCATAATTGACATCACCCCGCAGATGCTTGGAGGACATGACGCAATAGGCTCCGCCATAGGCCTTGCGGGTAATCACCGTGACCTTGGGAACAGTGGCCTCGGCATAGGCGTAAAGGATTTTGGCGCCATTGCGGATGACGCCGTTATACTCCTGGTTGGTGCCGGGCAGAAAGCCCGGCACATCGACAAAGGTGACAATGGGAATATTAAAGCAGTCGCAGAACCGGACAAAGCGGGCCGCCTTGATCGAGGCATCGATATCGAGCACGCCGGACAGGCAGCAGGGCTGATTGGCGACAATACCGACACTGCTGCCGTTATAGCGGGCAAAGCCGGTGATGATATTTGCGGCAAAAAGCTCTTTGACCTCAAGAAACTCGCCGTCGTCAACGGTGCGCAGGATGACCTGCTTCATGTCATAGGCGGCATTGGGATTGTCCGGAATGATCTGGTTGAGCAGTTCATCCCGGCGCTCCGGCCGGTCGCTTGTCGGCTTGAACGGGGGATTTTCCACATTGTTCTGCGGCACATAGGAAAAAAGCTTTTTCACATAGGCAACGGCATCGGCGCCGCTTTCCGCCGCATAATCAGCCACGCCGCTTTTGGCGGCATGAACGGAGGCGCCGCCGAGCTGCTCGACCGTCACATCCTCGTGGGTGACCGATTTCACCACCTTGGGCCCGGTGAGAAACATATAGCTGTTGTTTTTGACCATGACGGCAAAATCGGTAAGCGCCGGCGAATAAACCGCGCCGCCCGCGCAGGGGCCGAAAATGGCGGAAATCTGCGGCACCACTCCCGAGGCCATGACATTGCGCAGAAAAATATCCGTGTAGCCGGCCAGGCTCTCGATTCCTTCCTGAATGCGCGCGCCGCCCGAGTCGTTGAGGCCGATTACCGGCGCGCCGTTTTTGATGGCCAGATCCATGATCTTGCAGATCTTTTCGGAAAAGGTTTCAGACAGCGACCCGCCAAGGACGGTGAAGTCCTGGGAAAAGACATAAACGAGACGGCCGTCAATGGTGCCGTACCCGGTCACCACCCCATCGCCGAGAAACTGCTTGTCCGCCATGCCGAAATCCTGGCAGCGGTGGGCCTTGAACATGTCAAACTCCTCAAAGGAGCCCTCATCAAGCAGCAGGGCCAGCCGTTCCCGGGCCGTCATCTTGTTCTGGGCGTGATGCTTGTCTATTTTATCCTGCCCGCCGCCGAGCCGGGCCTGGGCGCGCAGCGCCATCAGCTCATCAAGTTTTTTCTGCATGGTCATTTCTTTTTTCCTTGTGCGCAGAACTCGGTCAGGACACCGAAGGTTGATTTCGGATGGAGAAAAGCAATCTGCTTCCCCCCCGCCCCTTCCACCGGAACCTCATGCACCATGCGGCAGCCGGACTCTTTCGCCTGATCGATCTCTTTTTCAATATCGTCCGTCCGGTAGGCAATATGATGAAAGCCCTCCCCTTTTTTCTCAAGGAAAACAGCAACAGGACTTTCCGCATCCAAGGGTTCAAGCAGCTCGATGTGCACCTCGCCGAGACGGAAAAAAGCTGTTTTCACCTTCTGGCTCGGCACTGTTTCCATCTTTTCCAAGGTGAGCCCCAGGGCATCTTCGTAAAATCGGCGGGCCTGGTCGATGGATTTGACGGCAATACCGATATGATCAATTTTTTTTAGCATTCTCGTCTTAATACTGTTTGTATTCGCCGAAAACCCGGCGCAGCACGTTGCAGATTTCACCCAAGGTAGCATACTCCCTTACCGCGTCCAGGACAAAGGGAAAAAGATTGGCATCCCCCCGGGCCGCCTGCTCAAGTTTCTGCAAGGCATGGTTTACTTTGTCACTATTGCGCGATTTTTTCAATCGGCAAAGTGCGGCAACCTGCATGGACTCAACCTCGGGATCGACCTTCAGGGTGGCGGGCCTCTTTTCTTCGTCGCTTTGAAAGCCGTTCACCCCGACAATGATCCGTTCCCCGCTTTCGATTTCCCGTTGATAAACATAGGCGGCATCCTCGATCTGGCGCTGGATGAAGCCGTCCTCGATGGCGGCGACAACCCCGCCCGCCCTGTCGATGCGGGCAATGAGTTCTTCCGCCTGCTGCTCGATACGGTTGGTCAGCTCCTCGATAAAATAGGAGCCGGCCAGGGGGTCGACGGTATTGGCCACCCCCGATTCATGGGCGATGACCTGCTGGGTGCGCAGGGCGATGCGCACCGAATCCTCGGTGGGCAACGACAATGCCTCATCCCGGGAATTTGTGTGCAGGGATTGGGTGCCGCCGAGGACGGCAGCCAATGCCTGGATGGTGACCCGCACGATATTGTTATCGATCTGCTGGGCGGTCAAGGTATTTCCCGCCGTCTGGGTGTGAAAACGAAGCATCAAGCCGGCGGGATTTTTGGCCTGAAAGCGTTCCTTCATGATCCTGGCCCACAGTCGCCGGGCAGCCCGGAACTTGGCGACCTCTTCAAGCAGATCGGAGGAGGCGTTAAAAAAGAAGGCGAGACGCCGGGCAAAAACATCAAGTTCAAGGCCCGCGTCCAGGGCGGTCTGCACATAGGTAATGCCGTTGGCCAGGGTAAAGGCCACCTCCTGCACGGCAGTGGACCCCGCTTCCCGGATGTGATAGCCGGAAATGGAAATAGTGTTGAATTCCGGGGTGTGGTCGCCGCACCATTGAAAAATATTGGTGATCAGCCGCAGGCTGGGAACCGGCGGAAAGATATAGGTACCCCGGGCCACATATTCCTTGAGAATGTCATTCTGGATGGTGCCTTTCAGCTTTTCCGGCGCAACCCCCTGTTTTTCCGCGACCGCCACATACATGGCAAGCAGGACAATGGCCGGGGAATTGATGGTCATGGAGGTGCTGACGCTGTCCAGGGGAATGCGGTCAAACAGGATCTCCATGTCGGCAAGGGAATCGATGGCCACACCCACCTTGCCCACCTCGCCCAGGCTCATCGGATCGTCGGAATCATAGCCGATCTGGGTCGGCAGATCAAAGGCCACCGACAAACCGGTCGTCCCCTGCTCAAGCAGATAGCGGTAGCGCCGGTTTGATTCAGCGGCGGTGGAAAAGCCGGCATACTGGCGCATGGTCCACAGCCGGCCCCGATACATCGTCGGCTGCACCCCGCGGGTAAAGGGGTAACGGCCCGGAAACCCGATTTTTTCCGTATACTCCGCATCGATTTCGGCAGGCAACGACAGGCGCGGTATCTCATCGCCGCCGTGGTTGACGAATTTTTCCTTCCGTTCCGGGAAGCGACGCAGACTGCGGGCCAGATCATTTTCCCGCCATTCTTGCAGTTCTTTGTTTTCTTTCATTTTTTTATTCACTTTGTTTTTCCGTGAACATCTTTTCCGCCAGGATTTTCGCGGCCGCGCGCGGCTCATCCGGCAGGGAATCGGATTTGGTCAGTTCCTCCGTCAGGCGGGGTTTGATCATCTCCAGCACCCAGTCGACAATTTCCTTTCGGCGCGATGCCTCGCGCCTTTTTGCACGAATGGCGGCCTCCCGCAAATGGACGTCAAAACCGGCGATGGCCAGGGCCAGTTCGTCGATCCCCTTTTCCTCGGTGGCCACCGTGCTCACCACCCGCGAGGTCCAGGCATCATTTTGGTCACGCAGTGCGGCCTCCATGTCCATCACCAGTGTTTCCGCGCCCCGGCAGTCCGCCTTGTTGATCACCAGCAGATCGGCAACCTCCAGAATACCGGCCTTCATGGCCTGAATCGAGTCACCCATTCCAGGGGCGAGAACCATGATGGTCACATCCGCCAGCCGCACGATATCCATTTCCGACTGCCCGACACCGACCGTCTCAATAATGATGGGGGAACAGCCGGCTGCGGCCATGATGCGCACCGCGGCGCCCGCGGCGGCGCACAAACCGCCCAGTCTGCCGCGGGTGGCCATGGAACGCACCACCACATCCGGGTCCAGGGCGTGGCCCATCATGCGCACCCGGTCACCCAGCAAGGCGCCGCCGCTGATGGGCGACGACGGGTCAACCGCGATAATGCCGACCCTTTTGCCGAGACTCCGGTAATGACGGATCAGGCCGCTGGTCAAGGTTGATTTGCCGACACCCGGCGATCCGGTGATGCCGAGCACCAGCGCACGGTCGAAACTCGGCTTATCCAGGGAAGAAAGAAGAAAGGCGGCAGCGTCGTCGTTATCCTCGACAAGCGAGATGGCGCGGGCGATGGCGCGTGTCTGCCGGTTATGCAGACCCTCAAGAATTTTTTCCGGTTCGTGCCGCATGCGGATTTCAGAGAGCGCTCTGTTTGTCGTGGGAGGCGCAGGCGTTACGGAAGGCCTGGAGAATATCGAGCAGGGGCGTGCCCGGCGTGAAAACCTCTGCGATGCCGGCCTCCTTGAGCACGGCAATATCCTCATCCGGAATCACCCCGCCGCCGAGCACCTTGATATCAGCGGCATTGGCGGCACGCAGGGCGTCCATCACGGCGGGAAAGAGGCGGAGATGGCCGCCTGACAGGGAAGAAAGACCGATAACCGCAACATCCTCCTGCAGGGCGGCGGCGACTATCTCGGCAGGGGTGCGGCGGATGCCGGTGTACACCACTTCAAAGCCCGCGTCCCGCAGGGCACGGGCGATGAATTTCGCGCCCCGGTCATGGCCGTCCAGGCCCGGCTTGGCAATCAACACCCGGTATGGCTTATCTTTTTTCGACATTGGCGAATATTTCCTTGGAAAATTTCCCGAGCATGGTCAAATCCCGGCAGACATGAATGCCGCAGGACTCCATGGCGCTGATTTTTGCTGCCGCGGTGCCGCTGCCGCCGCTGATAATGGCCCCGGCATGCCCCATCCTGCGGCCGGGCGGAGCGGTCAGGCCGGCAATAAACCCCACCACCGGTTTTGTCATCTTCTCCTTGACATAAAGCGCCGCATCCTCCTCGGACCGGCCGCCGATTTCACCCACCAGCACCACCCCGTCCGTCCCGCTGTCTCGTTCAAATTCGGCAAGGCAGTCAATAAACGAGGTGCCGATGACCGGATCACCGCCAATGCCGAGACAGGTCGACTGGCCGATTCCTTGACGGCTCAATTGATGCACCACTTCATAGGTCAATGTTCCGGAACGGGAAACGACGCCGATGCGTCCGGTTTTGTGAATCGGTCCCGGCATAATGCCCGCCTTGCATTCCCCAGGGGTGATGATTCCCGGACAATTGGGACCGATCAAGCGGGAGCGGGTCAGGGAAAGGTAATTTTTCACCTTGAGCATATCAAGCACCGCAATGCCCTCGGTGATGCAGACAATGAGTTTCACCCCGGCGTCGGCCGCCTCGCAGATGGCGTCCGCGGCAAATGCGGGGGGAACGAACAGAAGGCTGGCGTCGGCTTTGGTTGCGCGAACCGCATCATGAACCGTATCAAAGACGGGAACGCCGTCAACCGCTTCACCGCCCTTGCCGGGGGTGACGCCGGCAACAACATTTGTGCCGTAGGCAAGGCACTGGGCGGCATGAAAACGCCCTTCCCTGCCGGTGATTCCCTGAATCAGCAATCGGGTCGATTTCTTGATAAAGATGCTCATGCCACCATCTCCGCCACTTTTGCCGCTGCATCGGCCAGGTCGCTTGCAGAAATGAGGCTGAGTCCCGATTCGGCCAGGATCGCCCTGCCCTGCTCCACGTTGGTGCCTTCCATCCTGATGACGACGGGCACGGAGATGCCGACATTTTTCGCCGCCTCGACAATGCCCCGGGCAAGCACGTCGCACCGGAGTATGCCGCCGAAAATATTAACCAGGATTCCCTTGACGTTGGCGTCGCTCATGATGAGGGCAAAACCCTTTTCCACCATTTCCGCGGTGGCGCCGCCTCCCACGTCGAGAAAATTCGCCGGTTCGGCTCCGGCCTTTTTTATGATGTCCATGGTGGCCATGGCCAGGCCCGCGCCATTCACCATGTTGCCGACATTGCCGGACAGTCTGATATAATTGAGATTATAGCGACGCGCCGCGACCTCGAGCGGGTCCTCCTCGTTTTCGTCCCGGAACCGACGAAGCTCCGGATGCCGGAAGAGCCCGTTGCCGTCCAGATCAACTTTGGCGTCAAGGGCAAGGGGCATCCCGTTTTTGGTGACAACCAGGGGATTAATTTCCACCAGCGAGCAGTCATTTTCAACAAAACAGGTATAAAGCGATGTGACAAAGGACGTCCAGATAGCGGTCCGCTCTTTTGCTATGCCGAAACCGAAAAGAAGCTGCCGGATGTGATGCGGCAGGATCCCCTGCAGCGGATTGACATGAACCTTGAGAATTTTCTCAGGCGTCATGGCCGCTGTTTCCTCGATATCCATCCCCCCGGCAGTGCTTGCCATGAACACAATCGAGGCGGTTTCCCGATCCGGCAGCACGGAAAGATACAGTTCGCGCTCAATGTCGACCGCCTCCTCGATAAGCACGGAGCGGACCAGACGCCCTTCCGCTCCGGTCTGGGGCGTGACAAGCCGCATGCCGAGGATATTGCCGCAACAGCGGGTGAACTCGTCGGCATTGGCGGCGAGCTTCACCCCGCCCCCCTTTCCCCTGCCGCCGGCGTGGATCTGCGCCTTGATCACCAAGGGAAATGAGGCCAATTCCCAGGCAGCGGCCAGCGCCTCATCAAGGCTGGTGGCCACCTTGCCGGAGGGAACGAGAATGCCGTATTTGCGAAAAAGCTCTTTTGCCTGAAACTCGTGAATTTTCATATAGCGCCGGATGAGCCGATGGCCCTGTTATCTCCCCAGTCGAAGTGATTCCGCAAAAAACTTATTTCGGAAAGCCCTTGCTGGTAAGCAGATCGGTGATCTCGTTTAAAATTGTCGGATCGTCGATTGTGGATGGCATGCGGTACTGCTTGCCGTTGGCGATGGCCCGCATGGTGCCGCGCAGAATCTTCCCGGATCGCGTCTTGGGAAGCCGGTTGGCCAGCATGGATTCCTTGTAGCAGGCGATCGGACCGATCTGATCGCGCACCATCAGGGTCAGTTCCTTTTTCACCTCCTCGAAATCACGATTCACTCCGGCCTTCAAAATAATAAATCCCACCGGCAGCTCGCCCTTCAACTCATCATGGGTGCCGATGACGGCGCATTCCGCCACGTCGGGATGGTTGGAGATAACCTCTTCCATGGCGCCGGTTGACAGTCGATGGCCGGCGATGTTGATAACGTCATCAATCCTGCCCATGACGTAAACATAACCGTCCTCGTCGATATAGCCGCCGTCGCTGGTTTCGTAATAGCCCTTGAAGTTGGACATGTATGACGTGACGAATTTTTTCTCATCCTTCCACAACGAGGCAAGGGTGCCGGGCGGCAGGGGCAGTTTCACCACCACATTGCCTTCCTGGTTGGGGCCGAGTTCCTTGCCGGTGTTATCAAGAATTCGCACATCATAACCGGGCACCGGTTTCGTCGGCGAGCCGGGCTTGACCGGAAATTCCTCGATGCCGCGACAGTTGGCGACAATGGCCCAGCCGGTTTCCGTCTGCCACCAGTGGTCAATCACCGGCCTTTGCAGAAGATTGCCGGCCCAGTGGTAGGTATCCGGATCAAGTCTTTCGCCGGCAAGATACAGGGCCTCAAAATTATCCAGGTTATATTTCCGGCAATATTCGCCGTTGGGGTCCTCTTTCTTGATGGCCCGGAAAGCGGTGGGAGCGGTGAAAAGCACCTTGACGCCGTGCTGGGAAATTACCCGCCAGAAGGCTCCGGGATCAGGGGTGCCGATGGGTTTGCCCTCATAAAAAACCGTGGTGCAGCCACGCAGCAGGGGTCCATACACAATATAGGAATGGCCGACGACCCACCCGACATCCGAAGCCGACCAGAAGACATCCCCGGCATCGACATTGTAGACGTTTTTCATGCTCCAGTTGAGGGCAACGGCATGACCGCCGTTGTCCCGCATGACCCCTTTGGGCATGCCGGTGGTGCCGGAGGTATAGAGGATATACAAAGGATCGGTGGCCTCGACCGGCACACAATCAACAGGTGTCGCCGCGCGTATCGCCTCCCGCCAGTCGAGATCCCGCCCCTGCTTGAGTTCCGCGGTGACAAAGGGACGTTGAAAGATAATGCACTTGTGCGGCTTATGGCTTGCCATGTCAATGGCATTGTCGACAAGAGGCTTATAGGCGAGAATCTTTTTCCCTTCAATGGCGCCGGAGGCGGTGACAACCACCTTGGGCTGGGCATGGTCGACCCGGATGGCAAGCTCATGGGCGGCAAACCCGCCGAAAACAACGGAATGAATGGCCCCCAGACGGGCGCAGGCCAGCATGGCCACCGCCGCCTCGGGAATCATCGGCATATAGATGATCACCGTATCGCCCTTGCCGACGCCCTGGTCGCGCAGCGCGCCGGCAAAAACAGCGACCTGATCCAGCAGTTCACGGTATGAGATTTTTCTGATCGTATCGGTGACCGGAGAATCGTAAATTATGGCCGCCTGCTCCCCGCGACCGGCTGCAACATGGCGGTCGACGGCATTAAAGCAGGTGTTCATCTCTCCGCCTGAAAACCAGCGGTAAAAAGGTGGATTATCATCATTGAGGACTCTGTCCCACTTCTTGTACCAGGATATCCCTTCAGCCGCCTCTGCCCAGAAAATATCAGGCTGCTCAATGCTGCCGCGGAAAATTTCGTCATACCGTGTCATGATCCGTCCTCAATCGTGCCTGTTAATAAAATCTCCTGAATCAGGTAGTTTTACCCATAATCAGGTTTCCATAGCATTGAAAATCAGCTTTGTCAAGCAGAGGTAAAACGTGGCGGGACAAGGTGTCACAGGGCGACATTTTTCACGGAGAAAGAGAAGGAAACGCGGAGGGATGATCGGGCAATAAAAAAACCCGCCGGAAGGCGGGTTTTTTTATTGCATTCATGCAGGGAAGATGATCAACCGCAGGAGCTCCCGCAGGAACCGCAGGCTGATTTTCCACCCAGCGGCACACTTGACGATATGGCGAATCCGGAACGGGGTCCGGCATCGACGAAATCGACCTTGATGCTGCCGCAGCTGCTCAGAAGTGATGAATCAACCAGGAATTTCAGAGTATCCTGGTCAAATACCTTGTCATTGTCTTTTGGCTCATCCAGAGCCAACCCGAGTGACGGGCCGGCTCAGCCGCCCTGCATCAGGGCGACACGGATAGCGGAATCAATACTATTCTGCTCCATATACGCCTTTAAATTTTTAATGGCCAGATCAGTCACATTCAACATTACGAAAACCTCCTGTTAAAAAAATTATGAAAAGATTATAAAAAAGTAAAACTGAAATGATTAATTCACGATGGGAGTGCTGCGAACTGATAAAAACACACGTTGAATTTAATAAAATTTCTCAAATTATAAGTTATTAAACGTGAGAAGTCAATAAAATGGTCACGGAGCAAAAAAAATCAAAAATGAGACATTTGTTTGCAGGACAGGCAACAACCATCTATAATCAAAAAAGAATTGACACCACTCCGCAATTCCCTCAATGCTACATTGTCAGATAAATATACAATGTGCATGAAAACAAAAAAAACAATACGGATGAGCGGATTTTTTCTTACTAATGTTCTGACCTTCAGGAATCGTCCATGAAAAAAATAGTTATTTCTACCGGTGGAGGGGATGCGCCCGGCTTGAATGCCGTCATCTATTCCGTGGTCATGGCCTCGCAGTGGCGCGGTTGGGAAGTATACGGCAGCCGACAGGGCTACCTGGGGCTGCTCGACGTGGACGAGCTCATTCGGCTCACGCCCAAGGATGTGGCTGACATCACCCCCACGGGTGGAACCATCCTGGGCTCAACCAACAAGGGCAACCCCTTTTCCATGCCGGTTGAAAACCTGGCCGGCGAATTTCAGATCCGCGACATTTCCGACCGGGTGATGAAAAATTTCAAACGGATGAATTTTTATTGCCATATCGCGGTGGGAGGTGACGGCAGTTTGGAGATCGCCCACCGTTTTTTCACGGAAAAGGGCATGCCGGTCATCGGCGTGCCGAAAACCATCGACAACGACCTGCAGGCCACCCAGATGACCTTCGGCTTTGACACGGCTGTTTCCACCGCCACCGAGGCGCTGGACAAACTCCATTCCACCGCCAAATCCCACGACAGGGTGCTGGTGGTCGAGGTCATGGGCCGGGATTCGGGCTGGATTGCCTTGAATTCAGGAATCTCCGGCGGCGCGGATGTTATTTTGATTCCGGAATTGCCCTTTGATATCGATCTCGTCTGTGAAAAAATTACCGACAACGAGCTGCATGAAAAACATTATGCCATCGTGGTGGTGGCTGAAGGGGCAAAGGCCAAGGACCAGGAGGCGATTCACAAGGGAGAAGGTGAAATCGGCAGGGCCGAAAAAATACTCGGGGGTATCGGCGAATGGGTGGCCAAGGAAATCAACAAGCGCACCGGCAAGGACACCAGATCCTTGGTGCTCGGCCATCTGCAACGCGGCGGCTCGCCAACCACATTCGACCGGCTGCTGGCCCTGCGATTCGGCGCCACGGCCGTGCGGCTTGCCGAACAAGGCAACTTTGACCAGATGGTGGCCCTGTCCGGCGACCAGATGTGCGCCGTTCCGCTTGCCGATGCGGTCAAAGGCAGGAAAAAGGTGCCGCTGGACAGCGACAAGGTTCTGACCGCCCGGGAGATAGGCATCTGTTTCGGCGGCTGAACCGAAATCCGACCGCGTTTTTTTACGGGAGGTTCAGCCGGCAGACCCCGCCGCCGATTCACGAAACAAGGCGATAGGGCCGTTATTTCTCATCCTTGAATACGTCCAGATACTCCTGCCATTCCAGGGGGAGCATCTGGCGCTTCTTGTTATTACACTCCTTGCAGGCGGGCACGAGATTTCCCTTGCTGCTTTTTCCTCCGCGGGACAGGGGTTGCAGATGGTCCATGGTCAGTTCCGCCGGGGGAAATTTCCGCTTGCAGTAATAACAGATGCCCTCGGCAATTCTGTTTTGCCACCAGCGGCTTTTCCTGAGGTCCCGCGCCTTGGCCTTTTCCTTTTTTATCAGCCCCTCATCAATACCGATGAATCCGTAGTCATCCATCATTCTTCATCAACCAGATCGCCAAGGAGAATGTGCCGCGCCGCGCCGATCAGATACAGGGAACCGGCCACGCAAACCAGGTCATCACAACAGGATGCCCTTTCGGCGCAGGTCAATGCCTCTTTTACCGTGTCACAACAAACCGCCCGATGGCGCAACTCCTCCGGCAGTATGTCGAGAAGCTGGCCGGGTGTCGCCGACCGCTCGCTTTCAGGCCGGGTGAAAATGAGGGTATCACAAAGCGGGGCTATGATAGTGAGTGTTTTGCGGATATCCTTGTCCCCCATGCTGGCCCAGACGCAGATGAGTCTTTTATAGTCAAACTCCGTTTCCAGGCTTTGTTTCAGACAATCGACACCGGCCGGGTTATGGGCGCCGTCCAGAAGATATCGTCGCACATCCTCTTTTTCCGCGCCGTTTTCCTTTGCGTCGTCAGCCGTCATGATCCGTCCCGACGACACGTTCCGGCGGAAATATTCGAGCCTGCCCGGCCAGCGCACCTGCAACAGGGCGGATCTGATGCGATCCGGGTCAAGGGGGAAACCAAGGTTTTGCAGGAAATCCAGGGCAGCCAGGGCAATGGCGGCGTTATCGAACTGATACACCCCTTTCATTGCCAGACGGACGCCTTCTATTTTCAGACCAAGGGGACCAATAAAATTGTGGGTGCCTTTCTCATTTTTTTCAAAATAAAAATCACGCCCCAGCAAGGACAAGGGCGCGTTCTTTTCCCGGCAGACCCGGATGACAACCTCCCGGCTATCATCCGCCGCCACCCCGCTGACAACCGGGATGGACGGTTTGATAATCCCCGCCTTTTCCATGGCGATCAGGCGCAAGGTTGCCCCCAGGTGCATTTCATGATCCATTGAAACATTGGTGATGATGCTGACCAGGGGCGTGATGACATTGGTCGCATCGAGCCTGCCGCCGAGCCCCACCTCAAGGATGACGATGTCCACTTTTTCCCCGGCAAACCAAAGCAGGGCCAGGGCGGTGGTAAACTCAAAATAGGTAATCCGCCGGTCACCCAGGCTGTGCCGGATGCGGGTTGCGATTTCGGCAAAGTCCTTTTTCGAAATATAGCGATCATTGATGCGGAAACGTTCGCGAACGGAACTGAGATGGGGCGAGGTATAAAGACCGACCCGATAGCCGGCATCCGCCAGCAGGGTGAGCAAGGTGGCGGAAACAGACCCCTTGCCGTTGGTTCCCGCCACATGAATGAATTTCAGCTGTTTCTGCGGGTGATCAACACCTTCAAGAAAACCGGCCATGCTGTCAAGGCCGAGCTTGATCTTGAAAAACTGCAACCTGTCAAGATACGACCAGGCCTCTTCGTATTGCATACCTGTTACTTCCTGTTAAAAAGGGAATCTGCGCGACACCGGCGTTTCATCAAGACCGGATGAAAACGGGTAAAGATAGCAGAACACCGGCGGTGCCGCAAGAAAATCCCCTGCTCAGGCTTCATTTTGCCCCTCCCCCTTTTATGACGCACCGCAACAAAGACATTCCTCTTTAAAACAGCATGTTGCCTTTGCAACTTGGTGCCTTTGCGTCAAAAAAACGACTTTTGGCGAATACAACATATTGACAAATAATAAGAGCCTGAGTAAGAAAGAAAAATTCTATGCAAAATCAGCGAGAAGAGCCGGCACCAAAGTTTCGGACAGTGCATTAAAGACGAGAACACACCCTGACAAAAGGGAGCACCAATGAGCAAAACGAAACGAAAGCGGGGAATCGTGTTCGTGGCTTCCGCCTCGGCAATGAGCCAAGAGCAGATCTGCCCCCCCTTCGCCCCCCGGAATGCCGGTTTGTTTTCCATGTTGCATGCCCAATATCGCAATAAGTGGAAAGCATCAAGCTTTTTTGTAATAAGGAGACACCATGGAGACGGATTTTCCTTTTCTTTGTCTTCAATATCAAAATAAGTGAAATTTTAATCCGTCTATAGGGGCAATATGGCGGACAACTTTCCAATTATTGCACTGTTAACCATCAAAAAATGAATCCAGAAAACGGCACAATATCCAATTGGAATGAAGAAAAAGGCTTTGGGTTTATTCTCCCCAAGTCAGGCGGCAAAACCATCTTTGCCCATATCAATGACTATAGCCGAAATCATAAATATCCTTTTGCTGGGCTTGAAGTTGAATATTTTATTTCAAACGATCAAAAAGGGCGAAAATGTGCTGTCGATGTCCGCCCGTTAAAAGGACACAAGAAACCGAGTCCAAGTTCAAGACAAAAAATACTTTCTATCTTCCTCTTCTGCGGTTTTGCGATTGTCCTATATTCTCTCTTTGATTCTAAATTAATCCCTATAGAACTACTTGGTTTTTATGCGGCTCTGTGTGCAATTGCATTCATAATGTATGCAAAAGATAAAAGTGCAGCTGAATGGGGAAATTGGAGAACCGCAGAAAGCACTTTGCATATTTTATCGTTATTAGGTGGTTGGCCAGGTGCCGGCCTTGCGCAGAGCTTCTTGAGGCATAAATCTAAAAAAATATCATTCCGAGTAACATACTGGATTACGGTATTTCTAAATTGTGGAGCCCTTTATTGGTTGATAACACCAGAGGGTAGTCTTTGGTTAAACACCATAATTAAAAACATAAATCATGGCTAACAATTCAATACAGGAAGGGATGGAAATGGGGGAAATGGGGTCGGGCCACGCTAACTATTTAAAAG
>AMWB02132420.1_pt1 | contig 16333 bp, 5 predicted proteins | sample 200311 | NCBI WGS metagenome assembly AMWB02 (sample SAMN02737377, study PRJNA173069) | bioreactor metagenome | biome: anode biofilm in microbial fuel cells | place: USA: California | collected 2010-12-16 | reverse complement strand
CGGCCTGATCAGCCGGCAGCACGGTGATGGTCTGATTATGCGTAATGCTATTGCCGCAATCATTAGTCGCTGTCCAGGTTCGAATAATAATTCCCCCGCAGTAATTATATGAAGCGCTTTGCGAGAAGTTAACGGTCACATCGCAGTCACCAGTTGCAAGGATTGTTGGAACATCCGGGATTGAACTGCAATCTACAGTAACATCTGCTGGCATTTGCTGGGCCCATTGAGGATTTTGTGATGTTTTTACATTAACAGTCTTATTACATTGACTCGGGCAATCATTGGCATCAGTAATATTTAAAGTTATCGTAAAGGTTTGATCACAATTTGAACCAGCAATAACCGTGACGGATGGTTGATTCAATGATCCTGAGGTTGTACCGTTTCCTGAAAAGCTCCAGGAATATGATGACATTCCAACGGGTCCGGAAAAGACATTACTGGAACCCGGACAAACTGGGCCGTCAGTTCCTGTAATTAAGCAATTTGGCACTGGATTGACAGTCACTTTTCTGCAGCCTGCCCACGTAGCAATTCCGCAATCCGGTGTCCCGGTCGGATCCACCATAACGGCATAAGTTCTTGAATCATTTAAAGGGGAAGAAGGATCATAGCTTGCAGTCGTCACACCGGTTGAAATCCAATCCCCGATACTTGTTCCGGTCGGGCAATCTTGAATCCCATCTTTATAGTACCAATTGTAAACAAAATTTCCTGAACCACCCGAGGGTGCTTCACTGAATGTGATATTTGTAGGATCGCCGCCGTAACAAATAGTTTGATCACCGGGGGCTAAACTCCCATAATTCAAATCGTCTAAAACCGTGATCTTTCTGCAATCGGTTGACCATGTTGAGGGTCCACAGTCGGGTGTTCCAGTGGGATCAACCATGACTGCATATGTTCTGTTTTCGGTTAGGCCAGAGGGAGGATCATAGCTACTGCCATTAGCTCCGGTAATCAATGTCCATCCTGAATTACTTGTTCCTGCAGGGCAGGTCACCAGGCCAGGTTGGTAATACCATTGATAGATAAAAGCGCTGGATCCTCCTGTGGGTGGAGACGATAATGTGATATTTGAAGGATCTCCGTTGTAACAAATCGTTTCATCGGCATTGTTTACTGTACCAAAATCCACATAGTTCAATACGGTGATTGTATAGTTTGATATCACCTGTTTCCTTATAGTAAACCAGGTGTTAACTGTGGTTGCGTTTCCATTCGGATCGAGCCATGTATGCAAGCCTGTTGTCATACTACTGATATTATTCGTATGATCAGGTGTGCCAGGAGCTGCTCCAAGTAACTGGGTAGTTCCTAATGCAGGAACAGCTGAATCGTCCCAGTACAAAGTAAGGCTGCCAATTCCGGAAGGTCTGATGGGAGCAGCCAAATATCCATAACGGTGCTCTTCTGCATCATATTCAGGAAAGTGACATGTGCCAACTTTACTGTACAATTCCATAATAATTGTTGCACCGATTGCTACTGTAGCACCTAAACCGTCCTTACCGTCCCATGGAACGCAATTACTGCCCAAAGTAGCATTATATTCTATAATACGGTCAATAGCGTCTAAGTAATCGCCATCTTTATTAATATCTAACCTTAATTCAAGGAGGCATGAGCCGTTGACAGTAACATTAATGCAATAATTTCCCGGGCATCCGGAAAAGGAGTTAAATGTTGCTGTTCGGTTAACATTATTGCCGGAAGGAAAAACTGTGGGGTCAGGATCGTTAAGAAAAAGCTTATATTCCGGATAGGTGTCAGGAGCGGTTGTTTCTCCATAATATTTAGATTTTCTGTCATTTGTAAAGTTACCGGTATTTGTTACCCCCTGATGGTTGCTATAAATTCTAAAATAATAAGGTGACAATCCATTCAAATCTATTTCAGTAACTATAGAATCACTGGTATATACAAATAGGCTTGCAAGCATGGATCCAGTAGGATATGTAAAGGAATTGGAATTAAATCCCCAATTATAAGCCCAAAGCCTGCCATTCTGAATATTCGAGGCATCAGGTCCATTGGCAATAGTAATATCATAATACATTAAGAAAATTTCTGTTGTATTTGGCGTAGTATTTGTCGCGTTAAATTCAATATAGAAATCTCCATTATACCTACTGTTTGCATTTAAGTTAGGATCAAATACAAGTGGCGAATATCCTCCGCTAATTCCGGTCAATCCCCCTGTTCCTCCAGGCCCTGCAACTGCCTGTGCCCATGTGGATATATATCCTGCACCGGAAGAAGGTAAAGCTGTTGGCCCTGAAACTACAGTACCATCAGGTCTTTTAATTCTATAATATACAGTTTGAGATGAGGTCTGTTTTCGAAATCCAATATAAACCTTTTCTGTTGTGTAGTCCTTGATGTGAAAATATAGGTGATCATAAATGCTGGTAGCTGTCCACCCTGCAAAAGTAGATGCAAATCCACCAGTTGAAGATCTGTTTATTTGTAATTGAATATTAGGTGGTTGAGTTCCAGGGCTTGCCGGTGTTGTCTGTTTGGTACCTTCTGCAAAGGTCTTAAGGAATAATCCTGTAATAAGGAATACAATAATGAGTAATTCTTTTTTCATGAGTTTGGGTAATAAATTAGCTAATAAAGTAATTCTTGTATCTGGGGAGATATGTCAAAAATGTACTGAGGTATAAACTAAGGTGGAAATAAGCCAGCCATGAATGAGCAGATAAAAAGAGATGTGAACAATTTGCACGCAGGGTAATTATTGAATAAACTCATGATATTGGGGCAAATTGATCAATAATTAAATCAAATTATTCATTTGGTTATGGCAGTGTAAATTTATGAAAATATTAATTCGAAGATATACTGTGATCACTAGTGTCCACTAAAAATATTTTCGTTCTTTGAAATCCTTGTAATCCTTAGCTTACAGAGTTTTTTCTTGCGTGACGATTTGATTATATATGTTCGAGTTGAAGAAATTAAACCTTACATGAATCAAGGCAAATATGTTTTCGCTCAATTGACTGAGTTTTTACCACGCAGAGTTTTTGATGGATTCGTAGCAAAATACGCGGGCAATAAGTACGTCAAGCATTTTACTTCTTGGAACCAATTGCTTTGTATGGTTTTTGGTCAATTGATAAGCCGGGAGAGCCTCAGGGATTTAATTGTGGTCATTGAAGCTCATAGTCAGAAATCTTATCATCTTAATTTTGGTAGAAGTATCATCCGTAGTAATCTTGCCAAGGCAAACGAAAACCGCGACAGCAAGATTTTTGAGGAGTTTGCATACCATTTGATCGATATCGCCCGCCGAAAATGTGTAAACGATGAATTTGAAATAAAGGAGAAGATTTACGCCTTTGATTCTTCAACAGTAGAATTATGCCTAAACGTATTCTGGTGGGCTAAATTCCGAAAAACAAAAGCAGGTTTAAAGCTCCACTCCCTTTACGATGTCGTAACTCAAATCCCGGCATTTATTCATATAACTGCCGCAACGTTTCACGACGTGAACGCTATGGATGTTATACCTTATGAAACCAGGGCCTATTACGTGTTTGACCGAAGATATGTCGATTATGCTCGATTATTCAGGATTACCCTGCGTTCAGCTTTTTTGTCGTGAGGGCTAAATCCAATCTTAAGTTTGAGCGCATGTATTCTAATAAAGTTGATAAAAAGAGAGGAGCACAATGACCAAATTGGCAGATTGACTGTATTTTACGTCTCGAAGGAGTGTCCTGACAAGATACGCAGGATCAAATTCTACGATGAAGAGACTCGCCGAACTTTCGTTTTCTTCACCAACAACAAGGAACTATCGGCATTAGAGATTGCTTTACTGTATAAATAACGCTGGCAAGTGGAGTTATTCTTCAAATGGCTCAAACAACATCTAAAAATAGAAGCCTTTAGGGGAACAACAGAAAGCGCAATCCATAATTAAATTTATTCTGCAATCATAGCATATTGTCAAGTCGCAATTGTTGGTCAGGAATTAAATATAAACCGCTCAACCTACGAAATATTACAGGTTATAGGAATATCCTTACTGGACAAAACGCCTGTAAAAGAGCTACTTACAAACTCGGATTACAAAGATGTCAAAGAACTAATATGTAACCAACTGTCTATCAATCTATTTTAATTGGATGCTAGTGTTCTGTGATTATTTATATTATGTCTGAATTTTTTTTGAATTGGTGCCAATTGACGCTTATCAAGTGCAAATAATTAATAAAAATCCCCTTTCAATTTCTCGAAAGGGGATTAAATCAGTGTGAAAAAATTTTATTGTTTAGCTTATCAGGTAATAAGCATAGAATGATCATTCAACCAGTTTTTTCCTGGCATCATAGACTTTTTTACTGCCATATCCGGCACCTAATGAAAGGAGAATGATAAGCCCGCTGCCAATCGGGGCATAACCACCTACAGGTGGATTATCTCCACCGCTGGATGGATCACCACCTGGCATAGGCTGACCGAAGACGCTGCTTAAAGCCACTGTGAATGTGATGAAGAAAACTGTCAGGGTAACTATTTTTATCGCTTTTTTCATAGCTTTTGTTTTTATCGTTTGCAAATTTACTAATTAATGAAGCCTTTGCGTTAAAATTATTTAACGAACACTTTCTTCGTCACTGTATTGTTGTCGGTGATAACCTTCACAATGTAGACAGCATTTCCATTCGCAACAGGAACCGAATTCAGGCCATTGGTGGCAATCGATCGGCTTACTTCCTGACCCAGGATATCATAGATCACAATTTCTCCCTTTATCGAGGTGAAATTAACAAACACCTTCTGGTTAGCAGCATAAATACCATTGATGTCTGCATTTGGCTGGTCGCCGATTCCAGTATACTCCGCGAAGTGGACAACAAACCTTTCGGACATGCCTTCGTCGGAAGAGAACGCGTAGGTACTCATTTCACGAAGGTCAACCTTACTTCCGGTCACAACATCTTCCAGGTAAACAGGAATTGAAGCATCGAAACTTTCAAGGTTGGCTGCTGAGATAGTGTAATCACCGGCAACGGGAGTATTGACACCAAGCACAACTTTGCTGGTTTCTGTTGTGTTGTTGAAAGCACTGATGGCCATCTTTTCATTGTTCAGCATCGTGTATGCCTGTGGTGCAGCCTCAGAGATCATTTTATGGGCGTCAAAGTCGTAATCAAGCCCGCTGGTCGCTTCGTCTTTAAAGTAGATCACAGTTTCATCCTGGATTTCCCCATTCGATACAGCCAGTCTTAACAGGTTTTGCTGAACATCGTTTCCTTTGAGGAAAGTTTGTGCACTATGCAGTCTTACAGCATTTGTAACACCCAATGTACCAGCTCCGGATGCTTCAACGAAGAAGCCCTGTGCAGCATGAATGTCCTTCGTGGCACCGTTTGTTCCAACACCGCCTACATACTGTGCATTGGTTGTACCATTCCATACCAGATAACCACCAGTTGTAAGCCCTGTCTTGGTCCAGCCGGCGGCATCCCAATCAACGGCTGACGGATAGGGGTTCCCAACAAAATTCCAACCTGAAACCAATCCCGTACTGATCGCACCGGAATTCAGCGTACCATCATAAGATGTTGTTGTGCTTCCGATAGGAGGCAATTCATTATCATAAGAATTAATGCTTGAGGTCCAAACGGCATATCCCTGCATTTGGTTAAGCGATGTTGTTTCATCATAGATAAATGGTGTCCAATCACCACCTGTGTAGGTGAAGAGCCACATGTGAAGGAATACGTTTGCGGTTGCGGCTGTCACCGGTTTGGTAACATACCAGTAACGGTCAGCACCCAGGTAACGCTCTACAGATGCAGTTCCGGTGACAGTTCCATAAGTAATCAGGGAGCCATCTCCACCAGGAAGTGATTCGATCGTTAAACCGGCACTGCCGATGGATAGATCATGTGCATAAGCGTTCGATCCAAGGGCGATTACCGGTGTGGTTCCTGCGCCAATGGCAGCATTATGTCCTGCATCAGGAATATATCCTCCCCAGTTAGCCTGGTTGCGCCATGCAGCAGTTGCTCCTACCCAGTTCAGAGTAGCCCTGTGGCTACCATCGGTCATATCGATATCCTCAGCCGGGCTGATCACCCATTCTGAACCGGTAAACGTTGCATTGGGTGCAATGATATTATAATGACGGACGGCATGTTTGCCGGTAAAGTCATATCCTGAAGCAGCTCCGTTGTAAATATCGATATCTGTTCCCGAAGTATAATCTCCATATGTCGTTAACAGGAAACTTGATGTGCCGCCGTCCGTTATAGGTATAACAGCAACTGCGCCGGCAGCTAATGTCCCGCTTAATTTGGTGCTTGTTGTTTCGTTAACATTAAAATACCAGGCATAATGATTCGTGAAATCAACAGTGGTTGCTCCAGCATTATAAATTTCCACAAAGCTGTTGGAAGTAAGATCTGATGGATCACCGATTTCGCTGAAGAATAAACTGGTATTAGGAGCGGAAGGCAGTGTTAGAAGATCTCCAACTTTTGCAACAGGATTGTAATTAATAGTCGCACTAGCCCCGTTGGTTAACACATAATTATTACCTAAGGCCATACTTCCAGCTCCCGAAATATGAAAATCTATTCCACAATCACCAGAACCTGTAATAAGCATTTTATACCTGACCACGCCCTGGTATTCGGTCGTTAAATTGCTCAGGAATGCAATTTGATATGTTCCGGTATGGGGAGCCAAAGTTTTAAATGCCTGGAATGATGATTGAAATTTGTTAACTGCTGCTGAGAAAATTGGGGTATTAAAGTTATAACCAGTCGGTTGGGTTAGAACAAGTTGTTCCGCTACAACAGGCACAGCAAAATTTCCAAATACAGCTGGATTAAAATAGACTTTAATAGTAAAAGTCGTTGTATATGTAAGTGCTGTGGTCCCTTTCGCCTCAACATCAAAGATTAAGGTGTCAGGTCCTGCGGCCGGTGCAATTTTCATGTTATTGAACCGGTAGGTAATGCCTTGCTGTGAAAATCCAGCAAAACTAACCAGAATGGCCCCGAGCATTAAAAGTGATTTTATTTTTTTCATAATGGTATGTTTTTCTTAATATTAATAGAACATTTGTACAAAAGTAATACCTATAATGTATATTTTATGGAATATAAGTAACCAAAGGATAATTATTAAGTAATAGGGTTACATCCGATGAAAAAACTTCGCCATCCAGATCAAGATCAGAAAATGAATAAAAACCACTTGATGGATACTCGTTTAATAATAGGGTAACATCATTGGAAAAAATCTCTCCATCGTTATCTATATCACCAGAATACATTACAAAAGGTCCGTCACCGATCCCTGAAAGATCTTTCTGGAATGAGCCGTAGGCTTTTGCAATATCATCCGTGAAATCATAAGTATAGGCATCACCGATTATTGTCAGTGCATTGGCTGACATAACTTTAATGTGGTTTCTATGATAAACCACAACATACACATTATCCTCAAATGAAGTGGGGATTAATATTTCACTTTCTCCGTCCAGGTCAACAATCCGGCCATCATCCAGGATGAAAGCAGCTTGACGGGCAACAGTCGTTGCAGCAGTCGCTGACTCAACATCTCCGGTTGTTTCACGAATTTCGAGCAATACCCAATCTACCACATTAGTATTCGGAATTGCAGAAACACTTTCTGTACCTAAATAATTGAAAGGTTCGACTCCATAGGGTTGTGATAATGGCAATAAATCAAATGGACCAAGGAAAGCATTCATTCCCGCCCCATTAAATGGCCCTTCCAGGTATGCTTTAATATTGAAGAAAGTTCCTGTGATCACAGCTCCATCAAAATAGGCTACTGGGATAAAGGTCAGGTCGGTCTGGGAAAATTCGCACCCTGCATTGAAAGTCAGGGGGCATTCTCCGCCATTATAAGTGAAATGTAATGTTAGCAATACATCGTCGCCATTGGGATCGATATCAAGGCCGAGTAAATCTGACCACTGGATGCCGAGTTGCGAGCCTGGCATGGTATTGATATAGTAGTTGTCAAGCGTTCCGGGAGTGCTGCCCGTATAGGTTAAAACACTGTTGTCATAACCGATGAAGAGTGAAATAGCACCCGGATCTACGGTGAAATTCTTTGCATTGATCGGGAAATCGATGGTCTGCCCAATGTCTCCGGTTTTTGTAGGAAGGCTGATCTCAGGTCCGCCAACGATCGGCGAAATGCTGCCATCATAATATGTCGTCGGGAACAATGTTAATGAATTGTCAACCAGTTCACATCCGCCTTCGAAGGTGATTGCACTGGCCCCGAAATTATAATCAAAGTTAAGGGTTAGCAAAGTGCCATCAATCAAAGCTCCGCTATAATCACTCCAGGTAATGCCCAAAAGGCCGGGGCTGATTACATTGGCTGATGCTCCGCTGATCGTGCCGTCAGTAATACTTACAAATTCAAGATGTGCCGGGTTAAAGCCAATGCGTAATGTGATACCGCCCATGAGCGCTGGATCGTACCCACCAGCAGTTATCGGTATACCAATTACGTTTCCCGGACTGGCTACCACATCGCTGATGGTCAGCGAATAAGCTGATGTCAGGGGTTCTACGAAACCATTGTCATAGGAAACTACCGGCAGTGTCAGATCAGTGTAAGAAACCTCGCAACCTGCAGTAAAGACAAGTTCTGAAGTACCCGTTCCATCATAAATGAAGTTCAGGTTCAGGAAGGTCTGGTTAAGAGATTCACCAATGTAATTGGAGTAGGCCACACTGATCATGCCCGTTGTCCGGTTGACGCTCAAAGATAATCCTGTTAAAGTGGTACTAAAGTCGGTGAATTGAAGAACAGAAGCATCAAATTCGATGAAAAGCGTCAAAGCACCGGCATCAAATGCAAAACCATCACCCGTGACACCCAGTGATACAGGACCTGCAGTGGCCGACAACTCATCGATGGTGATGGTTGCCACGCCTGCGTTTGGGCCGATATTCCCATTGGTGTAAGCTACTGGAATTGAGTTTAGCAAGATATCCGTGAATTCACAGCCCGGGTCAAAGGTCAGATCGCATGATCCTCCGAGTCCACTATACTGAAAGTTCAGGGTCAATAAAATGCCGTTGATGTCTGCACCATCGTAATCGGTCCATTGAATACCGATCTGGTTGGTTCCCAGCATGTTATTGATAATGTACCCGGAAAATTCAAGAGTTCCGGGGGTACTTCCCGTGTAAGTCAATACGTTAGGGTCATACCCGATAAACAGTGAAACTGCACCGACATTTGTCGGTATATCGCCGACTGTGATATCAAAAGATACCGGGCTGCCGGGATTCGCTGTAAGTGATTCAATTTGAGCTGTCTGTGCTTTCAAATTAAATGACCAAGCCAGAAGTACAGTTAGTAAAAGGTAAATTTTCTTATTCATATCATTAAATTTTAATTATTTACATATATCTTAAAACAATGTATAATCAATACGTCTTTAAAATCTTAAATTGTCCGGTCACTTCTTTACCTGTTGAATAACCACGCACCTCAATAAAATAAATCCCTGCGGGTAAAGAAGATACATCCAATTTAATTTGCTTATTCTTCATCGTATGTTTAATACTAAAGTTCTCACAATTGACACCAAGGGTATTAAATATGGCAACATGATCAGTAATAAAATCTTCAATAAAAACAATGTTGAATTCATTCTTACAGGGCAAAGGATATACTTTATCAATATAAGAAGGTATATTTTCTTCGACACCTGTCATTGTATCCACCGTTAATGTAGCCGGTTCAGAGTTTAGCCAGCAATTTTCATTATTCAGTCTGCACGCGTACTGGTATCCATTTAATTCATAAACAGCAGGAGAGATGGTTAATGTCGCTGTCCCTGTATTATAATAAGGTGGATTGTCATAAAGATCAGTCCACGAAGTTCCATTGTTAATGCTGACCATCCATCTGTATGTATCTGTTTCTCCAGCTTCGATACTAAACGATGCTTCATGCATCTCCATGACGGTTTCATCCAAAGGCTGAGTTATAATCAGTGGAAGTGCATACTGTTCCACTGCTCCATCATTTAGTGTAACACTCATCGGATTTGAAAATGAATTCAGCACATAAGTACCTTCTGCAAAAGCGATACTCTGGTTCTGGGATTCATAGCTAAACTGGATATCGAATAATTTTCCGCTGGTAATATTTATGGGATCATTACTCACCCAATGAATTGTTATGCCAGGCGGATCTGACAATGGAGTTACAGCAAATGACCCGGCATCCATTTCAGGATTTACATTTAATAAACCCACATAGGTCAGGTCAGTTGTATTATAGGTTATGTTAAAATTAATTTCAAGAACATCAATGAAATCACCGGCATAAATGGGTTCAAGCACTGTATTTTCAGGGCATGAGCCGATAAAACCAAGCGTTGCGACCGGAAATGCTTCAGCAACTTCAAGCAATGCAACGTCCGAAATTGATGTGCATTCATCTTTTGTAAGAACACAACGATAGGTATAATTATTAAAGCTGGTTGTTACGGCGTGAATGGTCAGTGAGTCAGTAGTCACGCCTGAATAGGTATCGTTGTTTTGCAGGTTATTCCAGCCATTGCCGGTATTTTCCTGCCACTGGTAATTGTCATTGCCCAGCGAGGTAACCTTAAAGGTTACATCCTGATCCGGGTAAGATTGTACACTGTCGGGTTGGTCAGTGATCTGGATACTGTTGGCGATACTACCCGTGTAAGTATCCAGCGGTATAATCTCAAGAAGCGTAGTGGCGATTTCGGTACCTGGTTTAAAAGGTAAGTAGGTTGTATCGCCAAGGAAAGTAAAGCTGAGATCAAAAAGCTTTTCGCCTGTGATGTAAAATGGTTCTGTACTGCTGTAAGCAATACTGACCTGGCCATTATTGGAATTGTAAGAAATTCCTCCGGGGATAGCGGGATTGATGTTTTGAACGGATAAGAAGTGTGCTGAATTGGTATCATAGCCGATATAGATGGTCATCGCTCCAACATCAAAGAAGTCGTTGACGTCGAGAGGGACGAGTACATTTTCACCTGCACATGAAGTGATGTTGCCGAGTGTTGCTGTGGCGTTCTGAGACTTCATGATCATGGGTAAAAAGGTTATCATCAATATGACCAGTTTAACACGCATTTTTTATTCTGATACCGGTAATTTTTTGTTTTCGTTTAAAAAAAAGATAAAACCGAAGAGGGGAAACAGGTTCCCCTCTTCGGAAAGTTTATCGATTAGTGAGATACAACCATTCTCTGGGTAGAGACAAAGTCGCGGGTTTCACCGTCAACCGTAATCTTATAGATATACACGCCAGTTGCAAGGCCGGCAGCGCTGAACTCAACGGTGTAGGATCCTGCGGTCTGCGTAGCATCTACGAGGACTTCAAGTTCCTGTCCGAGCATATCGAGTACGCTCAGTTTCACCTTTCCGGTTTCAGGCATGGTGTATTCGATGAAGGTTGAAGTGCTGAACGGGTTCGGCCTGTTGGCGCTGAGGAAGTAATCCAGAGCAGCCGGGTCGGTAGTTACACCGAAGCTCTTCAGGGTTACAGGCTCAACAACCTTAGCGGCTGCATCAGCAAATTCGGAGTTGATACCGATGTTGAACAGGGTTTCGGTGGAAGCGATTTCTCCGATGGCTTTCACCTTCAAAGTAACCACTACATCGTTAGCTGTCAGGGCCATCGGGTTCACGTTGCTCCATGCAATGCTTACCATACCGTCGGTGATGTTGCTCAGCATGCCTTCCACTGCGTTCACGTCAACAACTTCGATCAGTGCGGAGTTGTATTCGAGTTCGAGGGTCATAGCACCAAAGATATTTTCTTTTTCGATGCGGATAGGCAGATCGAACACCTGACCGTTCACCACGTTCATCATACCGTCGTTGACCAGGTCAATGGCCGGCATGCTCTTCATGGAGCTCGGGATATTGGTCCTGTTGACATCACCCATGTTCAATACAGGGATATCATAGGTGCCAGCGGTGGATATCATGTTCGGCCAGTATGCCCAGTCACCTGCCGGGAAGAAGCCGACCATGTTGATTGCACGTTGTTTGATCCACAATGCGTCGGTTCCGTTGATTCCACTGAGGTTGTTGACATCCATAGCCTCAAGATTCAGTGCATCAGCTACGTATGGCAGCAAGCCGTTGTATTGCAGTTCAACAGCAAGAGCGTCAGTTGCATTGGCGCCATACCATGGAGCATTGACAACAGCGGTCACACCGAATGGAGTGATAGCGTTAATTCCGGTGAATTCATAGTATCCAGGTCCGTTGCCACCTTCGATATCATTGAAGGAGGTCGTTGTCATAACCGGAACGCCACTGTTCCACAGGGTAACTTCTACGCCATTAAGTGGAGTGTCGAAGTTATTGTCATAGTAAACATGACCGGAGAGAGTTTCAGGTCCAAGTGTTCCTTCCGGTAACACTTTGATCATCATTTCGTCGTAGTTGCAGCAACCGGTGCAGGTATCAAATACCGTTAAGGTAATTTCGCCCCAGCCGCCGTTTACGTTATAGTCGGTCCACAGCACTTCGATGCATTCGGTGCCCTGGCCACTCTGGATAATACCGCAATGTTCTGCAGTCCAGGTGTAAAGCAGGCAATCCATATCATAATCCTGAGGACAAACGTTGCAGTATTCGGAAACCATTCCGACTTCGGCAAATCCCGGATTAGTGCTCATATCAGCGATTTCAGCACAAGGCTTGTGGTTCACGTAGAATTTCCATTCTTCCGTTGTGGTGCATCCCTGCGGGGTGGTGATGGTCAGGTACAGGCGGGCAGTGTCGCAGCATTCGCCGAAGCAAATATGGACGCCGTCGCTTCCTCTCCAGCACTCATCATCGCAATCGTACCAGTAAGGTTCAGCAGTCATAAAGCTGCCGGCAGGTCCGATAAAGCTCCATTCGTAAGTATATCCAGGAATAGGTCCTCCTTCGTAGCAGAAGCAGCTCCAGTCGATTTCAAAGTCGAGGCAGGCACCTGCGCACACTTCGATCACTTCTTCGTTCGGATACAGGCAGGAAATTTCGCAATTATCACATTCGCTGTCAAGGCAGTTGGAAGGATTATAATCACCAATTAAAGCAACTTCTTCCGGAACTTTCATGAAGGTGATGTATACGAGATCTTCACCAACACATTCTCCGGATCCGTTGATCCATTTGAATCCATATTTGCCATAATGTGTTCCAAGGCAATTGTCTTTTACACAAATTTCAGCATTCGGATCATAGATATCACTGATTGAATAAGCAGCTGAATACGCCGGTGCAAAATCATCCGTCGGACAAGGATCTACAGGAGGTTCATAGCTCCAGAACATCCAGTAAGCTTCCACGTCTGTCGGCACGCAATTTTCCGGTACATACGGTTCAGCATCCATAGTATAGCAACGGCCACATAATGAGGCATCATCACCTGCATCCGGTTCGGGTTTTTCGATGAACTGGACAAACACATCGAAGAAGCTTTCGCAAACCTGGTCGCCGTCGATTGATTTGTTCACTTCAGTCCAACGAACGGTATAGCAACCAAACACAGATACACAGAGTTCTGTATTCGGATCATTATCATCGGCAAAGGTTACAGCACCTGGTCCGTCAACGAGGCTCCAGTATGCATTGTCCCAGTAGTTCGGGCAAGCGTCTTCGTCGATGCCGTCCCACTCTTCGCCAATATATTCATATTTGTCGATATAAGCCAGGCCGAGGTCGATGCAAAGTTCATCGCATTCTGCGGTCAGGTTATCTTCTTCACCATTGGCAATTGGCTGTTCGATGAGGTCGATAATGACTTCTTCTTCATCAATACAACCTTCGGCATCGTTCCATGCAGTCCAGGTGAATTTATAACGTCCGGGTTCATCGACACAATATGCACTAGTCGGGCTGCCAAGAGTTTCGAACACAACATTACCGGGTCCGCAGGTCTTTGACCATTGGCCGGTCATACTGTAACAGAATTCCAATGAACCGGTCATATCACCGCACCATTCGAAATCTTCTCCTCCGGGCACACAGGCACTGTAATCATCACCTGCATCAGCTTCAGGCATTTCGAAGATAGTCACCGTAACCAGGTCATAGCCTTCACACCAGCCGCGTGGGACATCATCCAATTCAAAGAAGCCATTCTTTTCAGTCCACATGAATTCATAGACGCCATAAGGACACTCAATATCGGTGATGTCAATACTCACTTCAGTATCAGGATCATTCGGATCAACAAAGCTTGCTGTTGCGGGTCCACCAACCTGTGTCCAGGTTCCTTCGGTGATATAATTTCCATTGCAGAAAACTGTCGGTACAGCATCCAGTTCAAACGTAAAGTCGTCGCAGAGCACCTGGTCAACACCGGCATTCGGATCGACGGGTTCGAATATCCAAACCGAAACTTCGTCAAAGTCTGAACAAACTTCTGTAAATCCCTGACCTTCATCATAATAGCCGTTCTTCTGGGTCAGTTTGAATTTATATTCACCATAACCACAATTGTCCTCACACTCAGTGATAGTCACAGCCGGGTCTATTGAATATGGATCAAAACTAACCAGGCATTCTTCGGGTTGATCGACCAATTCCCACATGAATGAATAGGCTGTATTTTCAGTACAAGGAATATCAAGAGTTCCATCCAATGCAAATTCGAAATCATCGCAGAATGCCAGATCGGGTCCTGCATTTATTGATTCGGGTACTTCATCGATATAGATGTAGACCAGATCATCATCCTGACAGCCCTGGAACGGAGTTCCGAATCCATTGTATTCAGTCCACCTGAACGTATAGAGGCCATAAGGGCATTCCACGCTTTCTTCATCGATTGAAATGGCAGTCAAAGGATTATTCGGTTCAGCGATATCCACTTCACCAGGGCCATCAACCAGAGTCCATTCACCCCAGGTGAAATAGTTCACGCCGGCTTCACCGCAGAAGCCGAAAGGCACTGCTGTCATAGTGAAGGAGAATGAGTTGCAAATATGCTGGTCAATACCTGCATCAGCAATGGGTTCCTGGAAGATCCAAACATCCACATCGTCTGTGGTGCAGCAAACGTCTTCAAATCCACCTGCATCGTTCAGATAACCGTTGCACTGGGTCAGTTCGAAGGTGTATTTGCCATATTCGCATTCTTCCGGGTCACATCCACTTATTACCACATCAACTCCGGGAGCTACATAATCATTACCATTGAATGTCACGTTGCAATTACCGGGTTCAGCGGTTTTTTCCCATGAATAGACTACTACCGTTTCTTCATAGCATGGCTCATCGCCAACACCCCAGAGGGAGAAAGCAAATGTTTCGCAGAACACGAAATCCGGGCCAGCGCTTGGAGCCGGGTCTTCATAAATTGTCACGGTCACAAAATCTTCTGCATAGCATCCACCCAAATCCAAACCTTTGGAGTTCTTTTCAACCCATTTGAATTCATATGCACCAAAAGGACATGGATGATCTAGGGGATAAGTGAGGGTAACTGTTGCTAGAGGATCAGTTTCATCAGAGAAATCGATGGTTACACCATCAACTCCAGAAACCACTTCCCAATAGCTTTCCGACCAGTAGTTAGTACCTTCGACACCGCAATATTCATACTGATCGGCGGCTAACTGGAAGGTGAATGTGTTGCATAAATGCTGGTCAGGACCGGCTAATGCTGTCGGCTGTTCATAGAACCTCAGTATCGCATCATCTTCATCATAACATTGGCCGTTCTGAACCTGGAATTCTACCGTATATTCGCCATATTCACAAGGCGGATCTGGATCGATACAGGCTTCAACTGCCAATTGTTCATTGTCGGGTAAAAATGACAAAGTTCCCGGGCCGCCAGTTTGCACCCAGGAATAAGCATAAGTAGGAGAGTAAGTCTCTAATCCGGTAGAACCAACCAGGTCAACGCAAAATTCATCACATACATTGATGTCTGGTCCGGCATCAGCTACGGGCTGACATGAAAAATCAATCAAGATGCATTCCGTGACCGGAGGACATAATGATGGATCAATGGTCACACACAATTCGTACAGTCCGCATTCGGGCACGATAAGTGTGAAATCATCATCCTGGGTGGGGCCATCATAAGGCAGGCCATTTAGAGTCCATGTAACTGTAGTATTCGGATCTTCCTGAGCACTTGAACGGTCAAAATGAACTTCAGTATCAAGACCGTCGATTTCGCAGACATCCGGAGCGCTGAGATCGATCGTGACCGGTCCATAGAAATAATATTCAGTTTCTACGAAGGTATTATATGCAGCCCAGGTATACCTTAATGAGTAAAACCCAGGTTGGTCGACCTGAAA
>AMWB02017788.1_pt1 | contig 16334 bp, 17 predicted proteins | sample 200311 | NCBI WGS metagenome assembly AMWB02 (sample SAMN02737377, study PRJNA173069) | bioreactor metagenome | biome: anode biofilm in microbial fuel cells | place: USA: California | collected 2010-12-16 | reverse complement strand
CGGCGGGGGCACCACTGAAGTGGCGGTCATCTCCCTGGCCGGAATCGTGTATACCCGTTCCCTAAGGGTGGCCGGGGACAAGATGGATGCCTCCATCAGTCAGCACATCAAACGCAAATATAATCTGCTCATTGGCGAAAGAACTGCAGAGATCATCAAAACAACCATCGGCAATGCCTATCCTGATCCGGAGAACCTTGAAACCATAGAAGTCAAGGGTCGGGATCTGGTTTCCGGCATTCCCAAAATTTTGGCCATTGACTCCGAAGAGGTCCGGCTGGCCATTTCCGAGCAGATTGAGGCGATTGTTGAAACCGTTCGTATTGCCCTGGAACAGACCCCACCGGAACTGGCCGCCGATATTGTGGATTCCGGCATTGTTTTAACCGGTGGTGGCGCCTTGTTGAAGAATCTGGACAAGCTGCTTAACGAAAAATGCGGCCTTCCCATTGTCGTGGCTGATGATCCCTTATCCACTGTGGCACTGGGCTGCGGCAAAGCCCTAGACTGTATAGAAATTCTTAAAGAAATAGTCATCAGCTAAAGGGAATGTTTTCCAGGCGGATCATGATGATTGTGGGCGTGGGCTTTTTTGTTGCGGTGGCGCTTACCGTAATCGCCATGTCCAGCCGGGAGACCCTGTCGGCGGGTAATGTTGAAAGACTCTCCATAACGCTTACATCTCCTTTTCAATTTGTGGCCTCCCGAATTATCGGTTTTACTGAATCGGTATGGCAGACCTATTTTTCATGTGTGCTTGCCGTGGAAGAGAACCAGGTGTTGAGACGTGAGTTGTCAACGGCGCAACACACAGCCAACAGGTGCAAAGAGCTTGAGCTTGAAAATACCCGTTTAAAGAAATTTGTCAATTTCCAAAATTCCGTGCCCGCGGCCTATGTGGCGGCCCAGGTGATTGCTCGGGATCCATCCCCCTGGTTTAAAACCATCATGATTGATAAGGGTGAAAAAGACGGTTTGATCAAAGGTCTGCCGGTGCTGGTGTCAGAAGGAATTGTAGGGCAGATTGTTAAAGTGGCCGGTAATTTTTCCCAGGTGCTGCTGATTACCGACCGCAATTCAGCTGTTGATGCGCTGATTCAGGAGACCCGGGTCCGCGGCATGGTCAAGGGCAATAATAAAGACACCTGTTCCTTTGTATATACTTTGAGAAAGGATCTGGTGGAACCAGGACAGGTAATTGTCTCCTCAGGACTGGACCAGGTATTTCCCAAAGGATTGAGAATCGGAACGGTGCTTGATGTAAAGAAAAACCATTCCCAACTGTTTCAGGATATCACCATAAAAACGGCTGTGGATTTTGACAAGCTTGAAGAAGTTCTGGTGTATAAAAATGCCGATTGACAGGCGGATGCTGCCGGTATGATGAACTTCATATTTTTTTTTCTTTCCACACTGTTTTTGGTTATTATTCAAACTGTTATTATCCCAGATTTTCCCTGGTTTCCCCACTGTTTCGATCTGATGATCGTTAATGTATTGTACCTAAGCCTTTTTTCAACGAGCTACGGAGTGCCTTTCTGGCTTGTCATCATGGGCAGCATCATGGACAGCTTGTCAGGTGCGCCGTTCTTCCTTCATAGCACAGTATATCTGTGTATTTATTTGATCGTTTTTTTTCTGCGCCGTTTGTTTTTTCAGCATAGCAATATTTTTGTCTTTCTCGTCAGTCTTGCATCCGCCTGCATTTATCAGGGGCTGGTTATGTTCAGTATTTTTCTGCTCCAGGACCAAAAGGCCATTGCGGGCACGGATTACCGCCTTTACATTGGTCAGCTCCTCTGGGCCGCAGTTGGTATTCCTCTCGGCGTCTCGATTCTGGGCGCCCTGCACCGGAACTTTTCACATGCCGTAAAACAGTCCCGCCGGCACTTGGCTCGCAAATACAGGGAGTAATGTGGGCACAATTAATAAAAATTCAGATAGAGAATGGATCAAGCATCGATATGTAGTGGCCAGTATGTGCATTGTTTTTGTTTTTAGCGTTCTTCTTTTAAGGCTTGTTTATCTTCAGATGATCCGCGGTGAAGAGTATCGGCGGTTGTCGATGACCAATTGTGTCCGACTTAAAAGCATAAAATCCTCCAGGGGGCTGATTTATGACCGTAATCGCATTCTTCTTGTGGACAACCGGCCAGCCTTTGACTTAACCATTGTCTTGGAGGATGCCAAACCCCTCAAGCAGACCCTTGATCACCTGGCCGAACTGACCGGCGATTCATGTGAAGACCTGACGGCAATCATAGAAAAAGAGGGCGGAGCGGCATTTTATAAACCACTTGTCCTTAAACGGGACATAACAAGGGATCTGCTGGCGGTCATAGAGGCCCATCAGTTTGATTTGCCCGGTATCTACATTGATATTGAACCTAGCAGAAATTATATACATAAGAAAACAGCGGCCCATCTTATAGGTTATCTTGGTGAGATCAATAAGGATGAACTGGATTCCGGTAAATTTCCCAATGTCCGGTCCGGGGATTCGATTGGCCGATACGGGGTTGAAAAAAGTTTTGAGGCGGATCTGCAGGGCAAAAGAGGGGGGCACCAGCTCGAAGTGGACGTCAACGGGCGGGTGATTAAAATACTTAAGACTGTCGAGCCTGTTTCCGGAAACGATCTGGTGATGACAATAGATTTGCCACTTCAGCAGAAAGCTGAAGGTTTGCTTGGGGAGAATGACGGGGCTGTTGTGGCCCTTGACCCTTCAAACGGAGATGTCTTGGTTATGGCGTCATCGCCTAGTTTTGATCAAAATGATTTTATTGGCGGTATCTCCAGTAAGAAATGGCAGGTTTTAAGGGATGATCCGGGCAGACCCATGAACAATAAAGCCATTCAGGCAGAATATCCTCCGGCGTCCACATATAAGATCATTACGGCTCTGGCAGGGCTTGAAGAAAAGGTCATTGACCGCAATTCAACTTTTTTTTGTCCGGGATTTTATAAGTTTGGCAACCGGCGCTACCATTGCTGGAGTAAATACGGACACGGCACTATAAATGTTGTGGATGCCATTGCCCAGTCCTGCGATGTGTTTTTTTATCAGACCGGTGAAAAACTCGGGGTCGATGCCCTGGCAAAGTATGCGCAAGGCTCTGGTCTGGGGCGGTTGACCGGCATTCGCCTGGCCCATGAGCGCCCGGGTTTGATTCCCACGTCCGCATGGAAGAAACAGCGGTTCAAGGAACCCTGGCAGGCCGGTGAGACCCTGTCCATAAGTATTGGTCAGGGGTTTAATCTGGTTACGCCTCTGCAGATGGCCGTGTTTATTTCTGCGGTTGGTAATAACGGTACCCTTTACCGGCCAAGGCTTGTTAAGTCCGTTCAGGATGCAAAAGGGCAGGTGATAAGGGAAATTGAACCCGAAATTACCGGGGGGTTGCCGGCTTCCAAAAAAAATTTGGCCATTGTGCGACAGGGGCTTTTAGAAGTTGTTCACGGTAACCGCGGCACTGCCCGGCAAATCCGTCTTCCCGACGTTCAGATCGCCGGAAAAACAGGTACTGCTCAGGTGTTTTCCCGCAAAGCCGGGGAAAAGTTTGATAACAAAAAATTGAAGCGCACCCTCCAGGATCATGCCTGGTTTGTCTGTTATGCGCCTGCGCAGGACCCTAAAATAGCCATTGCCGTGATCATTGAACATGGGGAGCATGGCGCCAGTGCGGCTGCTCCCGTTGCACAAGAGTTGATTCATGCCTATTTCGGGGACCCTGAAGTTCCAACTGCCGTGGTCGAGGAAGACCCGGCTCATGTGGAGTGAAACGTGGAGTAAAAAATGTTTGATCGCCGTCTATTATCAAATTTTGACTGGGGATTTCTTTTGCTTATTGTTTTTATTTGCATTCTGGGGCTGACTATCCTTTATTCGGCGGTGACAGCCGGATACGCCGGAACTGGCCTACCTCCCCTTTTTAAAAAACAGATTGTCTGGCTTGCCGTTGGTTTTGCCATTATGATGGGCTGTCTTGTCATTGACTTTAAAGAGTTTGCCAATCTACATTTCCTTATATATGCCGCATGTGTCGGGCTTCTGGTGGCTACCTGGCTTGTGGGGCATACCGGCGGGGGCTCCCAACGCTGGCTGGTGTTGGGTCCGGTTCGGATACAGACCTCGGAACTGATGAAAATTTCTTTGATCATCAGCCTGGCTTCGGTGTATTCAGAGAGTATCAGTCCCGAAGGTTTAGGCTTCGCACATCTGATCAAGCCGGCTCTTTTATGTATTATTCCCTTTGGCCTCATCGTCATCCAACCCGATCTTGGCACTGGGCTTTTGCTTTTGCTTATTGCCGGCTGTCTTACTTTATTTGTAAAGGTTGAAAAAAAAGTTTTATTCACTCTGGGGGTGGCGGGGCTCTGTCTGGTGCCTCTGGTATGGTTTTTCGGTCTGAAGGAATATCAGAAAGACAGAATTTTAACCTTTTTGAATCCTGAGCGGGACCCCCTTGGTACAGGTTATCATATCATTCAATCCAAGATTGCGATAGGTTCGGGTATGCTCACCGGGAAGGGGTTTCTCCATGGGACCCAGAATGCTTTAAATTTTCTGCCGGAACAGCACACGGATTTTATTCTTTCCGTATTGGCCGAAGAATGGGGGCTTGCCGGGTGTGTTGTACTGCTGGCCCTCTATTTGCTTTTGCTGTTCTGGGGATTGAATGTTTCTTATAATTGCCGAAATATGTTTGGCTCCCTTTTGGCCATGGGTGTTACCATTATGATATTTTGGCAAATTTTTATCAATGTAGGCATGGTTATGGGGCTGATGCCGGTGGTAGGCGTACCTTTGCCCCTAATTTCCTATGGCGGGTCTTCGGTTGCGACCAACATGGTCGGATTTGGTATTTTGCTGAATATACGTATTCGAAAATTTAACACGGCGTGAATCCAGATCTCTCTCTATTTAGAATTGCTGCATTCTGTATTGACAAAAGGCTTACTGGATGGTACTCAAGTCTCGATAATTTCTAAGCATTTAGGCTGAATCTGAACGATTTCGGCCAATAGGATATAAGTGGTTGATTTTTTGTAATTATTAACTGGTGGAGGAATTTTATGATAACTGTGATTCCTGATATATCGGCGGTATATCAGATGGTTAATTTTCTTGTCCTGCTATTCCTCCTCAACCTGGTTCTGTACAAACCCATTCGAAATGTCCTTCTCGAAAGAAAAGCCAAGGTCAGCACTTTAGGTTCAGGTGTTGAACGGGCCTCGGCTGATCTTGACAAACAAAAGGATGATTACAAAAATGGGTTAAGACAGGCAAGGGGTGAAGGCCTCAAGAAAAAAGAGGTATTCATTGAGGAGGCGTCTGCCCAGGAAAAGGAGATTATTACCCGGATCAATCAGAAAGCGCAGGCTAACTTTGTCCAAATTAAGGCACAAGTGGCTGAAGAAACAGAACAGGCCCGTAAAGCGCTTGAGGCCGAGGTTGAGGTGTATGCCAAAGCCATCGGAGAAAAGATTCTTGGGAGGGCATGTTAATGGAAAAAATTAATTGGAAAAAACACCTTAAAGTTTCCGCAACTGTCGTGGCCCTTGTGGCTGGTGCGACAGTGGTCTGGGCGTCCGGCGGCGGTAATGGTGAAGCAGTGCATCACAATGCATGGAAAGATGTTGATACCTGGAAAGTACTCAACTTCGTTTTACTTGCCCTTGGCTGCTTTTTCATCGCTAAAAAGCCGGTGGCGCAGTTCTTTTCTTCCCGTACAAAGGGGATTGAAGAAGAGTTGACAGACCTGGAACAGAAAAAAGCCGAAGCAGAGAGAAAACTTGCCGAATATCAAGCCCGGTTTAGAAATCTTGAACAGGAATCTGAACAGATTATTGAAGATTATATTAAGCAGGGTGAAGATGCCAAGAAGAGAATTATTGCAGAGGCTGAAGCCCAGGCTGAAAAGCTTGAGGATATGGCAAAACGCAATATTGAACAAGAGTTCAAAGCTGCAAAAGCTCTTCTGAAGCAGGAAATTGTGGATCGTGCAATGGAGCAGGCAGAGGCGCTCATTAAAAAATCCATCACAACCCAGGATCAGAACCGTCTGGTCGATGAATACTTGAAAAAGGTGGAGGCATAATGAAGAATCTTGCAGTTTCAAGGCGTTATGCCAAGGCGTTGATTTTGATAGGTCAGGAAGACGGTCAGGCGGACGGGTACAATGATGAGCTTTCCGCAATGGTAGGGCTTTTGGACGCCAATGAGGGTTTTGAACAAGCCCTTACCAATCCGTTAATCAAAAAAAGTGACCGTAAAAAACTTCTTGATACGGTAATTGCTGCTGCAGGCTTTTCAAAAGTGATGAAGTCTTTCTTGTCATTGCTTTTTGACAAAGGCAGGATCGGTTTTACTAGAGACATTGCAACCTATTACAATACAATGGCAGATGAACTTAAAGGTGTTGTCAGGGCAAGTGTTGTGGCTGCCACGAGCCTGTCCAAGACTAACATTAGTAAAATTCAGAAGTCTTTGTCTCAGAAAACCGGAAAAACCGTTGTGCTTGATGTGCAAAAGGATTCAAGTCTTATCGGCGGTATTATCACAAAAATCGGCGATCTTGTTCTTGACGGCAGCGTAAAAACCCAGCTGATCAATATGAGGGAAACTTTAAAAAAAGGTGAGAGTGCATAATGGAAATTAAAGCAGAAGAAATAAGCCAGATTATAAAAGATCAAATAAAAGGATTTGATGTAGACGTAGATCTGAGCGAAACCGGTGTCGTTCTCTCGGCGGGTGACGGTATTGCCCGTGTCTACGGTTTGGAAAAAGTCAAGGCCATGGAGCTGGTTGAGTTCCCGGGTGGTATTCTGGGCCTGGCCCTTAACCTTGAATCAGACAACGTCGGTGTGGCCATCCTTGGTGATGACAAGGTTATCAAGGAAGGTGACGTGGTTAAGCGTACCGATCGTATCGCTTCCGTTCCTGTTGGCGAAGCGCTGCTGGGTCGCGTTGTAACCACCACGGGTGAGCCTGTTGACGGCAAAGGTCCCATCGAATCTGATATATATATGAACATGGAACTGGTTGCCCCTGGTGTTATTGCCAGAAAATCAGTCCATGAACCCTGCTACACCGGTTCTAAGGCGGTTGACGGTATGACCCCGGTTGGTCGCGGACAGCGCGAGCTGATCATTGGTGACCGTCAGATTGGTAAGACTGCTGTTGCGGTTGATGCCATCATCGCCCAGAAAGAAACCGACATGAAGTGCATCTATGTTGCCTGCGGGCAGAAAAAATCTACGGTTGCCCAGGTTGTTGCCGCCCTTGAAGAGCACGGCGCCATGGAATATACTACCGTTGTCATAGCATCTGCTTCCGAGTCTGCCGCAATGCAGTACCTGGCTCCTTATGCCGGTTGCGCCATGGGCGAATACTTCCGTGATAAAGGCGAACACGCCCTGATTATCTATGATGATTTGTCAAAACAGGCTGCAGCTTACCGTCAGGTATCTTTGCTGCTCAGACGGCCGCCCGGACGAGAAGCGTACCCCGGCGACATTTTTTACAACCACAGCCGTCTGCTGGAACGTTCCGCCAAAATGAGTGATGCACTTGGTGCAGGCTCTTTGACCGCACTGCCCATCATTGAAACCCAGGAAGGCGACGTATCCGCATTTATTCCCACAAACGTTATCTCCATTACCGACGGCCAGATCTTTCTGGACAAAGACCTCTTCTTTGCAGGTATCCGTCCGGCCATCGACGTTGGACTTTCCGTATCCCGCGTTGGTGGTGCTGCCCAGGTAAAAGCCATGAAACAGGTTGCCGGTACCCTTCGTTTGGATCTGGCCCAGTACAGAGAGCTTGAAGCCTTTGCTGCGTTCGGTTCAGACCTGGATGCAGCCACCCAAAGACAGTTGACCCGTGGTGAAAGACTGGTTGAACTGCTTAAGCAGCCCCAATATAAACCGCTTCCCATGGAAAAACAGGTAACGATTCTTTATGCAGGCACCAAAGGGTATCTTGATAAATATCCCAAAGAAGCCGTTCCTGCCTATGAGGCAGGCCTCTACCCCTTTGTTGAAAGCCGGTTCCCGGAAGTATTCACCGGCCTCAAGGAAAAACAGAAAATTGATGATGAACTCGAGGCCAAGATCAAACAATGCCTTGAAGCCTATGACGCAGAGTTCAAAGAGACCGTAAAATAATTTAAGGTCAATCTGGACTTAATTTGTGAGAACAAACAATAACTTATAGGCGCAAAGGTAGATCATATGGCAACGTTAAAAGAAGTACAATCGAAAATAGTCAGCGTTAAAAAGACTAGACAGATTACCTCTGCCATGAAAATGGTCGCCACTTCGAAACTGCGCGGTTCCCAGAATGCCATGGAAGCATTCAAGCCTTATGCTTCCAAATTTGCTGAAGTTCTGGGATCCATTGCCGGGAAATCAGGAGAGGAAGTATCTCCACTCCTGGTGCCCAAGGAAGAAGTTAAAAAGGTGGCCCTGCTCCTGTGCACCTCTGACAGGGGACTGTGTGGCGGATTTAATATAAATCTGATTGATAAAGCTGTAAAAATGCTCAAATCCGAGCTTGAAGGCAAAGAGGTTTCTTTTGTCTGTTACGGCAAAAAAGGTCGTGACTGGGCAAAAAAATCAGGTCAAACCATTGATGCCCAATACATCGGCGTTGTTGGCGGCAGACCAGACTTCTCGGTAGCTTCAAGTTCGGGTCAGGCATTGATCAACAGTTTCCTCGCCGGAGATGTTGATGAAGTATATCTGATTTATTCTGAATTTCAGGGCATGGCAAAACAGGTACCGACGGTTAAGCAGATTCTTCCAATACCTTCCCTTGAAGATATTGTGAACGAGGAAGCTGCTGCACCGGCGAAAGAAGGCACCTTTTTGCCGGAACACATTTGTGAGCCGTCGTCTGACGCGCTTCTTGGTAAGATGCTGCCCAAAAATATTTTTATCCAGATATTTGATGCAATTCTTCAGACGTCAACGTCTGAACATGCCGCTCGTATGAGGGCCATGGAAAATGCGACCAAGGCTTGTGAAGATATGGTAGATGAACTGAAAACCATATTTAATAAAACAAGACAGGCCGGCATTACCAACGACCTCATGGATATCGTCGGCGGTGCCGAAGCCCTTAAGGGATAATCACTCTACTAGGATATACGCATAGATAAAACAGCTTTATAGGAGAATAAAATGGCTGAAAATATAGGTAAAATTTCACAGGTCCTCGGCGCTGTTGTTGACGTTGAGTTTGAGGCCGGAAAACTTCCTCCGGTATTGACCGCTTTAACTGTAACAAACCCCACCATCGGGGATATGGAAGACAATCTGGTTATCGAGGTTGCCCAGCACCTTGGCGACAATGTTGTCCGGTGCATCGGCATGGACGTTACTGACGGGCTTCAAAGAGGCATGGCCGTAAAAGACACCGGCTCCCCCATTATGATGCCGGTTGGCGAAGCTTCCCTGGGCCGCGTTCTTAATGTTGTGGGCCGTCCCGTTGATGGACTTGGCGATATTTCTAAAGAAAAAATGCGTCCGATTCACAGACATGCACCCGCTTTCATTGAACAGGACACCAGTGTCCGCGTTCTTGAAACCGGCGTAAAGGTTATCGATCTTCTGGTTCCCTTCCCCCGTGGCGGTAAAATGGGCATGTTCGGTGGTGCAGGTGTTGGCAAGACCGTTATCATGATGGAAATGGTTAACAACATTGCCATGCAGCACGGCGGTATCTCCGTATTCGGCGGCGTTGGTGAAAGAACCCGTGAAGGAAACGACCTTTACCATGAAATGAAGGATTCCGGCGTTCTTCCCAAGTGTGCACTGGTATACGGCCAGATGACTGAACCTCCCGGAGCCCGTGCCCGGGTTGCTCTCTCCGCTCTGACCTGCGCTGAATACTTCCGTGATGAAGAAGGCCAGGACGTGCTTCTCTTTATTGATAACATTTTCCGTTTTACCCAGGCTGGTGCAGAAGTTTCCGCAACCCTGGGACGTATGCCGTCTGCCGTTGGGTACCAGCCCACACTTGCGGTTGACATGGGCGAGCTCCAGGAACGTATCACATCAACTGACAAAGGTTCCATCACCGCTGTACAGTGCGTTTATGTACCTGCCGACGACTTGACTGATCCGGCTCCTGCTACCACATTTGCTCATCTTGACGGAACTGTTGTTCTTTCCCGTCAGATTGCTGAGCTTGGTATTTATCCTGCAGTGGATCCCCTTGACTCCTCTTCAAGAATTCTTGACGCAGCATACATTGGTGAAGATCACTATAAGGTTGCCCGGGTTGTGCAGCAGACCCTGCAAAAGTACAAAGAACTCCAGGACATCATTGCCATCCTTGGTATGGATGAATTGTCTGACGAAGATAAACTTACTGTACAGCGGGCCAGAAAGCTGCAGAAGTTTCTCTCCCAGCCCTTCCATGTAGCTGAAACCTTTACCGGTATGGCCGGTGTGTTTGTAAAGGTTGAAGATACCGTCAGATCTTTCAAAGAGATTATCGAAGGTAAGCATGATGACCTTCCCGAAAATGCTTTCTATATGGTTGGATCCATCGAAGACGCCATTGCAAAAGCCAAAGCTCAATAACCATTCGGAGGTTGATTATGGCTGATAAATTTTTTCTTGAAGTTGTAACGCCGCAAAAGGCAGTGGTCAGTGAAGATATCCAAAGTATCTCAGCGCCTGGCAGCGAAGGTGAATTTTGTGCCTTGAAAGGGCATACAACCTTTTTGACCTCACTGAAAACAGGTGCCATCCGTTATAAAGATGCAAGTGGTAATGAGCGCATCCTCTTTGTGAGTGGCGGATTTGCCGAAGTTCTTCCGGATAAGGTAACCATTCTCGCTGAATCGGCTGAACGCTCTCAGGAGATTGATCTTGCCAGGGCAAAAGAAGCCCAGGTTCGTGCTGAACAGCGGTTGAGGGACAAGGCGGCACAGATAGACATTATTCGTGCCGAGGCTGCTTTGCAGCGAGCTCTGTTCCGGATTAAAATTGCAGGTACTCACTAAGAATATTCGGTTTGTCTGATGGTTTGATAACCACCAGGTCTATAATGCCGAAAATACGGAGTAAAAAAGGGATGCCTTTATGGGCATCCCTTTTTGTTTTCATCACCTATAAAGAAGCAGGGGGAGGTAATGAACAATATAGCAGTTATCATACTGGCTGCAGGAAAAGGCAGCCGCATGAAATCGGATTTAGCCAAGGTACTCCACAAGGTCGCTGGTGAAAGCATGGTTAACCACGTGATTGAAGCCGCTCTTGATGTCTCTTCGGGTCATATTCATGTCGTGGTAGGGCACCAGGCAGAAAAAGTGCAAAAAGAGGTTCAAAATAAATATAATGTGCAATTTGCCTTTCAAAAAGCGCTTATGGGAACAGGGGATGCGGTCAAGGTTGCATTGCCCGGAATTGATCCCTGTATTCAACATATCTTGGTTTTGTGCGGTGATGTTCCGTTGATAAAAAGCCAGACCCTATTGGATTTGGTTTCGGCACACAGGAACCTAATGGCTGATTTGACTGTTCTCGCAGCAAAAATTAAAAACCCGACCGGCTACGGCAGAATTATTCAGGATGACGACGGACAACTGCTTGCCATACGCGAAGAGGCGGATGCAACTGATTTGGAAAAGCAGATTAATATCATTAACTCCGGGATTTTTTGTTTTGAAAAACGATTTCTTGAATCGGCTATAAGACGTATTAAGAACAACAATAGTCAGGGAGAATACTATCTTACCGACCTTGTAGAAGTCGCTGTCCAAGACAGAGTTAGAACATTTGTTAGGATCATAGACGACTCTGAGCAGGTTATCGGCGTTAATACGATTGAACAGTTAAACCGTATCAATAAATCGTTTCATAAGTCTCCGAAGGAATTATCTTGACTTTCATCAGGCTGCTTAATATATTAGTAGTTAATTAATTACCATTTTATGAGACTTAAGAAATTGAATAATGAGGATATAGCAGCCAAGTTTGATGACATTAACATCCACGTGGACTTTTTAATAGAGTCCTGCCAAAGTCTTCAAAAAGAAAACGCAGAGCTCTCTGTTAAAATTAGAGAACTTGAAGATCAGTTGGAACAGAAAATTAAAAAAGAAGATGTCTATGTCGACCGGGAGTCTATGATGAATGAAAAAATTAACGGGCTCCTTTCAAAACTGGATGGTTTCTCGGAAACCGTATCCGGGGGATGACAAATTAAAAAACGTTTGAATATATATATTCGGTAAAGGGCTTTCCTTGGATGAGATCGTTAAAATTGAGCTTTTTGGGGAAGAATTTAAGTTTAAACCGGATACAGAGCAAGTATATGATCCGGTAAAAATTGCAGCCCATGTCAAGGAATATATAGAAGAAGCAGAAAGCCTTTTCCAAAATAAAACCAGCAGTAAAAACAGAATGGCTATTCTGCTTCTTGCAGCCATGAATTTATCTAAGGATTATCATGAACTGCATTTGAAGTATTCAGACCTTCAAAAAGACATTGAAAGCAGAGTATCATCCTTATTGGAGAAAATAGACAAGACAATGAAATAAAATTTCATTGGTCTAAAATTATAACAACCCCCTGCGATGTGCGTGATTGTATGACAGACTTTGTCCTAACGCATAAAAACCTAGGGGGATCACGCTGATACTGGTGCGCAGGTTCCCTTTTAAGGGAAAAGCCTAAAGGTATTATTGATTCCCCGTCTTTTGGACCCTTGGTTCAAAGCCTTAAGAAACAACACGGCAGTTGCGGGGGAATTGTTATGATCTTAAAGACGCTTTGCCGTACCTCCTTCTTATCCTAACGTATTATTCCATTTCTTTTTTAGCAAGATAAAACACGGGTACATATTTTTTTTGTAACCCTCTTATTCCAGGAGAGAAATTGTATGAGTTTTACAATGATGCTTGCATTCATGATGGTGCTGCTGGCTGTCGGTGCCGTCATTTTATATGTGATAAAAGGAAAAATTGATCAGCAGAGACGTGATTTTTTAGAAGAGCAACGCGTTGGCATGGACGAGGCGGTTAAAAAAGCTGAAACTCTCCTTAGGGAAGCTAAATTGGAGGCTCGCTCTCGTCTGCTGGAAATGAAAAGCATCTTTGATGCTGAGACTGAAGAGACACGGGCTGAGTTGAAAAAAGAGGAGCGAAGGCTTTCTAAGAAAAGTGAAAAACTTGACAAGCTTGAAGATCAATGTGCCAAAAGAGAAAAATCCATAGAAAAAAATGAACGGGACATTGCGGAAAAACTTGAATCTGTAATCCAAAAAGAAAAATCCTATACGCAACTTCTTGAAGAGACAAAAAAAGAGCTTGAAAAGGTCTCCGGGATGACCCTTGAGCAGGCCAAAGAGCTGCTGCTTAAAACCATGGAGGATGAAGCCAGGCACGAAGGTGCCAAAATGGTTAAAAAGATCACTACCGAAGTCAGGGAGAAAGCAGATAAAGAGGCTAAAAAGATTCTATCGACTGCGATTCAACGCTATGCGGGCGACTATGTTGCTGAACGCACCGTTTCTGTTGTTAATCTGCCCGGAGATGAAATGAAGGGTCGAATTATCGGCAGGGAAGGTCGCAATATCCGTGCTTTGGAAGCCGCAACCGGTATTGATCTGATTATTGACGATACTCCGGAAGCTGTCATTTTGTCAGGATTCAACCCCGTCAGGCGGGAGGTGGCGAGGATTTCCCTTGAAAAATTGATTTCAGATGGAAGAATTCATCCCGCTCGTATCGAGGATGTTGTGGCGCGTGCAACGGAGGAGGTTGATCTTGCAATTAAAGAAGCCGGCGAGCAGGCTGCGTTTGACTTGGGTGTGCACGGGATTGATCCGGAACTTATCAAAGTGCTTGGCAAGCTCAAATTCAGAACCTCCTATGCCCAGAATGTTTTGCAGCATTCTATTGAAGTGGCGTTTTTGGCCGGTATTATAGCTGCTGAACTTGGTCTGGACATAAAGCTTGCCCAGCGCATGGGGCTGCTTCACGATATTGGCAAGGCCGTGGATCATGAAGTAGATGGCGCACATGCCATTATTGGCGCCAAGCTTGCTAAAAAATATGGTGAAAGCGAAAGCGTTGTTAATGCCATTGCTGCCCACCATGAAGACCAAATGCCTGAGAGTGTATATGATTTCATTGTACAATCCGCTGATGCGCTTTCCGGAGCCAGGCCCGGTGCCAGAAAAGAGAGTCTTGAAAACTACGTAAAACGGTTGGAAGATCTTGAAAATATCGCTAATAGTTTTGACGGCGTGGTAAATACCTATGCCATTCAGGCCGGACGTGAGATTCGGGTCATTACTGAAAGTGAAAAAATTACTGATGAGAGTGCAATGCTGCTTTCAAAAGATATTGCCCGCCAAATTGAAGAGAATCTGACATTTCCGGGCCAGGTCAAAGTTGTTGTTATTCGGGAAACCAGAGCGGTTGAATATACCAGGAAATGATAAGGAAGAAAGAGCATGAGTGTTTTATCGATTTTAAAAGAACGTGGATTTATTGAGGCAACAACCCATGCCCAGGAGCTTGAAGACTATTTAGAAAATAACAGGGCTACCTGTTATATCGGTTTTGACCCAACCGCTTCAAGTCTGCACGTTGGAAGTCTTGTGTGTATTATGGCACTGGCCCACATGCAACGCGAGGGGCATCGCCCCATTGGACTTGTCGGCGGCGGGACAGGGCTTATTGGGGATCCATCCGGTAAAACAGAGCTGCGCAAAGTGCTTACCCAGGATCAGATTGATGAAAACAAAGCCGGCATCCGCGAACAATTGTCCAGGTTTATTGATTTTTCCGAAAATAAGGCATTGATGCTTGATAATGCGGCATGGCTAACCAATTTGGGATACATTTCGTTTTTAAGAGATATTGGTCGGCATTTTTCCATAAATAAGATGATCAAAGCAGAAAGCGTTAAATCCAGAATGGAATCAGACGATGGTCTGACTTTCATTGAATTTAACTATATGTTGCTCCAGGCTTACGATTTCATGGAACTTGCCAAAACCCATGACTGTCTGCTTCAGATGGGCGGAAGTGATCAATGGGGTAACATTGTGGCAGGGATTGATCTTGTCCGTCGTACGCTTGGTAAACAAGCTTTTGGGATCACTTTTCCATTGATAACCACAGCGTCCGGTATAAAAATGGGGAAAACCCATAAGGGGGCTGTCTGGCTTGATCCTGAACGATTTTCTCCTTATGAATATTATCAATTCTGGGTAAATACTGATGATATGGATGTGGCAAGATTTCTGGCACTATTTACTTTTCTGCCTATGGAAGAGATCGAAGTTGTAAGAAAATTGGAAGGGGTGGATTTGAATAAAGCCAAAACTATTCTTGCATATGAGGCAACTAAAATTGCCCATGGAGAAGATGAGGCCCGGAAATCCCTTAAAGCGGCAGCGTCTATGTTTGGATCCATTGAGGTGCCTTCTGATCTTCTGTCTTCTGCAAGTATCCCCCGGGGGATGCTTTCCTTTGGGGCTGATGAGTCATTGCCTACCAGTACCTTTAATAAGGGGGATGCGGTGGACAAGATGTTTGTGGTTGACCTGTTTTGCGACGCAGGTCTGTGCAAATCCAAATCCGATGCCCGTCGTCTCATCAAACAGGGTGGGGCGTATATTAATGGTGAAAGACTCGGTTCCTTTGATCAGATTGTTACAGAAGCGGACGTAAAAGACGATGAAATTCTGCTTCGAGCAGGAAAGAAAAAGTATCACAAAATTATTTTAAAATAATTTAAAAAAAAGGTTTGACAAAACCTGAACACGGATGTATATTGTCCAGGTTTTGTTGAACAGGAAACACCAGACAGAATTTTGATCTTTGAAAATTGGTCAGTGAAAAAGAAAAGAGCGGGTCAATGACAATGCGCTTGGAAGCGTAACAGCTTTAAGTGCAGACCTTAAAAAGTTTTAGTAAAGGATTATAACTGGAGAGTTTGATCCTGGCTCAGAATGAACGCTGGCGGCGTGCTTAACACATGCAAGTCGAACGAGAAAGGGATTGCTTGCAGTCCCGAGTAGAGTGGCGCACGGGTGAGTAACACGTAGATAATCTGCCTTCAAGCCTGGGATAACTATTCGAAAGGGTAGCTAATACCGGATAAAGTCGATCTACACAAGTAGATTGATGAAAGATTGCCTCTTCTTGAAAGCAATTGTTTGGAGATGAGTTTGCGTACCATTAGCTTGTTGGTGGGGTAAAGGCCTACCAAGGCAACGATGGTTAGCTGGTCTGAGAGGATGATCAGCCACACTGGAACTGAGACACGGTCCAGACTCCTACGGGAGGCAGCAGTGAGGAAT
>AMWB02093900.1_pt1 | contig 16364 bp, 22 predicted proteins | sample 200311 | NCBI WGS metagenome assembly AMWB02 (sample SAMN02737377, study PRJNA173069) | bioreactor metagenome | biome: anode biofilm in microbial fuel cells | place: USA: California | collected 2010-12-16 | reverse complement strand
GCAAAGGGAAAAGTAAAGTGGTTTTCAGACCAGAAAGGTTTTGGGTTTATCACGCCTGAATCCGGTAGCGATGTATTTGTGCATCACAGCGCAATCCAGGGTGAGGGTTATAAATCTTTGGCTGAGGGTCAGGAAGTTGAGTTCAACATCGAAAAAGGACCTAAGGGCGAACAGGCTACTAACGTAGTCAAGCTTTAATACTGGTAACAATAGCCTGGCTTCAAATTTTTGAGGCCGGGCTATTGTTTTAAAGGAGGAAAAATGAATACAGGTAAAATTAAGAAATTAGTGCGGGATAGAGGGTTTGGTTTTATCAGCGATACTGATGGCAGGGAAGTGTTCTTTCACCAGAATAGTTTAGTTGAAGTTAAGTTTGACGCCCTAAATGAAGAGCAGGCGGTTTCTTATGATATTGAGAAATCCGAAAAAGGCCCGCGCGCGGTTAATGTGCGTATTGCCTGATTTAAATTTATTTGGATTTTAAGAAAAAAAGTGTATAATCTTCTTTATGAAAAGCAGGAAAATAACAGATAAGGGTATTGATTGCCTTAAATGCAAGAAGCAGTCGGATTGCTGCCGGCTTGGTGCTTGGATTGATCTTGAGGAGGCCAAGAAAATATTGTCGCTGGGTATAAAAGGCGACTTTTTCCATTTGGAAATAGACAAGGAGTTTCCCTCCGGATACAAGGTAGGCACCAGTTATGAGGATGAACCATGTGTTTTTCTTGATCCTGACGGATTATGCAGGATACACAAGGTTGATTATGCATTTAAGCCGGTAACCTGCAAAGAGTTTCCTTACGAAGGCAAAAAGATCGCCCCTATCGCCGGATTCTTGTGCGTAGAGCACAGGTCCCGCTTAAAAAAAGCTAAGTCCCGCAAGAAAAACAGGTAATGGTTAATAAGCCGCAGGAAAAGTGGTATTTTAAAACCTGGCCACTGATAACCTCCTTCTTTTTTATAGGGCCGTTTATGCTGCCCTTGGTCTGGGTTAATCCCGGCTTTAGTAAAAAGAAAAAGATCATCCTGAGCGCGGCCATTATTATATTAACCTGCCTGTTAAGCGCTGTTTTCTTATGGTCTTTAAAATATTTAGACAACTATTATAAGTTTTTGCAAAATGAAATATACTAAAGGTTCAATCGGCAGGGTTTTCCTATTAAAATTTGAAGATAAAGATATTTTAATTGATAAGCTGAGCCTTTTGGTAAAGAAAGAGCGTATCAAGGCAGCGACCATAATTTTTATCGGCGCGCTTAGAAAGGGAGACCTGGTTACCGGGCCCAAAAAGCCGGTAATCCCGCCGCAGCCGAATAAGCTGACTTTCAAAGACGGCTGGGAGGTTATGGGTATTGGCACGGTTTTTCTCAACTCCATAGGGCCGCAAATACATATCCATAGCAGTATGGGTAAAAAGAATAAGGTTATGACCGGATGCCTGCGCGGTAAGTCAGAGGTATTTCTGGTTATTGAGGCGGTGCTCCTTGAGTTGAAAGGGATCAAGGCCAGAAAAGAGATTGATCCTCAAACCGGGCTTAATTTACTAAGAATTATCTAATTTGCCCCGGCCTTGAAATTCAGCGAAATATAGTATATACTTATTACGTAATTTTCCTGCCACGGTAATAAAGGTGTTTTTGTCAGAGCCTTTATAATCGTGGCATTTTATTTTTCAGGGAGGCATCTTGTTTAACCGCTACTGGGGTAAAGATAGGCGCAGATTCCAGCGTTTGCTTTTGAATTTAACTATTTGGTATAAGGTGCGCAGCCCTGAGCAGTTGCGGCTTGCGCTTGGAGAAAAGGATATAGAGGCCACTACCCTGGATTTAAGCACAATCGGCCTGGCCTTTATATCTAAGCATCATATCCCGGTCTGGTCTACATTGCTCCTGAAGTTTATTTTCTTTGGTTCAGGAGACGGCTCGGTAAATATAGTCAAGCCGGTTGAGGTGGAGGCAGAGGTAAAAACCTGCCTTCCGTATGAAAATGAATTCCGTTTAGGCGTCAGTTTTAAAGGGCTTGATGAGGAGCGCCGGGGGCAGCTTAGCCGTTTTATTGGCGCTACTTCCCGGCCTTATAAAGAATTTTAGGGTAAAAAACAAGTTTAAATATTATTTAGCTGTGTTATAATACCAACAAAAGGAGAAACCATGGATTTTAATTCCCTTAGAAGAGATATGAAAAGGTTCAATTTTGAAGCCTTGCGTACTGATTGCGATAATTTCTTTGAAGGGGTTATCATCCAGCAGGAGCTGGATAAGCTTCACCTGCAGCTGAAGAGCTTTATGGGAGAGCCGGTTTTTCCTTCTAAAAACAGGCTGCCGCATAAGGTGCAGGAAACAGTGAATGGCCTTGGGGGGATTATGCCGGGTCAGACGCTATATTATAAAACTACTGGAACCGACAGTATCCTTGCCATGCTTTGGCCCTGGAAGGACGGCCAGCGTACCACGATTAAGATCATCCAGAAAAATAATAATAACAATTAAAGTATGAGTTTTACATATCTGCAGAAAATTCCCACTCCGCTTGAGATACTCCAGCTTATGCCCATGCCCGCGAAGTTAAAAAAAGTAAAAGAGCAGCGGGACAAGGATATTCTGGATGTTATAAGGGGGAGTGACAGCCGCCTGCTTTTGATTATCGGGCCGTGTTCAGCTGATAATGAGGATGCGCTTTCGGAATATGTATCGCGCCTTGCCGTTATTCAGAATAAAGTCAAAGATAAGCTGATTTTAATCCCGCGTATTTATACCAATAAACCCCGCACAACCGGTAAAGGTTATAAGGGTATGCTGCATCAACCTAAGGCTTCAGGAGATCCTGATATCTCCAGGGGGATCAAGGCTATCCGGCGCATGCATATCAGGGTGCTCAGCGAATCCGGTTTAACCGCCGCGGATGAAATGCTTTATCCCGGCAACTATCCGTATTTAGAAGATATTTTAAGTTATGTTACCATTGGTGCGCGTTCCGTGGAGAACCAGGAGCATCGTTTGACAGTAAGCGGCCTGGATATCCCCGCGGGCATGAAAAATCCTACCAGCGGGGACTTAAATGTTTTGTTAAATTCCATAGAAGCCGCGCAGATTGAACATACCTTTATTTATAATGGCTGGGAGGTTAAAACTGACGGCAATCCTCTGGCGCATTGTATCCTTCGGGGAGCGATTAACCGCCAGGGCCAAAGCATCCCGAATTATCATTATGAAGACTTAATCCATTTTGCGCAGCTGTATTTAAAACGCAACCTCGCTAACCCGGCGCTTATTGTTGATACTAACCACGCCAATTCCAATAAGGATTTCAGCCAGCAGCCCCGCATAGCGGAAGAGATAATGAACAGCTTAACCCAATCTAAAGATTTAAAGAAAACAGTTAAAGGCCTGATGGTGGAAAGTTACCTTGTGGAAGGTTCGCAGGCGGTTAATGGCAAGGTGTTCGGACAGTCAATCACGGACCCTTGCCTGGGCTGGGATGATACCAGGAAGTTAATTTTAAGGTTGGCAGAGTTAAAATAGGTAAGGAGCCTTATATGAGTTTAAGATTTGATTTCAATAACATGTTTGATTCCAGCGTAGGAGAACATGGCGTAAGCCGGCAGGATATTGACGAGATTCTTCCCGAGGCGCGGCTTTGCGCGCTGCACTTAAAGAAAATTATCGCTAATCCTAAAGCAAGAGTCAATATAGGCCTTGAGTGGGTGAACCTTTTCCAGCAGGACAAAGAGGAGGTCGCCAAGATCCAGAAACTCGGGAATCAGATATCTAAAAAATTTGAAAATGTCGTATTCTTGGGAATCGGCGGTTCATATTTAGGCCTAAAAGCCGCGCAGGACGCGTTGTGCGCGCCTTATTACAATGAATTTAAGCCCTTAAGAAAGAAAAGGCCGCGGATTTATTTAGAAGGCAATAATCTTGATCCGGATACTCTTCAGGTTTTATTAAAGAACCTTAATCCCAGGAAAACATTTGTAATCATTATCTCTAAATCAGGCGAAACCACAGAGCCTAAGGCGGCATTCGCCTTAGTTGAAGCCTGGCTTAAAAAAGGAGTAGGCAAAAAATACGGCAGGCAGATTCTGGCGATTACAGATCCGCAATCAGGGGCTTTGCGCGCAAAGGTAGAGCGCGAACAAGGGAAAGATCCTTTAAGCTTTCGCGCGCTTCCGATTTTAAAAGGCGTGGGCGGGAGGTTTTCAGAGTTTAATATGGGCTTAATTCACCTGGCAATTGTAGGCGTAAATATAGCAGAGCTTTTTTCAGGTATTAAGGAGATGTCTAATCGCTGCAGCCAGCTTGATGTATTGAAAAATCCCGCGTATATGTATGCCTTATTACATACAATCCTCTACCGTAAAAAATCAAAATCATTAGCCATATTAATGCCTTTTTCTCAAACCCTTAAATCAACGGCAGATTGGTATGTGCAGCTTTTGGCTGAAAGCCTGGGAAAGAAATACCACCGTAAGATTGAGGTAGGTGCTGATGGAGTGGAAAATTGGCTGGCGGATAAGAAATCCTTATTTAGCAAGGGTAGAACTCCTATATCCGCAGCCGGAACCAACGACCTGCATTCTATTCAGCAAAATAATGTTGAAGGAGAGGATAATAAAGTCCTTACTTTTATCCGCGTGGAGAACTTTAAAACCGATTTAAAAATACCGGGCGCGGGGGACCTGCTTTCCGGGAAAAGCTTTAGCTCGCTTATGCATTTGGCCCAGGAGGCAACAGAGTGGGCATTAGCCAGTGAAAGCCGGCCGAACTGTACGATTATCATGTCTGAGGTGTCCGCGTATAACTGGGGCGCGCTTTTATTTTTCTTTGAGATGGCCACTGCCTTTGAGGGCGAGCTGCTAAACATAAACGCATTTGATCAACCGGGAGTAGAAGGGTATAAGAATTATATGTATTATAAGTTGGGAAAGCCCGGGTTGGCAAAAGAGATCGCCATGGAGATTGAAAAGAATCCTTTAGTAAAAAAGGCCGAACATATATATTAAGAAAGGAGCGCGTATGCTGGCAAAGAAATTTGCTTTAGGATTTGGAATCGCGATTATATTCCCGATCATGGTCCACTACGGAGTAAGCACCTTTGTTCCTTCTCCGAAATGGCAGGAGCGTTATCCAAGCAACTACTACGAAGATTACAGAAATGCTACGCCTGAGACAAAAGCAAAATTAGATCAAGAGAAAAAGCTGCGTGAGCAAGATTGGATGGACAGGGAGAAGCGTTTTCAGGCAGTTTTGTTTTCGGTAGCCGTACCATTAGGAATAGCCGCGATATTAATCGGTTCTTTAGCCGCTATACAGGCGGTTGGCACAGGGCTGATGTTTGGAGGGATATTTTTGCTGCTGGACGGTTATTGTAACTATTGGTCAGAGCTGGCGGATTCCATGCGATTTCTTTCTTTGCTGCTTGCGTTTATTATCCTGTTGTATATAGGCTATAGGAAATTAGCCAAATAGAGAAAAGGGGTAAAATAAAGGGGACGTTTCTATTTTTCTTTTCTCCAGATTCTGGAAAAATAGAAACGTCCCCTGATTTATATGTTAAAAATCGGTAATTTGAAATTAAAATCAAATTTAATCCTTGCGCCTATGGCCGGGGTAACAGATCTGCCATTCCGTATGCTCTGCCGGAGGTTTGGCGCGGAATTAGCATTTGTCGAAATGATTAATTGCCGCTCAGTCTCGCATAAGAGCAGGAAAACCCGGCATATGCTTTCCACTAATGCCGAAGACAGGCCTTTAGGTGTCCAGATTTTGGGCTGCGAGGAAAAATATATTTTAAAGGCTTTAGAGGTTTTAAGGACTTATAAATTTGAGATCCTGGATTTTAATGCCGCCTGTCCGGCAAAAAAGGTGGTTCGCAGGGGTGAGGGAGCTGCCCTATTGAAAGATCCAAATAAACTTGGTAAAATACTTAAGTTAGTGGTAAAGAATTCCAAAATCCCGGTAACCGTAAAAATACGTTTAGGCTGGGATAAGGACAGTATTAACGCCGAGAAAGTAGCTCTTTATGCCCAGGATGCCGGAGTCAGCGGTTTATTTATCCACGGAAGGACTAAAACCCAGGAGTATGGGGGCAGCGTAGATTATGAAGTGATTGCCAGGGTTAAGAAGGCATTAAGCATTCCGGTTATCGCCAGCGGTGATGTATTTACAGCGCAATTAGCTAAAAAGATGCTTAGTGAAACAAATTGCGATGGGCTGGTTATTGCCCGCGGTTCATTTGGTAATCCGTGGATATTCAGAGAAATAAAGGAATTTTTAAAAACTGGAAAAATTCTCCTGAAACCCGCAAGAACAAAGGTAATCAAAATAATGCTGGAGCATTTAGACGCTTCAATAGCTTTTTATGACGAGAGAAACGGAGTAATCTTATTCCGCAAATTTTTTGCCTGGTATACCAAGGGTATCCGTAATATCCGGCCCTTAAGGGAAAACTCCTCCCGCGTCAAGACAAGAGAAGAGATGGCGGGGCTTATTGAGTTGTTGCGGGGTAATCTTTAATAGATGAATTTAACTCAGAGGGATTGACTTCAAGCGTAGAACGGCGAAGCTCTGAAAAAAGTCATTTAGCTCCCCCGGATAAAGGCGAACTCAAGTTTTCTTTTCCTAAAAAGAAAAAATAATACTTTTAATGTGATATCTTTTCGTACTTGTAAAAAAGGGGGGGGGAGATGCTCAGGAAGCAGAAGGTAGCAGTCTTAATTGCGGTAGTTTTATTTTTGGCCTTAATGGCTAATACATCTTTTGCCTGCACGGATTTCCAGATCAAGGCTGAAGATAATACTGTTGTTATCGGCCGCTCCATGGAATTCCCCATTGATCTTCATTCTAAAGTCATCATCGTGCCTCGTGAAGAAAAGTTTGTCAGCATAAACGATAAAGGTGTTAAAGGGATAACCTGGACGAATAAATATGGTTTCCTGGGGGTAGATGCATACAATCTTAAAAATTGTTATGCAGAGGGTTTTAATGAAAAGGGGCTTGCTTTTGACGCGTTGATGTTTACGGGAGCGGAGTATCAGCCGGCAGAGCCGGGTAAATTCGTAACTATCAGCGATTTTGGCTCCTGGATTATGGGAAATTTCGCGACAGTGGAGGAGGTAAAAGAAGCTTTACCCAAGGTAAACGTCGCGGGGATGGCTTTAAAAGAAGCTAATGGCCAGCTGGATTTTCATATTGCCGTGCATGATGCTAACGGGAAAAACCTGGTTATTGAGTTTATTGACGGGCAAGTAAAGGTTTATGACAACCCGCTTGGGGTTATGACTAACCGCCCTGATTTCGAATGGCAGATTAATAACTTGAGAAATTATATAAATTTGAATGCGCATGACAGGAAGGATAAGGTGGTTAATGGCTTAAAATTAGAGCCTACCGGCGTTGGCAGCGGACTGCTCGGCTTGCCCGGGGACTGGACTCCTCCGTCAAGGTTTGTGCGTGTCGCATATTCTCTGGATGCGGCTTTACCCGTGAAAGACGCTTCTGAAGCAATCAATTTGGCAGAGCATATTTTAAATATTGTCGATATTCCTAAAGGAGCGATTAAAGAAAATCCCGCTCCTTTTGTGATGATGGAAGGATATGCCCAATGGGTAGTTATCAAGGACCTGACAAATCTTACGCTGTATTATAAGACTTATGAAAATACCGCCTGGAAAAAGGTGGACTTAAAGAAATTCAGCCTTGAGCCGGGAGTTCCCCAAAAATCTATAGTAATAGACGATAAGCGGCAGAAGGTTATTGATGTAACCGGTGAATTGAAATAACGCAAAGGGCGATTTAATGGCCAGTAAGGTATGCATTTTCGGAAGTTATAAAGATTTAAGCAAAAAACAAAAGGCGGAGATTGTCCGGCTTGGTAAATTACTTGCCCAGGAGGGTATTACGGTTGTCTCCGGAGGTTTTGGCGGGACAATGGAAGATATTTCGCGCGGGGCTAAATCTGCCGGCGGAAAGACAATAGGGGTAACCTGCTATCAATGGGAGAAGCCGCTGTATAAGAAGGCAAATGAATTTGTCGATGAAGAGATTGTCGCAGACAGCCTGTTTGCGAGAATTGAGATTATGCTTAATAAGGCGGATGCTTTTATAGTCCTGCCGGGTGGCACCGGAACATTACTGGAATTATCCGCTGCGCTTGAGCATATGAATAAGGGGTTAATTGAACCCAAGCCGATAATTATCCTGGGTGATTTCTGGAAGCCGGTTTTTAAATGCCTGGAAAAAGAGCCTGTCTTTAGCGAAAAGACGAGGGCTAAACATAAAATTTCCTGTTGCGATGAATTGGTTACTTTTGTAAAGACTGTGGATGAGTGTATTGAAAGGCTGCGTAAAAATGGAATTACTTGAAAAGTTACTTAATACTGTAGATGGCTATGTCTGGGGCGTGCCCATGCTTGTGTTGCTGATGGGTACGCATATTTTTCTTACTTTCCGGCTTGGGTTTGTGCAAAAGTATATTTTCAGGGCGATTAAAATTTCTTTCAGCAAAAACAGGGAAGGTGACGGGGATATAAGCCATTTCGGCGCGCTTACCACTGCCCTTGCCGCAAACATCGGTGCGGGTAATATTGTCGGTGTTGGCACAGCTGTTGCCGCCGGCGGCCCGGGAGCTGTGCTTTGGATGTGGCTTACCGTTGTTTTTGGTATTGCGACAAAATATGCCGAAGCATTGCTTTCGGTAAAATACCGCTCAACTTCAAGAAACGGCACAATCTCCGGCGGGCCGATGTACGTTTTAGAGAGAGGTATGAAATGCCGCTGGCTGGGGATACTGTTTGCTTTATTTGCCGCAATTGCGGCATTTGGCATCGGCAATATGGTGCAGGCCAATTCCATAGCGGTGCTTGTAAAAGATACATTTCATATTTCGCCGTGGGTCACCGGGATAATTATAACTGTTTTTACGGCAATTGTAATAATCGGCGGGATAACATCAATTGCCAGGGTTTGCGAAAAATTCGTTCCTTTGATGACGGTGCTCTATGTCTTAGGTTGTATCGTAATACTTGCGCTTAAGTTTGATACGATACCTGCGGCAATAATGTTGATTCTTAAGAGCGCGTTTACCGGCCAGGCCGCTATAGGAGGATTTCTCGGAGCGGGAATGAAAGAAGCTGTGCGTTTCGGTGTTGCCAGGGGGCTTTTCTCAAATGAGTCCGGTTTAGGTAGCGCGCCTATCGTTGCCGCGGCAGCTCAGACAAAACATCCTGCCAGGCAGGCATTAGTTTCCTCTACGGGCACATTTTGGGATACAGTAGTAGTTTGCGCTATGTCAGGGCTTGTTTTGGTCAATTCCAATGTTTGGACCAAGGGCTTAGACGGTGCCTTGCTTACTAAAACGGCTTTTACCGCGATTCCAACGATAGGCCCGGTTGTTTTAACTATCGGCCTACTGACATTTGTTTTCAGCACGATTCTTGGATGGTCTTATTATGGCGAAAAAGCGGCGGAGTATCTTTTTGGGCATCGGGCGATAAAACCGTATCGCTGGTTATGGATAGCCGGGGTAATGGTTGGTTCTGTGGCAACACTTCCTATTGTTTGGTCGTTTTCGGATATCGCCAACGCCTTAATGGCCTTGCCGAATCTTATCTCGCTGCTTGTTTTAAGCAGTGTTGTCCATGCGGAGACAAAGGATTACCTGGCCAAAGAAATAGAAGAAGAGGAGGGCTCAAAATGATGTATTTCTTAGCAAGATGGGGAATTAGCTCGCTGTCGATTTTTATTGTCGCGCACATTGTAAGGGGGATTGAGATTTCAAGCACCGCCACTGTTTTGGTGATTGCCTTGGTATTGGGGATTGTTAATGCTTTCTTGAGGCCTTTGATTATCCTGGTTACTTTGCCGATCAATATCATTACTTTAGGGGTATTCACTCTTTTTATTAACGGAGCTCTTTTTCTTCTTGTTTCTAAGATTGTTAAAGGTTTTGTGATTACCGGTTTCTGGCCGGCTTTCTGGGGCTATATACTTTTTAGTATTATTAGTTTTCTGTTAAGCTCTTTAGTAATTTCTGATTAGAGCTTTTTTGTTATAGGCAGATACAATACTTATTATAAATGTTTGTTAAGAAATTAAAGGATTGTCCAAAGTTTATTTCGGGTGATAGTGCGATCCTGCGTGAACTCCTGCACGCTGATAAGGGTAATTTTAAATTCCGTTACAGCCTGGCGCATGCGATAGTCAAACCGGGTAAAATCACAACTCCCCACAAACTTAAAACTTCAGAAGTGTATTATATCTTGAAGGGGTCAGGCTTAATGTATGTAGATAATAAAACTTCAAAGGTAAACAGCGGCTGCGCTGTTTATATTCCGCCTGGGTCAACGCAGTGTATAAAAAACACCGTAAGTTAAATTTGGAGTTTTTGTGCATTGTTGATCCTGCCTGGCGCAAAGAAGATGAAGAAGTAATATGAATTCAGAAGGCACGATACTAATTTGGAGAGTTTAATAAATTATGCCCGTGAATATAAGCGCGGTTAAAATATTGCGCAGCAAAAAGAGAAGGCGCAGTGTAAGCGCGCGGTTAGTAAGGGATATTCTTGTTGTCAGGGCCCCGGAAGGCATGCCGGAAATCCGTTTGCAGGAAGTTATTGTCGAGCTTAAAGCCAGAATAGAGCGAAAACGCCTGAAAGAAGAATTGAATAAAAGTGAGGATCTCGCCTCCAGGGCGGAAGAATTCAATAAGCGGTATTTTGAAAATAAGCTTAAGGTTAATTCCATTGAATACGTCACCGGACAGAAGTCCAGGTTTGGCTGCTGCAATTTCCGTACCGGATCTATCCGTATCTCAGACCGCATAAGCAGCATGCCGCAGTGGGTAAGAGATTATGTTATTATCCACGAGCTGGCGCATTTAGTAGTCCCTGACCACAGCAGGGCATTCTGGGATATTGTAAACCGATATAAGCTCGCTGAGAGGGCAAAAGGGTATCTTATCGCTGCAAGCAACTTTAGCGAATAAAGCAATTTAGCGAAGATGTATTTGTTTTGTAACCCTAAGAAATAAATAAAGTTACATAAAGCGTCTTACTATTCTATTAAGATGGAATTTAGATTAAAAAGCGAATTTGTTGAGTTGGATAATCTGTTAAAGGTCCTGGAGCTTGTTGCCAGCGGTGCTGAAGCCAAGCAGCAGATACAGGCGGGTTTGGTTAAAGTTAATGGAGAGGTTGAATCACGTGTCCGTCGAAAACTTCGTTCAGGAGATTGTGTGGAGTTTGGCGGGAAAAAGATTGAAATTGTTTGTTAAATAGCAATATGCCTGCAGCTGCGGTATTCAATACGCTTCGCCTAAACACTCGAAGATTCCTCCGAAATCTTCTTCGCAGGCTCAGGATTAATTCGGGCATACAATTTACGTTCATTCGCTTCGCTCATTCCGTAAATTGTGCCCTCATTAACAAAAAAGCCCCGTCTTTTCCCGGGGTTTCTTTGTAGGTGATAGGCCTAATAGCTTCCGCTATCGTTCCTAACCTCCTCGTTGCGTGTTCTGTTCTCTAATACATAGTAAGTATGCCACATAAATCGCTGATTTTCAAGGCCACCTGAAAAATATTTTTTGCCGGGGAAATCGGGGGGAGGTTTCTATTTTTTTAGGTAAAACGAAAAAAATAGAAACCTCCCTGATTTTATATAGTATAATAAGTTTATGCAGACTACATCTATTCAATATCTTAAGGGAATCGGGCCAAAGCGAAAGAAAAGTTTCTCTGACAGGGGTATTAATACCATTGAAGAGTTGTTGTATTATTTTCCCCGGCGTTATGAGGACCGCACGAACTTCTCTGATATTTCGGCTCTTATGGAGGGGGAGGTTTATACTATAAAGACACAAGTGTTAGCCGGAGGCCAGCGCAATTCCTGGCGCAGGCGCGCGTTTAGTATAACCGAGGCGGTGCTGGCGGACAAAACGGGTAAAATCAACTGCGTCTGGTTTAATCAGCCGTATTTAAAAGAGTATCTTAAGCCCGGGATTTCTTTGGTCCTCTATGGTAAGGTTGAAATATATAATGGCAGGATGCAGATGAACAATCCGGAGTTTGAATTTCTTGACAACGAGGGCGAGGACTCATTAAATATAGGACGGATCGTGCCGATTTATACCTTGCCTAAAGGTTTCTCCCAGCGCAGCATGCGTCAACTGATTAAGAATGCCCTTGATGATTTTATGCCTAAGATTAAAGATTATCTGCCTTTTGATCTGCGTACCCGCAATAGGCTGCTTAATCTGGCTCAAAGCCTCTTGAATATACATTTTCCGCAAGGCCCTGACCTGCAGAAACAGGCGCTTATGCGTTTAAGCTTTGAGGAGTTTTTTATTTTTCAGCTTCCCCTTGTTTTAAGAAAGCTGAGGCGTAAAGAGAAAAAGGGGATAAGCCATATCGCTAATGGCAAGCTGATCGAGGATTTTATGATTCAGCTGCCTTTTAATTTGACCTCTGCGCAGCAAAAGGTCCTGGAAGAGATAAAAACGGATATGGCATCCGGCCAGGTTATGCAGCGGCTTTTACAAGGGGATGTGGGTTCAGGTAAGACCGTGGTGGCCACCCTGGCCTGCTTGATCGCTATTCAAAGCGGGTATCAGGCGGCTTTTATGGCGCCTACAGAAATACTCAGCCGCCAGCACTACGCCAAGATTACCTCCCAGTTAGCCGGTTTAATTTTTAACGGGCGTCCGCTGCGCGTGGGTTTATTAACCGGCCAGGATAAGGAAAAAGAGAAGATATGTCAGGAGGTCAAAGCGGGAAAGATCGACCTGGTTATTGGTACGCACGCCCTTTTGCAGGAGGAGTTGAAATTTAAGAATTTAAGTTTTATCGTGATTGATGAGCAGCACAAATTCGGCGTTGGGCAAAGAGCGCTTTTGCCAAAGAAGGGCAATAATCCCGATGTGCTTATTATGACTGCTACTCCGATCCCGCGCACCCTGGCGATTACGCTTTATGGCGACCTGGATATTTCCGTGATTAACGAGCTGCCAGCCGGACGTTTACCTGTAAAGACATTGCATTTTAGCCAGCAGGCCAAGGAAAAGGCTTTTGAGATTGTTAGGCAGGAGCTTAATTACGGCCGCCAGGCCTATATAATTTATCCTGTTATTGAGGAGTCTTATGCTTTAGATATCGCCGGAGCGAAAAAGATGTTTGCCGAGTTAAAAGAAGGCGAGTTTAAGGGGTTCAGGCTGGGGCTGGTCCATGGAAAGTTAAAAACAAAAGAGCAGGAAGAGACAATGCTTAAATTCAGGAATAAAGAGCTGGATCTTCTGGTCTCAACTACTATTCTGGAAGTAGGTATTGACATTCCTAACGCAACTTGTATGATTGTTGCTCATGCCGAACGTTTTGGCCTAAGCCAGCTGCATCAGTTACGCGGAAGAATCGGAAGGGGCAGCCTGCAGTCATTCTGCGTGCTTATCTCTGACGCGAAGACTGATGAGGCAAGGGCAAGGTTAAAGGCAATGGTTTCATCAAGCGACGGATTCCGTATTTCTGAAGAGGATTTAAAGATCAGGGGGCCGGGTGAGTTTTTCGGCAACAGGCAGCATGGCCTGGCGGAGCTAAAACTTGCCAATCCGCTTACCCAGATGCAACTGCTTAAAGCAGCCCGGGAAGAGGCAATAAAACTACTCAGCCAGGATGCCCGCTTAACAGAGCGGCTGCACCAGCCATTAAGAGAAAAGCTTTTGCAGAGATTCCCGGAGTATGAAAAATTAATGTTAGTGGGGTAATATGCGTATAACTACAGGAAAATACCATAATCGTAAATTATTTATGCCCAGAAGCATCCGTCCTACCCAGGATAAGGTACGTAAGGCAGTTTTTGACATATTGGGAGATATAGAGGGGCTGACGTTCTTAGAGCTTTATGCCGGTTCCGGGGCAGTGGGGTTTGAGGCGCTTTCCCGCGGAGTCAGCGAGCTGACTATGGTTGAGTGTAACCATGATTCGGTTCAGGCTATAAAGAAGAATATCGCCCTGCTTAAGGCCCCTGCCTGCAACCTGTATTATCTGGACGCGGAGAAGGCGATTAAGCTCTTGTCCCGGGATAAAAAGAGTTTTGATATTATATTCTTGGATCCTCCGTATCATGAGGGAATGGCAAAAAAAATCTTGCATACCCTGGAGGGTTATGATATATTAGCGCCCAATGGTTTGATAGTCGCGCAGCACCCCAAGACAGAATTGCTGTCCGAACCCAGCCCAAAATTCAGCCTGATAAAAGAAGCCAAGTATGGAGATACCTTGCTTTCTATTTTCAGGAAGAAAGAGTAAGAATGTGCCAGGTTGCGATATATCCAGGGACTTTTGACCCGGTAACTAACGGGCATATTGATTTGATTTGCCGCGCGCATGAGATTTTTCATGACGTAATTGTTGCGGTGGCGCATAATCCGCACAAAAAACCGGTTTTTAGCGTCGCCGAAAGAGTGGGGATGCTTAAAAAAGCTACTGCCGGCATGGACGGGGTAAGCGTTACGCATTTTGACGGCCTGGTAGTGGATTTTGCCCATAAAATGAAGGCAAAGGTTTTGGTGCGTGGCGTGCGCATGCTTTCAGATTTCGAATACGAGTTCCAGATGGCCCTGACTAACCGTAAACTGGCCAGCGACATTGAGACGATTTTTCTTATGCCGCATGAATCATATAGCTATCTATCTGCAAGGTTGATTAAGGAGGTTTCCTGCCTGGGGGCGGACCTTTCAAACCTTGTACCGGATTTCGTGGCCAAGGCTTTACAGAAAAAATTACGTAGAAAAAAGTGAAGATTTTTATTAACCAGGTACCTTCAGAAGGCCTGTTATTAGAAGAAGAGATTAAGCCGGCAGGGCTTGATCTTGAGACCGAGCTGATAAAGTTTCGTTCTAATCTGAAGGTAAAGGCTCAAGCCTCGAGGGTGATTAACGCGCTTATTGTAAAATTGAATATGCGCGCGATTCTTTGTGCGGCTTGTTCCCGTTGCCTTGAAGTATTTGAGTGGGAGTTTAATAAGGACGCCCAGCTAAGTTTTGCCTTTGATAGCGGCGCTACCTTTGTAGACTTAGACCCCGATATAAGGGAAGAAATAATGTTAGATTACCCCATAAAGGCCCTATGTAATGAAAACTGCAAGGGTCTTTGCCTAAAATGCGGTAAAAACAAAAACGAAGGAGGATGTAACTGTGGCTCTACCTAAGAGAAAACATTCAGCACAGCGCGGCCGAAAACGTCGTACGCACTGGAAGATCAAAAAAACCAATTTAGTTCCTTGTCCGCAATGCAAACAGCTAAAACTTTCCCATCGGGTTTGCCTGGTCTGCGGTTTTTATGACGGCCGCCAGGTCGTAGAAATCAAGGTTAAAGAAAAAAAGAAGAAGAAATAAGCACCTTAAAGTTTTGATTTAGCGCAATCCTGGCGAGCTCGCGAGCCAGGAAAGAAAACCTCACAGTGTTTAGGAGATAGAATTATGAAGATAGTCGTTGATGCTATGGGCGGCGACCATGCGCCCGAAGTAGTTGTTGAGGGCAGCCTTTTGGCTGTAAAAGAATACGATGTGGATGTAATCCTCGTAGGAGACCAGCCGAAAATAGAAGCCCTTTTAAGAAAATTTAAGTATACCGGAGACAGGATCAGCATTCAGCACACCGCTGAGGTGATTGAGATGTCTGAATCCGCCGCTACCAGCATCAGAAGGAAAAGGAATTCTTCTATTGTAGTTGGCGTTAATCTGGTAAAAGAAGGTAAGGCCGACGCTTTTTTTAGCGCGGGCAATACCGGAGCGGTAGTTTGCGCCGGGACTTTGGGGTTAGGGCTTCTGCCGGGGATTGAGCGTCCGGGCATTGGCATTGTTACCCCTACCTTAAAGGGGAATTCCCTGATTATTGATGTTGGCGCCAACATTGACCCTAAGCCTACCCAGTTGCAGCAATACGGGATTATGGCGGATGCCTATTGCAAGAATATTTTAAATAAGCCAAATCCTACCGTAGGCCTGTTGAATATCGGAGAGGAAGAGAAAAAAGGCACGGAGTTTATCCGCGAAGCTTATGAGCTTTTGGAGAAAAGTAAGATTAACTTTATCGGTAATGTGGAAGGCAAGGATCTTTTTACCGGCAAGTGTGATATCATTATCTGTGATGGTTTTGTGGGTAATGTGGCTTTAAAGGTTTCAGAGAGCGCCGCTGAGGCAATGCAGAAATTCCTGAAACGCCATCTTTTAAACAGTATCTGGGGTAAGATTGGTTTGATCTTTATGATGCCCAGCCTTAAACGTTTTAAGAAGGAAATTGATTACGCCGAGTACGGCGGGGCGCTTTTATTGGGGGTTAATGGTGTGGTGATTATCGGGCATGGCCGTTCAAATAAG
>AMWB02012991.1_pt1 | contig 16384 bp, 13 predicted proteins | sample 200311 | NCBI WGS metagenome assembly AMWB02 (sample SAMN02737377, study PRJNA173069) | bioreactor metagenome | biome: anode biofilm in microbial fuel cells | place: USA: California | collected 2010-12-16 | reverse complement strand
ATATATAATATAATAGTAATAGGCGAGCGTTATTTTGTGGATAACTCGATCTTATACCTGTCAAAGACACTTCTCAATCGTGAATTCGGATTATTTAAAAATTGTGGATAACCTGTTGATAACTTGTTGATAACTTGTTGATAACTCTAGTGCTTGCGTCTAGATCGTACTTTTGGGATTGTTTTTTTTGAAACGATGTCTCACTGGTAGATTTAAAGGTGTTGAAAAACTTGTTAACAAACTTATCCACAACTTATCAACAAGTTATCCACAAAGTTATCAACATTCCTACCTGTAATGTTTTGAGTTTCTCTATTACTGTTTTTTTATGATCTATTGAGCTTCTTGCGTATTGCGCCATTTTACTTTTTTGAAAAATATAAATATTTTCAATTTGATATTTAATGATGTCCCGTTTTACGATTTTAAGAAAAGAATTTAGCCATGCGTAATAGCTATGTTTTATTTGTAGCTATTTTCATTCTGTAGTACAATTATTGTAGGAGTTTTAGCTTTGTTTAAGCTAATTTTTTCATATATTTAAACCTGGACAGTATGAATAAAAATTATGATGTGATTGTTATTGGCGGTGGACATGCTGGAGTTGAGGCTGCATATGTCTCAGCAAAAATGGGTTCCAGAACACTGCTTATAACTTTGGATAAAAATAAAATTGCTACAATGCCTTGCAACCCGTCAATTGGTGGGCTTGGCAAAGGTCATATTGTTTTCGAAATTGGTGCATTGGGTGGACTTATGCCACAGCTTTGTACTAAGACTTATCTGCAAGCCAGAATGCTTAATACAAGTAAAGGTCCCGCGGTTCAAGGCCTGCGACTTCAAATTGATAAATTTTCATACAGCAAAACAGCCTCTCAAATTTTATCGCAAGTTCCTAATCTTGATATTTATGATGGTATGGGTTCAGATATTCTTACGGAATCGATAAATGGTAAAAAACAAGTAATCGGCGTAAAAACTTCTTTAGACGATATTTTTAATGCTTCTTGTGTTGTAGTTACAACCGGAACATTTTTAAATGGCGTTATACACATTGGTAAAACGCGATATCCTGCCGGACGAAGAGGCGAAGCCCCAGCCATTGGACTTTCTGAATCAATTTCACAGGCAATGGAGGTGCCAATTTTAAGATTAAAAACTGGGACTCCTCCACGATTATTAACTTCAAGTATTGATTTTTCAAAACTTGAGCGTCAGCCAGCAGAAGAACTTGAGTATCTATATGAATTCGATGAATTACATGTTGAAGAAAAATATCCGTGCTATATTGCAAAAACTAATGAAAAAACTCACGATATAATTCGTAATAATATGCATTTGTCTGCATTGTATGGTGGAGCAATTTCGGGAATTGGGCCACGTTATTGTCCATCAATAGAAGATAAAGTTAAGAAATTTCCGAATCAAAAATCGCACCATGTCTTTATTGAACCGGAAGGTGCTGATGGAATTGAAAGTTACCCAGCAGGGCTTTCAACTTCGTTGCCGCTTGAAGTTCAAATGCAGTATATTCATAGTATTGAAGGACTTGAAAATGCGGTTATCTCAAAATGTGCATATGCCATTGAATATGATTTTTTTCAGCCTAATAATTTAGATCATTCTTTGCAGGCAAAAAATGTTGAAGGTCTTTTTCTTGCGGGGCAGTTGATTGGGACAACAGGATATGAAGAAGCTGCGGGATTGGGCCTAATTGCAGGTATTAATGCAAGCTTAAAGCATAAAGGGCTTGCCCCTTTTATTCTTTCCAGATCAGAAAGTTATATTGGGGTTATGATTGACGACTTGGTAACAATAGGGATTGATGAACCATACAGAATGTTTACATCGCGAGCAGAGCGAAGACTAATCTTACGCCAAGATAATACGTTTTTACGTCTAATGCCTTATGCCAAAAAACTTGGAACTATTTCTGACGAGTTGTACGAAAAATTTTTGAAAGAAAAACATATCATACAAAAAAGTATTGAAATAATTAAATCTCGTGAAAATCATAAATTGTTTAAATTATTTCATTCGATTGATTTTACGGATGAAATAAAAGCTGAGTGTAGGTCAAAGCTCGAAGAAAAATTAATGGCATTAGAGTTAAAAAAATTTGATATTCAAGCTTTGTCACATCGTGCGTTGCTTTGCATCCATGCAGAAATTAGATATCATGGTTATATCGAAAAAGAAAATAAAGAGGCTGAAAAAACTATTAAATTTGCCGATTTGCTGATTCCTAAAAAAATTGAGTATAAAGATATGCCTGGTATTACTCGTGAACTTCAACAAAAATTAATTAAGTATAAGCCGGAGACTATTGCTCAGGCTCAATTAATCCCGGGAATGACACCTGCCGCTATTTCAATTTTGATATTTCAAACTCGAGTTATATGGAAAGATGTTGCATGATAGAAGATAATAAAAATTATGCATTTAAATCAGAGCTTGGGCTTAATGAAAAAATAGTAAGAGAAATTTCAGCACAAAAGCAAGAACCTGAATGGATGCTTGAGATTAGATTAAATGCATTGAAGCATTTTGTTGATTCGGAAATGCCAAAATGGGGTCCAGATCTTTCAGTTCTCGATCCACAAAATATTTTTTATTATGTTAAACAAACTGAAAAAGTAGAACGTTCGTGGTCGGATGTTCCAGAAGATGTTAAACAAACATTTGAACACCTTGGTTTACCACAAGCTGAAAAACAGTATTTGGCGGGCCTTGGTGCACAGTATGAATCAGAGGTTGTGTACCATAATTTAAAAAAAGAGTGGGCAGAAAAAGGTGTAATTTTTCTTGATACCGATTCTGCGCTCAAAGAGTTTCCAGAAATTTTTAAAGAGTACTTTGGTACAGTCGTGCCATATAATGATAATAAATTTGCGGCTCTGAATACAGCCGTATGGAGTGGTGGAAGTTTTATTTATGTTCCACCAAAAGTCCATGTGACGGTACCGCTTCAAGCATATTTCAGAATTAATGCTGAACGTGTAGGTCAATTTGAAAGAACGTTGATAATTGCAGATCATGACAGTATTGTAACGTATGTTGAAGGGTGTACAGCTCCGGCTTATAGCACAAGTGCGTTGCATAGTGCTGTGGTTGAAATTATTGCAAAGCCATCATCAAGAGTGCGTTATTACACAATTCAAAATTGGTCTAAAAATGTTTTTAATCTTGTAACCAAACGTGCCGTTGCTTATAAAAATTCTGTTATTGAATGGATTGATGGAAACTTGGGTAGCAATGTTACAATGAAATATCCGGCTGTAGTTTTAAAAGAAGAGGGTGCAAAGGCAGAGGTTTTATCAATTGCAATTGCAAGTAGCCATGAGCAAGTTCAAGATACCGGTGCAAAAATGATTCATCTAGCGTCAAATACTAGCTCAAGGGTAATTTCAAAATCAATCAGTAGGAATGGTGGCCGCTCAAGTTACAGGGGTCTTATTAAAGTTATTAAAGGTGCAAAACATTGTAAGTCATTTGTGCAGTGCGATGCCTTGATTTTTGACAAAAAATCACGCTCTGATGCTTATCCAACTATGAATCTTGCTGATAATACCGTAAATTGTGCGCATGAAGCCAGTGTAAGCAAAATAGATGACGACCAACTTTTTTATCTTACAAGCCGTGGAATTGATGCTGATTCGGCGCGAACAATGATAGTTAATGGCTTTGTTGAGCCTTTTGTAAAAGAATTACCAATGGAGTTTGCGGTCGAAATCAACAGATTAATTGAGCTTGAAATGGAAGGGAGTGTCGGGTGAGTACAAAAAATTCTGAACAGAAAAATTTTCTTCAAGTTACTATTGATAAGTCTTACGGCGCTTTGGTCAAACTCAAAGATTTGATTGATCAAGCTGTCATCCTGCCGCGTCCGCCGAAGCCTTGTGCGAAGGCTGGGAACTCGTTTCAGGCCTGTCCGCCAAAGCTCTCCAAGAGCGACGGCTGGAATCCATGGATTAGTAGATTTCCTTCTTATGTCGCTGTAAAAATAGTTTTAGAAAAAAATGTCAGCGTAGAGATTGTCGACGATCTAATTGATTTCGAAGGTTTATTAAAACTATCAAGTGTCGAACACGAAATTGAATTCGACTTACATGCTGGCAGTAAACTTTTTTATACGTGTAAGTTAAAGCCCCAGCTTAGTCTTGAATATAATCAAGCAATATTGCAGGAACTTGGTGATAGCAGTTCAAAATTAACAAAACGATTAATATTTAACTTAACCGGATCTAATGCTCATGCAAAAATTCGAATTAGATCGCTTGCCATAAGTTCTCAAAAATTTAAATTTCAAACGCTACAAAACCATTTACATTCTGACACTTTTAGTTGTCTTTGCCTAAAAAACGTTTTGTTTGATAGTGCAAAAGTTGAGTGCAATAATTCAATTAAAGTTAATAAAGATGCTTGTAAATCATTTGCAAATCAAGTTAATCGTAATTTAATAATTGGGGAAAATGCGCATGTTATTTCTAGCCCTCAATTAGAGATTGAAAATGAAGATGTTAAATGCAAGCACGGAGCTGTTACAAAAGTTATAGACGAAGAGCAGTTTTTCTATCTTCAAAATCGTGGGATTGATGCTGTATCAGCTAAACAATTATTAGTGAAGGGTTTTTTGAGTTAAAAAAACTGGTTTAGAAAAACGGCCGGTAGAATTTAATCGACCGTCCAAAAAATATTTGAATTCAAAAACTATCTGGAATCTTCTTTTGTCTAAGTGGCTTTGTTTATAGAGTAGAGTGATGAATAATTCTAGCTAAAAAAATGTAGTATTTTTACTTCGCGGATATATTAAAAATGCAACTATTACCATATATTTTCCAATAAAAAATAAGATTGACGTGAAAAATAAAATAATTATATTTGTGTTATAAATTCAAAAAACATACGCATCAATTGAAGTTTTCAATGGCAGTATTTTACAAAAAAGGAAAATATGTCGCTATCTAATGAACCAATATTAACAGCCCCATTATCAGGTTTTATGGAATTGTTACCAGCCGAACAGATGCTCTTTAATAAAATTTTTGATGCCATTCGTGAGTCGTATGAACTGTTTGGTTTTATTCCTCTGGATACGCCTGTTCTTGAAAGATCTGAAGTTCTTCTAGCAAAAGTTGGTGGAGAGACTGCAAAGCAGATTTATCAGTTTAAAAAGGGTGATACAGATCTTGCAATGCGCTTTGATTTGACTGTGCCACTTGCACGTTATGTTGCTGATAAGTACGGCAAGCTTAATTTCCCATTCAGGCGTTATGCGATGGGAAAAGTTTATCGTGGAGAGCGTGCACAAGCAGGTCGTTTTCGTGAATTTTATCAATGCGATATAGACGTGATTGGCGATGGTGAGTTAGATATTCGCTTTGATGCTGAGATCCCAAGTATTATATATATGATTTTTCGTAAACTTGGATTTGAAAAATTCACAATTCGCATAAACAATCGTAAAATTTTAAATGGATTTTTTGCAAGTTTGGGAATTTCAGATAAAGCTGTTCCTATAATGCAATCAATTGACAGCCTTGAAAAGATTGGTGATTCAGGAGTTCGTTATGAGTTGCAACAACTTGGACTTTCGGCTGAAACAATAGATCAGATTTTTGGTTTTATAAAATTAAATGGCTCTTCTGATGATATTCTCTCTGGTCTTAAAGATTTAAATATTCAAAATCCACAATTTATAGATGGTGTCGATGAGTTGGGAAAAGTGACACAGCTTATAAAAGAGTTTGGTGTCTCAACCACAAATTTTGCACTTGACCTGACAATCGCTCGTGGACTGGACTATTACACAGGGACTGTTTATGAGACTAGACTTGATGAATTTCCTGAAATTGGCTCAGTCTGTGGCGGTGGTCGTTATGATGATTTGGCTAGTTATTACACAGAGCAAAAACTTCCAGGCGTAGGTGTATCTATTGGGCTTACACGTCTTTTTGACCAACTTTATAAAAAGGGTGTATTGAAAACAGGTTCATCCACTCCGACACGTGTATTGATTTTACCTATGATGGATGATTTTGCTCCAAGCCTAGCGCTTGCGACTCAACTTAGAAATAGTGGCATTGCAACTGAGGTGTCTTTTGTAGAAGGTAAAATGAAAAAACGATTAGGCTATGCTGATAAACTAGGAATTCCATATGTAATTTTTATTGGTGAAAATGAAATGGCAAAAGGATTATATACGTTGAAAAACTTAAAAACAGGTGAGCAGATAGAGTTATCCATAGAAGATTTAGTAAAAAAACTTCAAAAATAAAAGGATAAGATTATATGCATTTAAATAATTCCACAAAACAAGGGATTCCATCTGGAACAGTTGAAATGTTTGGCGCAAAAATGATCCAACGAATGCATGTTTTAAAGATAATTGAGTCTGTTTATCTTCAATATGGTTTTGACCCACTTGCTACACCTGTGCTTGAATACGCACAAGTATTCCATGGTCACCATGGCGAAGGTGAAAAATTGCTGTTTCAGCTGCAAGATCGTGAGGCAAATAAATTAGTTTTACGTTATGATTTGACTGTTCCAATGGCTAGGTATGTTGCAGATCATCCAGAATCTCCGATTCCATTTAAACGATATCAAATAGCAACAGTATTTAGAGATGATGAGGTAGATAAAGGACATTTTAGAGAGTTCACTCAGTGTGATGGTGATGTAATAGGAATAAGTGATAGATCTGCAGATGCAGAGGTAATTAATATAGCATTTACAGGTTTATCAAGACTTGGCTTTTCAGATTTTATTATTAATGTTAATCATCGTTCAATTATAAATGCTGTGGCAGAAAAATGTGGATTGAGTGGTCGGGATGGCAGACTTCTTATACAAAGAGCACTCGATGAAGTGAGTAAATTTTCTGAAAAATGGGTTTACCGCGATGATCCTTTTTACATTGATTCGTTTAAGCTTAAAATTCAACAAATATTAGAAAAAAGAGGATTAACAGCTGAAGCAATTCAAACAATTGTATTTTTATGTACATTGACTGGAGATATTGAGCAAAAGCTTTTAAAAATTGAGCATTTTTTATCAAATTATTCAGAGGGTGTGTATGGAATAAACGAACTTAGAGAAATTTTCTCATATCTTGATTCTGATGTAAAAAAAAGCATTAAATTAGATCTTTCACTTGCTCGTGGGGCTGATTACTATACAGGATTTATCCTTGAGGGTAGCATTCCAAATATTCCTGTTGGAGCAGTTCTTGGCGGCGGAAGATTTGATAATTTAGTAAGTGCACTTGGAGGGCCAAATCTTCCTGCTGTAGGTATGGCATTTGGTTTAGAGCGTATCTTAACAGCTTTGTTGGAATTAAATCTTTCTACAAGTTCAAGTGTTGTCATGAGGATTATGGTTGTCCCAACATCAGATGAACAAAAATTATCACTTCTTGATTTTACAAAAAATTTACGAAAAAATGGTCTGGATGTTGATTTTATTCCAATGATTTCTCGACATGAAGACGAAATCATTGAGTATGCACGAAAAAGGGGTTTTTCGGCGATTGCTAAATATTCTGATGATGGCGTATTACTGCAATTAATCGAAAATGGAAAAGTAGTAACAACTGATATTACATCATTGCTTGCAAAGTCGTAAAAGTAAAAACTAATAAATTTAAAGTGAGTTTCATCACAACTGGAAGGCGTTTTATGAATAATAAAAATATAATAGGGTTATTTTTTGCTGGAATTTTAACTTTTCATAATAGTTGTGTATTAGGGGCAGGCCTTAACACACTTATTATTGATGGCAATGATATTACAATTCAAGATGTTGTTAATGTGGCTAGGAATAGATTTAAAGTTGAACTTTCAATTGAAGCTATTCAAAAGATAGAATCAGTTAGACAACAAGTTGATAATTTAGTTGATAGTGGAAAGATTGTGTATGGATTAACAACGGGATTTGGGCTTCTTGAGAATGTGTCTATATCTAAAGATCAAACACGACAACTCCAAACTAATTTGATCAGAAGCCATGCTGTAGGCGTAGGAGACCCTCTCTCAGAAGAGGTGGTCAGAGCAGCAATTCTTCTTCGCGTTAATACATTTGCAAAGGGTTTTTCTGGATTGAGGCTTTTGACTGTACAAAAACTTGTAGAGATGCTGAATAAGAGAATTTATCCTTATGTTCCTGAAAAGGGTTCCGTTGGGGCAAGTGGAGATCTGTGTCCTCTATCACACATTATGTTGGTGCTACTTGGGGAAGGAGAGGTTTTTTATCAAGGAAAGCACGTTAATACGCGTGACTATCTTGATAAACTGAATTTTGAGCCTATTAATTTAGTTTCAAAAGAGGGATTGGCTTTAAATAATGGAACATCTGTTTTAACCGCTGTTGCAGCACTTACGCTTTATGATACTGGTATATTAATTAAAAATGCTCAAATTACTGCGGCGGCTTCATTTGAGGCGTTAAAGGCTTGCACAAGTCCATTTGATAGTAGAATCCATTTGGCTCGTCCCCATGAAGGACAAATTAATTGTGCAACAAACATGAGAATGTTATTGGATGGCAGCTGTTTAGTTAATTCACAAAAAGGTAAAATTCAGGATTGTTATAGCATTCGATGCTTTCCTCAAGTTATGGGAGCATCAGTTGATGCATTTAATTACGCAAAAAAAGTTGTTGAAATCGAAATAAATTCGGTGACAGACAACCCCTTAATTTTTGATGGCAATGCTTATTCTGGTGGAAATTTTCATGGGCAGCCAATTGCACTGGCCATGGATTTTCTGGGCATGGCAATCGCAGAAATCGGTGATATATCTGAACGAAGAAGTGCTCGATTACTTGATCCAAAGCTTAATGGAGACTTGCCAGCATTTCTAATTAATGGTAGCGGATTAAATTCTGGATTTATGATTACGCAATATACTGCAGCTGCACTGGTATCAGAAAATAAAGTTCTTGCGCATCCTGCATGCGTTGATTCAATTCCTACAAGCGCGAATCAAGAGGATCACGTAAGCATGGGTTCAATTTCGTCAAGAAAAGCTGCAATTATTTTAAACAACGTGTTTTCAGTTATTGCGATAGAATTGTTGCTTGCTGCGCAGGCATTGGATTTTAGAGAATTAAGGCCAAGCCCTGCGGTACAGCTGTTGAAAAATATTGTTCGCAATAAAGTGAAATTTGTTGAAGATGATTGCGTTCTTTATATGGATATGAACACTATAACAGATATGTTAAAATCAAATGAGATTGTTAATCAAATTGAAGAACAGTTTGGATTGTTAGAAGTTTAAGCATAAAGAGCATTTGATTGGGCTAGTTGGCGATTATTGGGTATAGCAAAAATACAGACGGTAGACTTTTATCTACCGTCTAAAAAATTCTAATGCCATAAGTATTTAATTTATACAATCTTGACAAAATTCAAGAATGCAAGCAGAATTTGACATAATTTTATACAAAATAAATCTAGCTTAAAAGTCAGTTAATTTTTAAAACTAACTCAGATAGGATTGATCATGGAAGAGAAAGGCAAAATGTCGCTTTTTGCGGCTGTGTTGATAAGTATGAACATCATGATAGGTGCTGGAATTTTTATGAATCCCCAACCTATGACTGTTATTGGGGGATCTTTTGGTTTTATGGGTTGGGTTTTTGCTGCTACATTGTTATTCCCAATAATTTGGGGCGTTGCGAGGGCTTCACAAATTTTCCCTGGACAGGGTGGCTTTTATAATTATTGTAAGCAGGGTATAAATGAAACAGCAGGATTTTTTGCCAGTTGGGCGTACTTGGTAGGATATCTTGGTACTGCTTCTACGTTAGCTTTATTTATCAAAAGTAACCTTGTAACGCAGTTTGGCCTTATCGGAATAAATCAATATTCGATAGTTTTTAATTTTTTATTATTGTTTGTTATTTCGCTACTAAATCTTTTAAGTCTTAATTTGATAAGTAAAATTCAAAGTGGCACAACCATGTTAAAACTGGCGCCACTATTTTTTGTAATTATTATTTTTGCTCTTTATCTTGGGGGAACGGTAAATTATGATCCTTCTTCTTTACCATCTCTTCCATTGACTCTTCCATTCGCATTATTCGGATTTTGGGGTTTTGAAAGTTGCTGCGTAATTGGACATTTGATTAAGGGTGGGCAATCGCAAGTTTTTAAGGCAGTTTATATTGCATTTTTTACAGTGGCTGGGATATACGCACTGTTCCATTTTGGTGTTATGAATATAATGGGTGTTGAAAATCTTAGAACACTTGGGGTATCTGCATTTCCAAAATTTTTAGGATTTAGTCCTGCAGTTACAAATGTTATAGAAGCTTTGGTGGCTTATGCCATTCTGTTAAGTGTCGTAAATGCTTTGTATGGTGTGTCATTATCCAATATCACTAATATGTTTAACTTTGCAGAACAGGGCATATTACCTGGTTCTAAACATCTAATGAAAACAAATCGCTTTGGACGACCCGTTCCTGCTGTTTTTTTGCATGGATTGATTGTTTTTATCTTGATTACATTGATTCCAAAAGTTGAGATTTGGGCTAGCTTGACAGGCTTGGGTGTGATGACTGCATATACACTAACTCAGATTGCTGTTTTAATTTATGATTTTAAAAATGCTTGTTTCGGATCCCTTTTTATAACAATTCTTGGATTTTCGTCGTTGGCTGTTGCGGGGTATTTTACATGGACGGGCTTAGGTCCAGATCAAGCAACAAGACTTCTTTATGCTTCTCCGATTTTAATTGGATTGGCTCTTGGTTATGTGATGTATAAATTAACAAAGACGAGAAATGCATACTAATTCTAAGATCCCATTTTGGGTTGCTGTTTTAATAAATACGAATATTGTTATTGGGAGCGCTTTTTTCTTGGGCGCTCCTCAAGTGTCTTTACTTAATGGAATATTTGCCCCCTTCGCTTGGATTATTTGTGGGCTACTTTTATTGCCTCTATTAATCGTGCTTGCAAGACTTTCACGTATGTATCCAATTTCCGGTGGACTTTATATTTACAGCTTAAAACATCTTGGTAAATTTTGGGGATTTGTTAGCGGCTGGGGATATTATATTGGAACTGCTGCTGCTAATGCGCTTGTTTTACATGCATTTAGTGAACAATTACTGAATTTTAATGTTATTAAAAATTTTAATCGCAGTAGTTTAGCATTGGATCTATTTTTTGTTTTATTTTTTACATTTTTAAATCTTTTAAATATTGAATTTTTAGAACGCATTCAAATTGGGCTTGCTATTATTAAATCAATTCCAATGATTTTGGTTGTAGTTGCTTTACCATTTCTTTTTAATATAAATAATTTATTTACAGTTACACCTAGCTTGGGTGGCTTTGTACAAACGATTCCTCTTGCGCTTTTTGCATACATTGGGATTGAAGCATGTTGTGCTGTTGCAGATAAAATTCATGATGGGCAGAAAAATGCAGCGCGTGTAATTTTAGTTTCATTTGCTTTAATTATTGTAACTTATGCGTTATTGCAGACGGCAATTTTATGTATTACCGGTGCAAGTCCAGTGAACCCTTTTTTCTCAATTATTCCAATGTTAACAAAAAACCAAACTATTATTGCTTTGGGAAATAGCGTCATTAATTTTGCTATGGCGGCATCTTTTTTGGCGGGTTTTTATGGAATGTTTTATTATAATAACTGGAATTTGTACGCAATGGGAAACGAGAACAGTATTTTATGTTCGAAACATCTGGTTAGAGTAAATAAATCACAAACTCCATGGATATGTGTTTTATTTCAATCTGCTCTTGTGATAGCGTTTTTGCTAATTACCACGAATATTAATTATTTAATGACAATGTGCGACCTTGGTACGACAATAGCGTACTTTTTAAGTGCGATTTCATTTCTTGTAATATTTAAAAGCTTTTGGGGATACTTGGCAATTGCAAGTTGTGGGTTACTTTTATTAATCAATTCAGAAAGATTGTTTTCTGCCGGATTTATTTATTTAGTGCCGTTTTTGGTAATTCTAGGCGTGGGAATTATTGCGCACAAGGTTAATGAAATATTAAAAAATAAAAATCAGTATTTTTAGCCCAAAATATCTTTTTTTGCGAATAATTTAATAGGGCTCTTTGACCTTGTATTGACCTAGTAAAAGAATTATGATTAAAATACGCTACAATATTGGGTTATATAACTTTTTGGGGTTTTGAAAAATGATAATCACAATAGTTTCAATTTTGGCCGGAACAGCATTGGGTTCGATTTATGGCTTTATGTTTTTGGGTCCAATTGCAAAAAATGACAATTGTTCAAAATTTAACTTAATGCATGTAATAGGTTCATTTTTCCGCTTAGTTTTTATCACTGTTGCTATAATTGCAACCGTAATCTATATTAAACTTAATTTTATTTGGTTGTTATGCGGGTTTATGGGAGCATTTTGGGGTGTAATTTTAGGTAAAATAAGGGCAAAGCGATGAGCTTTGAGATATTTAAATATTGTGAAATTAAACCACTTGAGGCTTGTGGATTTACCAATAAATTTTGGGTGATTCATCTTGATACTTTAATTTATACTTGGGTGGCGATGTTGTGTCTTTTGGGGCTTTCTCTGTTGGGAAGATATTTTATACGTCGAGACTTGAATATTATTTCTGTAGCATATGAGAAGGTTGTTAGTCTTTTGATTGATACCTTTGGGGAATCATTCAAAGTTTTTAATTTTAATTATTTTGCGTTTATTTCTTGCGTGTTTCTATTTACTCTTTTCGCATGTATTGTTTCTATAATTCCATATATGGATGAGGCAACAAAGGATTTAAATACAACGCTTGCAATAGGTCTAATGAGTTTTCTTTATGTTCAATATCAAAAGATTAAAGTGCACGGCGTGTTGGGATACTTAAAAGAATTTGTAGAACCTGTATTTGTTTTATTTCCAATTCACGTCGTCGGTGAGCTCGCAAAAATTGCATCAATGTCGTTTCGTCTCTTCGGAAACATTCTTGGTGGTGGCATAATTTACATGATGATTTTTGATCTTTTAAGAGGGCATAAAGTCTTTTTTCTGTGCTATGTTTGGATATTGGTTCTTTTGGGATTGATTTTTTTCAAAACAAGAATTAAAAATAGGTTTCCTATGTTTGAAAAAATTCTTAAATTTTTTATAAATATTGCATTTTTAATGACTTGGCTACAAGTAATTTTTGGTGTTTTTGAAGCTTCAATTCAGGCATTTGTTATAACGATGCTCACAACGACTTATCTGGCAATTGGTGTTTCGCATGAAGAGAGCGATAATGTAAAGGAACATGTATGATATTGGCCCATTTTTTACATTACTTTTCTGCCGTAATAACGATTGTGCTTGGTGCAATGGGAGGTGGAATTGCACAGGGGCTTGCCGGGTCTGCATCTATTGAATCGCTTTTACGTCAATCTTTAGGAAGCGATGACTCTTCACGCGCTATGATTATAGGTCTTGCTCTGATTGAGAGTGGTGTGATTATTGCTCTTGTTACGACTCTGACAACTTTAATTAGTATTGAAAATTTACCAACGCAGGCAATGGGTTTTGCTGAATTGGGTGTAGCATTAGCAGTTGGATTCGCAGCTCTTTCAATAAGTATTGCATCAAGTATGGTTGTAAGAGCCTGTACAAATTCTATTTCAAGGCAGCCTCTTTTTGCACCTAAAATATTCGCATTTATGTTATTAACGCAGTCAATAATAGAGGCGCCTGTTATTTTTGCATTTATTCTTGGTTTTGTGATAAAAACGAATGCCAACATTGCAATGCCAGATGTTCAGGGTTTAAAACTTTTGGCTGCAGGATTGTTATTTGCGATTGGATGCCTTGGCCCATCAATTGGTCAGGCTATTTTTGCGCATGCTGCATGCAGTAGCATTGGTATAAATAAACATGCCTACAATAAAATATTTCCATTTACGTTGATTTGTGAAGCCGTTATTGAAACACCCGTGATTTTTTGTTTACTGCTTGCTATTGTCATAAGTTATACGAATATTCCGATTGCATTACTCGATTCATTGGCTCCATTTTATGTTATTTTGTCTGCAGTTTTTTGTTTGGCATTTGGAGCTTTGGGGGCAGCAATTTCGACCGGAAAAATTTCGGCAAAAAGTTGTACTCAAATCGCTACAAATGAAAGTTCTTATGGCACAATGATGCGAGCTAATCTTTTGACAGTAGCATTTATTGAATCAACCTTAATTTACACTTTGATTATTTCGCTTTTGCTTGTGACGAAGGTTCCATCGCTTCTTGTTTGTCTAAAGTAAATATGATTGATTGTATTTTTTTTAATGATCATTGAATAAAATTCAACAAAAGGAGTATGTAGAGTGAAGCTTGATGAAGTTGCTGTATTATATATAATTACAAAACTTGAATTGGGTGGGGCTCAAAAGGTATGTCTTTCTCTGCTTAATGGAGTTAATAAAAGTGGAATCAAAGCAGGATTAATATCTGGGTCTGATGGACCAATGACATCTAGCGTCAAAAATTCTGAATATGTTTATCTGTTAGATAGTATAAAACGTGAAGTTGGTCTTAGATTTATAATTTCGGAAATTAAAGCATTTTTTCAGATAATAAAAATAATAAAAAAAATCAAAAAAATTCATCCATCTTTAATTGTTCATACTCATAGTACCAAGGCTGGGATAATTGGACGATGGGCGGCATTTTTTTCGGGTGTTAAAAAAAGAATTCACACAGTTCATGGTTTTGGTTTTAACGATTATCAATCAAGAGTAAAATGGTTTTTTATTTTTTCAATTGAGTATTTAACTAGTTTAATTACGACTCATTTCATATGTGTTTCAGAAAAAGATCGAGAATTTGGAGTACGCAAATTTCCGAAGTTTGGGCAAAAAAGCTCTATTATTCGTGCAGCTGTGGAATGGGATAAATTTTATACTCCTGCATTAAAAAAACATGAAGTATCTTTAGAACAAAACATATCTTTTCAATGTGATTCCAACCAAAACGAGTCTTATCATGACAAATCTTGCCCAGATAAATCTTGTCGAGATAAGTCTTTTGTTATTGGAACAATTTCGTGCTTTAAGCCCCAAAAAAATTTATTCGATCTTTTAAATGCATTTAAAATTTTACATAGCAAGCTATCGGAAGAAAATAAGAAAATAGTACGTTTGCAGATTATAGGCGATGGCGTTTTGAGGTATCAAATTGAGGAATGGATTAGTAAAAATAATTTATCCGAAAAAATAGATTTGCTTGGTTGGCAGAATAATGTTGAAGTTTGGATGCGGGGCTGGAAAGTTTTTGCGATGAGCTCTTTATGGGAAGGATTGCCTATAGCCGTTGTTGAGGCGCGTTTGTGCAAGTTGCCCGTTGTTACGTATGACGTAGGAGGAATTTTTGAGGTTATTTTTAATGGCCAAAATGGTTTTTTAGTTTCTCCTAAAAATTTTGATAAATTGTCGGATTGTTTGAGACTTTTAATTGAAAATAAAGAGTTATGGCAAAAAATGAGTGATTTCAATGATGAGATTAGTGATTTTAGTGATCATGTAATGATAGATAAGCATGTACAACTTTATCAAAAAATTTTGCAATAGACTTTCCTTTCAATCTCAACCAAAAATTACGAATTAATGAAATTTTTGACTTAATGAAAAATCATCTGTTACGATTACGCGAGTTTTGTTGATTTTCATTTTGAAAAGGGAAAAGGAATGAGAAAGTGTCTTTTGATTACAATTACCGGTAGTGTTCAAATTGAAGCATACAAATTATTTATTCAAAAAAATGCAGGAGTATTGGGGATAGAAGGAACTATTCAGGGTGGGAATGACGGACTTATTTTACATGCTTGTGGTGTATCGGATAAGCTAGATAATTTTATCGATCTTCTTTATAAAGGTATCGAAAAATCCAAACTGAAAGATATTTTAGTTGAGCCTTTTGTTACAGAAAAAGACTACAGGGGAGTTTTTAGAATTATAGGTTAAATTAATTACAAGTATAGTATTTTTACTTCTGTCCGTCTATGCACTTAAAACGCATTGTCGGACAGTCTAGCTTTTATTGCTCTATTTAAAGTATGACCTTAACCGCAGCCTGGCGGTGCCAGAAGAAGCTTTGTAGAAGCGAAGACTGGCAGCCCCAAGGGGAATCGAACCCCTATTTCTGCCTTGAGAGGGCAATGTCCTAACCGTTAGACGATGGGGCCGCATTTCAAAAATCTATTTTTTTCATGTATCCTTACGATATGGGGATAACCTCATATCATAAGCTAATTTGCAAAAATCATACAAAATAAAAATGAAATAGTAAAGCAGTAGAGAATTTTAGGCAGAGATGTGCATATAAATAAAAAATTAATTTTACATTTATTTTCAATTATTTTTATATCAAATTT